>CETM01030111.1_pt1 | contig 154723 bp, 123 predicted proteins | sample 361451 | NCBI WGS metagenome assembly CETM01 (sample SAMEA2622690, study PRJEB7988) | marine metagenome | isolation source: saline water (ENVO:00002010), including
CCCCTGTAGCCTTGCTGCAGGGGCGGTTCTCTTTGTGCGCAGGAAAAATCATAGGCGTGAAGGTCATGCGTGGGATAAGCCATGTGTGACATGTGTGGAAAGGCACGCATAGAGACGTCAGCAGATCCGCTGTGCAGAAAGAAGCTCAAAGGAAGCGCCCCTGTCACTGATGTGGCAGGGGCGTTTTTGCATTCTCGGCGCCTTGGTCGAGCGGGGTAAAGAAGTGATGCTCGGGGTAAAGAAGAGCAAAGCGGCTGTGGAAAACTCAAGATTCGTCAGTGCAGGAGCTACCCACACGAACTCGCGGCAGCTGCTTTCCCTCCCGTGTGCTGTTGGGTGACACGGGTCTCGGAGCCACTGGGCGGCATGCCATGAGCGCTCTCGATACGAGTCTTGCGAGAGCCGTCTGGTGCGCTTTTGAGCATGGCTCAGTCACGAAAAAAGCCCTGCCACACAGCGTGTGACAGGGCTTTGAGATGATGATCTTGCGCGATTGTCTTGTGCGATCAGTTTGCTCTATTTCAGCGACTACAGAGCAAGGCTTGGAGTGTGCTTCATGACTTGGCGAGCCAGAACCACCAGACAATGGCGGCGATCAGGCCGAGCCCTAGCAGATTGATGGCCATGCAGATCATGCTGACGCTCCTTGTGAGGTGGTGGCGGTATTCTCAGGGTTACTCGTTGCGGATCCAGCTGCACTCGGGGGCGTATAGCGACGCAGACGATTGGCATTGGTCACGACGGTGACCGAGGACAGGGACATGGCCAGTCCCGCGATGACCGGCGACAGCAACATGCCCGTGAAGGGGTAGAGGATGCCCGCGGCAATCGGGATGCCGATCAGGTTGTAGCCGAAGGCCCCCACCAGGTTCTGCTTGATGTTGCGCAGGGTGGCCTGGCTGATCGCGATCGCATCCGCGACCCCGCCCAGCGACGGCTGCATCAACGTGATACCGGCGGTCTCGATGGCGACGTCGGTACCTTCGCCCATCGCGAAGCCGACATCGGCCAGCGCCAGCGCCGGCGCATCATTGATGCCATCGCCGACCATGCCCACTACATGACCTTCCTGCTGCAGCCGCGCGATCTCGTCGTGCTTGTCATCCGGTGAGACGCCGGCACGGTAATCATCGATACCGGTCTCGCGCGCCACGGCCGCTGCCGTGTGAGGGTTGTCACCGGTCAGCATGATCACCTTGAGGCCGATGGCATGCAGGCGAGCGATGGCATCGCGGCTATCGTCACGTAGCGGATCGGCCAGGCCGAAGACGGCGAGCAATTCATCGTCGCGGGCCATCAGGATCAAGGTGCGCGCATTGTCTTCCAGCGCTGTGATCTGCTCGCTGAGAGGGGTCAGGCTGATGCCTGCCTCTTCCAGCATGGCAGCGTTGCCCATGCGCCAGGTGCGCCCTGCATCGTCCTGGGCCTGAATGCCGCGCCCGCTGATGGTCTGGTAGTCATGGAAGGCCTTGCTGCGCGAGGCATCGGGGCGTCTGGCTTCGATATGTGCCAGCAGTGCCGCGGCCAGCGGGTGCTCGGAGCCCCGCTCCAGTGCATATGCTGCATCCAGTACGGTTTCCTCGTCTTCCCCTTCGAGGAGCGAGACCTCGGTGACCTCCGGCTTGCCGCGCGTCAGGGTGCCGGTCTTGTCGACCACCAGTGCGGTCAAGCGACTGGCGGTCTGCAGTGCCTCACCGCTGCGTACCAGTACGCCATGTTCCGCCGCCTTGCCGACCCCGATCATGGTCGAGATCGGCGTCGCCAGGCCCAGCGCACACGGGCAGGCGATGACGAGTACCGCCGTCGCGACCACCAGCATATGCACGCCGGTCGGCGCAGGCCCGAAGTTGAACCACACCAGCGCCGCGACGATGGCGATGATCATCACGCTGGGCACGAATACGCCGGAAATGGTGTCAGCCAGCCGGCCGATCGGCGGGCGCGAATTCTGCGCCTGACGCACCTGGCTGATGATGCGTCCCAGGCGCGTCTCGCTACCGACTCGCTCGACTTCGAAGACCAGACTGCCACGCGTATTGAGCGTACCGGCGGCTACCTCGTCGCCGATACCGCGTGACACGGGCAGCGGCTCACCGCTGAGCATCGATTCATCGATGTGGCTCTGGCCCTCGATGACCCGGCCATCCACCGGGATGCGCTCACCGGGGCGAATGCGCACCTGGTCCCCGCTGCGGACCTCGTTGATATCGATCTCGCGCTCTTCCCCGTCGCGGATCACGCGGGCCGTGCGGGTCTGCAGATCCAGCAGCGCGCGCAGCGCCTGCTGAGTACGGCCCCGGGCGCGGACTTCCAGTGCCTGCCCCAGGCTGATCAAGCCGATGATCATGGTCGAGGCTTCAAAGTAGAGCCCGCGCGCCGCCGGGGGTACGCTGTCGGGAAACAGCAGCACGCCCATGGAGTAAAGCCATGCCGCCCCGGTACCGAGCGCCACCAACGTATCCATGTTGGCCTGATGGTGCGTGAAGGCCTTCCAGGCGCTGGTGAAGAAGCTGCGTCCTGCCGTGGCGAGCACGCCCAGCACGGCGACGCCGATAGCCAGCCACACCCCGCGCTCGAGCCCCTCGAAGCCGGGATGATGGAAGAACATGCTGATCATCAGGGGGATGCCAATGCCCAGTGACAGCACGCTGTCACGGACACGAGAGCGATATTCCTGATCGGCGTCCTCTTGCTGTTGCTGCTCACCGGCCTGCGCGTCTTCCACCAGGCTTGCCCCATAGCCGACGCCTTCGATGGCAGAGACGATCTCGTCGGGAGCGAGGCGGCTCGTGACCTGGGCGGTGCGCGAGGCGAAGTTGACCTGCGCCTGCTCCACTCCATCCAGGCCATCCAGTGCCTTCTGGATCGTCGCCACGCAGCTGGCGCAGGTGACGCCGGACAGTGAGAACTCGGCGCTTGCGCTATCGGCTGGCTGGCTCGCAGTCGCTGTCTTGTTTGCAACGACCGGCGTATCAGCAGCCGGCGCGACTTGAGCTTCCCCCTCCACGGTGGGGGCCTCAAGCGAATAGTCCGTCTCGAGGATGATTCTCTCGAGCAGCCCGCGCGGCAGACAGGTGTCCACGTCGAGAATGTCTTCTTTCGGCGTGCCAGTGACTTGCGCAGCCTCATCCCAGTGCTGGATGGCCTCGCGCAATCTGGCGACGCACTTCTGGCAGTGCATGCCGTACACCGACAGATCGTGATGGGCGCGTTCCGGCAGGGCTTCCTCCTTGAGGGGGTAGCCGCAGTCGTCCGCGACTTCCTGCAGTGCCGTGGATGACAGCTGACTGTGCATCAGCAACAGCTCTGCGTCAGGCGCGCCGAGCAACTCGGCCTGCGGGTCCTGCGCCTGCAGGGCACGACGAATCCTGCTGACACAGCCCTGACAATGGATGCCTGGCGCCTGCAGAAGGCGTGTCTCGGGAAGTGATGTGGTCATCATGATTGCCCCCCGTCGCGGCGTTTGGAAGTGGAAGCGGTGTCGGGCACGTCCTGTGGAAAGCCTTCGATCAGGCAGCACACGCTGTTGCCGTCCGGCACGCCATCCGGCAGGTCCTGCCAGCAATCCAGCGCGTGCTCCATGCGCTCTGCGAGGGCTTCCAGCTCACGAATGCGCTCGCGCACTCTCGGCAGGTGCTGTCGCAGCAGGTCACGCACCAGCGGGCACGGCGAGTCGTGCTGGTCCGCCTGCTCGAGAATCTGTTTGATGTCGGCAAGGCTGAAGCCCAGCTGGCGTGCCTGACTGATGAATTTGAGGCGTACCAGCGCCTGCTCATCGAAGCGCTGGTAGTTGTTGACGGGATCACGTCGGGCCGTGATCAGCCCCTGGCGCGTGTAATGGCGAACGGTTTCGGCGGTGACGCCCCCCGCGCGGGCCAGTTCGGCGACTTTCATTGCATCATCTCCTGGTGATCAAGAATGGCGGAGAGAGCATTCGGCTGCCCTGAAGGTCTGTCGGCAGCCAATGTTCCGTGACTGATCATCAGTGTAAGACTTATGTGTTGCACATAGGTCAAGCGAGCCGATACATACGAAAAAGCTGATGTTCGACCAATAGGCTAGAGGGGGGAGCAGAGGAGGCTGTCGTGTTTTAAACGCTGGAGACAAGGCACTAAATCGTCGTCAGGTCATGGGCTTAGCAGCACGTGACAGTGCAGACATGAATGAAAGTTCCCTGAATACTAGAAATCTCCCTATTCAAACGAACGTTCGCCCTTGACTTGAACGCACGACTCGCCCAAAACGTAGGTGACAGAGCTATGCATCAACGAATGATAACAACAACATGCGGCTCTCCAGCCACCTGCAATGGGACGCCATCCATAATGAAAAACAAGATGAACAAACTCACCCTCGGGGTCGCTCTGGCAGCGGCTGCCACGGCTTATGCCGGTGGCGTTCACGCGGGGGCCTTCCAGCTGAACGAGCAGAGTGTCAGTACCCAGGGCACCTCCTTCGCCGGGCGCGCCTCGAATGCCAATGATGCCTCCACCGTGTTCGGCAACCCGGCCGGCATGTCCTTCCTGGATCGCGCCCAGATCACCGGCGGTGTGACCTATCTCGACGTCAATACCGATATTGATGTCGCCAGCGCAAAGGACGCTCGAAATCAGACAGTCTCTGGGGGAGATGACGGCGACATGGTGCCGGGGGCGGCAGTGCCTTCCTTCTATTACGTGCAGCCGATGAATGACCGGGTAGCACTGGGCTTCGGGGTCTACGCACCCTTTGGTGTGATCACCGATTATGGTTCTGATTTCCGTGGCCGTTATTTCGCCAATTACAGTGAAGTCGAGGTGGTCACCGCCCAGCCGACCATCTCCTATCGCATCAATGACAAGTGGGCCATCGGCGCCGGTGTGACCTACAACAGTATCAAGGGTGAGTTGACGTCGAATACTGTCGATGTCGGCGCCGGCGATGGCAAGGTCAAGATCAAGGGCGACGATGCCGCCTGGGGCTACAACGTCGGGGTCATCTTCCAGCCGGTGGAAAGTACCCGTCTCGGTCTGTCCTATCGCTCCAAGGTGGATTACAGCCTGGATGGCGAGGCCAAGTACAACAATGTCTTCACTGGCGCGGGCTTCGCGAATACCGAGCAGGATGCGTCGCTGGACTTGACCCTGCCGGAAAGCATCGACTTCTCCGTGACGCACAAGCTGGATGATCGCTGGACGCTGATGGCGGGCGTGACCTGGGTGCACTGGAGCCGCTTCGACGAGATCGCGGTGGAAGTCGACAACACGAGCGACATCGTCGAGGAGCAGGGCTACGAGGACAGCTGGCAGTACGCGGTGGGCCTCAGCTATCAGCTCAATCCGCAGTGGGTGCTGCGTACCGGCATGGCCTTCGATGACAGCCCGACCGTGGATGAGCATCGCAGCGCGCGTATCCCGTCCGGTGATCGCACCATCTTCTCGCTGGGGGCCGGCTGGACGCCGATGCCGGAGCTGACCATCGACATGGCCTACACCTACCTGTGGGAAGAGACTGCCACCGTCAGCCTGAGCGAGCCCAACCGTGGCACCTATGAAGCCGATTACGAGAATGAAGCGCATGGCTTCGGTCTCGGCGCGACCTATCGCTTCTGAGCACGTAAGCGGCTGAAACGCTGAGCTGGTCTCGGGACAACCGATACAGCCGATACAAAAAACGCCCGGTCATATGACCGGGCGTTTTTTGTCGTCTCTGCCGGGTTCATCAGGCAAGGGCGGAACTATCGCCTCAGCGCGAGCATTGGCGAACCGTCACCAGCGTCTGACATGACGATCAGAAGTCATAACGCGCCAGGAACATCAGCTGGTCGCGGTCGGCGCTGTACTCGCTGCCGTCTGACAGGCGGCTGTTGTCGAAGCGATACTCGGTGGCCAGCGTCAGGTCCTTGACCCGCCAGGCCGCGCCCAGAATCTGATAGGCGTAGCGTGCTTCGCTGTCGGCGTCCTCCAGGTGATTCAAGCCACCGTAGAGCTCGACACTGTCATCGCCCCAGATGACCTCCTTGAACTTGTAGTTGACCACGAATTCCGCGCCGCGCGCCTTGTCGACGAAATCTTCCGAGGAGTCCAGGGTGCTGCCGGCGATGTGGTTGCGATACTCCCCGCCGACGAGGGCGATGTACCAGTTGCCCGGTGACCAGTGACCGCCGAGCAGCCAGGCATCGATATCGCCGTTCTCGCTGTTGCCGCTCTCGTAGTCGCTCAGCTCCGTATGGTGGAAGACGCCGCCCACCGTGAAGTCCTCGTTCGGGTGCCAGTTGAGCGCGGCCTCATAGCTGTAGTCACGCTCATACCCCGAATACTCGGTCTCGGTGGTGAAGACGCCATCCTCGAAGAGTGAGGTCTCGTTGCTGTGCTGGCCATCATGGCCGAGCTGGTAGAGCAGGCCGACAGTGACATCGTCGAAGCCCTTCTTCCAGTAGAGCGAGTTGTCCGGCCGCCCCGTGCCATGCAGGCCGCCGTCACCGCTGCGGCCTTCGAAGGTGCCGGACGCCTCGCCACCATTGATCCAGAACCAGTCGGTGTTGACGGCCACCATGTCGTACCAGGGGCCATACTGCTTGCCGACCGTGAAGCTGCCCCATTTCTCGTGGGCCGCTCCGGCATAGAGCATGCGCTTGTAGTGAGCATCGGTGCCGTCCTTGAACCAGGGATCGAAGCCCCATTCGGCGCGGATGATGGAGCTCCAGCCCTGCTCGAACTGATGCTCGTGGATCAGGCGCACCCGCGAGCCGCCGTTGTAGATCTCATCGTGTGCGCCATCCTGGATCACCGCAAACGCCGCCAGGCGGCCACTGAACTCGACGCGGTCGGTATCCGTCTTGTAGACCTCGATGGCCTGGGCCATGGGGCTCATGCTCAGCAGTCCCGTGCCGAGCAGGGCTGCGCCAATCGCGTGACGCAGTCGTGAGTGAGTGTGGAGGGGGATGCTGGCTGTTGTTGTAGGTTGCATCGTCATCCTGTGCATGTCTTTCCATCGGTGTGGGTCATGCCGGAGCATCCTGCTCCGGCCTCGGTCGGGTGCAAGCACCCGGTTGGCAGCCAATGTCGATTCGTGTGAGCGACTCGGCTGCCCTTGCCCGGGGCGAGGCCGAGCGCTCATCGCCACCCTTCAGACAGGCAGTGATGAGGCCCTGCGCCATTTCCCGGGCAAAGCGGGGTCTTGATGGGCGCCGCAGCGCCCATCAGGCATGTCGTCTTTTCAGGGTGTCAGTGGTGCGTCTGACCCAGGTCCGGGGCGAAGGCGGCCTGCATCAATTCACGCGTATAACGCTCACGGGGTGCCTCGAAGATGGCGTGGGTACTGCCGCTTTCCACCACCTCGCCTTCCTTCATCACGATGAGGTGGTCTGACAGCGCGCGGACTACCGCCAGGTCATGGCTGATGAACAGATAGGTCAGGCCGTGGCGCGCCTGCAGGTCGCGCAGCAGGTCGATGACCGTGACCTGTACCGAGCGGTCCAGCGCCGAAGTCGGCTCGTCCAGCAGCAGGAATTCCGGTTTGAGCACCAGGGCGCGGGCGATGGCGATGCGCTGGCGCTGACCGCCGGAGAACTCATGCGGATAGCGATTGCGCATGCCGGGGTCGAGGCTGACCTCGCTCAGGGCGTCGCAGACCCGCGCATCGCGCTGGGCGCGATTGAGCTCGGGGTGATGCACGCGCAGGCCTTCGCTGATGATCTCGCCCACGGTCAGGCGCGGCGACAGGGAGCCGAAGGGGTCCTGGAAGACGACCTGCATGCGCGAGCGCAAGGGGCGCATGCCCGACTTGTCCAGCGGCATGATATCGACACCATCGAAGCTGATCTGGCCCTGGCTCTTGAGCAGGCGCAGCAGGGCGCGCCCCAGCGTCGACTTGCCGGAGCCGGACTCGCCGACGATGCCGATGGTCTGGCCGCGTCGCACCTCGAGATCGATGCCGCGCACCGCCTCGAAGGCGACCTTGGGCCCGAACAGCGGACGCTTGATGGTGAAACTGACACGCACATCGCGCGCCGACAGCAGCACCGGTGCATCCGCGGCCACCGGCGCCTTCTCGCCGGCCGGTTCGGCATCGATCAGCATGCGGGTGTAGGCGTGCTGCGGGCTCTCGAAGACGTCGTGGGTGGCGCCGGTTTCCAGCAGCTCGCCGTGACGCATCACGCAGACGCGGTCCGCGAAGTGGCGCACGATGCTCAGGTCGTGGGTGATGAACAGGATCGCCATGCCGTAGCGCTGCTGCAGCGACTTGAGCAGCCGCAGGATCTGCGCCTGCACCGTGACATCCAGCGCGGTGGTCGGCTCATCGGCGATCAGCAGGTCCGGCTCGCAGGCCAGCGCGATGGCGATCATCACGCGCTGACGCTGGCCACCGGACAGCTCATGGGGATAGCTGTCGATACGTCGCGCCGGCTCCGGAATGCCGACCTGCTCGAGCAGTTCCAGCGCCTTGTGGCGGGCCGCGCGGCCCTTGAGGTCACGATGCAGTGCCAGTACCTCGATGATCTGGCGCCCGATGCGGTGCAGCGGGTTGAGCGAGGTCATCGGCTCCTGGAAGACGGTGGCGATGCGGTTGCCGCGCAGCTCGCGCATGCGCCGCGTCGAGGCACTCAGCAGGTCTTCGCCGCGCAGGCGGATGGCGCCCTTGATCTCGGCGAGTTCCGGCAGCAGGCGCAGAATGGCGGTGGACGTGACCGACTTGCCGGAGCCGGACTCGCCGACCAGCGCCAGCGTCTCGCCCTTGTTGAGAGTGAAGCTGACGCCCTTGACGGCGGGTACCGCGCCATCCGGCAGCTGGAAGTCGACCTTGAGGTCATTGATCTCCATCAGCGGCGGCGTGCCCGGCGCCTCGGCGGCCAGCCCCAGGCGAGTCAGGGTGTCGGCGCGCGCCTGGTCGGCGGCGTTGCGTGCTGGCGGCAGGCTGGAGGAGGTGCCGGAGGTAGAGGGTGAAGAAGTCATGATCAGCGCTCCGGTTCAGCGAGTCTTGGGGTCGAGGGCATCACGCAGCCCATCGCCGAGGAAGTTGAGGCAGAACAGGGTCGCGGCGAGGAAGGCCGAGGGCACCAGCAGCATCCAGGGGGCGGTCTCCATCATGTCCTTGCCTTCGGAGATCAACACGCCCCATGAGGTCAGCGGTTCCTGCACGCCGAGGCCGAGGAACGACAGGAAGCTTTCCAGCAGGATGACCTTGGGCACCGTCAGCGTGACGTAGACGATCACCGGCCCCAGCGCATTGGGAATCAGGTGGCGGGTGACTACCTGCAGGTCACGCACGCCGAGTGCATGCGCCGCCTCGACGAATTCACGCTTCTTGAGCGCCAGCACCTGGCCGCGCACGATGCGCGACATGTCCAGCCACTCCACCGCGCCGATGGCGGCGTAGATCAGGAAGATGTTGCGACCGAACACCACCATCAGCAGGATCACCAGGAACATGAACGGCAGCGAATACATGATGTCGACGAAGCGCATCATCAGGTTGTCGGTGCGTCCGCCGAAGTAGCCGGAGACGGCACCGTAGAGCACGCCGATCACCAGGCTGACGAAGGTGGCGACCAGCGCCACCGACAGCGAGATCTGGCCGCCATGCAGGGTGCGGGTCAGCAGGTCGCGGCCGTTGACGTCGGTGCCGAAGACGTGCCCGGAGGCCAGGTCCGGACCGGTGCCGATGGCGTTCCAGTCGACTTCATCGAGTTCGAAGGGCGTCAGCCATGGGCCGATCAGGCAGGCCAGCACGATGACGGCCATCACCACCAGGCTGCACATGGCAGCGCGGTTCTGCTTGAGACGACGCCAGGCGTCGCGGGTCAGGCTGTCGCCTGCCGGCGCGGCAGGGGGCTGGCCGTCGAAGGCGCTGGCACCGCCGGTGCCGTGGGGAGCGGGAGTTGTCTGTGACATGTCAGGGCCTCGGGTCAGTCGTCGTAGCGGATCTGCGGGTCGAGCATGCTGTAGAGCAGATCGACGATCAGGTTGAGCAGCAGGATCAAGGCGCCATAGAAGACCACCGTACCCATCACCAGGGTGTAGTCACGATTGAGCGCACCCTGCACGAAATAGCGCCCGATGCCGGGAATGCCGAAGATCTGCTCGATCACCACCGAGCCGGTGATGATGCCGGCGATGGCCGGGCCGAGATACGAGACCACCGGCAGCATCGCCGGTCGCAATGCATGGCGCAGAATCACCTTCCACTCGCTCAGCCCCTTGGCGCGGGCGGTGCGGATGTAGTGACTGCCGAGCACCTCGATCATGCTGGCGCGCATCATGCGGGCGATGTAGGCGATCTGCTGGATGGAGAGCGCCACCACCGGCAGCAGCAGGTTCTGCCAGGCGCCACCGTTCCAACCGCCGGCCGGCAACCAGCCGAGCAGCACGCCGAACACCAGCGCCAGCAGCGGGGCGATCACGAAATTGGGCACCGCGATCCCCGCCAGCGCAGTACTCATCACCACGTAATCCGCCGTCGAGTTGCGCCGGATGGCCGCGATCACCCCCAGCGGCACACCGATCAGCAGCGCGGCCAGAATCGCCCACATCCCCAGCTCCAGACTGGCCGGGAAGCCCTGGCTGATCAGCTCGCTGACATCGAAGTCCTTGTACTTGAAGGACGGACCGAGATCGCCCTGCACCAGATCGCCCAGATAGCGCAGATACTGCATCGGCAATGGCTCATCCAGGTGATAGGCCGCGCGCAGGTTCTGCTCGATTTCCGGGGGCAGGCGGCGCTCGCCATCGAAGGGGCCGCCCGGGGCGACCCGCATCAGGAAGAACGACAGGGTGATCACGATCAGCAGGGTGGGAATCGCCTGCAGCAACCGTTTGAGGGTGTAGCTCAGCATCCAGTGCTCCGTCCGGGCCGCTGCCCGGGTGTGTCGTTGTTATTGGTGACTGTCGTCTGTCAGTGCGAGGTATCGAGCTGCAGATAGCGACTCGGGTGCACGTCCAGCGCATTGGGCGCCCAGCCGCTGATGGCGGGGTCGACCAGGCTGGAGGTGACATAGTCGTAGAGCGGCAGCACCACATCGTTGTCGAGCAGATACTGCTCGGCATCGTGGAGCTGGCGCTGGCGGGTGCCGACGTCTCCTTCACGCGCCGCCGCCTCGATCAGCGCATCGTAGGTCGGTGAGCTGAGCCCGGGCGCGTTGGAGGTGTTGTCGCTGCTGAAGGCGTTCAGGAAGTCGTAGGCATCGGCGATGGTGGCGATCATGCCGTAACGGCCGACCTCGAAATCGCCCAGCGCCAGATCGCGGTAATGCACCGCGGCCTCGGTGTTGGTCAGCGTCACCTTCACGCCCAGCGGTTTCCACATCGCGCCCAGGGCCACGGCGATCTTCTTGTGGTCTTCCAGGGTGTTGTAGCGCAGGGTCAGCTCAAGCGGGGTATCCGGGCCGTAGCCCGCGTCGGCCATCAGCTCACGCGCCTTCGCCATGCGCCTGTCCATCGACCAGTCAGCGAAGTCGAAGCGCGCGCCCTGATGCTCACCCAATGCCTTCGGCACGAAGTGCCAGGAGGGAATCTGGCCCATGCCGAGAATGCGCTCGGTGATCACCTCACGGCGCGTGGCCAGATTCAGCGCGCGACGAATGCGCTGGTCGGCCACCGGCGAGCCCTCGCGCAGATTGAAGACATAGAAGTACTCGCCGAGGATCGGGTAGGTCTGCAGGGCAGCGGCCAGATTGTCCTGGATCCAGGCGTAATGGCTGGCGGGCACACCGTAGGCGATCTCGACCTCGCCGGCGCGGAAGCGATTGAGCGCGGCATGACTCTCTTCGATGGGCAGGTAGACCACCTCATCGAGCGCGACCGTGTCCGCCGCGTGATAGCGCGGATTGGGCGTCAGGCGAATCTCGGCCTGGGGCGACCAGGTCTTGAGCACGAAGGCACCCGAGGTGGCCATGTTGGCCGGCCGCGTCCAGTCAGCGCCCTTGGCCGCGATCACATGGCGTGGCAGCGGGGCGGCTTCGCTCATCGCCAGCGTCTGCTCCAGCGTCGCCGAAGGGTGGCTGAGAGTGATGGTGAGCGTCTGCGCATCGGGCGCGGCCACGCCGAGTTGCTCCGGCGCCAGCGCACCGGTATTCACCGCTCGGGCATTGACGATCGGGTAGTAGAGCGTGGCGTTGTGGGCCGCGGTGGCGGGTGTCAGCAGGCGGCGCAGCGCGAAGACGGCATCCTCGGCGGTCAGCGGCGTGCCGTCTGACCATTCGAGCCCCTCGCGCAGATGAAAGGTCCAGCTCAGCCCATCGGCGGACGACTCCCAGCGCTCTGCCAGCCCGGGAATCAGCTCGCCATTGGCGGAGTAGGCGATCAGCGGCTCGAACAGATCACGCGTGATGCGTGTCTCCCAGGTGCCGTTGGTCTGTTGCGGGTCCAGCGAGCCGGGTTCGGCGCCATTGGCGATACGCAGGATCTGCTCGCTCTGGCTTGAAGATTCTGCGGCCATGGCGCAGCCGGAAGCGCCAAGGGAGAGGGAAAGAGCGGACAGCAGCAGGCCTGCGCTGAGGCTTGCCGCGCATTGCATCGGTGAGGTGGGGGACATGCATGAACTCCTTGTCACGCCCGTGGGGCGCGACGTCATCTTCTGGTGCCATCCTTGGCAGATGCCACGCTCCTGCCCTGCCAGGCACGAGCGTGGACCCATGACGATCTAGAGAGCGGCGAGCCGGGTCAGAGGCTCACAGGGCTCGCCTCACTCGGAGAACGAGACCCAGCGCGAGCGGTGGGTATCCTCGATGTTGTTCTTCCAGCCGCTGAGCCTGGGGTTCACCAGATTGCGCGACACGTAGTAGTAGATCGGCAGCACGGCGTAGTCATCCAGCGCCTTGCGCTCGGCGTCCTGCATCAGTGCCTCGCGATCCTTCATGTCGAGCGTATTGGCGGCCTTCTGCATGTCGTCATCCAGCGCCTTGTTGGAATAGGCGCCGTAATTGTTGGGCACGCCGCTTTCCAGCAGGTTGAGGAAGTTCTGGGCGTCGTTGTAGTCACCGATCCAGCCGGCGCGACCGACGTCGAACTTGCCCTGGCGCATGTCCTCGTAGTGCACCGCGACTTCGGCGTTCAACAGATTGACCTTCACACCCAATGGCTTCCACATCGCGGCGGCGGCAATGGCCACCTTCTTGTGGTCTTCGCTGGTGTTGTAGCGCAGGGTCAGCTCCAGCGGATTGTCCGGGCCATAACCGGCGTCTTCCATCAGAGACCTGGCCTTCTGCATGCGCTCATCCATCGACATGTCCTTGAAGGCCATCTCCTGGATGTCGTAGTGGTTCACCCCGGTGGGCACGAAGCTGTAGGCCGGCACTTCGCCGGTACCGAGAATCTTGTCGGTGATGATGTTGCGGCGGATGGAGAGGTTGAGCGCCTCGCGCACGCGCGGGTCTGCCGTGGCATGACCATCGCGCGAGTTGAGCACGTAGTAGTAGATGCCCAGGTAGGGCGCGACGTGGGTGGCGTCCGGCAGGTTGTCCTTCAGCCAGCCGTATTGCTGGGTCGGGAATTCGCGCGCGATGTCGATCTCGCCGGCGCGGAAGCGCTTCAGGGCGCTGTTGCGCTCCTCGATGGGGTAGTAGATCACCTCATCCAGCGCGACCTCATTGGCATCGTGGAACTCAGGGTTCTTGAGCGCGACGATGCGGGTCTGCGGCTGCCACTCGCTCAGCTCGAAGGCACCGTTGGAGACCATCTTGCCGGGGTCGGTCCAGTCTTTGCCGTACTTCTCCACCACATGTTTCGGCAGCGGGTAGGCGGTGTAGTGCGACAGCTGATCCAGGAAGTAGGGCGTCGGGCGCTCGAGGGTGATCTCGAGGGTATGATCATCCACGGCACGCACGCCGAGGGTGTCCGGCTCGGCCTCGCCGCTGTTGATGGCCTTGGCGTTCTTGATCGGATACAGGATGTAGGCGTAATCCGAGGCATTTTCCGGCGTCATGATGCGCTTGAGCGCGTACACGAAGTCCTCGGCGGTCACCGGCTCACCGTCTGACCACTTGCCGTCCTCGCGCAGCGTGAAGGTGTAGGTCTTGCCATCGTCGGAAATCTGCCACGACTCGGCCGCGCCGGGGATGCGCTCGCCATCGGCGGCTTCGGTGACCAGGCCCTCGAAGAGGTCGCCCACCACGTCATTTTCCCAGGTGCCGGAGATCTGCTGCGGGTCCAGCGAGGCCGGTTCACCCATGATCGCCAGCTTGAGCGTGTCGGCCATGATGCCCTGGGAGGCAACGATGCCCCCGGCCAGCAGCAGAGAACCTGCCAGGCGTTTGAGCGCGAAGCGTCCGGGGAGCACCGGGGTGTGAGAGGGGGAGTACAGTCGTGCCATGATAGGGAGGCTCGCTATTGTTGTTAGGGGTAATACGAGTGTCGCCTTCTACCATCGAATCTTTTCCTGCCCGCTGTCCATGTTAAAAAATGGATGGCTTATGCATGCATTCGATAAACGTCATGCAAGGCGTGGAAACTCGGGCCATTCGGGGCTGACGGGCCTTTGAATCACTTTGGTCGTATTCGTCGCCTGCCCGCTGATGGGCGGCATGCCTGGCAGCCGAGAGCCGCCGCTTGCCCGCTGGCCACGGATGATGGGCCGGGCATGGTCGCCACGCCGGGAAATGGCTACAATATCGGGCTTTGCGCGCTGTCGATCTGCACATGCACCCTCGGGTGGCATGTGGCGGAGCCCGTCGCTTGCGACAGGATCGCCGCGCACCCATTCACGCATCATCGCCTCAAGACAGGACGACCATGCAAGAGATCAATCCGATCACCAACCTCATCAAGGACCTGTCCGAAAGGGCAGAAGTCCTGAGGGGGTACCTTTGACTATGCCGAAAAGCAGGATCGGCTAGAGGAAGTCACTCGCGAGCTCGAGAATCCGGATGTCTGGAATGACCCGGACTACGCGCAGAAGCTCGGCAAGGAACGTGCGTCGCTGGAGCTGGTCGTCAAGACCCTCGACGACATGAGCAACGGTCTGTCCGACTGCTCCGACCTGCTGGAAATGGCGGTCGAGGAAGAGGACGAAGGCACCGTGGACGAAGTCGTCCGCGAGCTGGACCAGCTCAAGGCCAGTCTCGAGAAGCTCGAGTTCCGCCGCATGTTCTCGGGTGAGATGGACGCCAACAACGCCTACCTCGACATCCAGGCAGGCTCCGGCGGTACCGAAGCGCAGGATTGGGGCAACATGTTGCTGCGCATGTACCTGCGCTGGGCCGAGCATCACGGTTTCAAGACCGAGATCGTCGAGGCGAGCGCCGGTGAAGTCGCCGGTATCAAGTCCGCGACCATCCACGTCGAGGGCGATTACGCCTTCGGTTGGCTGCGCACCGAACTTGGCGTGCACCGTCTGGTCCGCAAGAGTCCCTTCGACTCCGGCGGCCGTCGTCACACCTCGTTCGCGTCCGTGTTCGTGTCGCCGGAAATCGATGACAACATCGAGATCGACATCAACCCGGCCGACCTGCGCACCGATACCTATCGCTCCTCCGGCGCCGGTGGTCAGCACGTCAACACCACCGATTCCGCGGTACGTATCACCCACGTGCCGACAGGCATCGTGGCGGCCTGCCAGACCGAGCGAAGCCAGCACTCCAACCGTGACCGCGCCATGAAGATGCTGAAGGCGCGTATCTACGAAGCCGAGATGCAGAAGCGCAACGCCGCCAAGCAGGAACTCGAGGACTCCAAGTCCGATATCGGCTGGGGCAGCCAGATCCGCTCCTACGTCCTCGATGACCAGCGCATCAAGGACCTGCGGACCAGCGTCCAGTCGAGCAACTGTGACAAGGTGCTCGACGGCGACCTCGATGACTTCATCGTCGCCAGCCTCAAGATGGGGCTCTGAGCGCGAGTACCCTCGCGGCCCAGCGCCTATTCGCCTCCGCCGGTATCGCCGGCGGAGGCCACGAATCCCCGTATCGCGGTCAGCCCTGATGGTCACAATCGTCAGGCTGACCATGATCTGTCGTGGCCCAGGCCATGACCCTTTGACACGAGACAGGCCCCTCCATGTCGACAGAGCAGACCCCCGCCATTGATGAGCAGCAGGCCGCCGAACAGGCTCAGGAAGAGAACCGCCTGATCGCCGAACGTCGCGCCAAGCTGAACGCCCGCCGCGAGCAGGCCGCCGCCGAAGGCAAGAGTGCCTTCCCGAATGATTTCCGTCGTGACAGCCTCGCCGCTGACCTGATGGAAGAGCTGGGCGAGAAGGACAAGGCCGAGCTGGAGACGCTGGACCGCAAGGCCGCCGTCGCCGGGCGTATCATGCGCAAACGTGGCCCCTTCATCGTGCTGCAGGAAGTCTCCGGCCAGATTCAGCTCTACGTCGACAAGAAGGGCCTGCCGGAAGCGCTGCTCGAGGACATCAAGAGCTGGGATATCGGTGACATCGTCGGTGCCAGTGGTCCGGTGCACAAATCCGGCAAGGGCGATCTGTACGTCATGATCGAAAGCGCCCAGCTGATGACCAAGAACCTGCGCCCGCTGCCGGACAAGTTCCACGGTCTGTCCGATCAGGAAATGCGCTATCGCCAGCGTTATGTCGACCTGATCATGAACGAGCAGTCACGCCGCACCTTCGCGCTGCGTGCCGGCATCGTCGCCTCCATCCGTCGCTTCCTCAGCGAGCGCGGCTTCATGGAAGTCGAGACGCCGATGCTGCAGCAGATTCCGGGTGGCGCGACCGCGCGTCCGTTCATCACGCACCACAATGCGCTGGACATGGAAATGTACCTGCGCATCGCGCCGGAGCTGTACCTCAAGCGTCTGGTGGTGGGTGGCTTCGAGCGCGTGTTCGAGATCAACCGCAACTTCCGCAACGAAGGGCTGTCGACGCGTCACAACCCCGAGTTCACCATGCTCGAGTTCTACTGGGCCTACGCGGACTACCGTGACCTGATCGCGCTCACCGAAGACATGATCCGCACCGCGGCCCAGGAAGTGCTCGGCACCACGCAGATCACCTGTCAGGGCAGCGAGTACGACCTGAGCCAGCCGTTCATCCAGATGACCATGCGCGAGTCGATCATCAAGTACGGCGATGGCATCACCGAAGCCGACCTGGCCGATTACGACGCCGCGCGCGCCACGGCCGAGCGTCTCGGTATCCAGGTCAAGCCGATCTGGGGGCTGGGCAAGCTCGAGACCGAGATCTTCGAGGAAGTCGCCGAGCACCGTCTCGACCAGCCGACCTTCATCACCGAATATCCGGCCGAAGTCAGCCCGCTGGCGCGTCGCAACGATGCCAACCCGCACGTGACCGATCGCTTCGAGTTCTTCGTCGGTGGCCGCGAGATCGCCAATGGCTTCTCGGAGCTCAACGACGCCGAAGATCAGGCCGAGCGCTTCCAGGCCCAGGTGGCCGAGAAGGACGCCGGTGATGATGAGGCCATGTTCTACGACGCCGACTACGTGCGCGCGCTGGAATACGGCATGCCGCCGACCGCCGGTGAAGGCATCGGCATCGACCGTCTGGTGATGCTGCTGACCGACAGCGCCTCCATCCGCGACGTGCTGCTGTTCCCGGCGATGCGTCCGCAGCAGGGCTGAGCAGTCGGCCGCCAGCCCGTCACGATGGCGCATAATGACGCGCCATCGTGACGGGCCACGCTGAGGGCACCCACAACGCCTCCGATCCCTGATCGGGGGCGTTGTGGTCTCTGGCTCACACGAATGACTGACGACGAGTGCCTCGCGGGGCATGATCGGTGCCGATGAGGCAAGGTGGCGCTTGGCTTTGTTGCCCGCGAGCGGCCATAATGGTCGGCGTCCAGTCTGCTGGCGCCCTGGCACTGCCAGGGTAACGCGCTGGACGCCTCGAGGCTCACCCGCATCGCGTGCCTGCTTTATGAGCGGCGCTGCCATCCACGGTGTGTCCTGTCTCGGAATTGTCCCTGAATGTCCTGGAGAGTGCAGAATGAAGCTGCTTAACCGTTCCGCCCTGAGCGTCAAGCCGACCCAGGCGTTTGTCGACTGGATCAACTCGCTGGAATCCGAAGGCGAGGGAGGCGAGGATCTGGCGCTGGAGGATGTCAATCAGGAGAGCACCGTCTACCTGATTCCCGAGATGGACACGCGTGAGGCGCTGGATGGCTTCGTCTCCGAGCGCTGGCTGGACGTGCTGGAAAGCGAGCTGCGCGCCTGGGAAGAAGATACCCGTCATTGGCCGGAGCCGATGGACAAGGCACTCTTCGAGCGCTTCCTGACTGTCGAGCACAGCTATCTGGCGGTCGACCTGGACGACGAGGCACCGCTGGAAGTCAGCGAAGTCGATGACGAGCTGCTGGCCGATCTGGACTGAATCTCCGGTGTGATCGCGCCGATTGCCAGACGCGTGATGAACGCCGTCGCCGTACTTTCCGCAAGAGCCGCCAGCAAGCGCCGTCAGCAATGACTGTCAGTGATGGCGACAGACGCTACAATGGCCTCGGGCAAAATGCCCGAGGCCATTTGCGTTGTGGCGATCGCATCGTCACCCTCATTTTTCCGCATGTCCGTCGTGCGGCTTCCCCCCTTCAAGGAGATTGCGCATGAGCATCCAGACCCAGATAGACACCAAGCTCGCGACGCTTGACCCGTTGATGGTCGAAGTCGTCAACGAGAGCCATATGCATAGCGTGCCGGCCAACTCCGAGACCCACTTTAAGGTCACGCTGGTCAGCGATCGCTTCAGCGGCCTGTCGCGGGTCAAGCGTCACCAGCAGCTGTATGCCTTGCTCAGCGAAGAGCTGGATGGCCCGGTGCACGCACTGGCGCTGCACCTGTACACCGCGCAGGAGTGGGCGGCACGCGGCGGCGAGATTCCGGATTCCCCCAACTGTCTGGGCGGCGGCAAGCACTGACCATGACCCCTGAACCACAACGCCTGCAATATCTGGACGCGATGGGACTGACCGCCTGGGTCGGTCGCTATCAGCTGCCCAATGCCTTGCCCACCCAGGCGTGTGACTGGCCCGAGCCGCAAGCGGCGGAGGCGGTCGCGCCTCAGGCGCGCCTGCACGCGCTGATCGATGAGACGCCGCGTCCGCCTGCTGCCCACCAGACGGCGGATGCCAGCCATGGCTCCTCCACTCAGGCTGGCGGCATGGCCGGCAGCGCGACGCCACGCCCGCCAGGGCCTTCTCCGGCCTCGAGTGCACGCGCCTTGCTGGGCATGGCGCCGGCGGCGGTCGAAGCCCCCGCTGCGGCTGCCTCGCCGACGCCCGGCGCTGCCGAGACCAGCAGCACGGCCTCTTGGGGGACGCCGCCGACGCAGGTCTCGGCCGAGGCACCGGCAGCAGATGAGGCAGTGACGCCGCCAGCAGCAGACAAGCCGCCACTGCGCTTCAGCGTTCAGCTGGCGGCGCTGGAAGGGCGCTGGTTGATCATGCTGCCCGGTGACGAGGCACCGCATCTGGAAGGGGAAGCCTTGCTCAAGGCGTTGTGGCGCGCCGCCGGTATCGAGGCGGCATCAGGGCTTTCCTTCAGCCATTTCCGCTGGCCGTTGTTGCCCAACCTCAAGGCCAGTGCGCCACTCGAGGAAGCCCGCGAAGGATTGCATGCCTTCCTGAGTGGCCCGGCGCGTCGTGGTTGGCAGCCGGAGCGGCTGTTGATCTTCGGCAGCGATGAGGCCAGCGAGACGCTGCGCGAGGTGCTCGGTATCACCGCTTCCCAGCGCGGCGAGGCGACCTCCAGTCTGCTGAGCCTGCCGGTCTGGCAGGGACCGGCGCTGTCGGCGCTGGCGCGCTCCAGTGACGCCAAGCGCAAACTGTGGCCGCTGTTGATCCGCTGGGGGCGCGAGTGGCAGTCGGCATCGCCGCAGACGGACGCCTCATGAGCGAGTCAGCTGCCCGGCGCCTCGAGCTGCGTGAGCTGGCCGATGATCAAGCGACTCTGCTGGCGCTTGAGGCCATCGAGGCCAGCCAGGCACATGGCCTGAGCCAGTCACAGCTGATCGAGGTGCTCAACGATGACGCGCGCTGCGTGCTGGGCGCCTGGTGGCAGGCCTGTGAATCGTCGGGCGGTGAGGCGTCGACTGCAGAACTGATCGGCTTCGTGGTGCTGGCGCGCGGGCCCTTCGAGGCCGAGATCGAGGCGATCACCGTGCACGCCGCGCAGCGCGGGCAGGGCGTCGGTGCACGCCTTTTGGCCGCCGCCATCGCGCAGGCGCGTGACTGGCAACGTGACTCGGGACTTGAGCGTCTGCTGCTGGAGGTGCGCGCCAGCAATGCCGCCGCCGCAGCCCTCTATGCGAAAGCCGGTTTCACCCGGGATGGAGTGCGCAAGGGCTACTATCCGCTGGCGGATGGCGGGCGAGAAGATGCCTGGCTCATGTCGCTGCCGCTGGTGTGATCCTGGCCCTTCTGTCTTGGGCTCCGGCATCGCTCTGGTGCTGGTGCCGACACGAAAACGCCGCCGACAGTCTCCTGTCGGCGGCGTTTTCATGAGGCCCTGCTCATGAACTCTTGTTCAAGCGCTCCTGTTCAAGAGCCAGTGTTCAAGAGTGCATGTTCACGCGGCCCAGCGCGCAGGACGCGCGGGAGCATCAGGCGCTCTGGGTTTCGCTCTCGGTCTCGCTGAAGCGAGCGACCAGCGCTTCCAGACGCTGTGCCCACTGGTCACGCTCTTCCTGCAGTTGAGTGTTGGTCTGGCGCAGCTGCTCCAGCTCTTCGCCCTGGCCTGTCTTGGCTTCGGTCAGGCGCTGGTTCTCTTCCTTCAGCTCTTCGACTTCCATCTTCAGCATCTCGATGCTGTCGATGGCCTGGCCGACTTTCTGCTCAAGTTGGGTAAAGAGTTCGGTGCTCATGCTATCTCCTTGTCGAGTCACGGTCGTGGCCCGAGGGGGTTCGTTGAGGGCGGTAAAGGTATGCGGTAAATGCTGGTGCGATGAATATCGGCCATGTCGGGAATCCTTGCCGGATGGCGCAGCGATACCCGCCTGCAGGCAGACTACGACGCCGCCTGAGTCGACACAAGTGGGAAGGTGGCTCAGGCGGGCGGATGGCGCCGATACAGGCGGCCATGACTGTCGCCGGCACGGCTTTCCCGGTGCAGCTGCCAGTTGGCGGGCACCACGGGGTCGAGACCGGATTCCACTTCCAGATAGATCATGGCGTCATCGCTCAGCCAGCCATGCGCTTCGAGCAGTGCGCAGCTCGCGGCGGCCAGCTCGAGCCGGAAGGGCGGGTCGAGCAGCACCAGGTCCATGCCGCCCGCGGCGGGAGCGGCCGTCTCGAGCCAGTGCAGGACATCGCCGGTCACCACCTGTGTTGGCAGGCTGTCGCCGTTGGCGAGGGTCGCGAGATTGGCCTCGAGCGCACGCGCGACGCGGCTGTCGCGCTCCACGAAGGTGACATGCGCCGCCTCACGCGACAGCGCCTCGAGGCCCAGCGCGCCGCTGCCGGCATAGAGGTCAAGCACGCGGGCGCCGCCGACATGAAAGCCCAGCCAGTTGTAGAGCGTCTCACGCACGCGGTCGGGCGTCGGGCGCAGGCCCGGTGCGTCGATCACGTTGAGCAGGCGGCGCTTGAAGCGCCCGCCGATGATGCGCAGGCGACCTGGCCCGCCGGCGGCCTGGCCACGCTTGCCGCTCTGTTTGTCAGCGCGCGAGGGCGCGTTGGATTTGCCCCGTGCGGGGCCTTGGGAGGATGCGCGTTTTTTCATGCCGCGAGTCTAGCATGTGCGACGCCGGATGCCGCGCGGTGCGTACCTTCAGCCCCGAAGGGATGGTAGGATGACGCCACTTTCACGAGTTCAGGACTGTCTCGCCATGTTCGGTTTTTTCAAGCGCAAGAAACACAAGGCTCAGGAGCAGAAAGCCTCCGAGCAGCAGGCCCTCGAGCAACAGGCTCTTGAACAGACACAAGACGCCACGCCCCACGAGCAAGCCGATGCCGAGCAGGCAGCGCGGCTCGAGGCGAAGCGTCTCGAGGCCGAGAAGGTAGAGGCAGAGCGCCTTGCCGGTGAAGAGGCGGCTCGGGTCGAGGCTCAGAAGGCCGAAGAGCAGCAGGCCGAGGCTCAGAAGCTCGAAGAGCAGAAGGCCGAAGCTGAAGCCGAGCGCCGCGCCTCTGAACAGGCGGCTGCCGATCAGGCCGCCAAGGCCGAAGCCGAGCGCATCGCGCAGGAACGCGCAGCGCAGGAGCAGGCCGCTCAGGAACAGGCCGCCCGAGACGAAGCGGAGCGCATCGCCCAGGAGCAGGCCGCTGCAGAACGCGTCGCCGCCGAAAAGGCCGCCCGGGAAGAGGCGGAACGTCTGGCTGCCGAGCAGGCCGCCCAGGCAGAGGCCGAGCGCATCGCTGCCGAACAGGCCGCTCAGGCCCGTGCGGAAGAAGCCGCCAGTGAAGCGCGTGCCGAAGAGGCGCGTATCGCGGCTCGCGAGGAAGAAGAGCGTCAGGCCGCCGCGCAGCTGGCCGCCATCGAGGCCGAAGAGCAGGCCGCGCTGGAACAGGCTCGCCAGGAAGAAGAAGCACGTGCCGCCGAGGCTGCCGCCGCTGGCGCAGACGTCGTGGTCGAGGATGACGCTGCGCGTGATACGGCCCGCGATGGTCGGGAAAAGCCGCGTCGTGGCTTCTTCGCGCGCATCAAGGCAGGTCTTGGCAAGACACGCGCCAATCTGACCGAGGGCGTCGCCAGCCTGTTCCTCGGCAAGAAGCAGATCGATGACGAGCTGATGGAAGACCTCGAGACCCAGCTGCTGATGGCAGACGTGGGCATCGAGGCGACCACCGAGATCATCGACAACCTGACCGCGCGTATCTCGCGCAAGGAATTGAAGGAGCCGCAGGCGCTCTACGAAGCGCTGCAGGAAGAGCTGCGCGTGATGCTGGCGCCGGTCGCCAAGGACCTGGAGCTGCCGCCCAAGGGCAGCGGTCCCTTCGTGATCCTGATGATCGGCGTCAACGGCGTCGGCAAGACCACCACCATCGGCAAGCTGGCCAAGCGCTATCAGAGCCAGGGCCGCAGCGTGATGCTGGCGGCGGGCGATACCTTCCGCGCCGCGGCGGTGGAGCAGCTCAAGGTGTGGGGCGAGCGCAACAAGGTGCCGGTCATCGCTCAGCATACCGGCGCCGACAGTGCCTCGGTCATCTATGACGCCCTGGAAGCCGCCAAGGCGCGTAACGTCGATATCCTGATCGCCGATACCGCGGGCCGCCTGCACAACAAGAGCCACCTGATGGAAGAGCTCAAGAAGGTGCAGCGCGTGATGGCCAAGCTGGATGTGTCCGCGCCCCACGAGGTGATGCTGGTGCTGGATGCCGGTACCGGCCAGAACGCGCTGTCACAGGCCTCCACCTTCCATGAAGCGGTCAACATCACGGGCCTTACGCTGACCAAGCTGGATGGGACCGCCAAGGGCGGCATCATCTTCGCGCTGGCCAAGCAGCTCAATCTGCCGATCCGCTATATCGGTGTCGGGGAAGGTGTCGATGACCTGCGTCCCTTCGCGGCTGATGACTTCGTCAGTGCCCTGTTTGCACGTGCTGGCGATGAGGCAAGCGAAGAGGCCAACGCCGAGTCGCGCGAGGCATGATTGCCTTCGAGCATGTCGGCAAGCGCTATGGAGGGCGCTTCGATGCACTGGCCGGGCTCGACTTCAGGGTCGAGCGTGGCGAGATGGTCTTTCTGACAGGCCATTCCGGTGCCGGCAAGAGCTCGTTGCTCAAGCTGATCATGCTCCTCGAGCGCCCCTCGCGTGGGCGCATTCTGGTGGCGGGGCACGATATCGGGCGACTGCATACCTCCCAGGTGCCGTATTACCGCCGCCAGATCGGCGTGGTCTTCCAGGACCACCAGCTGCTGACCGACCGCAACATCTTCCACAACGTGGCCCTGCCGCTGATGATCCAGGGGGTTCCGCCGCGTGAACAGGCGCGGCGGGTGCGGGCGGCGCTCGACAAGGTCGGCCTTCTGCATCGTGAGAAGGCGCTGCCGATCGAGCTGTCCGGTGGTGAGCAGCAGCGGGTCGGCATCGCGCGCGCCGTGGTCAACAAGCCCGCGCTGCTGCTGGCTGATGAGCCGACCGGCAATCTGGATCCGGCACTGTCCGCCGACATCATGCGTCTGTTCGAGGACTTCAATCGCATCGGTACCACGGTGATGATTGCCAGCCACGATCTGGCGCTGATTGCCCGCCTGCACCATCGCACGCTGGAGCTGTCCGATGGTCGTCTGATCGCCGACAAGGATGCCCGATGAGCCCCCCGCGTTCCCGCAACGAGTCTCCCTCTTCTTCACGCGAGCGTGGCCAGCCCCGCGCCGAGACGCGTACCCGCAAGGCCGCCGCGCAGGCGCCTGAATCACCGGAGGCCGCCGAGCGTGCGGCGCGCAAGGGTGCGCGCTCCAGTCGTGTCTCGGTCGAGAGCCGCTACCGCAGCTGGCTGCGTCATCACGCTGCCATGGCGCGCGACAGCGCACGCCGCCTGCTGGTCGCGCCCATCGCCAGCCTGCTGACCATGCTGGCCATCGCCATCGCACTGACGTTGCCGGCGGCGCTGTGGCTGGCACTGGACAGCGCACGCCTGCTCGACAATGAGCTCAATGACAGCGCCCAGCTCACCCTCTATCTCGAGACCTCGGTCGACGAGAGCCAGGCGCTGACGCTGTCGGACTCGCTGCGCGATGCCGCCGGTGTCGGGGGAGTGCGCCTGATCACCGCCGCCGAGGGCATGCAGGAATTCGCCCAGGCGCTGGACCTCAAGCGCTCGCTGAGTCTGCTGGATGACAACCCCCTGCCGGCCAGCATCGTCATCACGCCGCTGGACACCACGCCGGAGTCCGTCCGCGCCCTGGCCACGCGCCTCGAGGGCGAGCCGGGTGTCGCCAGCGCACGTCTGGATCTGGCCTGGCTCGAGCGTCTGCGCCAATTGGGTGAGCTGGGTCAGAAAGTGACGCTGGGACTCGCGTTACTCTTCGGGCTGGGCGTGTTGCTGGTGGTGGGCAATACCATCCGCCTGTCCGTGGAGAGTCGCCGCCAGGAGATCGAGGTCGTGACCCTGATCGGGGCGACCCACGCCTTCGTGCGGCGTCCCTTCCTCTACAGCGGTGCCTGGTACGGTCTGGGAGGAGGGCTGCTGGCCTGCGGAATCCTGGCACTTGGCGGCAACTGGCTGGCGGCACCCGTGACGGCCCTTGTACAAAGTTATGGCGGCAACTATGTGTTGCCCGCGCTGGGCGTTGCAGGGGGTGCCACGCTGCTGTTTTCGAGTACAATATTGGGCTGGATAGGGGCCTGGATCGCGGTCGGACGTCATCTGGCGAGTATTTCTCCGCGCTGATTCCGATTATTTTTCGCGGTTTTCAGCCAGTATTTCTGCCCAGGAAGGTCAAAAGTTACGTTCCGACAACATTCCTGTCGGGCGTCAGTGAAGGGGGCTGGTGGGCGGTTAAACGCACCACACACCCGACAGCGTTACGAAGTGCTACTCGTCATGACAATTGTACACGCCATGTACAGCTATTGACGGGAACCTGTCCCACCCTTCACAGTCTCACTACTTGCATGCGTGTTAGGCAACCATGGAGACATCTGCACTATGAGCACCAGTCTTCAGCCACTTGGCCACCTGTCACCGGGTCAAGATCTAAACGGCTATATTCAGTCGGTGAACCGTATCGCTGTGCTTACTGCCGAAGAAGAGCATGAGCTGGCCCTGCGGTTGCATGAAGAGAATCATCTGGAGTCGGCCCGCCGACTCGTCATGTCGCACCTGCGCTTTGTCGTGCATATCGCGCGCAGCTACAGCGGCTATGGCTTGCAGCAGGCGGACCTGATCCAGGAAGGTAACGTCGGCCTGATGAAGGCGGTCAAGCGTTTCGACCCGCATCAGGGCGTACGCCTCGTCTCCTTTGCCGTGCATTGGATCAAGGCCGAGATTCACGAGTTCGTGCTGCGCAACTGGCGCATCGTGAAGGTCGCGACCACCAAGGCTCAGCGCAAGCTGTTCTTCAACCTGCGTGGCGCCAAGAAGCGTCTTGCCTGGTTGAACAACGATGAAGTGGATGCCATCGCGGGCGATCTGGACGTCAAACCTGCCGTAGTGCGTGAGATGGAAAGCCGTCTCTCCGCCCATGATGCAGGCTTCGACGCCGGCCCCAGCGACGACGAGAGCTCTGCCTATCAGGCGCCGGCCAACTATCTGGAAGATCACAGCCTCGATCCGGCTGCCCAGGTGGAACAGCAGGACCTGGAAGACGATTCCCACGGTCGTCTGCTCAAGGCGCTGGCGGCACTGGATGAGCGCTCACGCGACATCCTCCAGCAGCGTTGGCTGAGCGACAACAAGTCGACTCTGCACGAGCTTGCTGACATCTATGGCGTCTCTGCCGAGCGTATCCGTCAGCTCGAGAAGAACGCGATGAAGAAGCTGCGTGAATCGATGGGTGACATGAGCGAAGGCTTCGCTGCCTGAGCTTGATGACCCCATGACATGAGCCCGCGATTTTCAGGCTCGCTGTCACGTGAAAATGCCCCGCCGGGTTTCCCGGCGGGGCATTTTCGTTGAGGGAGAGTGGATCCCGAGGAATCCGTCGTTATTGGTTGAACACTGCAACACAATGTTTCATTCTGTCACACTAAGACATGAAACATTTCTACTGGTGACCCCGTGGACCCGACCTCCCCGCACGTCAATGGCACGCATTCGCTGTGGCGAATCTTTGGGCTCAATGCAGCCTTGATGGTGGTATTGGGTGGCCTGTTTCTGGCCAGCCAATGGTTTGATGTGCGTGAACAGGAAATGCGTCGCCTGGAGCTGCTGGATACCCAGCTGCATATCTCCACCGAGCAGCTGATCGCCAATGTCTCGCGCGAGATGATGGTGCTGGAGCGCGTGTTGAGCAGCGAAGGCAAGGAGCTGTGGCGTGGCTCGCTGGATAGCGCGCTGGGCCGTCATCCCTCTCTGGTCTCGCTGATGGTGGTGCCGTTTGCCGATTACCGCGGCAGCAGCCTGCGTCAGATCGGCGTGGGGCGCAGTTGCAGCTGGCAGCTGACCCAGCCGGAAGCCCAGGCGCTGCCCGGGCGCAGCAGCCTGCTGTTCGGCTCGGCACTGCCGCTGGCATCCGGTCAGCCGGGCTTGCCGTTCTACCGTCACATGGATATCGAAGGCATGTCCTGGTTGCTGATCGGCTGCCTGGATTTCTCCGAGTCACGCAGCCTGCTGGCCAACCCGAATTCCGATGATGGGCAGCGCCTGCGCCTGTTTTCCACCAACGGTCTGCTGCTGTTCTCGAGCCCCCAGGAGCATGCGCTGGGCGTGACCGGCAAGCTGCCGCTGTCCTCGATGGCCAACATGGGCAAGTACATCTCCGAGCGTGGTGTGCGTCGCTATCATGTGCCGGGCTTTGACGGCCGGCCGCGCATGGCGGCGGGCAGCTATATCGCACCGCTCAAGCTGTTCAGCGTCGTGAGTCAGCCACTCTCCAGCCTGTGGTGGCTGTGGTGGAATCGTATCTGGTTCGGCATGCTGCTCGGCGGCATCTTCCTGGTCGTGCTGGTGGTCGTGGTGGCGCGTGCCGAGCGCAAGCGCGCTGAGCGCCACGATGAGCTGGAGGGCGCACTCGAGTCGATGACGGCGCGCTCTCGCACCCTGGTGACGCTGATGGATAACCTGCCGGGCGTGGTGTATCGCATCGAGGTCAACACCGGTGTGCTGACCTTCATCAGCAACGGCTCGGCCGAGCTGTTCGGTCGCTCGGCCGAATCACTGGTCGGCGCCGGCATCACCCTGACCGAGCTGATCCATCAGGAAGACCGCCAGTCCGTCAGCGCCGCTCGCCACTGGGCGATGTGCGCGCAGATGCGCCATGAGCAGGTCTTCCGCATCATCGCTGACCATGAGCGTTGGGTGCTGGACCGCAGCGTGATGATCGAGGGCGAGGATGGCGTGCGCTACTGGGAAGGCCTGCTGCTCGACATCAGTGCGCACAAGGAATCCGAGCGTCAGCTCGATTTCCTGGCGCGCCATGACGCCCTGACGGGGCTCTATAACCGCAAGGCCTTCATGGCGGCGGCCGACGAGCGCGTCGCGGCGGGTGGCTTGATGATCTACGCCGATATCGACCGTTTCTCGACCGTCAATGATGGTCTGGGCCATGAAGCCGGTGACCAGCTGCTGGTCGCGGTCGGCGAGCGTCTGCGTCGTCTGCTGCCACCGGGTGGTCTGGTGGCACGTCTGGGGGCCGATGAGTTCGGTCTCTACCTGCCGCATGGCAATGATGATCCGGCGCAGGTGGTGGAAGAGATCCAGCAGAAGGTCGAGCGTCCCTTCACGATTCTGGGGCGCCCGCTGATCGTCAGCCTGACCGCCGGCTATGTGCTGTCCGAGACCAATGGCGATGCCCAGGCGCTGATGCTGAATGCCGATGTGGCGCTCTATCACGCCAAGTCGCGCGGCGATCATGCGCTGCGCTGGGAGTCCTCGCTGGACAAGCATGTCGCCTCGCGCATGACGCTGGAGCAGGATCTGCGTCAGGCCATCGGCAGCGAGCAGCTCTATCTGCATTACCAGCCGCAGCTGGATAGCCACGGTGAGCTGCAGGGTGTCGAGGCGCTGCTGCGCTGGCAGCATCCGGAGCTGGGCATGATCTCGCCGGCCCAGTTCATTCCGCTGGCCGAAGAGACCGGTCTGATCTTCCGTCTCGGACGGTTCGTGCTCGAGGAAGCCTGTGCCCAGATGGTGCGCTGGCAGGACGCCGGCCTTCACATGCCGCGCATGGCGGTCAATCTGTCGGCGCGCCAGCTGACCTCGGGCTACGAGAACGAAGTCTTTGGCGTGCTGGAAAGCCAGAAGCTGTCGCCGACGCGGCTGGAAGTCGAGGTGACCGAGACGCTGCTGATCCAGGACATGGAAGGGGGGCTTGCGGTGCTCGGCGCGCTGCGTGAGCTGGGCGTGCGTGTGGCGCTGGATGACTTCGGGCAGGGCTATTCGTCGCTGTCCTATCTGTCATCCCTGCCGCTGGATGTGCTCAAGGTCGACCGCAGCTTCGTGATGAAGATGGATGCTGTCGCCGGCTCTGACGGTGGTATCCGCTGCCCCAATCAGCAGGCCATCCAGCTGGTCGGTGCCGTGATCAGCCTGGGGCACTCGCTGGGCCATGAGATCGTCGCCGAGGGAGTCGAGACGGACGTGCAGTTCGAGGAGCTCAAGCGGCTGGGTTGCGACACCTATCAGGGCTACCTGCTGGCGCGGCCGATGTCCGCCGAGGCCATACTGGAGCGCTTCAGCGTCAACGCCTGAGGTGCCGTCCGTGCAGTCCGACCCCATCCCACCCCACCCGGTGGTGACATGAGAAGGCCTGACCCAGAAAGAACGCCCCGCCTGCAATGACTGCAGGCGGGGCGTTCTTTTTGGTGTGGCGCATGCGCGCGAGACAAACCCCTCAGACGGCAATGCGCTCCTGACTGCTCAGCAGCAGGTCGCGGCTCAGCAGCTGCCACTGGTCTTCCCAGTGCTCGGTCGGGCGCTTGCGATAGTCGCTGCGCACGTACTGGCCGATACGACCTTCCGCACACGCCAGCAGCAGGTTGGCCGCTGCCGTGACGGTGATGGCCGGTCGCAGTCCTTCGCGAGGCTCGGCTTCGCGCAGTACCTGCTTGATCTGCGTCTCGAGGCGCTCGAACAGCTGCGCCATGCGCGTGCGCAGGCGTGCCGTCTCGCCGGTGAGGGCATCACCATTGAGGAGGCGACACAGCCCCGGATTCTTCTCGGCAAAGCCCAGCAGCAGGCTCAGGATGTGATGCACCCTGGCATGCGCGGTGTCGTTGTCCTGAATGATCAGCGCGATACGCTCGAACAGCGTGCTCTCGATGAATTCGATCAGTCCTTCGAACATGCGTGCCTTGCTGGGGAAGTGACGATAGAGCGCCGCCTCCGAGACACCGACCTGTCGTGCCAGTGCTGCAGTCGTGATGCGTTTGCCGCTGTCCTCTTCCAGCATCAGAGCGAGTGCCTGGAGGATCTGTTCGCGACGTGATTGTTTTGGATTCGCCTGCGTCATGGAATCTTGTCGTTTATCGCGGCCTGCAGCAGTGTGCTACGGGCGGGTCCGTGTCCTGAGGCATGTCGCTTGCCTCGCGCGAAACACCGGGGCCGAGCCCCGGCTTGTCACCTTACGCCTTGTCAGTGTCCGCTTCCGCGTTGCTGATCAACGTGCCGACCCCGGCATTGGTGAAGATTTCCAGCAGGGTCGCATGTGGCACGCGGCCATCGATGATGTGAGCACTGCGCACGCCTTGCTTCACGGCGTCCAGTGCACAGCTGATCTTGGGCAGCATGCCACCGTAGATGGTGCCATCCTCGATCAGGCCATCCACCGCCTCGGTGGTCAGGCCGGTCATGACTTCGCCTTGTGCGTTCATCAGGCCAGCCACGTTGGTCAGCAGCATCAATTTCTCCGCGCCCAGTGCCTCGGCGACCTTGCCGGCGACCAGGTCGGCATTGATATTGTAGCTGCGACCCTCGGCATCGACCCCGATGGGCGCGATGACGGGAATGAAATCGTTGCGTGTCAGCAGTTCGATCAGGTCCGTGGAGACATGCTCGACTTCACCGACATGACCAATGTCGATGATTTCAGAGGCATTCATGCCCGGCGTCTGGCCGCTGACCTTGAGCTGGCGGGCGCGAATCTGGCCGCTATCCTTGCCGGTCAGGCCGATGGCCTTGCCGCCGCTCTGGTTGATTAGGTTGACGATGCCCTTGTTGACCAGGCCGCCCAGCACCATCTCGACCACGTCCATGGTCTCGGAATCCGTGACGCGCATGCCATCGACGAAGCGCGATTCGATGTTCAGCTTCTCGAGCAGCGCGCCGATCTGCGGGCCGCCGCCATGCACGACCACCGGATTGATGCCGACTTCCTTCATCAACACCATGTCGCGAGCGAAGGAGTCGATCAAGGCTTCTTCGGTCATGGCGTTGCCGCCGTACTTGACCACCACGGTCTTGCCCGAGAACTGCTGGATATAGGGCAGGGCTTCGGACAGGACCTCGACCACCTGATGCGGGTCGCGGTTGGCGTGGCTCATCAGCGTATCACTCCACAGAAAATGGTCCGGAAAGAGAGTCCGGACACTGTCACTCGAAACGGTCTTTCAGCACGCGCGGTGCGCGCTGTCATGCAAATCGGTTGCTTCAGGCACCTGATGCGCCCGGATGAGCGGCTGCAGTGCCTGGCAAGGCGAGGGCGGCGATCAAGCGGCAGACCGCCGCCCCCGTTGCGGCTCATGCCATCCTGTCGATGGCGAGCGAGTGCGGGATCAGAACGGTGCCTGGATGCTCGGCTCGGCCTGCTTCAGCGCGGCGCGGAAGCTGTCCTTGATGCGCTCCAGTGCGGCTTCCGACTTGCCTTCGAAGCGCAGCACCAGCATCGGCGTGGTGTTGGAGGCGCGGCACAGGCCCCAGCCATCGGCGTAGTCGACACGAATGCCGTCCAGCGTGGTCTTGACGCCGTCGCTGCCGAAGTCGCCTTCACTGGCCAGTCGCTCGACGATAGCGAACTTGTTCTCGTCGGTCACTTCCACATTGATCTCGGGGGTGCCGAGGTCCTGCGGGAAGCGGGCGAAGAAGGTGTCGGCATCGACATCCTGCTTGGCGAGGATTTCCAGCAGGCGCGCAGCGCCGTAGATGCCGTCATCGAAGCCGAACCAGCGCTCCTTGAAGAAGATGTGGCCGCTCATCTCGCCGGCCAGTGCTGCGCCGGTTTCCTTCATGCGTGCCTTGATCAGCGAGTGGCCGGTGCGCCACATTTCCGGCGTGCCGCCGGCTTTCTCGATCACGGTCGCCAGGTTGCCGGTGCACTTGACGTCGAAGATGATGCGCGCGCCCGGCACGCGTTCGATCAGGTCTTCCGACAGCGCCATCATCAGGCGGTCCGGGTAGAGGATCTCGCCCTTGGGCGTCACGACGCCGAGGCGGTCGCCGTCACCATCAAAGGCCAGACCGATGTCCGCGCCGGTTTCCTGCATGGTCTTGATCAGGTCCTGCAGGTTTTCCGGCTTGCCCGGATCCGGGTGGTGATTCGGGAAGTTGCCGTCGATCTCGTCGAACAGCGGCACGGTGTCGACGCCCAGGCGACGGATCAGCTCCGGGCCCAGCTCGCCGGCCACGCCGTTGCCGCAATCGACCACGGCCTTGAGCGGACGCTTGACGACCACATCACCGGTTATCTGCTCCAGATAGCGCTCACGCACGTCCTCTTCACGCAGGCTGCCTTCGCCTTGCGCCAGATCGCCTTCCTGCAGGCGACGATAGAGGTCGGTGATGGTGTCGCCGGACAGGGTCTCACCGGCCAGCACGATCTTCAGGCCGTTGTAGTTGGCCGGGTTGTGGCTGCCGGTCAGCATCACGCCGGAGCGGGTGCCTTCCAGGATATTGGTGGCGTAGTAGAGCACCGGTGTCGGCACCATGCCGATGTCGACGACATCACGGCCGGCATCACGCAGGCCCGCGATCAGCGCCTTGGACAGGCGCGGGCCGGAGAGACGGCCGTCACGCGCGACCACGACGGTGGATTCACCGCGTGCCGCGGCTTCGCTGCCGATGGATTGGCCGATGGCGCGCACGCCGTCTTCGGTGAGGGTCTCATCCACGATGCCACGGATATCGTAGGCGCGGAAAATTGAAGCGGGTACCTGACTCATGGTGCATCCCTGTCGGTTGAATCAATCGTGAAGTCGCTTGAGGCGTCATGCGTCTCGAACGCTATCGCTGCATGACGATCAGTGTGGAAACCTGCATGGCTTCCTTGTGACCGGAAGCCCGGCAGCCGACGCAAGCCTGCCGCTCGGCTGCCCTCTGGCATGACGGGTCAATCAGTGGCGACCGGAGTGGCCGAAGCCGCCTTCGCCGCGCTGGCTGGCCTCGAATTCAGAGACTTCCACCAGCTCCGCCTGTACCACTGGCACTAGCACGTACTGTGCCAGACGCTCGCCGGGTTCCAGCACGAACTCGCTGTTGCCGCGGTTCCAGACCGAGATCATCAGTTCGCCCTGGTAGTCGGAGTCGATCAGGCCGACCAGATTGCCCAGCACGATGCCGTGTTTGTGCCCCAGACCGGAGCGCGGCAGGATCATGCCGGCCAGTGCGGGGTCGGCGATGTGGATCGCCAGCCCGGTGCGCACCAGCTCACAGGCGCCCGGCGCCAATGTCAGCGGCGCGTCGAGCAGTGCGCGCAGGTCCATGCCGGCGCTGCCGGGAGTGGCGTGATGCGGCAGCGGGTAATCGCGAACGCGCTCGTCGAGAATCTTGAGTTCGAGCCGGGGGCGGGTCATCTAGGGTGCTTCCTGATCGTCGGTGACAGTCGGTGTAACGGTCTGGATGGCAGGGTCGAGGCTGACCCTGTGCTGATGGAGTGCCAGGGCGCGCTTCAGAATCGCGCGCGCCAGTTCCGTCTTGGGACAGGCCGCGATGGCCTGTTCGTGTTGCGTGTTCGTGTTCTGATCGAGCGGCTGCCACAGCAGGGTGGCGGCATTGCTGTCGCTGCCGAAGCCAAGGCCCGGCGTGCTCACATCATTGGCGACGATCATGTCGAGCTGTTTACGTGCAAGCTTATCGCGTGCATAGCGCAGCACATCGCGGGTCTCGGCGGCGAAGCCGATCACCAGTGGCGCCCGCTGACCGGCGGCGCGGCGTGCCTGCGTCTGGGCGGCGATACCGGCGATGATGTCCGGATTGCGGGTCAGCGTGACCTGCATCTGCTCCTCGCCCGACTGCTTCTTGAGCTTGTGGTCGGCGACCGTGGCCGGGCGGAAGTCGGCGACTGCCGCGCAGCCGATGAAGAGGTCGCTCTCGCTGGCGGCTGCCTCGGCGGCGGCCTGCATGTCCAGCGCGGATTCGACATCGATGCGCTCGACGCCAGCCGGGGTCGCCAGCGCCACCGGGCCACTGATCAGGCGCACGCTGGCGCCCAGCGCCGCGGCCTCGGCGGCCAGCGCATAGCCCATCTTGCCGGAGCTGTGATTGCTCAGATAGCGCACCGGGTCCAGCGGCTCGCGGGTCGGGCCGGCGGTGATGGTCACCGTCAGGCCTGTGGCCGGCAATGACATCTCATTGCTCTGGCTCATGAGGTCGCTCTGGCTCATGAGATCGCTCAGCGCCGCGACGATCTCTTCCGGCTCCAGCATGCGGCCCGCGCCTACGTCGCCACAGGCCTGTTCGCCGCTGGCCGGGCCGAGCAGCGTCCAGCCGTCGGCACTGAGCTGGCGGGCGTTGCGCTGGGTGGCGGGGTGCGCCCACATGGCCTGATTCATCGCCGGGGCCATCACCCAGCGCGCGCTGTTGGCCAGGCACAGGGTAGTGAGCAGATCATCGGCATGCCCATGCACCAGGCGGGCCATCAGATCGGCGGTGGCAGGCGCGATCAGGATGACCTCCGCCCAGCGTGCCAGCTCGATATGCCCCATGCCGGCCTCGGCCTCGGGGTCCAGCAGGGAGGTGTGCACCGGATTGCCCGACAACGCCTGTAGGGTCAGCGGTGTAATGAAGGCTTGAGCCCCTTCGGTCATGGCGATGCGCACTTCACAGCCCGCCTTTTTCAACAGGCGGGTGATCAGAGCGGCCTTGTAGGCCGCGATGCCGCCACTGATGCCCAGCAGAATGCGCCGTCCGGCGAGTGAATGCATGGTGTGTCCTGCGTCCCTGATGCGTCGATTGCTACGCTCGCGCGTTTGCCCTCTACCATATCACCGTGATGCAACCTTGCGTAGCGCCGCTGGCCCGCGACGCCGAGTGTCGCCATGGTCCATGCGAGCGCTCGCTTCATGGGGCGGGAGCTGTCATCAGGTGGCATGCAGGGGCCAGACGCAGACCCACGGGGCGGCAAGCGTTGATGCTCACAATGGCGAAAGAGACGGCATCTGACCACGCTTCTCATGCTTTGGACTGTCAGCCACTCGGGGCGACAGGTGATGGGAGAAGAGTGCATGGGGATTCGAGAGTGGCCGGTCGGGGAGCGTCCGCGCGAGAAGCTGTTGTCGTCAGGGGCAGGGGCCTTGTCAGATGCCGAGCTGCTGGCCATCTTTCTGCGCGTGGGCATAAAAGGACGCTCAGCGGTGGACCTGGCGCGCGACCTGCTGAACACCTTCGGCGGACTCAGGCCATTGCTGGAGGCGACCCAGCAGGACTTCTGCGCCGCGCGCGGACTGGGTGACGCCAAGTATGTGCAGCTGCAGGCTTCGCTGGAGCTGTCGCGTCGCCATCTGGAGAGCCTGTTGATGCGCGGGGCCGCCCTGACATCGCCCCTGCTGGTGCGGCGCTATCTGTCCTCGCATCTGCGCGATCTGCCGCATGAGGTGTTCGCCGCGTTGTTTCTCGACAGCCAGCATCGCGTCATCCGCTTCGAGACACTCTTCACCGGCACGCTGGATGCCGCCGCCGTCTACCCGCGCGAGGTGGTCAAGCGGGCGCTGGCGCTCAATGCCGGTGCCCTGATCCTGGCCCATAACCATCCCTCCGGCGTCGCGGAGCCCAGTGAGGCCGACCGACGCATCACGCAGCGCCTGGAAGAGGCGCTGGGGCTTTTCGATATTCGCGTGCTGGATCACTTCGTGGTCGGAGACGGCGAGGTGGTCTCGTTTGCCGAGCGCGGCTGGCTCTAGTTGGGGGTGTCGAGGAGGCTGAGGCGCTGAGTGCCCGATGACGGCACAGCCCCCGCCAGATGCGGACGCCGCTGGCGTGAGAAATGCGCAGGGATTGCAAACCAGGGCACTGGTTGTGGTAATGTTGCGCCTCCCGTATCACCCACCACAGAATTCGCGACCACTCTGGCCGACATTGGCTGAGTGAAGCGTTTGGCTGAGAAGCGTCTGTACCGATGTGACACGTCGGGCATGGGCGTGCTGGCGAAAAAAATCCGTATAGGACGTGCTTTCACGTTCCTCTTCGGGTAAAATGCTGCGCCTGCACGTTCCAGCACCCGAAAGCTTGTCTTCCGGAACGGACGTAAACACTTTGAAATCAGGGCATGAGGCGGCGCCTGCCACTTCCGGTTTGCCCGACAGGTTTTGAACAACTTAGCCAACGCAGCGGTTGGAGGCTCCAATGTCCAAAGTATGTCAGGTTACCGGCAAGCGCCCGGTGACTGGTAACAATGTTTCTCACTCCCAGCGCAAGACTCGTCGCCGGTTCCTGCCGAACCTGCACACCCACCGTTTCTGGGTTGAATCCCAGCAGCGCTTCGTCAAGCTGCGCGTCTCTACCAAGGGCATGCGCATCATCGACAAGAAGGGTATCGACGAAGTCCTCAAGGACCTCACTGCACGTGGCGAGCGCTTCTAAACACTAGAAGACAGCCCCTGTAGCAATGGCAACCGAGCCGAGGGCAACGCTCTCAATCGTTCGGTGAATGCGACTGTGGAAGGAAACTGAAAATGCGTGACAAGATCAAGTTGGTGTCAAGTGCCGGTACTGGCCACTTCTACACCACCGACAAGAACAAGCGTAACACTCCGGACAAGCTTGAATTCAAGAAGTACGATCCGGTCGTTCGCAAGCACGTGATGTACAAGGAAGCCAAGATCAAGTGATCTTGTCTCCCGCCAGCGTGCTGTCGGAACCCTCGAAAACCCGGTCCTGACCGGGTTTTCGAGTATCTGGATGTCGCTGTTCTGGGCATCCTGCAACAGGGTGGCGGCTTCTGTCGTCACCCTGTTGTGCGTCTGGCGGTCAGTCGAGGAGAGAACATGCCCGAATTACCGGAAGTCGAGACGACCCGTCGCGGTATCGCGCCGCTGGTCGAGGGTCAGGAGGTCACCGAGGTGATCGTGCGTCAGCCGCGTCTGCGCACCCCCGTGCCCGGCGAGCTCGCCGAATGGCTGGTGGGTCAGCGTTTCGGCACGCTTGCGCGTCGCGCCAAGTACCTGCTGTTGCCGATCGCCGATGGCCATCTGCTCTGGCACCTGGGCATGTCCGGTAGCCTCAGACTGGTGCCCATCGGCACGCCGCCACGCACGCATGATCATGTCGATGTCGTGCTCGGCAACGGCCATGTGCTGCGCTATCACGATCCACGTCGCTTCGGCTTCGTCGACTTCGTGCGCGGTGACCCGCATGCCGATACGCGCCTGGCGCGACTCGGTCCGGAGCCGTTGTCCGATGCCTTCAATGGCGAGCACCTCTTTGCGCGCTCCCGCAAGCGCCGCGTGGCGATCAAGCCGTTTCTGATGGACAACGCCAATGTGGTGGGCGTGGGCAATATCTACGCCAGCGAGGCGCTGTTCATGGCGGGTGTCGACCCGCGCCGTCCTGCCGGTGAAGTGACGCGCGAGGAATGCGAGCGCCTCGCCAACGCCGCCAGCAGCGTGCTGGCCGCGGCGATCGCCCAGGGCGGTACCACGTTGCGTGACTTCGTCGGCGGAGATGGCAAGCCAGGCTACTTCGCGCAAAGCCTCAACGTCTACGGGCGGGGTGGCGAGCCATGCCGCGAATGCGGCCACGAGATCATGAGTCTGGTGCTGGGCCAACGCGCCAGCTGCTTCTGCCCGTATTGTCAGCGCTAGCGGCGAGCCGCATCAGACCACTGCTTGACCGGGGGCTCCGTGACCGGGGCCGCCATGACGACTAGAATAGGCCCGTTCGGGCGCGTCCTGTCGTCGTCCTGTCCCTTCCTCTGCTTTCTGGATATTTCCCGTGACTGAACGTCTGCGCCTGAAGAAGAATGCTGATCGCCGCCTCAAGGCCGGCCATCTGTGGCTGTACTCCAATGAAGTCGATACCGTCGCGACGCCGCTCAAGAACTTCGAGCCGGGCGCCCAGGCCATCATCGAGGCCAGCAATGGTCGTGCGATGGGTGTTGCCTACGTCAACCCGAACTCGCTGATCTGCGCGCGCATCGTGTCGCGCAACCCGGAACAGCGTCTGGATCGCTCGCTGCTGGTGCACCGCTTCAACCAGGCGCTGTCGCTGCGCGAGAGCCTCTATGACAAGCCGTTCTATCGTCTGGTCCACGGCGAAGGCGACCTGCTGCCGGGCCTGATCGTCGATCGCTTCGGCGACGTGCTGGTCTGTCAGCTCAACACCTTCGGCATGGAGCGTCTGGCGGAAGTCATCGTCGATGCGCTGCTCAAGGTCGTCAAGCCGACAGCCATCGTGTTCAAGAACGATTCCAGCGGTCGCCGTCAGGAACAGCTCGAGCGCAACGTCGAAGTCGTCTATGGCGAGCTGCCGGAAAGCGTGCTGCTGGAAGAGAACGGCGTCCAGTTCACGGCGCCGGTACTCGATGGCCAGAAGACCGGCTGGTTCTACGATCACCGCGCCAACCGTGCCTGGTTGAACCGTCAGGTCGAAGGCAAGCGCGTGCTGGACCTGTTCAGCTACGTCGGTGGCTGGGGCGTGCAGGCGGCGGCGCATGGCGCCAGTGAAGTGCTGTGTGTCGATGCTTCCGGCGCGGCACTCGAGCGCGTCTCGGGCAACGCCGTGCTCAACGGTGTCGAGGACCGCGTCTCCATCGCGGAATCGGATGTCTTCGAGGCCCTCTCGGCTCTGCGCGCGGAAGGCGAGCAGTTCGACGTCATCATCGCGGATCCGCCCGCCTTCATCCGCAAGCGCAAGGACATCACCAACGGTGAGCGCGCCTATGCACGCCTCAACCGTGAAGCCATGCGCCTGTTGGGTCGTGACGGTCTGCTGATGTCCGGCTCCTGCTCCATGCATCTGGCGCCGGAGCGCCTGATGGATGTGGTACGTGGCGCCGTGCGTCACCAGGACCGCCACGGTCAGGTCATCTTCCAGGGCCATCAGGCCAGCGACCACCCGGTGCACCCGTCCATCCCCGAGACGTCCTACCTCAAGGCCCTCGGTGTGCGCGTCTATCGAGACTGATGACGCCTGACGGCTACCAGGACTGATGGCTGTGCCATCCGGCATCGACGACAACGCCGCCCTTCGGGGCGGCGTTGTCGTCTGTGGCTTGTGAGTCGTCTGTGGCTTGCCTATCGACTTCAGCTCGCTTTTGGCTAATCGTCCATGGCTCATGGACTCTGATAGTCTGACGGCATGCATAGACGACTGACATCTCATCACAATCTCGTGCTGCTCGATCACTGGCGCAACCTGCTGGAAAGCGAGGGCATCCCCTGTGAGCTGCGCAATCGCCTGCTCGGTTCTGCCGCGGGCGAGTTGCCCGTGCTCGACTGCGAGCCCCAGCTGTGGGTGGCAGAGCATGACCTTCCACGTGCCCGCCGCCTGCTGGCGAGCATCGAGGCCGCGCCGGCCCTGCCGGACTGGCAGTGTGCCTGTGGCGAACATCTCGAGGGCAGCTTCAGTGAGTGCTGGGCGTGTGGGGCAAGCGCGCCGCAGCAGGCCGCACCACAGGCGCGTCCGCGCGATGAGGACCCGGAGTTCGTGGCATGAGCAAAGGCACCCCGAAGGCGAGCGACGCGCCGCCGTTGACGCAAGATTCCCCCGGCTGGGCACTGCCACGCCCGTTCCTGTTGCCGATCAGCGTGAAGAAGAAGGCGCTGGATGGTTATGGTCACGTCAACAATGCCGAGTATGTGCGCTGGCTGGAGGACATCAGCTGGGCACACTCCGAAGCGTTGGGGCTTGGCCTGGCGCACTACCGTGAGCAGGACCGCGGCATGGCGGTGCACCGTCACGAGATCGACTATCTGGCCAGTGCGCGACTTGGCGATTCACTGATGCTGGCGACCTGGCTGGTGGATTGCGATGGTCGCCTGAGTCTGACGCGTCGCTTCCAGTTGCGCCGGTGCTCGGATGGCCAGACGCTGCTGGAGGCGCGCACGCGCTTTGTCTGCATCGAGCTTTCGAGTGGACGGGCCCGGCGCATGCCCGGCGCCTATCGTGAATGCTATTCGGCGGCGCTGGTGAGTGAGGAAACTGCCAGTCAGCGATGATTCCTCGCATTCCACTGCATCATTGGCGTGTTTTGGTGAATCTTGCTGGTATCTGATTGGCGAGACGCTGACGAGTCTGCTGTGCTTGTAGCAGGCGTCGTGATGACGTCAGTGCATTCCGCCAGCAGTGCAAGGAGTTCACCATGCAGATTGCCGTGCCGAAGGAAATCAAGAACCACGAGTATCGCGTCGCCCTCACGCCTGCCGGTGTGCGCGAGCTGATCGCCCAGGGCCATGAGGTGATCGTCGAGTCTGGCGCCGGGGAGGGCAGTGGCTACCCCGATGCCGAATATCAGGGCGTGGGCGCGCGTCTCGAGTCGGACGTCGAGCGGGTCTTTCGCGACGCCGAGCTGATTCTCAAGGTCAAGGAACCGCAGCCGGCCGAGGTCGCGCGGCTCACTAGCGGCCAGACCCTGTTCACCTATCTGCATCTGGCGGCCGCTCGTGAGCTGACCGAGAGCCTGCTGGAGAGCGGCGTGACGGCCATCGCCTACGAGACCATCACGGATGCCGACGGGGGGCTGCCGCTGCTGGCACCCATGAGTCGCGTCGCCGGGCGCATGGCGATCCAGGCCGGCGCGCACGCGCTGGAGAAGGCGCAGGGCGGCATGGGCGTGCTGTTGCCCGGCGTGCCCGGCGTGCCGCCGGCGCGGGTCACGGTGATCGGCGGTGGCGTGGTGGGGGAGAACGCCGCGCGCATGGCGTTGGGGCTGGGCGCCGAGGTGGTGATTCTCGATACCTCACTGGCGCGCCTCGAGACCCTGGATCATCGCTATCAGGGCCAGATTCGTACCGTCTATTCGACCTCCGAGGCATTGGAGGAAGCGGTGCGGCAATCGGCGTTGATCATCGGTGCCGTGCTGGTGCCCGGCGCGGCGGCCCCCAAGCTGATTCGCCGCGAGCATCTGCGCAAGATGACGCCGGGCGCCGTGCTGGTGGATGTCGCCATCGATCAGGGCGGCTGCTTCGAGACCAGTCAGGCGACCACCCACGCCGAGCCGACCTACGTGGTGGATGGCATCGTGCATTACTGCGTGGCCAACATGCCCGGCGCGGTGGCACGTACCTCGACCCAGGCGCTGACCAGCGCGACGCTGCCGTATATCGTGCGCCTCGCCAATGGCGGCTATCGCGAGGTGCTGAGCCGGGACAGCCACTTTGCCGCGGGCCTCAATGTGCACGCGGGGCAATTGATCCTGCCGGAAGTCGGCGAGGCCTTCGACATGTCGGTCACTGCGCTCGCCGAGGCACTGGCGAAGGAGTGAGCCGGGCGCGCCGGCCCTTACGAAGGCTGCACGCCTCAGGGTAAGATGTGGGACATATAGCGACAGGTCATGGTGGCTGCGTTCGAGGACTTCGAGCGGGCGCTGCCGCGACCTGTCGTGATCCATTGTGAGCGAGTGCAGCCCCGCGGCACGACCTCCCGACCCAGACGCCCAAGAAGTGCATCCATGACCAAGACCCGCGTTCTTACCGGCATCACGACCACCGGCACCCCTCATCTCGGCAACTATGTCGGCGCCATCAAGCCTGCCATCGAAGCCAGTCAGGACCCGACGGTCCAGTCCTTCTACTTCCTCGCCGACTTCCACGCCCTGATCAAGTGTCAGGACCCGAAGCGCGTGCAGGAGTCGCGTCGTGAGATCGCCGCCACCTGGCTGGCTCTGGGTCTGGACACCGACAACGCCATCTTCTATCGCCAGTCGGACGTGCCGGAGATCCCGGAGCTGATGTGGCTGCTCAACTGCGTGTGCGCCAAGGGCTTGATGAACCGTGCGCATGCCTACAAGGGCGCCGTGGCCGAGAATGAAGAGAGCGGCATCGAGGATCTCGATCGCGGCATCAGCATGGGCCTGTTCAGCTATCCGGTGCTGATGGCGGCGGACATCCTGATGTTCAATGCGCACAAGGTGCCGGTGGGGCGTGACCAGATCCAGCATATCGAGATGGCGCGCGACATGGCCGGACGCTTCAACCACCTCTTCAAGGGCAGCTACTTCACCATGCCCGAGGCGGTGACCGACGAGAAATCCCAGCTGCTGCTGGGCCTCGACGGTCGCAAGATGTCCAAGAGCTACAACAACACCATCCCGCTGTTCGGCACCGAGAAGCAGTTGCTCAAGAGCGTGCGCAAGATCAAGACCAACTCGCTGGAGCCGGGCGAGCCGAAGGACCCGGATACCTGTTCGCTGTTCCAGATCTATTCGGCCTTCGCCACCGAGGCGGAAGTCGCCGCCATGCGTGAGCAGTACGCGGCCGGCATCGGCTGGGGCGACGCCAAGAACCAGCTGTTCGAATACCTGAATGATCACCTCAAGGCGCCGCGCGAGCGTTACGTCGAGCTGATGGAAGACCCGGCGCATGTCGAGGCGATCCTCAAGCGTGGCGCCGAGCGGGCCCGCGAAGAGGCCGCACCGATGATGGAGCGCCTGCGTCGCGCCGTCGGCCTGGGCAACTTCCTCTAGGTCGTCCGTCCACGCTGCTCGATCGGCCCCCGTCATCTTCCCGGATGGCGGGGGTTTCTGTTACTGGCACCGTCGTTTCAGAGGGTGACGTCATCGGGGCTGGCGGGCTGATGGCACCCGGGGCGTGATGTCAGGCATATATCTGCAGGGAATGAAAAGCGTTCTGGAAATTCATTCACAGCTATAAAGCGACGCGTTAGGCTTGCCGCATAAAAGCTTGAAGCATGCTGAATACACAAGGGGGTACGACATGAGTCAACACGCGATGCCGGGCAAGGCCAGTGAGCCTGCCCAGCCATCTACCACCATCAACCCTCGCGCCGTCTGGGCGGGTGGGCTGCTGGTCATTGCCTCAGTGCTGCTGAGCCTGGTCGCCGGCTGGCGCCAGGGCCTCCTGTTGCTGATCGGTGGCGCACTGGGCGTGGTGCTCTATCACGCGGCCTTCGGCTTCACCTCCGCCTGGCGAGTGTTCATCACCGAGCGTCGTGGCCGCGGCCTGCGCGCGCAGATGCTGATGCTGGCGATTGCCGTGGTGCTGTTCTTCCCGGTATTGGCAGCGGGCAGCCTGTGGGGACAGGACGTCTCCGGCTTCGTCTCGCCGCTGGGCACCTCCGTGGTGGTCGGCGCCTTCCTGTTCGGCCTCGGCATGCAGCTGGGCGGCGGTTGCGCCTCGGGCACGCTGTTCACCGTCGGCGGCGGCAATGCGCGCATGGTGATCACCCTGATCTTCTTCTGCGTCGGCTCGGTGATCGGCACCGCGCACTTCAGCTGGTGGCAGAGCCTGCCGTCACTGCCCGCCGTCTCGCTGGTGGACAGCTTCGGCGCGCTGGGCGGCATCATCGTCAGCCTGGCGCTGTTCGCCATCATCGTGCTGGTGACGCGCACGCTGGAGAAGCGTCGTCACGGTGAGCTCGAGAAGGCCGCCGTGACCGACAGCCAGCCGCGCGGCCTGTCACGTTTCCTGCGCGGCCCCTGGCCGCTGCTGGCGGGCGCGGTGGCGCTGGCGCTGCTCAACTTCGCCACCCTGGCGCTGGCCGGGCGTCCGTGGGGCATCACCTCGGCCTTCGCGCTGTGGGGCACCAAGGTCTACACCACGCTGGGCTTCGATGTCAGTGACTGGGGTTACTGGCAGGCGGCGGGCAATGCCAAGGCACTGGCGGCACCGCTCTACACGGACATCACCACGGTGATGAACATCGGCATCGTGGTCGGGGCGCTGGCGGCAGCGCTGCTGGCCGGCAAGTTCGCGCCGAAGTGGAACATTCCGCTGCGCTCGCTGGTGGCTGCCGTGCTGGGTGGCCTGCTGCTGGGTTACGGCGCGCGCCTGGCCTTCGGCTGCAACATCGGCGCCTACTTCGGCGGCATCTCCTCTGGCAGCCTGCATGGCTGGCTGTGGCTGGTGATGGCCTTTGTCGGCAACATGCTGGGCGTGAAGCTGCGTCCCTTCTTCGCCCTTGCGCCGCGCAAGCCGGCATCGCGTGCCGATCTGGCCTGAGCCATACCCCGCACGTGACCGCGAACGCCTCGCTCCTTCCCCGTCAGGGGGATGAGCGAGGCGTTTCTCGTCATGCAGTACCCTTGTCTGCGCAACGCATGCCGACCTTGCACAGGCTGCCGGAGATAGCACTGCGCGTGCTATCATCATGCCTTGTTCGCACGTGGAAACTGCACGTCGAAAGGTCCCTCGGACGCCCGGTTGCCAGCAGGTCTTCTGCGGTGCTTCAGCGGGCATGCTGCGCTTGTCTGCCGGCATGCCGAGAAGCTTGCCGAGCGTGAGGTCGTCCCCACTGATTCAAGAGTCTCGCCATGACGGATACTTCCAAGCGCGCCCTGTATGTTCCTTACGCCGGCCCGAGCCTGCTCGAGATGCCGCTGCTCAACAAGGGCAGCGCCTTCAGCCTCGAGGAGCGTGTCAGCTTCAATCTGATGGGCTTGCTGCCGCAGAATGTCGAGAGCATCGAAGAGCAGGTCGCGCGCGTCTACAGCCAGTATCAGCAGTGCGCCACCGACCTCGACAAGCACATCCTGTTGCGCTCGGTGCAGGACGACAACGAGACCCTGTTCTTCCGCGTGATCGAGGAACACCTCGAGGAGATGATGCCGATCATCTACACCCCGACCGTCGGTCAGGCGTGCGAGGAGTTCTCCAACATCTACCGCAACCACCGCGGCCTGTTCATTTCCTACCCGGACCGCGAGCACATGGATGACATCCTGCGCTCCGCGACCAAGGACAACGTCAAGGTCATCGTCGTCACCGATGGCGAGCGTATCCTGGGGCTGGGCGATCAGGGCATCGGCGGCATGGGCATCCCCATCGGCAAGCTGTCGCTGTACACCGCCTGTGGCGGCATCAGTCCGGCCTACACCCTGCCGATCTCGCTGGACCTGGGCACCAACAACCAGAAGCTGCTCGACGACCCGCGCTACATGGGCTGGCGTCACGAGCGCGTCACCGGTGATGACTACAACGCCTTCGTGGCCGAGTTCATCACTGCCGTGAAGCGTCGCTGGCCGAAGGCCATGATCCAGTTCGAGGACTTCGCGCAGGCCAACGCCATGCCGCTGCTCGAGCGTTACCGCGATGAAGTCTGCTGCTTCAACGACGACATCCAGGGTACTGCCTCCGTCGTGGTCGCGACCCTGATGGCGGCCTGCAAGGCCAAGGGCGAGAAGCTCTCCGACCAGCGCGTCACCTTCCTGGGTGCCGGTAGCGCCGGCTGCGGTATCGCCGAGATGATCGTGGTGGCGATGGTCAAGGAAGGCATGGAAGAGGCCGAGGCCCGCAAGCGCGTCTTCATGGTCGATCGCTTCGGTCTGCTGACCAGCGACATGGAAGGCCTCTACGACTTCCAGAGCCGTCTGGCCCACGATATCGACAGCGTGGCCGACTTCGGTGATCGCGGCCTGCTGGATGTGGTCAAGGCCGCCAAGCCGAGCGTGCTGATCGGTGTGTCCGGCCAGCGTGGCCTGTTCAGCGAAGACGTGATCCGTGCCGTGCAGGCCGGCTGCGAGAGCCCGCTGGTGATGCCGCTGTCCAACCCGACCTCACGCGTCGAAGCGACACCGGCGGAAGTCATCGAGTGGACCGACGGCAAGGCGCTGGTCGCCACCGGCAGCCCGTTCGCACCGGTCGAGCACAACGGCCACACCCACGCGATCGCCCAGTGCAACAACGCCTACATCTTCCCGGGCATCGGTCTGGGCGTGCTGGCGTCCAACGCCTCGCGCATCACCGACAACATGCTGATGGCCGCCGCCAACGCGCTGGCCAACAACGCCCCCATCGTCCTGAAGGGCGAGGGTGCGCTGCTGCCGTCACTGGGCGATATCCAGGACATCAGCCGTCAGATCGCCTTCGACGTGGCGCGTCAGGCCCAGACCGATGGTGTGGCGCTGACCTCCAGCGACGAGATCATCCAGGCCAACATCGAGAAGAACTTCTGGCAGCCGCGTTACCGCGCCTACCGCCGCAAGGCGTTCTGATTGCATCGGCGCCGCTAGTGAGCGCATGAAGCAGATTGCATGAAACAGGTTGCATGAAACAGAGTGCGTCAATGAAGAAGCCCCCGCAGGCAATGCCTGCGGGGGCTTTTGTGTTGCAGTCAGCGCTGCGGTGAGCGGCTGGCGGGTTACAGCATGCCGCGCAGCACGTAGTGGAGGATGCCGCCGTGACGGTAGTACTCCAGCTCGTTGTCGGTATCGATGCGGCACAGCGCCTCGATCTTCTGCTCACCCTTGTCGCTCTTATAGGTGACCTGGACCTTGCCGCCGGCCGTCAGGTCATTCAGGCCGCTGATGCTGATTTCCTCATCACCGGTCAGCCCCAGCGACTGGCGGCTCTCGCCTTGCGGGAACTGCAGAGGCACCACGCCCATGCCGATCAGGTTGGAGCGGTGGATACGCTCGTAGGACTCGGCGATCACCGCGCGCACGCCCAGCAGCAGGGTGCCCTTGGCGGCCCAGTCACGTGAGGAGCCAGTGCCATACTCCTTGCCGGCGACGACCACCAGCGGCGTGCCTTCCTCGGCGTACTTCATGGCGGCATCGTAGATGGCCATCTGCTCGCCGGACGGCACGTGGCGGGTCTCGCCGCCCTCGACGCCATCGAGCATCTCGTTGCGGATACGCACGTTGGCGAAGGTGCCGCGCATCATCACTTCGTGGTTGCCGCGACGTGAGCCGTAGGAGTTGAAGTCCTTGACCTCGACCCCGTTCTCCTTGAGGTAGCGACCCGCCGGGCTGTCCGGTTTGATGGCACCGGCCGGAGAGATGTGGTCAGTGGTCACCGAGTCGCCGAGCATCGCCAGCACGCGGGCATTCTCGACATCCTGAACGGCTTCCGGCTCACGCTGCATGCCTTCGAAGAACGGCGGATGCTGGATGTAGGTGGAGTCCTTCCACTCATACACTTCGGCTTGCGGCACGTCGATGGCCTGCCAGGTCTCGTCACCGTCGAAGACCTCGGCGTACTCCTTGCGATACATCTCGGTACGCACCTGCTCGACGGCCTCGGCGATCTCGGCCTGACTCGGCCAGATGTCCTTGAGGAAGACGTCATTGCCGTCGGTGTCCTTGCCCAGCGGCTCCTTGGAAAGGTCGACCCGCACGGTGCCGGCGAGGGCATAGGCGACCACCAGGGGCGGCGACGCCAGCCAGTTGGTACGCACGTTGGGATGCACGCGACCCTCGAAGTTGCGGTTGCCCGACAGCACCGAGGCGACCGTCAGGTCACGCGTATTGATGGCGTCCTCGACCGGTTCCGGCAGCGGGCCGGAGTTGCCGATACAGGTGGTGCAGCCATAGCCGACCAGGTTGAAGCCCAGCTCGTTGAGGTCATCCTGCACGCCGGCAGTCGCCAGGTAGTCGGTGACGACCTTGGAGCCCGGCGCCAGTGAGGTCTTGACCCACGGCTTGCTGCTCAGGCCTTTCTCGCGTGCCTTGCGCGCCACCAGGCCTGCCGCCAGCATCACGCTGGGGTTGGAGGTGTTGGTGCAGGAGGTGATGGCGGCGATGACCACATCACCGTGATCGAGGCGGAAGGTCTCACCATTCAGCTCGCTATAATCGCCGTTCTTCACCTCGCTCTGCTTGTCGTAGCTCTGCTCGACATCGACGGCGGTCTGGCCACCCTCGGACAGCCACTTGCCGTCCTCGATGTCCGGCACTTCGCCCAGCTGATCGCCGAGAATCTTCTCGAAGGTCTGCTTGATGTCGGTGAGGGCGACGCGGTCCTGCGGGCGCTTGGGGCCGGCGAGGGAGGCGACGACCTCGGTCATGTCCAGCTCGAGCGTATCGGAGAAGACCGGCTCGTGGCCCGGCTCGCGCCACAGGCCCTGCTCCTTGGCATAGGCCTCGACCAGCGCGACCTGCTCATCGGAGCGACCGGACAGACGCATGTAGTTGAGCGTCTCGTCATCCAGCGGGAAGAAGCCGCAGGTAGCGCCATACTCCGGCGCCATGTTGGCGATGGTCGCGCGGTCGGCCAGCGGCAGGTCATCCAGGCCATCACCGTAGAACTCGACGAACTTGCCGACCACGCCACGGCTTCTCAGCATCTGGGTGACGGTCAGCACCAGGTCAGTCGCGGTGATGCCTTCGTTGAGCTTGCCGGTCAGCTTGAAGCCGACCACTTCCGGAATCAGCATCGAGACCGGCTGGCCGAGCATCGCGGCTTCCGCCTCGATACCGCCGACACCCCAGCCGAGTACGCCGAGGCCGTTGATCATGGTGGTGTGGGAGTCGGTGCCGACCAGGGTGTCGGGGTAGGCGAAGGTCTTGCCATCTTCCTCGCGGGTGAAGACGGCGCGGCCGAGATATTCCAGGTTCACCTGGTGGCAGATACCGGTGCCCGGCGGGACGACGGAGAAGTTGTCGAAGGCCTGCTGGCCCCAACGCAGGAACTCGTAACGTTCGCGGTTACGCTCCATCTCGATGCGCACGTTGTCCTTGAAGGCGCTCGGATCGCCGTAGTGGTCCACCATCACCGAGTGGTCGATGACCAGGTCCACCGGGGTCAGCGGATTGACCTTCTCGGGGTCGGCGCCGAGCTTCTTGACGGCGTCACGCATGGAGGCCAGGTCGACCACCCCGGGCACGCCGGTGAAATCCTGCATCAGCACGCGCGCCGGACGATAGCCGATCTCGTGGGTGCTGGAGGCGGTCTTCTGCCAGTCGGCCAGTGCCTTGATGTCTTCCTTGGTCGCGGTTTCACCGTCCTCGAAGCGCAGCTGATTCTCCAGCAGCACCTTGAGCGTGAAGGGCAGTCGCGTCAGGTCGCCAAGCGTGTCGGCCGCCTTCTTGAGCGAGTAGTAGTGATAGCGCTTGTCTCCGACTTCCAGCTCGGAGAGGGTGTCAAGCGAATCCAGTGACTGAGAGCGCTGGGAACCCATGATTCTCCTCCTTGTCGTTGTCTTCACCGGCCAGACTGCTGAAGTGTCGTTCAACAGGCGCGTCAGGTACCTCGGCCGGATGCGACGCGTCGCGAGAGCGACTGCCAGGTCGCGGATGGTTGCCTACATAAGGCTATGGTCATCATGTGACAGGAATTCAAGCGCACACCATCATCGAGGATAGTGTGAAGCAAGGAACCCTGCGTCGCGTTCGCTGCCATAGAGATTGCCGCCACGACTCTCGCGCGGCGTGAATGCGGCCCCTAAAGTATCCGAGACAGGGGTATCCGAAACGGTGACATCCAAGACGGTGGCACCCCAGACGGTGCCACTCGCAACGTCCGTCGCGTTCACCATCAGGCACAACGGAGGCTGTCATGAACGAACAAGGGCGCAGGCCGAGCGAGTCCGGCGAGCTGCCGGAAGATGATGAGGTTCTGGATGCGGCGGTCGAGCAGTGGCTGGCGGAGCATTCCTCGGGGCAGTCCGATGAATGGCCGGGCCATGAGTTGCTGGAAGACAAGCAGGAAGGAGCGGTCAATGAGGCGCTGCATGAGGCGGAAATCAACTGCCCCTACTGCGACACGCCCTTCACGGTGTTCCTGGATCTGGACGAGGGCAGTCTGACCAACATCATCGACTGCGAGCGTTGCTGTCAGCCGATCCAGGTGCGCCAGCAGGTCGACCCGGTCAGCGGTGAGCTCGAAGGGCTGGATATCGGCCAGGATGACGACGTGCTGTGACGGCATCTCACCTGCGCGGCACGCTGGCACCGGCGCCGACAGGCATCAGTGACGCAAAGTGACAGGCTTGCAGGGCAGGGCGCGGTAGATGCTGTATTCTGCAGCCAAGGTCACTTATGATCCCGACACCCGCTGTTGGCGTCATCGAGCTGCCATAGGCAATCTCTATGGTGGTGATTGCAGCAAACATTTGGCATCTGCCACACGTGGCGATTAGTCTGTGTGGCGATTCATCACAAAGGCGGTCCGCTGCCTTTATCATCATTATTCCTCAGGAGATCACCATGAGCGTATTGGTCGGACGTCAGGCCCCGGATTTCGAAGCCGCAGCAGTGCTGGGCGACGGTACCATCGTCGACAACTACAAGCTGTCTGATTCCAACGGCAAGCTGCGCGTGCTGTTCTTCTGGCCGCTGGACTTCACCTTCGTTTGCCCGTCTGAAATCATCGCCCACGACAACCGTCTGGCGAAGTTCAAGGAACTCGGCGTCGAAGTCATCGGTGTGTCCATCGATTCCCAGTTCACTCACCACGCATGGCGCAAGACCTCTCCGGACGCTGGCGGCATCGGTGAAGTCGGCTTCCCGATCGTGGCTGACGTCAAGCACGAAGTCACCCAGGCATACGGCATCGAGCATCCGGAAGCTGGCGTCGCTCTGCGCGCTTCCTTCCTGATCGACGAAGACGGTGTCGTTCAGCACCAGGTCGTCAACAACCTGCCGCTGGGCCGTAACGTCGATGAGATGGTCCGCATGGTCAAGGCCCTGCAGTTCCACCAGACCAACGGCGAAGTCTGCCCGGCAGGCTGGGAAGAAGGTCAGGAAGGTATGAAGGACACCGCTGAAGGTGTTGCCAAGTACCTGGCAGGCCACTCCAGCAGCCTGTAAGTCGCTGCCTGGACGAGATCAGCTCACGCGTTCGCGCTGACTGATCCCGCGACTGCCTTTCGAACCTTCGGTAATGAGTGTCTCGAGAGGTAGGCGAACCGGAAGCCGTCGCCCCTGGCGGCGGCTTCCGCGCATCTGGGCAATGCCATCCTGCGGGGGTGTGCTTGAGCATAAGCTTCTGCGATGCCGGTCTGAGTCCGGTGCTGAAAGCTGGCGGCGTCTGCGCTACTCTGCGCAGTCCTTGTTCGCCTCAACCAGCCCGGCGAGCCAGTCAGCCAGCGAGTACAAGTGCTTCCAGCGGGAAGCCTGCACGGGCGCCGGCCGGCCCGGATCCATCATGCCGTGTCCTGAACCATGTCGATCGCATGCGCCGTCTGCAGCGCTGTCGGTATCGTTGAGTACATTGATCGCCAGCAGACGCCATTGCTGCTGGTGAAATCCTCCGCCTTCATCTGTCACTGAGGTCATCCATGAGCAATGTCCGTCACGAACGTCTGATCATTCTCGGTTCCGGCCCGGCGGGTTACACCGCTGCCGTCTACGCTGCACGTGCCAATCTCAAGCCGCTCCTGATCACCGGCATGCAGATGGGTGGTCAGCTGACCACTACCACCGACGTCGACAACTGGCCCGGCGACGATGCTGGCGTGCAGGGACCGGAGCTGATGGAGCGCATGCGCCGTCACGCCGAGCGCTTCGAGACCGAAGTCCTGTTCGACCACATCAACGAAGTGACCCTCGGCGAGCGTCCGTTCCTGCTCAAGGGTGACAACGGCAGCTACAGCTGTGACGCCCTGATCATCGCCACCGGCGCCAGCGCGCAGTATCTGGGCCTGCCGAGTGAGCAGCAGTTCATGGGCCAGGGCGTCTCGGCCTGTGCGACCTGCGATGGCTTCTTCTATCGCAATCAGGAAGTCGTGGTAGTCGGTGGCGGCAACACCGCTGTCGAGGAAGCGCTGTACCTGTCCAACATCGCCTCCAAGGTCACGCTGGTGCATCGCCGCGACAGCCTGCGTGCCGAGAAGATCCTGCAGGACAAGCTGTTCGACAAGGTCGAGAACGGCAACATGGCGGTCGAATGGCACCACACCCTCGACGAAGTGCTGGGCGACAACTCCGGTGTCACCGGCGTGCGTCTGCGTCATGTCGAAAGCGGCGCCACCAAGGAGTTGAGCTCGATGGGCGTGTTCATCGCCATCGGCCACCGTCCGAATACCAGCCTGTTCGAAGGCCAGCTCGACATGCAGGGCGGCTATCTCAAGGTCCAGTCCGGTCTGGAAGGCAATGCCACCCAGACCAGCATCCCCGGCGTCTATGCCTGTGGCGATGTGATGGACCACGTCTACCGTCAGGCGATCACCTCTGCCGGTACCGGCTGCATGGCGGCGCTGGATGCCGAGCGTTATCTGGACGGCCTCATCGCCTGAGATCATCCTGTCCATTTCGACACGATCCATGTCGACACGACCTGTGTCGAGAGTGTCTGATTCGGCACTGTCTGATTCGAGAAAGTCTGATTCAGCACTGCCCGACCGGCCCCGCAGCCTCGCTGCGGGGCCGGTCTGCGTTCAGGGCCCTGCCTGGTCTGCGCCGAGAGAGCTGAGTGCTGCTGACAGCTCAGTAATGGGGCGGCAGCTCGTCGTGTGGCTGCGCACTGAAAGGTGCTGTCGAGTCTGCATCGCCTTGCTGGTCGCGCAGGGTGCGTAGCTGGCTGGCCATCAGCGCGGTGAGGCGCTCGAGGGTCTCTATCTGACGCTGCTGGGTGATGACGGTGCGATCGAGGGTCTCGAGCCAGTCATCCTGATGCGCGAGGCGCGATTCCAGTGCTTCCAGTCGGGCTTCCAGGCCGGGATCAGTCGAGGTTGTCATGCATCTGGGCTCCAGAGGGTGAGGGAATGGTCCGCGTGGGCAGTGGGGGAAGAGGGTGAGGTGGCCGGCGATGGATGACAACTCCTGCCACGACTCCTGCCACGATTTCTGAGCGATGGCACGCCGAATCATCGCTGCGGTCGTTGCCTGGATCGTTGTCGAATTACCGCAAAGTGTTGAAGGATTGTCACTGAGTTGCCTCAGACGCATCAGGAAGAGGCGTGATAGACTGTTGACAGTGCGATTGACTTATTTTTCGTATATCGCACCCATTGACGGCCTTCGATTGCCTGCGCTTCGCGCGTCATTGACAGGGCCGGTTCCATCGACTGATGTGGAGTTACCTGCATCACGAGCCACGACGTCACCAGAGCGATGCACCGGCATCTTCGCGTGTATCAGTGATGGTGACGGGCACCGCCGTGAGGCGCTGCATTCAGGCAGTTTCCCGACTGACGATAGCTGCTGTAACCCTGTCGTGCGGTCAGGCGCTGTCCATTGCGATCAAGGGCAGAACATTCTGATAGGGATCATCCGAAGCACTCATTTCTGCCCTCGCGTTACACCTCCACCCATTACCTAGAGAGTTTATCTTGATGAGTTCCAAGACGTTCTTCCGTTGTTTCATCATCAGCCTGCTGCTGGCACTGCCGGCACCGTTGCTGATTGCTGTCTTCATCACCCTGACCGGCGGCCAGCTGGCCGACACCCTGAGCCAGGCGCTTAGCGTCGAGGGCTTCGAGCTGGCGTACGCGGCTGCCGTCGCGGCCGTGTTCATCCTGCTGTTGATCGCGACGCTTGCCATTCCGGTGCTGTCTCCGCGCTCTGCAGTACTGGCTGAAGTCGAGGACGACGATCGTGAGATCGGCGAGGTCAAGTGGTTCAACGTCAACAAGGGCTACGGTTTCGTGACCCGTGAAAGTGGTGAAGATGTCTTCGTTCACTTCCGTGCCATTCGTGGCAAGGGCCACCGTACCTTGGCCGAAGGTCAGAAAGTGCGTTACCACGTCATCAGCAATGAGCGTGGCCTGCAGGCGGATGACGTGACGGTCATCACCTGATCGCTGACTCGCTCAGTGAAAGACGACAACGCCCCGCAGGCTAGCCTGCGGGGCGTTGTCGTTTCATGGACTTGTCACCAGAAGAGGCGGGTCACTCAGCCCTTGTCCGGCCAGGTGAAGGCCTCTTCGCTGCCGTCGGCCATGACACGGAAGAAGCGGTCCGGCTCATCACCGGGCTGCCAGCTGCCCAGCGAGCAACGCGTCTCGACCTGCAGGGCCCGGGCGGCAGCGCGTGCGCAGTCGACATCGCGCGCCCAGGGGGTACTGGCGCTGTCGAACCACAGGCTGGCGAAGCCATCGGCGACCTTCTCGACCACCAGCACCGCGATCTCGGCGCCATCACGCGTGAGGCGCGTACGGTGCTGCAGCTTGCCGGCCGGCTGGAAGACGACGACCTGACCGAACTGCTCGCCCAGCCAGGCGCCCAGCGCCTCCAGGCTCAAGGGCTTGAGATAGATCTCGATGTCCGGGTACTGCTCATCGGCGTCATTGTGCGGGGTGTCGCTCATGCCGTGGTCTCTTGGGTCGCGGGGACAAACAGGTATTCCAGGATGTGCTCGTAGGCGCTGGAGAGTCGGTCCAGATCGCTGGCCATGACGCGTTCATCGATCTTGTGGATGGTCGCATTGACCGGCCCCAGCTCGACGACCTGAGTGCCGAGCGTGGCGATGAAGCGACCATCGGAGGTGCCGCCGGAGGTGGACAGCACCGGCTTGCGGCCCAGCGCACGTTCCACGCCGTGCACGGCGGCATCGACCAGCGCGCCTTCCGGCGTCAGGAAGGGCTCGCCGCTCAGGTTCCACTCGATCTCGACGTCCAGACCGTGCTTCTCGAGGATCTCATAGGTGCGACGCTTGAGGTCATCGGCGGTCAGCTCGGTGGAGTAACGGAAGTTGAAGACCACTTCCAGCTCGCCGGGGATGACGTTGGTCGCGCCGGTACCGCCACGGATGTTGGAGATCTGGAAGCTGGTCGCCGGGAAGAAGTCGTTGCCGTTGTCCCAATGCTCGGCGGCCAGGGCGGCCAGCGCCGGGGCGGCATCGTGGATCGGGTTGCGCGCCAGGTGCGGATAGGCCACATGGCCTTGAACACCCTTGACGTGCATGACCGCACCCAGCGAGCCGCGACGGCCATTCTTGATCACGTCACCGGCGTAATCGGTGGAGGACGGTTCGCCGACGATGCAGTAGTCGAGGCGCTCGTGATGCTCGCGCAGATACTCGACCACCGCACGGGTGCCGTGAACCGCCGGGCCTTCCTCGTCGGAGGTGATCAAGAAGGCGATGCGACCTTCGTGGTCCGGGTTGGCGGTCACGAAGCGCTCGGTGGCGGTCAGCATCGCGGCCAGAGAACCCTTCATGTCGGCGGCGCCGCGGCCACACAAGAAGCCGGCATCGTCGATGCACGGCGAGAACGGCGGATACTGCCAGTTGGCTTCCGGGCCCGTCGGCACGACATCGGTGTGGCCGGCGAAGGCCAGCACCGGACCATGATGGCCGCGCACCGCCCAGAAGTTGTCGACATCGCCGAAGGGCAGCCGCGTGATGGTGAAGCCCAGCGCCTCAAGGCGTTCGATCATCAGGGTCTGGCAGTCCAGGTCGTCCGGCGTGACCGAGGGGCGTGAGATGAGATCGAAGGCCAGCTCCAGCGTCGGAGACAGATCGGCGGGGCGTGGCGGAAGCGGTGCGTTTGAATCAGTCATCATGGGCCATCGCTGCAGGCGTCATCGCGAGGAGCGACAGCGCGAAATTCGGGGGGAGAGACGAAGTGTCTTCACGCCGGCCCGGGCACTGCTGCCCGAGCCGGGAAATGCCACGACGGCCTGCCAGAGGTGCAGCCCCTGACAGGCCGTCGTCACGCGCCTCAGTTGTGGGCGTGCAGGGCATCGTTGAGCGCGATGGCGCTCTTGTTGGTGCGGCACTCGACACGGCCGGTGACGGAGTTGCGACGCAGCAGCAGGTCGTCCTGGCTGGCCAGCTCACGGGCCGCGACCGTCTCGACTTCCTGGCCTTCGTTGTCGAAGACCATGACCTTGGTGCCGGCGGTGATGTACAGGCCAGCTTCCACGGTGCAGCGATCGCCCAGCGGGATGCCGATACCGGCATTGGCGCCGATCAGGCAGCCTTCACCGACCTTGATGACGATGTTGCCGCCACCGGACAGGGTGCCCATGGTGGAGCAACCGCCGCCCAGATCAGAACCCTTGCCGACGAAGACGCCCGCGGAGATGCGGCCTTCGATCATGCCCGGGCCTTCGGTGCCGGCATTGAAGTTGCAGAAGCCTTCGTGCATCACGGTGGTGCCTTCGCCCAGGTAGGCGCCCAGACGCACGCGTGCGGTATCGGCGATACGAATGCCGGTCGGCACCACGTAGTCGGTCATCTTCGGGAACTTGTCGACGCAGTCCACGGACAGGGTGCGCCCTTCCAGACGGGCCTTGAGGCGCCGCGCCGGCAGCTCTTCGATGTCGATGGCGCCTTCGCTGGTCCAGGCGACATTCTTGAGCAGACCGAACATGCCGGTCAGGTCGATGCCGTGCGGACGCACCATGCGGTGAGACAGCAGGTGCAGCTTGAGGTAGACCTCCGGCACGCTCTGCGGGGCGGCGTCTTCCTCGATGAACATGGCGACCAGCGGGCGCTGGCTGGCGGCCAGGCTCTCGGCCAGTTCGGCCTGGGCGTTGTCACCGGCGTCGCGCAGGGCGCTTGCCAGGGCGGCGCAGTGTTCCGGCAGGAAGCTGGTGGCGGTGGTGCCAGCCGGTGCGTCCAGTGCCTTGCGAGCGGCGTCAGCAACGGCAGCGGTCGGCTTGAACAGCGGGGCAGGATAGTAGACTTCCAGCCAGTCGCCGGTGGTGTTCTGGGTGCCGATTCCGAGGGCAAGGCTCAACATCGTGTCAATCTCCGGGGTGTCCAGTGGTGTAAGGGGTAACTCAGTCCTGCGGTTCGTAGACCGCCTTGTCATAGCCGATCACCAGATCCATCTCATTGTCGGCGGGATGACGCTCGAGAATGGGACGCTTGATCAGGGTCGGGTGCTCCAGCATCAATGCACGTGCCGAATTGGCATCGAGGCTGTCACGTTGTTCATCGCTCAGGTTGCGCCAGCTGGTGCTGCGCTTGTTGAGCAGGCTGCTCCAGGCGGTCTGTTCCAGCCAGGATTCCAGCAGGCTGGCGGAGAGGCCATCCTCGCGCAGGTCATACCAGCGATAGGGCACGCCCCGGTCGTCGAGGGCGCGGCGCGCCTTGCGGCAGGTATCACAGGTCTTGATGCCGTAGAGCACGTGCATGGCGGTCTCCTTGAGCCAATCCACCCCGCCGGGCGGGGCTGTCATCCAGTGTTGGGCTGCTGTCAGCCCGTGCAGGCCTGGCGCTCAGCGCAGGCGTTCGACGAAGCGACGCAGGCGCTGGGCGGCTTCGACGGTCTGTTCCAGTTCGGCCACCAGCGCCAGACGAATGCGTCCGGCGCCCGGATTCACGCCGTCCACCTCGCGCGCCATGTAGCTTGCCGGCAGCACGCCGACCGCCTCTTCACGCAGCAGCTCGCGGGTGAAGGCGGCGTCGTCACCGCCGGGCACGGCGGGATACAGGTAGAAGCTGGCTTCCGGGGTCGGGAAGTCCATCACCGGTGCGAGGATTTCGGTCACGGCGGCAAACTTCTCGCGGTAGGCATCGCGATTGGCCAGCACGTGGGCTTCATCATTCCAGGCGGCGATGGAGGCGTGTTGGTGATGCAGCGGCATCGCGCAGCCGTGATAGGTGCGGTAGTGACGGAAGCGACGGATCACCTCGCCATCGCCGGCCACGAAGCCGGAGCGCAGGCCCGGCAGGTTGGAGCGCTTGGACAGCGAGTGGAAGACCACGCAGCGCGCGTAGTCATCGCGGCCCATGGCGGCACAGGCCTGCAGCAGGCCCGGCGGTGGCGTCGACTCGTCGAGATAGAGCTCCGAGTAGCACTCATCGGAGGCGATCAGGAAGTCGTGCTCGTCGGCGAGGCGAATCAGCTGCTGGAAGTCCTCCAGCGGTGTCACGGCGCCGGTGGGATTGCCCGGCGAGCAGACGAAGACGATCTGGGTATCACGCCATACCTCGGCCGGCACTGCCGCGTAGTCGGGGCGGGAGCCATTCTCGGCGGGGCAGGGCAGGTAGGTGACCTCGCCGCCGGCCAGCAGCGTCGCGCCTTCGTAGATCTGATAGAAGGGGTTCGGCACCAGCACGCGCGCCGGACGCGTGCTGTCCAGCGAGGCCTGGATGAAGGCGAACAGTGCCTCGCGGGTGCCGGTGACCGGCAGGACCTGCTGGTCGATATCCGGCGTGACGTTGAGCGAGAAGCGCTTCGCGAGCCAGTCGGCGATCGCCTGGCGCAATTCCCCCAGACCGCCGGTGGCGGGGTACTTGGCCACGCCCATGATGTGCTCGCGCAGGGTGTCGAGCACGAACTCGGGTGGCGCATGACGCGGTTCGCCGATGGTCAGTGCAATCGGGTCCAGGGCGGGATTGGGCACGACGCCCTCGCGCAGCTTGGCCAGGGTTTCAAACGGGTAGGGCTTGAGCTGGTCGAGATCCGGGTTCATGCACGTTCCATGGGTGATGGCCGTGGCAGCCAGGCTGCCGGCCGAGCAGGGAGGAAGGCGTCCGCGAGTCACCGGACTGCCATGCAGGTCGACTCGCGATTATAGGGAAGCCGGCCGGTCCCCTCAATCGCGGGGTGCCGGCCGGCGCTTTTCCTCTGTACTCTCGTCACGTGCCGTCACGCGCCGTCGCGCGTCTCAGCCGCGCTCGCCGACCTCGAGGACTTCGGTGAGGGCGTCACGCAGGCGTGTCTGGCGCTCGGGGTCGGTGATGGGTTCACCGGCGCGGTCGGTGATGAAGAAGATATCCTCGACGCGCTCGCCGAGGGTGGCGATCTTGGCGGCATCGATGGCGATCTCGTGCTCCATGAACACGCGGCCGATGCGCGCCAGCAGGCCCGGGCGGTCCGAGGCGATCACTTCCAGCACGCTGCGGCCGTTGGTGTAGTCCTGACTCAGCGTGATGCGCGGCGCGATGCGGAAGTGCTTGAGCTGGCGCGGCGTATGGCGATTGACGATCACCGAGTAGTCATCCGGGTCATCCAGCTCTTCGACCAGATGGGTACGGATATCGGCCAGACGTGCGGCGTCGCGGATCGGTTCACCGTCATCGTCGAGCAGGATGAAGGTGTTGAGCGTCCAGTTGTGGCTCGAGGTGGCGATGCGCGCATCGTGGATCGAGAGCCCCAGCTGCTCCAGCGCCGCGGCGGTGGCCGCGAACAGGTTGTCCACCGAGCGGGTGTGGATGAAGACCTTGGTGCCGCCTTCGGTCATCTCCTCGGTGGGCGCGCTGGTCAGTACCAGCGGCAGCGGCTCGCCATGCTCGTCGAGCTGCGGGGCTGCCTGGCGCGCGAGGATCCCCTGGGTGTGCCAGGCCACCTCGCTGGGGGCATAGCGCACGAAGTAGTCGTCACCGAGGCTGGCCCACAGTGCCTCGGCATCAGTGCGGGTGGTGCCCATGCCGGCCAGCAGGGACAGCGCTTCCTCACGGGTCTCGGTGATCCACTCGTGGCGCTCCGGAGGATGTTCGAGGCCACGGCGCAGCGCCCGGCGCGTCTCCATGTGCAGCTGGCGCAGCAATGCCGCACGCCAGCCGTTCCACAGCGACGGGTTGGTGGCGTTGATGTCGGCCACCGTCAGCACGTAGAGATAATCGAGGTGCGTCTCGTCACCGACGATCTCGGCGAAGCGGGTGATGATCTCGGGGTCGGCGATGTCCTGCTTCTGCGCGGTCATCGACATCAGCAGGTGGTGGCGCACCAGCCAGCTCAGGGTGCGGGTGTCGCGCGGGCTGAGGTCATGACGGCGCGCGAAGTCCTCGACTTCCTCGGCACCGATCTCGGAGTGGTCGCCGCCACGGCCCTTGCCGATGTCGTGATAGAGCCCGGCGATCCACAGCAGCTCCAGCTTGGGCAGCTCGCGGATCAGGGTCGCGGCGACCGGGAATTCCTCCTCGGCATCGGGGGCGCGGAACTCCTGGGCGACCTTGAGCAGGCGTAGGGTATGCGCATCGACGGTGTAGACGTGGAAGAGGTCATGCTGCATCAGCCCCACGGCACGCCCGAAGGCCGGCAGGTACTTGCCGAGGATGCCGTAGCGCGCCATGCGCTTGAGTACGCGGGGCACGTTGCCGCCGCAGCGCATCAGCTCCATGAACAGGCTCTGGTGGCGCACGTCGTCGCGGAAGGCGTCGTCGATCTGGTGGCGATGATCGCGCAGTGCGCGGATGGTGTCGGCGCGCACACCCTCGATCTCCGGGTGCTGCGCCATCAGCAGGAACAGCTCCAGCAGCGCGGCGGGGCGGCGGCGGAACACGCCTTCCTCGCGCAGGCTGATGTAGCCGCTGCGGATCTCGAAGCGCGGATTGAGCGGTACGATGTTGACCGGCTCGTCATGACGCAGGATGGCCTCGTCGAAGTGCTGCAGCAGCATGTCGTTGAGGCCCGCCAGGGCGGTGACGTGGCGGTAGTAGCGCTTCATGAACTGCTCGACCGCCAGATGCTCGGGCGTGTCGCGGAAGCCGAACAGCTCGGCGATGGTGCGCTGGTGGTCGAACAGCAGCCGGTCCTCGGCGCGTCCGGCCAGCATGTGCAGCGCGAAGCGCACCTGCCACAGGAAGGCCTGGCCCTGGCTGAGAATGCGCAGTTCGGCATCATTCATGAAGCCCAGCGCGACCAGATTGTCGTAGCGCTCGACCCCGAAGTGGCGCTTGGCGACCCAGCCGATCATCTGGATATCGCGCAGGCCGCCGGGCGACGACTTGATGTTGGGTTCGAGGTGATATTCGGTGTTGGCGAACTTGTGGTGGCGAGCGATCTGCTCCTGCCACTTGGCCTCGAAGAAGGCTTCGGCCGGCCACAGACGGTCGGTGGCCAGACGTTCGCGCATGGCCTCGCGCAGCCGCTGAGGGCCGGCGATGACACGGGATTCCAGCAGGTTGGTGATCACGGTGACATCGGCGCGTGCCTCACGCTCGCAGTCACTCAGCGAGCGTACGGACTGGCCGATCTCGAGACCGATATCCCACAGGAAGGTGATGAAGTCGGACAGCGCCTCACGATAGGGCGTGTCGTCGTCCTGCTCCAGCAACAGCAGCAGGTCGATGTCGGAATGCGGGTGCAGCTCGCCGCGGCCGTAGCCGCCCACGGCGAGCAGGGCGATGCCGTCATCCGGCCAGGTCTGGCGCTGCCAGGCGATGGCCAGCAGGCGATCGATGGCGCGGGCACGACCATGGATGAGGTCGCGGATGTCGGCGCCCGCCTTGAAGCGAGCCTCGAGACGCTCCTGTACCTGTGCCAGAGCCCGCTTGAACAGCGGGATGGGTGTCTTCGTCGTGGCCAGCTCGCCGTCGAAGGTGACGGCATCGTAGAGCGCTTCACGCTCGACGAAGTGATAGTGGTGCAGGAGCATCTTGATCAACCCTCGAGGAAGGAGAGGTCCTCTTCCGTGCGACGTGTCAGCACCTCGACGCCGGTGGCGGTGACCAGCAGGGTGTGCTCCCACTGGGCCGAGAGGCTCTTGTCCTTGGTGACGGCTGTCCAGTCGTCCTTGAGGACCTTCACCTTGTAGCCACCGACATTGACCATCGGCTCGATGGTCAGGCACATGCCTTCCAGAAGCTCGGCGTCGGCACGGGCTTCGTAGCCGTCATAGTGCAGCACCTGCGGGTCTTCATGGAAGCCGGCGCCGATGCCGTGGCCGCAGAAGTCACGCACGACACTGTAGCCCGCCGCTTCGGCATGCTTCTGGATCGCACGACCGATTTCTGACAGGCGTACGCCCGGGCGTACCAGCTCGATGCCTTTATAGAGGCATTCCTGGGTGACGCGGCACAGGCGCTCGGCCTGGATGCTCGGCTCGCCGACGATGTACATCTTCGAGGTGTCGCCGTGATAGCCGTCCTTGATCACGGTGATGTCGATGTTGAGGATGTCGCCTTTCTTGAGCTTCTTGTTGTCATCGGGGATGCCGTGACAGACCACGTGATTGATCGAGGTGCAGATCGATTTCGGGAAGCCGTGGTAGTTGAGCGGCGCCGGAATGCAGCCCTGAACTTCGGTGATGTGGTGGTGCGCGATGCGGTTGAGCTCGCCCGTGGTGACGCCGGGACGGACATGCTCGTCGAGCAGCTCCAGCACTTCAGCCGCCAGACGGCCGGCGACGCGCATCTTGTCGATTTCTTCAGCTGTCTTGATGGGAATGTTCATGAGGACTCGAGGCAGGAGATAAGAGGGATGAAACGCCGCCAGGCCGCGCGTGACGGGGGAATGGCGCGACGCATCGCATGCCGCGTCGGGCAGTGGCGACTTCATATCGTGGTCGAGCTATGGTATAAAGCCGCGCGCTTTCCTGCAAATTCTCCTCGATCGGCCACCTCCGGGCGCCTGGCCGAGGCGAGATTGAAGGACTGACGTACATAACCCCAATCCACACACGTTCCGTCACATGGTCCCGGGTGCCGCGCAAGCGGTCGGATCCATGGGGGACGTGGAGGCCCAACCCGATATCCAGGAGATATTCACATGGCGCAAGTCAACATGCGCGATCTGCTCAAGGCAGGCGCACACTTCGGTCACCAGACCAAGTACTGGAACCCGAAGATGTCCAAGTTCATCTTCGGCGCTCGCAACAAGATCCACATCATCAACCTCGAGCACACCCTGCCGGCGCTGAACGAAGCCGTGTCAGTGGTCGAGAAGATGGCTGCCAATGGCAACAAGATCATGTTCGTGGGCACCAAGCGCGCTGCCGGCAAGATCATCAAGGAAGAAGCTCGCAAGGCTGGCCAGCCGTACGTCAACCATCGCTGGTTGGGCGGCATGCTGACCAACTTCAAGACCATCCGTCAGTCCATCAAGCGCCTGCGTGAAATCGAGCAGATGCATGAAGACGGTACCTTCGCGAAGCTGACCAAGAAAGAAGTCCTGATGGCCACTCGTGAGCAGGACAAGCTCGAGCGCTCCATCGGCGGTATCAAGGACATGGGCGGCCTGCCGGACGCAATGTTCGTGATCGACGTTGACCACGAGCGCATCGCGATCAACGAAGCCAACAAGCTGGGCATCCCGGTCATCGGCGTCGTCGATACCAACTCCAACCCGGACGGCGTGGACTACGTCATCCCGGGTAACGATGACTCCATCCGCGCCATCCAGATCTATGTCCAGGCAATTGCAGGCGCCTGTGGCAAGAACAAGGAAGAAGAGCTGGCCGGTGAGTTCGTCGAAACTGCTTCTGAAGAAGACGCAGCAGAGTGATCCTGGCGGCTTGATCTGACTGTCACAAACGCTGCGCTACACTAAGTGCGGCATGGCCTAGCCAGGTGGCAGTCAGGTCAGGCAATGAGGGGGCCACGGCCCCCTTATTTGCGACCGTTCAGCGGTCGTGACCGAATTCCCGTATTCAAAGACGTCGACACGACAGAGGTTTCATCCCATGGCAGCTATCAGCGCATCTATGGTCAAGGAACTGCGTGAGCGTACTGCGCTCGGCATGATGGAATGCAAGAAGGCTCTTACCGAAGCCGGTGGCGACATCGAGCTGGCGATCGAGAACCTGCGCAAGAACTCCGGCCTGAAGGCCGCCAAGAAAGCTGGCCGCGTGGCCGCTGAAGGCGCCATCGTCATCAAGGTCGCCGACGACGCCAGCTACGGCGTGATGGTCGAAATCAACTCCGAGACCGACTTCGTCGCTCGTGATGACAATTTCAAGGCCTTCACCCAGCTAATCGCCGATCGTGTGTTCGCTACCAAGAACACCGACATCGCTTCCCTGATGGAAGGCGAGCTGGAAGACACCCGTGGTCAGCTGGTTCAGAAGATCGGTGAGAACATCTCCGTTCGTCGTGCCGAGCTGGTCGAAGCGCCGGCTGGCGGCGTCGTCGGTGGCTACGTCCACGGCGGCCGCATCGCTGCGCTGACCCTGCTGAACGGCGGTACTGGTGAAGCAGCCAAGGACGTCTCCATGCACGTCGCAGCCGTCAACCCGGTCTGTGCACGTCCGTCCGACATGCCGCAGGAACAGATGGACGCTGAAAAGGCCATCATCCTTGCTCAGCCGGACATGGCAGGCAAGCCGGCGGAAATCGCCGAGAAGATGTCCCAGGGTCGTCTGAAGAAGTACCTGGCTGAGAACAGCCTGACCGAACAGCCGTTCGTCAAGGATCCGAACCAGACCGTCGCCGAGTTCGTCAAGGCAGCCGGTGGTGAAGTGGTATCCTTCGTACGCATGGAAGTCGGTGAAGGTATCGAGAAGGAAGAAGTCGACTTCGCAGCTGAAGTCCGTGAGCAGGCCAGCCGCGCGTAAGGGCTGACTGTTTTCGCTTCTCATGATGGCGTGCGCATAGTCGCACGCCATCGTGTATCTGGCCCCCGCCTTCGGGCCGCCCCGTTCCCCGTATGTCAGTATCAGGAGAGATTCGCATGGCCACCATTTCCGCTGAACGCAATGCCAAGTACAAGCGCATACTGCTCAAGCTTTCCGGTGAGGCCCTGATGGGCGATGGCGATTTCGGCATCGACCCCAAGGTGCTGGATCGCATGGCGCTGGAAATCGGTCAGCTGGTGGGCATCGGCGTCCAGGTCGGCATCGTCATCGGTGGCGGCAACCTGTTCCGTGGCGCAGCCCTGCAGGAAGTCGGCATGGAGCGTGTGACCGGTGACCATATGGGCATGCTGGCGACCGTGATGAATGGTCTGGCGCTGCGTGATGCGCTGGAGCGCTCCAACATCCGTTCACGCGTGATGTCTGCCATCCCGATGAGTGGCGTGGTAGAACATTATGATCGCCGTACCGCCATCCGTTATCTGACGTCTGGCGATGTGGTCATCTTCTCCGCCGGTACCGGCAACCCGTTCTTCACCACCGATTCCGCTGCCTGTCTGCGCGGTATCGAGATCGACGCGGATGCCGTCATCAAGGCAACCAAGGTGGATGGTGTCTACGACAAGGACCCGGTCAAGTTCCCGGATGCCGTGAAGTACGACAGCCTCAGCTACGATGATGCGCTGGACCAGAAGCTTGGCGTGATGGATTTGACCGCCATCTGCCTGGTACGTGACCATGACATGCCGGTGCGGGTGTTCAACATGAACAAGGCAGGCGCGCTGCTCAACCTGGTGGTGGGTGGCAAGGAAGGCACGCTGATTGATAGAGGGTAAGACTGTGATCAACGACATCAAGAAAGACGCCGAATCACGCATGAAGAAGACCATCGAGTCCCTCGGTGCCGCCTTCGGCAAGATCCGTACGGGTCGTGCGCATCCCAGCATCCTGGATGCCGTGACGGTCGATTACTATGGTAGCCAGGTACCGCTGAATCAGGTGGCCAACATCACCACCGAAGATGCGCGCACCCTGACTGTCGTGCCGTGGGAAAAGCCCATGGTGCCGAAGGTCGAGAAGGCCATCATGACTTCTGACCTGGGTCTCAACCCGTCCACCGCCGGTGACGTGATTCGCGTCCCGATGCCGATGCTGACGGAAGAGACGCGTCGCGGTTACACCAAGCAGGCGCGTGCAGAAGCGGAAAACGCCCGCGTGGCGCTCCGCAATGTGCGTCGTGACGCCAATGGCGACATCAAGAGCCTGCTCAAGGACAAGGACATCTCCGAAGACGATGCACGTCGCGGAGAAGACGAGATCCAGAAGCTGACCGACAAGTATGTGGCGGAAGTCGACAGTGCTCTGGAGCACAAGGAAACCGACCTGATGCAGGTCTGATCGGGTCTGCCGCCGGCGTTTGCCGGCGGCATCCGGTGCTCGTAGCGAGACCCCATGACGTCACCGAATTCCCCCTCCACGCCACGCCATGTGGCGATCATCATGGACGGCAACAACCGCTGGGCGAAGTCCCGCGGCTGGGCTGGCATACGCGGCCATCGCGCCGGTGCCGAAACCGTCCGCAGTACCATCCGTCGCGCTGCCGAGCAGGGCGTGGAAGTGCTGACCCTGTTTGCCTTCTCCAGTGAGAACTGGAAGCGCCCGGCCAATGAAGTCAGTGCGCTGATGGAGCTGTTTCTGCTGGCGCTCAAGCGCGAGGTCAAGAAGCTTCATCGCCACGATATCCGACTCTCGGTCATCGGCGAGCGCAGTCGTTTTTCCAATTCGATTCAAAAGCATATCCAGAGCGCCGAAGACATGACGCGCGGCAATCGCGGCATGCACGTGGTGATCTGCGCCAATTATGGCGGCCGTTGGGATATCGCCGAGGCCGCCCGCCGTCTGGCGGAGCAGGTCGAGCGCGGCGAGCTCAAGGCCGCGGACATCGACGAGTCACGTCTCGGGGCGGAAGTGTGCCTGAGCGAACTGCCGGAGGTGGATCTGTGTATCCGCACCAGCGGTGAGCAGCGCATCTCCAACTTCCTGATCTGGCAGCTGGCCTATGCCGAGTTCTATTTCTCGCCCGTGCTGTGGCCTGATTTCGATGCGGCCGCCTTCGATGAAGCGCTCAGCGCCTACGCCCTGCGTCAGCGTCGTTATGGCATGACCAGCGAACAACTCGACGCCGAGGGGCTCTAGTGCTCAGACAACGAATCATCACCGCGCTCATTCTCGCGCCGCTGGCGCTGTGGGGGCTGTTCGGCCTCGACGGTGCTGCCTTTGCCACCTTCACCGGCGCTGTCGTCGCGTTGGCCGCCTGGGAGTGGTCCAACCTGTCTGGCGTGCGTGCCGGCATGGCGCGCCTGCTGTTCCCGCTGGTGCTCAGCGTGCTGATGCTGCTGGTCTGGCAGTTCGATGGCGCTCTTGCGCGTTGGCCGCTGTATCTGGCCGCACTGGCATGGCTGGTCAATCTGCGTTGGGTGATGCGCTATCCGGCCGCCAGTCAGGAATGGCAGGCGACCGGCGTGCGGCTGGGCGTCGGCGTGCTGGCACTGCTGCCGACCTGGTTCGGCTTCGTGCAGCTCAAGGCCAGTGGCGGCGAGTGGCTGCTGTATGTGCTGCTGATGGTGTGGGCGGCGGATATCGGTGCCTACTTCTCCGGCAAGCGCTTCGGCAAGCGCAAGCTGGCGCCGCGCGTCAGCCCGGGCAAGTCCTGGGAGGGCGTCTATGGTGGTCTGGTGGCCACCGGCCTGCTGGCGACCGGCTATGCGCTGGCGGGGCTGGCCGACTGGCTGCCGCTGCTGCTGGTCACGCTGGGCGTGACCGCCGTCTCGGTGCTGGGTGACCTGCTCGAGAGCATGTTCAAGCGCCAGCGTCAGATGAAGGACTCAAGCCATCTGCTGCCCGGTCATGGTGGCGTGATGGACCGCATCGACAGCCTGACCGCGGCGGTGCCGCTGTTTGCCCTGTTGTTGCCGTGGGTGCTGGGAGGTGGTGCGTGAGCACGAATGTGAACGTGAGCGTGAACCACGAGACTCCTCATGAGGCGCCTGCGTTGCAGCGCATCACCATCCTCGGCGCGACCGGCTCCATCGGATCCAGCACCCTGGATGTGATCGCGCGCCATCCCGAGCGTTATCGGGTGCATGCGCTCAGCGCTGCCACGCGTCACGAGGCGCTGCTGGAGCTGTGCCTGACGCATCGCCCGCAGGTGGCGGTGATCGCCTCGTGCGAGGCGGCTGCGTGGCTCAGTGAGGCGCTCAAGGGCGTCGAGAGCTATCAGGGCACGCCCATCGAGGTACGCCATGGTGAGCAGGCGCTGGTCGACATCAGCGAGGCGCCTGAAGTCGATAGCGTGATGGCCGCCATCGTCGGTGCGGCTGGCCTGTTGCCGACACTGGCGGCGGTGCGAGCCGGCAAGCGCGTGCTGCTGGCCAACAAGGAAGCGCTGGTGTGTGCCGGGCAGCTGTTCATGGATGCGGTGAAGCAGCACGGGGCGACCCTGCTGCCGATCGATTCCGAGCACAATGCCATCTTCCAGTGCCTGCCGGCCCAGCATCGTGATGGTCTGGCGCCGATCGGCGTCGAGAAGCTGTTGCTGACCGCCTCCGGCGGCCCGTTCCGCGATGATGCCGAATGGCCTGCCGAGCGGCTGGCCACGGTGACACCGGACGAAGCTTGCGCGCACCCCAACTGGTCGATGGGGCGCAAGATTTCCGTCGATAGCGCCACCCTGATGAACAAGGGCCTGGAGCTGATCGAGGCCTGCTGGCTGTTCGCCTGCGGGCCGGACGACATCCAGGTGGTCGTGCATCCCCAGAGCGTGATTCACTCGATGGCGGCCTACAGTGACGGCTCGGTGCTGGCCCAGATGGGCAATCCGGACATGCGTACGCCGATCGCCTATGCGCTGGCGTGGCCGGAGCGTATCGATGCCGGCGTCGAGCCGCTGGACCTGTTTCAGGTCGCGCGCCTCGATTTCCGTGCCGCCGACGAGACGCGCTTCCCGTGTCTGCGGCTGGCGCGCGAGGCCATCGCGGCAGGCGGCACCTGGCCTGCGGTGATGAATGCCGCCAACGAGGTGGCAGTGGCCGCCTTCCTCGAGGGTCGCCTGGCCTTCGATCGAATCCCGGCAGTGGTGCAGGCCGTCATGCAGGCGCGTCCGCCACTGGCGGTGGATGGCCTCGAGGTGATTCTCGCCGAAGACGCGGCGGCGCGTGAGCTGGCTGCCGCCGAGTTGGCCCTCGCCGGGCCCTGAAATCCTATCTTGCACTGTCTTGTCACTTTCTTCGTGAGCGTTGCAAGGCAGGCTGCCCATCTCGGGCACCAATCTCCAGGAGCGCGTGATGGGTGTGATCCAGAATATTCTTGCCGTGATCGTCGTGTTGGGGGTGTTGATCACCATCCATGAGTACGGTCATTTCTGGGTCGCGCGTCGTTGCGGCATCAAGGTGCTGCGCTTCTCCATCGGCTTCGGCAAACCCTTCTGGTCGTGGACCGATCGCCACGGCACCGAGTACGGCGTCGCCGCCATCCCGCTGGGTGGCTACGTCAAGATGCTGGATGAGCGCGAAGGGCCGGTCGATCCGGCCGAGCGTCATCTGGCCTTCAATACCAAGTCGGTGTGGAAGCGTATCGCCGTCGTCTCGGCGGGCCCGCTGGCCAACTTCCTGCTGGCCATCGTCGCCTACTGGGCGCTGTTCGTCGCCGGTACCACCACGGTGGTGCCGATGGTCGGTGCCGTGGCGCCGGACTCGCCGGCTGGCCGCGCCGGCCTTGCGCCGAAGACCGAGATCGTCGCCATCAATGGTCAGGCCACTCCCTCGTGGGATGAGGTCAACCTGCGCTTGATCGGTGCGATCGGCGATGACAGCCTGACGCTCACCACACGTGCCGAGGGTGCCAGCGCCACGCGTGAGCAGTCCCTCGACGTGACACGCTTCCTGGTCGATCAGGACCCGCCGCGTCCGCTGGTGACGCTGGGCATCACGGCCTGGCGTCCTCAGTTGCCGGCGGTGCTGGGGCGGGTGCTGGACGGTGGTGCCGCCCAGGCGGCAGGCCTGCAGGCCGGTGACCGCATCGTCAGCATCGATGGCACCCTGGTGGTCGACTGGATCGATTTCGTCGAGCGTGTGCGCGGTGCGCCGGGTGAGACGCTGTCGGTACTGGTGGCACGTGATGGTAAGGAAGAGACACTGTCACTGACACCTGCCAGCAATTCGCTCGATGACGGGCGTGTGGTGGGGCAGGTCGGTGCCGGCGTCGAGAACGTCAGCTGGCCCGAGCAGTATCAGCGCGAGCTCAGCTTCGGGCCGCTGGCGGCCGTCGGGCAGGCCGTCGGCAAGACCGGCGAGATGACGGTGCTGACGCTGGATTCGATCCGCAAGATGCTGGTCGGTCTGATCGCACCGTCCAATCTGTCTGGCCCGATCACCATCGCGCGTATCGCCGGCGACACGGCGCGCTCCGGCCTCGAGGCCTTCCTCGGCTTCATGGCCTATCTCTCCATCAGCCTGGGTGTCCTCAACCTGCTGCCGATTCCGGTGCTGGATGGCGGTCACCTGCTGTTCTATCTGGTGGAAGCCGTGCGCGGCAAACCACTTTCGCAAGAGGTCCAGAATGCGGGGCTGAAGATCGGCATGGCGCTGGTCGGTTCCCTCATGCTGATGGCCATCTACTTCGATCTCATGCGTCTTTGGTGACGGATTCGGGGAGTCATCAGCACGTGATGGCTCCCGCAGGATGAACCGAATCTGAACTGTCGATGCCCATGGGGGTCAATTCATTGCACGGGCTGGTCAATGCGATCAACTCCCGTCATCATGCCCACACGACTTCGGCCCCGATTGCCGATCCTCACTCGTAGCTGTCTTGTCAGTTGCAGGGGGTTGTGTATAAGGTGCCTGTTCACCCAAGCGGGCGGAATCCAGAGAAGCGAAGCGACTGCATGAAACTCAAGACCATTGGATTGGCAGCTGCGCTGCTCGGGGCCAGTCAGGGCGCCTTGGCCGCATCTTTTAAAATTTCGGACATCCGGGTAGAGGGCCTCCAGCGCGTGTCTGCGGGCACCGTCTTCAACGCCTTCCCCGTCTCCGCGGATCAGAATGTGGAAGAAGAGGACCTGTCCTCGGCTGCGCGTCAGCTGTTCGATACGGGCCTGTTCGACGACATCCGCCTCAAGCGTGATGGCGATGTCCTGATCATCGATGTGGTCGAGCGTCCGACGATCTCCAAGATCGAGATTGACGGCAACTCGCAGATTCCCGACGAAGACCTGCGCAAGGGCCTCAAGGAAGCAGGGCTGGCCGAGGGTCAGGTTCTGCAGCGCTCCACGCTGGAAGAGATGCAGCGTGAGCTCGAGCGTGTCTACCAGGCTCAGGGCCGCTACAGCGCGCGTATCGAGACCTCCGTCGAGGAACTCGAGCGCAACCGCGTACAGGTCAACATCGACGTCAAGGAAGGCGCGATCGCCAAGATTCATCAGATCAACATCGTCGGCAACGATGCCTTCGATGACGAGACCCTGCGCGAACAGCTGGAGCTGGAAGACAAGCCGAGCTGGTTCTTCGGCTGGTTCTCCGATGATGAATACTCGCGGGAGAAGCTGACCGGCGATATCGAGACCCTCAAGTCCTGGTATCTCGATCGTGGTTACGTCAACTTCCAGGTGCGCTCTACCCAGGTGTCCATCTCGCCGGACAAGTCCGAGATCTTCGTCACCATCAACGTCGATGAAGGCAAGCCGTACAAGATCGGCAATATCGGCTTTGCCGGTGACCTGAAGATGAAGGAAGAGCGCGCCCGCGATCTGGTCAAGCTCGCCCCGGATGCCCTCTATTCCCAGCGTGATGTGACTGCTTCCAGCGAGGCGCTGCGCCAGGCACTGGGTGCCGACGGCTTCGCCTTCGCCAAGGTCAACGCGGTGCCGGAGGTCAACGAAGAGAGCGACACCGTCGATCTGACCTTCGCGGTCGACCCCGGCAAGCGGGCCTACGTGCGTCGCATCAACTTCAAGGGCAACACCACCACTGCAGACGAAGTGCTGCGTCGTGAGATGACCCAGCTGGAAGGTGCACCGGCCTCCACCGACAAGATCAAGCAGTCCAAGCAGAAGCTTGAGCGCCTCGGCTTCTTCAAGCAGGTCGATGTCGACACGCGTCCTGTCGCCGGCGAGCCGGACCAGCTGGACGTCAACTACAACGTCGAGGAGCAGCCGTCAGGCTCGATCTCGGCGTCGGTCGGTTTCTCCCAGGGTGACGGTGTCATCTACGGGGTGGGCCTGTCGCAGAAGAACTTCCTGGGTACCGGTAACGAAGTCAACATCAACGCCCAGAAATCGGATGACTACACCAACGTCAGCTTCGGCTATACCGACCCGTACTGGACGCTGGATGGCATCTCGCGCGGCTACAACATGTTCTACCGCAAGGTGGACTACGACGATGATGACGACGTCGCCAGCTACGCGACCGACAGCTTCGGTGGCGGGATCAACTTCGGTTACCCGATCAACGAGCTGTCACGTCTGAACTTCGGCGGCGGTTACGAGTTCGTGCGCGTCAAGGACTTCGACGACAGCCCGGCGGAGGTCACCCAGTTCATCGAGGATGAAGGCGAAGACTTCAATCTCTACAAGCTGACGGCCAGCTGGTCTCGCAACAACCTCAACCGTGGCATCCTGCCCACGGCGGGCAGCTCTCAGCTGCTGTCGTTGGAAGTGGCGGTGCCGGGCTCCGATGCGGATTACTACAAGCTCCGCTACAAGGGGTCCAAGTTCTTCGAGCTGAGTCAGGACTGGTCACTCAAGTTCCGTACCGAGCTGGGCTATGCCAACTCGTTCTCCGGCGATACCTATCCGTTCTTCAAGAACTTCTATGCCGGCGGTCTGGGCAGCGTGCGTGGCTACAGCTCCAATACCCTGGGGCAGGCCACCACCGAACAGAACGATGGTGACGACGATACCATCGGCGGCAACATCCTGATCGAAGGTGGGGTGGACCTGATCTTCCCGATGCCCTTCATCAAGGACAAGCGCTCTGTGCAGCCGTCGTTCTTCGTCGATGCCGGTAACACCTATCTGACGTCGTGCTACGACGTGAGCTCCAGTGACACCAGCAGCTGTGAAAGCGGTGTCGACCTGGGCGAGCTGAATTACAGTGCCGGTATCGGCCTGTCGTGGATCACGCCGGTGGGCCCGCTGACCTTCAGTGTCGCCCAGCCGATCGGTGACGATGACGATGATGACACCGAGATCTTCCAGTTCTCGCTGGGCCAGACCTTCTAAGGCCGTACGAGGCCGCACCCGCTTGAGCCGGTGCGGCCTTCGTCACGACCACCGGCGGCGCTGTCCCTGTTCCGTCGCCGGTCCTCGCACCGTCGGTCGCTGAGTCATCAGTGACTGAACAACAGGCCTACAAGGAGTTTGTGTGATGCGTAAATTGACCCGCGCCCTGTGTCTGGCTGGTGGCCTTGCCGCCATGGCGACTCCGATGCTGGCACAGGCCACCGAAGTCGCGGTCCTCGACTGGCGCCAGGCGCTGTTGAGTTCCGACTCGGCCAAGATTTCCATGAACCAGCTCAAGAATCAGCTGGCCGGCAAGCAGGACCAGGCCAAGGCACTCGCCAAGGAACTGGAATCCCTGCAGGCCAAGCTGCAGAAGGACGGCGCCGTGATGTCCGATTCCGAGCGTCAGTCCGTGCAGCAGCAGCTGCGCCAGAAGGGCGGCCAGTTCCAGCAGCTGCGTGGCCAGGTCCAGCAGCAGCAGCAACAGGCGGAGCAGACCTTCCTCAAGCAGTCCAAGCCGAAGCTCGACAAGGCCATCCAGCAGGTCGTCGACAAGCATGGCATCGAGCTGCTGGTCGACCGCAATGCGACGGTCTACAGCAAGGACGGTATGGACCTGACCAATGAAGTGACTCAGGTGTTCAACTCGCTCAACTGAGTGCATCCCGCGCGCGCAAGCGTGCGGGATGTGTTGCATCCGAGCATGCCAACGCGAATGCGAGCCAGAGGCGCTCAGCGCCCAGAGACAGAATGAAAAAGCGACAATTCTCTTACACTCTCGAGGATCTGGCTCAGCGGCTGGGCGCTCGTCTCGTCGGTGACCCGGCTGTCCGGGTCACCGGCCTGTCGACGCTGGTCGATGCTGAGCCCGGCGATATCGCCTTCCTCGCCAATCGCGCCTACCTCAAGTATCTCGGGGAAACCGCCGCGACTGCCGTGCTGCTGCATGAAAGCCATCTTGAAGAGTGCAAGGGCAATGCCCTCGTGCTGGACAATCCGTATCTGGCCTACGCTGAGCTGTCGCGTCTGTTCGATCCGCTGGCGGTCGAGCCTCAGGCGAGCGTGCACGCCAGTGCCGTCATCGACGAGACCGCAACCCTGGGGGCCAATGTCGAGGTCGGCCCGCAGGTCGTTATCGGCCCGGGCGTCAGCATCGGCGACAACACGCGCATTCACGCGGGTTGCGTGATCGGGGCTGACAGCATGCTGGGCGAGGGCTGTCTGCTGCACCCCAATGTCACGCTCTATCATGGCGTGGTGATCGGGGCGCGTGCGGTACTCCACAGCAGCTGCGTGATCGGCGCCGATGGCTTCGGCTTTGCCCACGATGGCAAGGGCTGGCACAAGATCGCCCAGCTCGGCGGCGTGCTGATCGGCGATGATGTCGAAGTCGGCAGCTGCACCAGCATCGATCGTGGCGCGCTCGGCGACACCATCATCGGCAATGACGTCAAGATCGACTCCCAGGTCCAGATCGCGCACAACGTGCAGATCGGTGACCACTCGGCGCTGGCGGGCTGTGTCGGCATCGCCGGCTCCACCAAGGTCGGTCGCTACTGTCTGATGGGCGGCGGTGTGGGTCTGGCGGGCCACCTGGAGATCGCCGATGGCGTGCAGGTGACCGGCATGAGTCTGGTGACCAACTCCATCACCAAGCCGGGCGTCTATTCCTCCGGCACTGGCGCGATGGACAACGGCCTGTGGCGCAGAAATGCCGTACGTTTCAAGCAGTTGGATCAGTTGGCGCGACGCTTGAATCAGGTCGAGAAGAGTTTGAAGGACAAGTAGTACTGCAAGCCCGGGTAGTACCTGTCCAGAGCAGAGTCTCGCACCTGCTTGGCGCACTGTCGGGCAATGAGCGGCTGCCAGCCACGCGCAAGGACGCTATAATGCGCGCCATTGCCCGAACGGCGGTCCGGACCGTCATTACATGCCTGCCCGCGAGCGGCAGGCATTTCGTTATTTCAGAGGTTGCAAGCCAATGGTTATGGACGTCAACGAGATCCGTGAGTATCTCCCGCACCGCTATCCTTTCCTGCTGATCGATCGTGTCATGGACCTGACCCTTGGCGAGTTCATCGTCGCGCGCAAGAACGTCAGCATCAATGAGCCGTTCTTCAATGGTCACTTCCCGGAGCACCCGATCATGCCGGGCGTTCTGATCGTGGAAGCCATGGCTCAGGCGGCGGGTATTCTCGGCTTCAAGACCGTCGACAAACGTCCCGCCGATGGCTACATCTATTATCTCGTCGGAAGCGACAATGTGCGCTTCAAGCGCCCGGTGATGCCGGGTGACCAGCTCGAGATCAGCGCCCGCGTGCTGCGCGAGAAGCGTGGCATCTGGAAATTCGCCTGTCAGGCCAAGGTCGACGGCGATCTGGTCTGCGAGGCCGAAATCATCTGTGCCGAGAGGAAGGTCGCTTGATACATCCTACTGCCATTGTCGATCCCGGCGCCCGCCTGGCCGATGATGTCGAGGTCGGCCCGTTCTGCGTGATCGGGGCTGATGTCGAGATCGGCGCTGGCACGGTGGTGGGGCCGCATGTCGTCATCAAGGGCACCACCGTCATCGGTGAGCGCAACCGTATCTTCCAGTTCGCGTCAGTGGGCGAGGACTGTCAGGACAAGAAGTACGCCGGTGAGCCGACGCGTCTGGAAATCGGGGATGACAACGTCATCCGCGAGGGCGTGACCCTGCATCGCGGCACCGTCCAGGATGCCAGTCTCACGCGTATCGGCAGTCGCAACCTGTTCATGGCCTACTCGCATGTCGGCCATGACTGCATCATCGGTGACGACTGCATCATGGCCAATCAGGCGACGCTGGGTGGCCATGTCCATCTCGGCAACCACGTCATTCTGGGTGGCCTGTCGGCGGTGCATCAGTTCTGCCATATCGGCGAACATGCCATGGCGGGTGGTGGCTCCATCATCACCAAGGACATCGCGGCCTTCGTGATGGTCAATGGCCATCCGGCGGAAGCGCATGGCCTCAACAGCGTCGGCCTCAAGCGTCGTGGTTTCAGCCGCGAGACCATCTCCGCGCTGAACACGGCCTACAAGACGGTCTTCCGTCAGGGTCTGACGCTGGCCCAGGCCCTCGAGCAGCTGGAAGCCGAGCCGCCGCTGGCCGAGCGCGATGTCTTCATCGCCTCGCTCAAGGCGTCCACTCGCGGTCTGACTCGCTGAGCATGCGCATCTACCTGGTAGCCGGTGAGCTCTCCGGTGACATCCTCGGTGCCAGCCTGATGCACGCGCTCAAGGCGCGCTATCCCGATGTCGAGTTCCGTGGCATCGGCGGCCCGCGCATGCAGGCCGAGGGCTTCGACAGCCTCTATCCGCTGGAAACGCTGTCGGTGATGGGGCTGGTCGAGGTGCTCAAGCATCTGCCGGCGCTGATCAAGGTGCGTCGCCATCTGTTGCGCGACGCCCTTGAGTGGCAACCCGACGTGATGATCGGCATCGATGCCCCGGACTTCAATCTGGGGCTCGAGCTGCGCCTGCGCAAGCAGGGCATCACCACCGCGCACTACGTCAGCCCCTCCGTGTGGGCCTGGCGTCAGGGGCGCGTGAAGACCATTCGGCGCGCCGTCGATCGCATGCTGACCTTCCTGCCCTTCGAGGCCGCCTTCTATCGTGAGCATCAGGTGCCGGTGACCTTCGTCGGTCATCCGCTGGCCGATGAGTTGCCGCTCGAGGATGATCGCGCTGCTGCCCGTGGACAGTTGGGGATCGACCCGGAAGTGCAGCTGCTGGCGGTGTTGCCGGGCTCCCGCGCCAACGAGATCCGCTTTCTCGGCGAGACCTTCCTGGCCGCCATCGAGCGTCTCTGTCAGCGTTATCCCGGCCTTGAGGTGGTGATCCCGGCGGCCACGCCGCTGCGGCGCACCGAGCTCGAGTCCCTGATGGCGGAGCGCGCAGGGCTGGATCGCAGCCGCATCCATCTGGTGGATGGCCAATCGCGTGAAGCGATGACCGCCGCCGATGCCGTGCTGCTGGCATCCGGCACGGCGGCGCTCGAATGCCTGCTCTGTCATCGTCCGATGGTGGTGGCCTATCGCATGGCGCCGATGACGCATCGCATCGCGCGGCATATGGTCAAGACCGAGTGGATTTCCCTGCCCAATCTGATCGCCCGCGAGACGCTGGTGCCGGAGCTGATCCAGGACGCCGCCACGCCGGAGTCCATCGAGGAAAGCCTTGCGCCATTGCTGTCGCGTGCCGCCGGTGACGTCGCCCGCCAACGAGAACTGCGTGAGCGTTTCACCGCCATGCATCGTGAACTGACCTGTGATGCCAGCGCCGCGGCCGCCATCGCCATCGGTGAACTGGCCGGACGCTGATCCCGCGTGTCGCCGCCAGACATTGCGCTACCCTTGATTGAATCACCTCGACAGGCAGATCGCATTGGCGCTCTGCCTGTTGTCTTACGCCTCGAGATATCATGACCGACTCTGCCGACAGCCACGTCACCACGCCTTCTGCGCGCAAGCGTAAACCCGCCGATGATTTTCCGCCGCTGGTGATTCCCTATCAGGGGCAGTTGCTGGCCGGTATCGATGAGGTCGGGCGTGGGCCGCTGGTCGGCCCGGTGGTGGCGGCAGCGGTGATTCTGGACCCGAATGACCCCATCGAGGGCATCACGGACTCCAAGAAGCTCAGCGAGAAGAAGCGTCTGGCCCTCTACGAGCAGATTCGGGCCCGTGCCTGGGCGTGGGCGATCGCCGAGGCCACCAGCGACGAGATCGATGAGCTGAACATCTATCAGGCCACGCACCTGGCCATGCGGCGCGCCATCGATGCACTGGGCGTGCGCCCGGAATACCTGCTGGTGGATGGCAATCGCCTGCCGGGACACGACATCCCCGGCATGGCGGTGGTGAAGGGCGACCTGCGCCACGCTGCCATCGGCGCGGCTTCGATTCTGGCCAAGGTGCATCGTGATGCCCAGATGGCGGCGCTGGATTCACACTTCCCCGCCTATGGCTTCGCGCGTCACAAGGGCTACCCGACCCGCGAGCATCAGGCCGCCATCGAGGAACATGGCATCCTCACCTTGCATCGCAAGAGCTTCGGGCCGGTCAAGCGACTGTTCATGTCGGGGCACGTGCCACAGGCCGTGCCGCCGGACGCGCTGATTGCGCTTCCGGCCCCGCAGGCAGCGACGCCAGAGCCGAGCGTGACGTTGAGCGAGGCAAGCGAGCCGAGCCAGCAGCCCACGGCAAAAAAGCCGCCAGCCGTGGTCTGACTGATGCCAGTGAGACCACGGCATCCCCGTCAGTCGAGCCTGCCCGGGCGGATGCTGCGCCTTCAGATGCTATGCCTTCAGACGATGGCGCTGACAGGCTATCCTTGAAGCCCGAGCCTTCAGCCTCGCAGCCGCCGCCGGCACCCGCAGCGACGACAGCACCCGCCGCAACCGAATCCTTCACCGTCACGCCGACTTCACGAGCCGATTCCATGACCACGCCCTTTGTTCACCTGCGCGTTCACACCGAGTTCTCCCTCGTCGATGGTCTGCCCGGCGTCAAGCCGCTGATCAAGGCGACCGCCGCGGCGGGCCAGCCGGCTGTCGCGGTGACTGACGAGGCCAACCTGTTCGGGCTGGTCAAGTTCTACTCCAATGCGCGCGCTGCCGGCATCAAGCCGATCATCGGTGCCGACATGTGGCTGATCAATCCCCAGGATGCCACGCGCCCGTATCGCCTCACGCTGCTGGCGATGAACGACACCGGCTATCGCAACCTCACCGAGCTGATCTCGCGCGGCTGGACCGATGGCCAGAAGCAGGACCGCGCCTACCTCGAGAAACAGTGGATCTTCGAGCAGGCCGAGGGCCTGATCGTGCTGTCCGGTGGCCGTGAAGGCGAGATCGGCCGTCATCTGCTGTCGGACCACGAAGACAGCGCCCGGGCACTGCTCGGTGAGTGGAAGGCGGTGTTCGGGGATCGCTTCTATCTGGAGCTGACCCGCACTCAGCGTCAGTACGAGGAAGAGTGCTTGCACCTGTCGGTAGCGCTGGCCGAGGCCACCGATACGCCGGTGGTCGCCACCAATGATGTGCGCTTCCTCAAGCGCGAGGACTACTGGGCCCACGAGACGCGCGTCTCCATCGGCGAAGGCAAGGCGCTGGATGACCCGCGGCGCGAGACCCGCTACAGCGATGAGCAGTACCTGAAGAGCGCCGAGGAGATGAGCGAGCTGTTCTCCGACATTCCCGAAGCGCTCGAGAACAGTGTGCTGATCGCGGCGCGCTGCTCGGTGACCGTGCAGCTGGGCACCTACTTCCTGCCCGAGTTCCCTGTGCCGGAAGGCATGACGATGGACCAGTTCTTCCGCAAGGTCTCGCATGATGGCCTGACGGAGCGCCTCGACAAGCTGTATCCGCACGCCCGGCATCCGCGTGACAGCGAGGCCTGGGCCGAGATCGAGCAGCGCTACCGCACGCGACTGGATTTCGAGCTCGACATCATCCTGCAGATGGGCTTCCCCGGTTACTTCCTGATCGTCATGGACTTCATCCAGTGGGGCAAGGACAACGGCGTGCCGGTCGGTCCGGGGCGTGGTTCCGGTGCCGGCTCGCTGGTGGCCTACGCCCAGAAGATAACCGATCTGGACCCGCTGGAATATGACCTGCTGTTCGAGCGCTTCCTGAACCCGGAACGTGTCTCGATGCCCGACTTTGACGTCGATTTCTGCATGGAGAAGCGTGACCGCGTGATCGATTACGTGGCCGAGCGCTATGGGCGCAACGCGGTCTCGCAGATCGTCACCTTCGGCACCATGGCCGCCAAGGCCGTGGTGCGTGACGTGGCGCGTGCCCAGGGCAAGCCTTACTCGCTGGGTGACAAGCTCTCCAAGCTGATTCCCTTCGAGGTCGGCATCACGCTCGAGAAGGCCATCGAGCAGGAGCCGCAGCTCAAGGAATTCATCGACAACGACGAGGAAGCCCAGGAAATCTGGGAGATGGCGCTCAAGCTCGAGGGCACCACGCGCGGCACCGGCAAGCACGCCGGGGGCGTGGTGATCGCGCCGACCAAGCTGACCGACTTCGCGCCGCTGCTGTGTGATGAAGATGGCAGCGGTCTGGTGGTCCAGTTCGACAAGAACGACGTCGAGGAGGCCGGGCTGGTCAAGTTCGACTTCCTGGGTCTGCGCACCCTGACCATCATCGACTGGGCGACCGAGATGGTCGACAAGATCCGTGAGCGGGAAGGGCTGGCGCCGCTGGATATCGATGACATCCCGCTGGATGATGCCAAGACCTTCGACATGCTGCAGAAGGCGGAGACGACGGCTGTCTTCCAGCTGGAATCCCGCGGCATGAAGGAGCTGATCAAGAAGCTCAAGCCCGACTGCTTGGAAGACATGATCGCCCTGGTGGCCCTGTTCCGTCCCGGCCCGCTGCAGTCCGGCATGGTGGATGACTTCATCAACCGCAAGCACGGTCGTTCGGAAGTGTCTTATCCACACCCGGATTACCAGCATGAGCTGCTCAAGCCGGTACTGGAGCCGACCTACGGCATCATCCTGTACCAGGAGCAGGTCATGCAGATCGCGCAGGTGCTGGCCGGCTATACGCTGGGTCAGGCCGACATGCTGCGCCGCGCGATGGGCAAGAAGAAGCCGGAAGAGATGGCCAAGCAGCGCGCCGGCTTCATGGAAGGCTGTGCGGGCAAGGGCATCGACAAGGACCTGGCCGGCAACATCTTCGACCTGGTGGAGAAGTTCGCCGGTTACGGCTTCAACAAGTCGCACTCGGCGGCCTATGGCCTCGTCTCCTATCAGACAGGCTGGCTGAAGGCGCACTATCCGGGGCCGTTCATGGCCGCGGTAATCTCGACCGAGATGCAGACCATCGAGAAGGTGGTGCCGCTGATCGAGGAGTGCCGTCATATCGGTCTGACGGTCACGCCGCCGGATGTGAACATCGGCGGCTACAAGTTCACCGTCGACCTGGAAGGGCGCGTCGTCTACGGCCTGGGCGCCATCCGTGGCGTCGGCGAGGGCCCGATCGATGCTATCGTCAGCGCGCGCGCCGAGGGTGGCCCGTTCAGCGACATCTTCGATTTCTGCAAGCGCATCGACGCCAAGAAGATCAACAAGCGCACCCTGGAGGCGCTGATCCGCTCCGGCGCGCTGGACAACATCGGCCCGTCGCGTGCGGTGCTGATGCTGGCGGTGGAAGATGCGCTCAAGGCTGCCTCCCAGAATCACGCCAACAACGATGTCGGCATCACCGACATGTTCGGCGATGCCTTCAGCGAGCCGGAAACCGATGTCTACGCCGGCTATCGCAAGGCGCGCGAGTGGACCGACAAGGAGCGCCTCACCGGCGAGAAGGACACGCTGGGGCTCTATCTGACCGGCCATCCCATCGATGAGTATGAGGGTGAGCTCAAGCGCTTCATCAATGCGCGCATCAGTGACCTCAAGCCGTCGCGTGAGCCGCAGCGCATCGCCGGGCTGGTGATCGCCATGCGCACCATGAAGTCCAAGCGGGGCGACACCATGGCCTTCGTGACCCTGGATGACCGCACCGGACGCATCGAGGCCTCGATGTTCGGTGAGCTCTATGATCAGGTGCGCAACAAGCTGGTGCCTGACAGCGTGGTGATCGTCGAGGGCGAGGTCAGCCAGGATGACTATTCCGGTGGCCTGCGTCTGCGCGGCAAGGACGTCACGCCGATCATCGATGCGCGGGCGCGCTTCGGTGAGGCGGTCGAGATGAGTATCGCCGCCGAGGACATCGGCGGTCGCTTCACCCAGCAGCTGACCACCTTGCTGACGCCACACCTGGCCAGTGAAGGCCTGCCGATGCGCCTGCGTTATCGCAACGCCGCGGCGGAGGCCTGGCTGGAGCTGGGCGAGCAATGGCGCGTTGCGCCCAGTGATGAGTTGTTGATTCAGCTGGGTGAGGTGGAAGGCCAGCGCGGTGTGCGCCTCAAGTACCGTGACTGAGGTGCTGGCCCACCGGATGGTGCCTGCCTCGCCAAGCGGCGGGGCAGGCGTAGCAGCGAGATGAGCGGCGTGGGCGCAGAGTTAATCCACGCCTAACAGGCGGGCAAGGTTTGCACCTGTCGAACAGGGTGCGATAATGCCTGTCCATCTTTTCCGTACCCAATTCCATGCCGACTGTGACCGCCGCGAGCCACAGATCGCCTGAGCGTGTGCTCAGGGGGAGTGACCCGGCCGACTCGCTTTCCTGGCTGCCCGAGACGACGAACGAAACGCCTTATGAATCCCAATTATCTGGACTTTGAACAGCCGATCGCCGAGCTGCAGGCCAAGATCGAGGAACTCCGTCTGGTCGGTAACGACTCCCAGGTCAACCTGTCTGACGAGATCGCTCGCCTGCAGGAAAAGAGCACCAAGCTCACCGAGTCCATCTTCAAGGACCTCGGCGCCTGGCAGGTATCTCAGCTGGCACGTCACCCGCAGCGCCCGTATACCCTCGACTACCTCGAGAATCTGTTCACGGATTTCGATGAGCTGCACGGCGACCGTCACTACGCGGACGACGAAGCGCTGGTCGGCGGTATCGCGCGTCTCGACGACAAGCCGGTGATGGTGATCGGTCACCAGAAAGGCCGCGACGTGAAGGAAAAGGTGCGTCGCAACTTCGGCATGCCGCGTCCGGAAGGCTACCGCAAGGCCTGCCGTCTGATGGAGATGGCCGAGCGTTTCAAGATGCCGATCCTGACCTTCATCGACACCCCGGGTGCCTATCCGGGCATCGGTGCCGAGGAGCGCGGTCAGTCCGAGGCCATCGCCTACAACCTGGCGGTGATGTCTCGCCTCAAGACGCCGATCATCTCCACCGTCATCGGTGAGGGTGGTTCCGGCGGCGCACTGGCCATCGGCGTGTGTGACGAGCTGAACATGCTGCAGTACTCCACCTACTCGGTGATCTCGCCGGAAGGTTGCGCCTCCATCCTGTGGAAGAGCGCCGAGCGTGCCGCCGATGCCGCTGATGCGATGGGCATCACTGCCTCGCGCCTCAAGGAGCTGGGCTTCGTCGACAACCTGATCAAGGAGCCGCTGGGTGGTGCACACCGCAACCCGCAGTCCGCTGCCGACAGCATCAAGGCCGCGCTGGGCGAAGGTCTGGAGCGTCTTGGCGCCCTGGATACTGATGCCCTGCTGGAGCGTCGTTACCAGCGCCTGATGAGCTACGGCGCCCCGGCATGATCCCGGTGCCTCTCGCGTGAAGCGCGATCGGCTCATGCCCGCGTGACCAGGACGCCTCCGGATTCTTCCGGGGGCGTTCTTGCGTTCAGGGCCGGCGTTTTCTTCTCCACTTCCTTTTCTCCACCACTTACTTCATCCGCTTCGCGACAGGAGCCCGACATGTCTCTGTCCCCCTCACTGGATTCGCTGTGCCTGCGCGCTCAACCGCTGAGCGAGATGGCGGAGTCGCGCGCACTCGTCGCCGTGCGCGAAGCGCTCGAGGCCAGCGATGCCAGGCGCACGGTGTGGATCGCGCTCTCGGGCGGGCTGGATTCGGTGATGCTGGCGCGGCTGGCGGCTCGCGCGGTCAAGGACTGCCCGCGTCGACTGCGGCTGGTGCATGTGCATCACGGCCTGCAGGCGGCCAACGATGATTTCGAGCAGCTGGCGCGCAGGCTGGCCTCGCGCCTCGGGCTGCCGCTGAGCGTGCGTCATCTGGCGCTGGCGGAGACAGCACTCAAGTCGCGAGGACTGGAGGCGGCAGCGCGCGAAGGGCGGCTGGCGGCACTGAGCGCCTGTCTGGCGGCGGGGGATAGCCTGTGGCTGGCGCAGCATCAGGATGATCAGGCCGAGACGCTGTTGCTCAACGCGCTGCGTGGCAGTGGCGGGCGCGGGCTGGCGGCCATGCCGCCTGAGCGGGCGCTGGCCGTGGGCGAAGCGTCTCCCGGGCAAGACCAGCTCGCCAATGAGCGGGCACGACTACTCCGGCCGCTGTTGGGCATCCCGCGCCATGAAATCCTGACATTGGCGAGCCAGCAGGGTTTGCAGGCCGGGCGCGACTGGTGCGAAGACCCCAGCAATGTCGATCAGCAGTTTGATCGCAACTACCTGCGCCACAGTGTCGTGCCGCTGCTGCAGGCGCGCTGGCCGCAGGCCGTGGCCAGCCTGGCGCGTTCGGCGCAACAGTTGCAGGAAGAGCAGTCACTGCTTGATGAGCTAGCGGCCGAGCTGCTGGCGAAGATTCAGGTGTCAGGCGCGGAGCGCGAAGCTCAAGGACATGAGCAGGGACAGGAGCAGGAGCAGGAGCAGGGACTGAATCAGAGGCTTAATCAGGGCCTGGATCAGGGGCGGGCGCACGAGACGCAGTTGTCACTGGCGGAGCTGGCAGGCTTGAGTGAGTCACGTCAGCGGTTGGTCCTGCGCCATCTATGCCAGTCGCGTGGCTGGCCGGTGCCGCCGCGGGGTCGCTTGATGAGCCTGCAGCAGTTGATCGCCACGCCGCCCGACTCGGTGGCCGAGGTGCACTGGGCCAACGCCGAATACACCGTCAGCGTGCGCGCGTGGCGCGGCCAGCTGTGGTGGCAGGTGTCAGATACCGTTATTGAGCAGGGTGTGCGTCATCGACAAGGCGATACCGGCTGTGCGGGAAGTGGTCGCCAACCTGGCGAGACGCCACCCTCTGAGTGGGATGCTGAGGCGCGCAAGGCATGGCGGGCGCTGGGAAGGGATGAGCAGCATGTTGCCTTCACCTCACGTCAGCCGGGAGATGTACTGCGAGTGGCAGGGCGGGGGCGGCGCGATCTCAAGCGCTTGCTGCAGGAAGCCAATATCCCGCCGTGGCAGCGTGACCAGTTGCGTGTGGCACGCATGCACGACGGGACTGTCGCGGGGCTGTGGCATCCCTCGCGGGGCTGGTGGCTACTGGCCGTACTCACACAGCAGTGAGGCCAGCGGGCGGTCTCGCCGATGTCTTGCGCAGTGCTCGCTCAGGCATCGGCCAGTGTCAGCGTCATGCCGGCGGCTTTCTGCAGCTCGCTTTCCTGACTGAGGTCATCGTTGATCAGGCTGTGATCGCGATATTCCTCGGTCAGGTTGAGCGTCAGGTCGTCGCCTTCGGCGCTGAGATGCATGCCGAGCACCGGCGCTTCCGAGCGTGAATGGTTGAGCATCACCGCCATGCGCAGCAGGCGTGCCAGACGCGCCAGACGCGGTTGCTGCGGCTCCGGCAGCGCCGCCAGTTCGTTCTTGGGGAACTTGCGACGGTGGGCGCGGACCAGGAAGGCCAGCGCGCGCTGTTCCGGACGCGAGAAGCCGAGCAGGTCGGAATGCTCGAGCAGGTAGGCGCCATGGCGATGGAACTGGCTGTGGGAAACCGCCTGGCCGACTTCGTGGAGGTCAGCGGCCCAGCTCAGCAGCTGACGTGACGTCGCCCCCAGCGCCCAGTCGCCGGCGACCTGATCGAACAGCTGCAGGGCGGTGTCGCGCACATTGCTGGCGTGGCGGGTATCGATGCCGTAGCGACGCTGCAGCGACTCGATGGCGGACAGACGCGAATCCTCCGGCGTGTTGCGCCCGATCAGATCGAACAGTACGCCTTCACGCAGCGCACCGTCGGAGTAGCGCATCTGCTCCAGCCCCAGTGCCTCGAAGACACCGCACAGGATGGCGATGCCCGCTGGGAAGACGCTGGCGCGATCGCTCTTCAGGCCCGGCAGGCTGACCTTGTCGAGGCGCTTGAACTCCAATAGCGCCGCGCGCAGCTTGTGCAGCCCCTCACGTGTGACCACGCCATGCGGGGCCCAGCCGTGCGCTTCCAGCACGTTGGCGGCGGCCTTGATGGTGCCGGAGGAGCCGACCGGGTCATCCCAGCCCATCTCGCGATAGGTGCGCTGGATGCTGGCCAGTTCCGAGCGTGCGGCCAGCTCGGCGCGGCGCATGCGCTTCTCGCTGATCTCGCCGTCCTGGAAGAAGGCCTTGGTATAGGCGACGCAGCCCATGTGCAGGCTTTCCAGCAGCTGGGGCTCGAACTGCTCGCCGATGATGAACTCGGTGGAACCGCCGCCGATATCGACGATCAGGCGCTTGCCGTGCACATCGGCCAGCGCATGCGCCGCGCCCAGATAGATGAGGCGGGCTTCTTCGCGCCCGGCGATGATCTCGATGGGATGCCCCAACAGAGCCTCGGCACGCTCGATCAGTTCTTCACTGTTATGCGCGGCGCGCAGGGCGTTGGTGCCCACGACCCGCAGATGGTCGGCCTCGATGCCATCGATGAAGGGCGCGAACTGGGCGAGGCAGTTGAGGGCGCGCTCCATGGCTTCCTCGCTGAGCATGCCGTCTTCGTCCAGCCCTGCCGCCAGCTGGACCTTCTCACCCTGCTTGGCCACGACCTGCAATTGCCCCGCCTGGTGGTTGGCCAGCAGCAGGTGGAAGCTGTTGGAACCCAGATCGATGGCGGCCAGCTTCAGCAGCGGGGCCTCATTGCCGGCACTGCCTTCATCAGAGGCGGTGGGTTGCGGGTGCTGGGAGGGTGCTGATTCACTCAAGGGCGGAGTCCTTTACGGCGGGTCATTCATGGCAGGCATCATGCACTGCCTCCTTCACGCCAACTCCTGCGACGGCTTCCTTGCGTGGCGACCATGGCGCAATGAAGTTGTCGTGAGCGTGGGCGGCCACCGGACGCGAGCCTGCTGCGGGAAGATGACGCTGGCAGCAGGTCGCGGCGGCGACTCTCGCAAGATTGCGGCGACTGGCCAGAGGTGTCAAACCGGTGGCACATACGGCGCCATCACCACGAGGGGCTGGCGGCACATTCAGCGCATGGGGCATGCTATTCTAGCGGCGTGATATGACAGAACGACGAAGTCGCGGGTCATCATCACGCTCAATGAGTCGCAAGCCATCACGCAGCACAATCAGCAAGACCAACCGGGTCTGGGAGATAACGTCGCGATGAGCGAACGTGTGGTACCGATTGCAGAAAGGGACTTCGAATCCGTGGTGCTGGAGAGCGAGCATCCGGTGCTGGTGGATTTCTGGGCTTCCTGGTGCGGGCCGTGCAAGAGCGTGGCACCGACGCTGGAATCCCTGGCCGAGGAATACGAAGGGCAGCTCAAGATCGTCAAGGTCGATGTCGATGAAGCCCCTGAACTCGCCGCCCGCTTCGGCGTGCGCGGTGTGCCGACATTGATGCTGTTTGTGGGCGGCAATGTCGAAGCCAGCAAGGTGGGCGCCATGCCGCGCGCGCAGCTGGCAGCCTTTCTGGATGCCAATCTGTGAATCGGGCCTTGCCGCCGCCAGGTGCCTTGAGCCGTCAGTGAAAGCGCCACGTCAGCGGCGGCTATCGCAGCGCTGACTGGCCGCTAGCGAGCGCTTCAGGCAGCGCCGGGAGCGCCACCAGGCCGCCGGGGCTTGCGTTCAGGGGCCGGCTTGACTACCATCGAGGCGTTCGCCTGATTACACGCTCTCTGATTGCGTCATGTCGACCGTCCCACGGTCCCCCAGTTGTCAGCCAGCCCTCTGGTAATGCTGCCCGCAACACGCCGGCCAGCCACCAGGCGATTCATACCGCTAGATTCCATATCGAGAAGACTTTTCTGTCAGGAAGCATGACGCTCCGTGTCCCTTCGACCGGTCCGTCGTCGCTGGACATCCGTAGCTCGACACTCCGTTGCTGAATTCATAGTTCGGCCGTGGTGAGTGATCTTTCCTGAACTTTTGGCACCTGTCTTCATCCAGCTCAGGCGCTTGCCTCCGGGAATGCTGTCGAGTTCTGTCTGCACCTTTGCAGTGCCGGTCCTTGCCTTCTGCCCGTCTTCTCGATTCCCTTCTTATCTATCAGCCCTGCTGACCTGAGCCACGTTCAAACAAAGCCGATGAATCTTACCCAACTCAAGCAAAATACTGTCCCCGAACTGCTGGAACTTGCCCAGACGATGGGCATCGATAATCTGGCACGTTCGCGCAAGCAGGACATCATCTTCGCCATCCTCAAGAAGCACGCGAAAAGCGGTGAGGACATCTACGGCGACGGCGTTCTGGAAATCCTGCAGGACGGCTTCGGCTTCCTTCGCAGTGCAGACTCTTCCTACCTCGCGGGCCCTGATGACATCTACGTTTCACCGTCCCAGATCCGTCGCTTCAATCTGCGCAAGGGCGACACCATCTCCGGCAAGATTCGTCCGCCGAAGGAAGGGGAGCGTTACTTCGCGCTGCTCAAGGTCAATCAGATCAACTTTGACCGCCCCGAGAATGCCAAGCACAAGATCCTGTTCGAGAACCTGACGCCGCTGTTCCCGCAGTCGCGCCTGCTGATGGAAATCGGCAACGGTTCCACCGAAGACATCACCTCGCGCATCCTTGATCTGACCGCACCGATCGGCAAGGGCCAGCGTGGCCTGATCGTCTCGCCGCCCAAGGCGGGCAAGACGATGATGCTGCAGAACATCGCCGCCTCCATCACGCGCAACAACCCCGAATGTCACCTCATCGTGCTGCTGATCGATGAGCGTCCCGAGGAAGTTACCGAGATGTCGCGCACCGTGCGTGGCGAAGTCGTGGCTTCCACCTTCGATGAGCCGCCGGCCCGTCACGTCCAGGTCGCCGAGATGGTGATCGAGAAGGCCAAGCGTCTGGTCGAGCACAAGAAGGATGTCGTCATCCTGCTCGATTCCGTGACCCGTCTGGCGCGTGCCTACAACACCGTGGTGCCGTCCTCCGGCAAGGTGCTGACCGGTGGTGTCGACGCTCACGCCCTCGAGAAGCCGAAGCGCTTCTTCGGTGCCGCGCGTAACATCGAAGAAGGCGGCAGCCTGACCATCCTCGCCACGGCGCTGGTCGATACCGGTTCCAAGATGGACGAAGTCATCTTCGAGGAATTCAAGGGCACCGGTAACATGGAAGCTCACCTCGACCGCAAGCTGGCCGAGCGTCGCGTCTTCCCGGCCCTCAACATCCGTCGCTCCGGCACGCGTCGTGAAGACCTGATCGCGTCCGAGGATGAAATGCAGCGCATGTGGATCCTGCGCAAGCTGCTCAACCCGATGGAAGATGTGGCGGCCACCGAGTTCCTGATCGATCGCCTGAAAGATACCAAGACCAATCTCGAGTTCTTCGAGGCCATGAAGCGCCGCTGATCGACACTGGCCCAGCCGGTTGGCTGGCCATGTTCTCGACAGGTGCTTGCCAGGACGCCCACTTCCCACCCGGGAAGTGGGCGTCTTGCGTTGCTGACCTGCCGAGTGCCGGCTGGCAATGGTATGCTCGGGACTTGATCAAGCCGAGCGGAAACTCCCATGCAGTATCGAGACTTACGCGATTTCATCGCGGCGCTGGAAGAGAAGGGCGAACTCAAGCGCATTCGTGCCGAGGTGGACCCCTATCTGGAGATGACCGAGATCTGCGATCGCACCCTGAAGGCGGGAGGTCCGGCGTTGCTGTTCGAGAACGTCAAGGGCCACAGCATGCCGGTGCTGGGCAATCTGTTCGGCACGCCGCGGCGCGTGGCGCTGGGCATGGGCCAGGAATCCGTCGAGGCGCTGCGCGAAGTCGGCGAGCTGCTGGCCTTCCTCAAGGAGCCGGAGCCGCCCAAGGGCTTCCGGGATGCCTGGGACAAGTTGCCGATCTTCAAGCAGGTGATGAGCATGGGGCCGAAGAAGGTCAAGCGTGCGCCCTGTCAGGAGATCGTGCTGGAAGGGGAGGATGTCGATCTCGACATGATTCCGATCCAGCACTGCTGGCCCGGAGATGCCGCACCGCTGGTGACCTGGCCGCTAGTGATCACCCGTGGTCCGCACAAGGAGCGCCAGAACCTCGGCATCTATCGTCAGCAGAAGCTCGGCAAGAATCGCCTGATCATGCGCTGGCTGGCACACCGTGGCGGCGCACTGGACTTCCGCGAGTGGCAGAAGGCCCACCCGGGCGAGCCCTTCCCGGTCGCGGTGGCTCTGGGTGCCGATCCGGCCACCATCCTCGGCGCTGTCACGCCGGTACCGGATTCACTCTCCGAGTATGCCTTTGCCGGCCTGCTGCGCGGCTCGCGCACCGAGCTGGTCAAATGCGGCCTGTCGGATCTCGAAGTCCCGGCCAGCGCCGAGATCATCCTGGAAGGCTATCTGTATCCGGATGACGTGGCACCGGAAGGCCCCTACGGCGATCACACCGGCTATTACAACGAGGTGGAGACCTTCCCCGTCTTCACCATCGAGCGCATCACTCATCGGCGCGACCCGATCTATCACTCCACCTATACCGGGCGTCCGCCGGATGAGCCGGCGATTCTCGGCCTGGCGCTCAATGAAGTCTTCGTGCCGATTCTGCGCAAGCAGTTCCCGGAGATCGTCGACTTCTATCTGCCGCCGGAAGGCTGCTCCTACCGCATGGCGGTGGTGACGATGAAGAAGCAGTACCCCGGCCACGCCAAGCGCGTGATGATGGGGGTCTGGAGCTTCCTGCGTCAGTTCATGTACACCAAGTTCGTGATCGTGCTGGATGATGATGTCGATGCCCGTAAGTGGGAAGATGTCATCTGGGCCATCACCACGCGCATGGACCCGAGCCGTGATACCGTTCTGGTCGACAATACGCCGATCGATTATCTGGACTTCGCCTCGCCAACGGCGGGTCTTGGCTCCAAGATGGGCATGGACGCGACCAACAAGTGGCCCGGCGAGACGGACCGCGAGTGGGGCGAGCCCATCGTGATGAGCGAAGAGATCACATCCCGTGTCGATGAACGCTGGGACAGTCTGGGCATTCTGGACTGATTCCGCGACAGACCATCAACACCCATGCATTTACCCTGTCGTTGCGCGGCGCGCTGGCGGCAGGCATCAGATAACAAGAGGATACGATGACGGCGCGGACCCTGACCTGTCATGTCGAGAGTGTGGAAGATCTGACCCCGGACGTGTTTCGTGTGCGCTTCGCCGCACGTCCCGAGGCCCTGGCGCACGCGCCGGGCCAGTATCTCGAGATGAAGCTCGATGACACCACCTGGGTACCGTTCTCCATCGCCAATGCCGCCAGTGATGATGGCGTGCTCGAGCTGCATATCCAGCATTGGCCGGAGCGCAGTAATTCCGCGCGTCTGCGCAGCCTGCTGGTCGCGGCCAATCAACTAGAGCTGCGTCTGCCCAGTGGCGAGTGCGTGCTGGACCTCGACGACCCCAGCCCCATCGTGCTGATCTGTGCCGGCACCGGGTTCTCGCAGATGCACGCCATGCTGCAGGCGGCGTTTGCGCGTGGCCTGACCCAGCCCATCGAGCTGTGGTGGGCGGCGCGTGAGCGGCGTGATCTGTACCTGGAGAGCGCGGCGCTCAACTGGGCCGCCAGTCAGCCCAACTTCCGTTATTTCCCGGTGCTGGAAGAAGCGCCGGAAGTCGGTGATGCCCACCATCGCGCGCTGGAAGCGGCCGGTGTCGAGGCCGCTTTCAATGGCCATCTGGGGCGTATCGATGAGGCGCTGCGCAAGCACGCGGGCAGCATGGCGGGCAAGCGCGTCTATCTGTCCGGCTCGCCGGGCATGGTCTATGCCTGTGTCGATGCGCTGACGCCATTGGGTGTCGAGGCCAGCGCGCTGAGCTCCGATGTGTTCAGCTATGCGCCACGCGAGCCGCTGCTGGACCCGGCGCTGGTCTCTGCCTGAAGCCGCCTGACATTGCTTGAAGCCGCCTGACATTGCCTGAAGGAGTCGAGTGAATGAGCCAGTCCCCGATACTGATCACGGGCGGCGCCCAGCGTCTGGGGCGCTATTGTGCCGAGCGACTGATCGATGATGGTCATCCGGTCATCATCAGTTATCGACGCGAGCGGGAAGAGCTCGACGCCCTGCGCGCGCTGGGCATTCGCACCGTGCAGGCGGATTTCTCCAGCGAGGCAGGCATCCAGGCCTTCATCGCGGCGATTCGTGAGCTGACTCCGACATTGCGGGCCATCGTGCACAATGCCGGCGACTGGGCGCCGGATGGCGACGGCGAGGGGCAGGGCGAGCTGTTCGAGCACCTGTTCCGTGTCCACATGCAGGCGCCGTACCTGATCAATCTGGCGCTGCGCGATCTGCTGGAAGCCGGAGTCGAGACGCAGGCGGACATCGTCCACATGAGTGACTTCGTGGTCCAGAAGGGCTCGCGCAAGCATGCGGCCTACGCGGCCAGCAAGGCGGGGCTCGAGAACCTGACCTTGTCGTTCGCGTCGATGTTCGCGCCACGCATCCAGGTCAACACCATCGCGCCGGCGCTGATCATGCTGCGTCCGGACGATGACGACGACTATGCCGAGCGTGCGCGCGCCAAGTCGTTGATGCAGCAGGTACCGGGGCCAGGCGTCATCTGGCAGGCGCTGCGCTATCTGCTGGATAGTCCCTATGTCACGGGCACGACCCTGCCGGTGGATGGTGGCCGCCATCTGCGCTGATAGCTTCTGTCAGTGATCTTTCGGTTATCGCTTTCGACTTCCGAGGCGTGACATTCGAGACCTGAGCACTGCACAAAAAAAGCCCCCGCTGAAAAGCGGGGGCTTTTTTTTCGTTGCTGCGACCGTTATTGCGATCGTTGTTGCGATCGTTGCTACTACATCCTGCACTACTGAAGCGCTTACAGGATATGGCGGCCTTCGACCGGCGTCAGCTGACCTTTCTTGAGGGTCGGGCCCATCTGGTTGCCGGAGGGAGCGCCCTGCGGGCTTTCCAGCGTGATCACCAGGTCGCTGTCAGGGAAGGCGGCCAGATACTCCTTGGGCACCTCGACCTTCATGGTACCGGAGTGCGGCAGGATGCCCAGTGACATCGGCTCCTTGCCATCCTTGGCCATCAGCCACAGCTCGCAGACCTTGCCGGGGGCCGGCGCTTCGGGCCTGACTGCCTGCACCATCATCTCGCCCGAGTGGGACGCGTTGACGATCCAGCCGGGGCTGCTGTCAGAGTTGTTGACCACGAACACGTAGTCGCTCTCCATGCCCGCGTTGTGCCCCAGGCTGAAGGTCAGGGTGACCGCCAGTGCCAGGCTGAACGCCGTGGCAGTCATGCCCTGCCACAGGCCCAGGCGACGCCACCAGGGCTGACGGGCGGTGCCCGTCGCCTCGGCGATGCCTTGCCAGACATGGGCCGGTGGCGTGACGGGGGGAAGCTGTTCATTGAACACGTTGAGATGCTCGCGCCAGCGCTCCACATCACGTTGCAGGTCGTGGCTGACGGCCAGCAGTGACTCGAATGCCGCGCGCTCGTCGCGTGTCAATGTGCCGAGCGCATATTCGCCCGCTGCGGCTTCGCGCAGTTCCGGGTCGCTCAGATCAAATGACTCATGCATGTCTTCAACCTCTCGAGTCCACGACGGACCCAGCTCTTGACGGTGCCCAAGGGCTGGTCCAGTTGATTGGCCAGATCCTGGTGGGTGAGGCCTTCGAAGTAGGCCAGTTCCAGGGCGCGGCGTTGATCGTCATTCAGCTCGGCCAGGCACTGGTGGAGCTCACCACTGTGCTGGGCCAGGTCGACATCTGCCTCGATATCACTCCGCCCCGGCATGGCGGCGATCAATTCATCGCTGTCATGCTCGCTGGGTCGCTGTCGACGTATCCAGTCGATGGCGATGTTGCGGGTCATGGTGCCGAGCCAGGTCATCGGGCGGGCGCGGCCGGCGTCATACTGGGCGGCGGCGGCCCATACCCGGATGTAGACCTGCTGAAGACAATCCTGCGCGGATGCCTCATGTCTCAAGATACGCAGCAACTGAGCGTATAGATGCGCACTGGTCGCTCGATAGAGCTGATCCAGTGCCTTGGCATCCTGCCGGGCGCATCCCGACAGATACTCAATCAGTGCATCATTTCGGGAATCCTGCATGCATGCATTCCAAGCTGTGGGCGCGGTGTCAGGCACCGCTGGACGAATGCGTGTTGCCGATCATGTTGCTCGACAACCAAAGATTATACTGATGCCACTTCAGGCTGATAGCCCTTCTTTATGCGTGCGGGCAACGGTTTGTTGCCGGTTCACGCTTGCGCAGGACGATCTGGAGTGCAAGGATAGGCCTATCACCATTTTCATCGTCACTACTGGATACCGGCCCGACCCATGAACCAGACCACCAGCCACCGCCCGTTCACTGTCGCTGCCTGCCCTTCGGGCCAGGTCGTGACGGCGGCGTGTGCGGCCGGCTATTGGTATTGGTTTACACAGGGGCGCGCCTGAGGTTACGGCGCGCCTGTCTCGTACGGGCTGCCACCACCTTGAAGAACCCCCGGTCGCAGCCACGGCCGGGGGTTCTTGCGTTTCGGGCCTTGCGAAATCCATGACGAGAGGCATGTCACCCTAACGTGCCGACAATGATTGCAGCATGAATGACGAGAGGAATGACCATGCGCACCACTTTCCTGACTACCCGCTTTTCTCTTGCCTCCGCTCGGGTCGTGCATGGTTATTGGCGCTGGCGATTTAGCGGCGTCCTGCCTCTTTCCGCTGTCACCGCGGGGCAGGGCGAGCAACACCGGGGTGACGATTCGCGAAGTCCCTGTCTGTCAGAATGAATATTGCGTGATGGAGCCGAGGCTTCATCACAGGAGAGAAGACCATGAACGCCAGCCTTGAACGCGTGTTGACCGCCAACCCGCACACTGCCGACGCCACTGTTGACCCCTTGACTGCCGAGAACGCCACCGTGACCCGCTCTGATGCCGCCCAGACACCGACCACACCCGGACGCATCAGTCGTGAAGCCCTGCCCAGCGCCAGCGAATTGCGCGAGCAGCTGCCGGTGGACGCCGACCTGGCCGGCCAGATTCGCCAGCATCGCGATGAGATCAACGCCATTCTCGCCGGCGACGATGATCGTCTGCTGGTGGTGGTCGGGCCGTGCTCCATCCATGATCTCAAGGCCGCGCGTGAGTACGCCCAGCGCCTGGCGGTGATCGAGCCGCAGGTACGTGATCGCCTCAAGCTGGTGATGCGTGTCTATGTCGAGAAGCCGCGCACCACGGTGGGCTGGAAGGGGCTGGCCTATGATCCGCATCTGGATGGCAGCGATGACATGGCCACCGGCCTGCGTCAGGCACGCGAGCTGATGCGCGAGATCAACCAGCTGGGCCTGCCGGTGGCGACGGAGCTGCTGCAGCCGCTGACCGCCGCCTACCTGGAAGACCTGCTCGGCTGGGCGGCCATCGGCGCCCGCACCACCGAGTCGCAGATCCATCGCGAGATGGCCTCCGGCCTCGGCTGTGTGGTGGGCTTCAAGAACGGCACTGACGGAGGCGTCGAGGTCGCCGTGCAGGCCATCGGGGCGGCGGCGCATGGGCATCGCCACTTCGGCATGGATGACAGCGGACGTCCGGCGCTGATCGAGACCGCGGGCAACCCGCATACCCATGTGGTGCTGCGCGGCGGCCATGGCCAGCCCAACTATGACGCCGCCTCGGTGGCCGCCTGCCGGCGTGAGCTGGAAGGCGCTGGCCTGACGCCGCGTCTGATGGTCGATTGCAGCCACGCCAATTCCCGCAAGGACCACCGCCGCCAGAGCGAAGTGATGCTGGATGTGCTCTCTCAGCGCCTGGCGGGGGATGACGCCTTGATCGGCGTGATGCTCGAGAGTCACCTCAATGAAGGCAAGCAGGCCTTGCCGGCAGCGGAGAAGCTCTCCCAGCTGCGTCATGGCGTGTCCGTCACCGATGCATGCCTTGGCTGGGAAACCACCGAGCACCTGCTGAGCCTGGCCGCCGAGCGCTTGCGCGAGGCCTGAGATCAAACGCCAGACTCGCGCCTCGATGGGAGGATGACGTCGCGCTTGCCTGATGTTTGCTGAATTTGTCGGCTTGTCCTGAAATCCCCAGCGCCCAACGGTCGAAAGGCCGTTGGGCGCTGTCGTCTCTTGCCTTTGTTGCCCGTTCGTCACGGAATTGTCATCGGGCTCGCGTATCACTCTTGTTGCCTTCGGCATGCCCTCAAGGGGCGTGCCTGAACAGAACAACCCGAAACCTGACTACGGGGAAGCGACATGAGCAAGGAAATCGAAGACCATCGCCTGCTTAATCCCAGCAGCAACGAGACGTTCTCATCCGTCATCGAACGACACATCTCGCGTCGTCGTGTCCTGCAGGGCGGCCTGGGCATGGCGGCTGCCAGCATGCTGGGTGGTTTCGGTCTTGCGGGGCTGAGCACCACGGCCAACGCCGCCAGCAACGCTGCGGGTGAGAAGACGACTCTGGCACTGGCCTTCGAATCGATCAAGGGGTCACGCACGGATGCAGTCGTGGTTCCCAAGGGGTATACCGCACAGGTGCTGGCGCCGTGGGGCACGCCGCTCAATGCCAAGGCACCCAAGTGGAGCAAGGATTTGGCGATGACGCCGGAGATCCAGCTCAACACCGTCGGCATGCATCACGATGGCATGCACAACTTCGCCTTGAGCGACGACACGGCCTCCAGCAACTTCCTGCTGGTCATGAACAACGAATACATCGATCAGGATGCGCTGTGGGCACCCAAGGGCGGCGCGACCAATGCGGATTCCGGCAAGCGTCCGGCCGATGAAGTGCGCACCGAGATCAATGCCCATGGCGTGACCATCGTCGAGGTCAAGAAGGCCAGCAACGGCAAGTGGGAAGTGGTGGGCGATTCGCGCTACAACCGCCGCTACACCAGCGCCAGCGAAATGAAGCTGAGCGGCCCGGTAGCGGGCAGCGATTACGTCAAGACGGCCTTCTCGCCGGATGGCATGCGCACCCGTGGTACCAACAACAACTGCGCCAACGGCTACACCCCGTGGGGCACCTACCTGACCTGTGAAGAGAACTGGCCGGGTTACTTCGTCAAGCGCAGCGATCGTCAGCTCGATGACAACCGCATCGGCATCGAGACCGAGCGTGGCCGCTATGGCTGGGAAACCGCCGCCGGAGATGCCAGTGAAGTCGATGGCGAGTTCGCGCGTTTCGACAACACGCCGACGGCAGACAGCGCCGACAAGGATTACCGCAACGAACCGCGCACCTTCGGCTATATCGTCGAGATCGACCCCTACACCGGCGAGCAGGCCATCAAGCGCACCGCGCTGGGCCGCTTCCGTCACGAAGGTTGCTGGCCGGGCAAGCTGGTCGAGGGTGAGCCGGTGGTCTTCTACTCCGGTCACGATTCGCGCAACGAGTACATCTACAAGTTCGTGTCGGACGCCAAGTGGGACGCCGCTGATGCCCGTGGCGCCGGTGACTTCAAGGACCGCCTGGCGATCGGCGACAAGTACCTGGACAAGGGCACGCTGTATGTCGCCCAGTTCTCCGCCGATGGCACCGGCACGTGGCTCAAGCTGACGCCGGACGCCGTGACCAAGGATGGCCGCACCCTGGCCGAAGCACTGGGGCTGGCGGCCGATGACCTGGCTGGCATCATCATCCACACCACCGATGCGGCTGACCTGATGGGCGCGACCCCGATGGACCGCCCGGAGTGGGGCGCGGTGGACCCGGTGTCCGGTGAGGTCTACATGACGCTGACCAACAACTCCAAGCGCACCGAGGAAGGCACTGACGCCGCCTTCACCAACGATGGCACCGCCATCGAGGAGCCGGGTGTCGGTTACAAGACGGCGCCAACCAACGCGGCCAATCCGCGTGGCAACAACGAAGCGGGTCAGATCATCCGCTGGCGTGAAGCGGGCGATCACAAGGCCTTCGATTGGGAGATCTTCGTGTTCGGCGCAGCGGCCAGCGATGCCGACAACCTGTCCGGCCTGACCGAGATGAACGAGTTCGCCAGTCCCGATGGCCTCTACTTCGATGGCCGCGAAGGACAGGACAGCATCCTGTGGATCCAGACAGACAACGGCTACGAAGGCATCACCGAGGTCACCAATGACCAGCTGCTGGCGGTCGTGCCGGCAGGTCTCGAGCAGGCCGAGGGAGACGCGGCCGTGATCGGTGCCGACAACCAGGCGCAGCTCAAGCGCTTCGCGGTGGGCCCGAACGGCTGTGAAGTCACCGGGATCTTCACCACCCCGGACAAGACCGCGATGTTCATCAACATCCAGCACCCGGCCAACTGGCCGCAGAGCGATGATGCCACCGCCGAGACCGATGGCAGCGTGCGTGCCCGCGCCGCGACCGTGGTCATCCAGCGCGAAGATGGCGGCCAGATCGGCGTCTGATGAAAGCCGCGCGTCAGGTGTGAACGCGAAGCCCCCGTATCGATGATACGGGGGCTTTTTCATACGCCTGAACCTGGCCCCGCTTCGCTTGAGGGCGCTCGTCTGTCAAAAGAAAGGAGAGGACCAACGACAACGGCCCCCACGCAAGCGTGAGGGCCGAGAGTTCATGAGCTTTGTTCTGTCCTGACCTCGTCGAGCGCGATCAGGCCTTGGCGGCGTAGGCGAACAGCAGGGTTTCCTGCACGCTGATCGGTTCCGCGTCGCCGGCATCCAGCTGGGTGTAGTGGCCATCGCTTTCCAGACGCCAGCTCTGGCAGTTGTCGACCAGATAGGTGTCCAGGTCCTTGCGGATACGCTGGGCCAGCTTCTTGTCGAGCAGCGGGAAGCAGGTCTCGACGCGGTGGAACATGTTGCGCTCCATGTAATCCGCGCTGGAGCACCAGGTCTCCGGCTGACCGGCATTGTGGAAGTGGAAGGTGCGCGTGTGCTCGAGGAAGCGACCGATCACCGAGCGTACGCGGATGTTGTCGGAAATCCCCGGCACGCCCGGGCGCAGACAGCAGACGCCGCGGATGATCAGGTCACACTGCACGCCAGCCCGCGAGGCGCGGTAGAGGGCGCGAATCAGCTTGGGCTCGGTCAGTGAATTGCATTTGATGATGATGTGGGCGCGCTTGCCTTTCTCGGCGTTGCGCGCTTCACGGTCGATCATCTCCACCATGCGCTCATGCAGCGTGAAGGGCGCGTGCAGCAGCTTCTCGATATTGCGCTGCTTGCCCATGCCGGTCAGTTGCTGGAAGACCTTGTGGACGTCCTCGCAAAGTGTCTCGTTGGCGGTCAGCAGGCTGTAATCGGTATACAGACGCGCCGTCTTGGCATGGTAGTTACCGGTGCCCAGGTGCGCGTAGTGACGCAGCTCGCCGTGTTCACGTCGCACGATATGCAGCATCTTGGCGTGGGTCTTGTAGGCCATCACGCCGTAGATGACGATGGCGCCGGCTTCCTGCAGGCGTGAGGCCAGCTGCAGGTTGTCGGCCTCATCGAAGCGCGCCCGCAGCTCGATCACCACGGTGATCTCCTTGCCCTGACGTGCGGCTTCCACCAGCGAGGAGACGATGTTGGAGTCGGCGCCGGTGCGATAGAGGGTCTGCTTGATGGCCAGCACGTTCGGGTCACGCGCCGCCTCGGCGAGCAGGTTCTCGACCGGGGAGAAGGACTGGAAGGGGTGATGCAGCAGGATGTCCTCGCGACGGATCGCATCGAACAGGCTGTTGTCGCCCTTGAGTGCCTTGGGGATGCCCGGAGTGAACGGGGCGTAGAGCAGGTCCTCGCGGCCGACGTCGCCGATGACTTCCATCAGGCGGTTGAGGTTGACCGGGCCCTTGACCTGATAGAGGTCGCGCGTTTCCAGATCGAACTGCTTGAGCAGGAAGGTGTAGAGGGCTTCCGGGCAGTTGTCGGCCACCTCGAGACGCACCCCGTCGCCGTAGCGGCGTGCCAGCAGCTCGCCACGCAGCGCGGAAGCCAGGTCGGAGACATCCTCGGCATCCACCGAGAGATCGGCGTTGCGGGTCAGGCGGAACTGATAGCAGCCCTTGATCTTCATGCCCGGGAACAGCTCCTGGGCGTGAGCGTGAATCATCGAGGACAGGAAGACGTATTCGGTGTACCCCTGCTCGACGAGGCCATCCGGGATGCGGATCAGACGCGGCAGCGAGCGCGGGGCCGGCAGGATGGCCAGGCCACCTTCACGACCGAAGGCATCCTTGCCTTCCAGCTCGACGATGAAGTTGAGGCTCTTGTTGACCAGGCGCGGGAACGGGTGCGACGGGTCGAGACCGATCGGGCTGATGACCGGCTGGATCTCTTCCTCGAAGTAATCGCGCACCCAGGCCTTCTGGGCATCGTTCCACTGATTGCGGCGACGGAAGCGGATGTGCTGCTCTTCCAGCGCGGGGATCAGGTCCTCGTTGAGCATGCGGTACTGGCGTTCGACCTGCTCATGCGTGATGCGGGAGACCTCATCGAGCACCTTGCTCGGCAGCATGCCGTCACAGCCGGGGTCGGTGCGATCGAAGGCGATCTGATGCTTGAGACCCGCCACGCGAATCTCGAAGAACTCGTCCATGTTGGACGTGAAGATCAGCAGGAACATCAAGCGGTTGAGCAGCGGATGCGAGGTATCCTTGGCCTGCTCGAGTACGCGGATGTTGAACTGCAGGTTGGACAGCTCGCGATTGAAGTACAGCGCCGGATCAGCGAGATCAGCCTCGGGGGAGGGGGTGGCCTTGGCATGGATACCGGTACGCGTCCGGTTGACGCGCAGGGGCAGCGGTTCCTGAGCCGGCGGCTCATCCGCCGCCAGCTCGATCTCGCCTTCCCGTGGGGTGGATGCTGCCTTGGGGGCAGCATCCTTGTCGCGACTGTCAGCGACTTCCGGCAGGGTCGCCGTGTTGTTGTCGGTGTCTTGCTTGGGCGTCTGTTCCATCATCAACTCCATGATCCCGGTCAGCCGCATCCGCAATGGCCGGGGTTGTCAAAGGCGGTTTTTCTGCGCCAGCAATTCGGCCGCCTGGCGAGCAAAATAGGTGAGGATGCCGTCGGCACCCGCACGCTTGAAGCACATCAGCGACTCGAGAATGACCTTGTCGGCATCCAGCCAACCGTTCTGGAAAGCCGCCATGTGCATGGCGTACTCACCGCTGACCTGATAGGCGAAGGTCGGCACTTCCAGCTCGCGCTTCACACGCGTTACCACATCAAGATAGGGCATGCCCGGCTTGACCATCACCATGTCAGCGCCTTCGGTGATATCCATGGCCACTTCGTGCAGCGCTTCATCGCTGTTGGCGGGGTCCATCTGGTAGGTCTGCTTGTCGGCCTTGCCCAGATTGCCGCTCGAACCGAGCGCGTCACGGAACGGGCCGTAGTAGTTGGAGGCGTACTTGGCCGAGTAGGCCATGATGCGCGTGTTGATCAGGCCTTCCTGTTCCAGCATGGCGCGGATGGAGCCGATGCGGCCATCCATCATGTCGGAGGGCGCGATGACATCGGCGCCGGCTTCCGCGTGTGACAGCGCCTGTTTGATCAGGGTGTCCACGGTGCGGTCGTTGAGCACATAGCCTTCTTCGTCAAGAATGCCGTCCTGGCCGTGCACGGTGTAAGGGTCGAGCGCGACATCCGTGATCACACCCAACGTCGGGATGGCTTCCTTGAGTGCGCGTACCGCACGCTGCACCAGCCCATTGGCATTGTAGGACTCCTCGGCCAGCAGGCTCTTGGCCTCTGCGTCTATCACCGGGAAGAGCGCGATGGCCGGCACGCCCAGGGCATGCACTTCACGACACTCTTCCACCAGCAGATCGATGGAGCGACGCTCGACACCGGGCATGCTGGTCACGGCTTCACGACGCTGAGCGCCTTCCAGCACGAAGACCGGCAGGATGAGGTCATCGGTCGTCAGCTGGTTTTCACGCATCAGGCGGCGAGAGAAGTCGTCCTTGCGCATGCGGCGCATACGGGTTGCAGGAAACTGGCGCGGGCTACGTTGGGTCAAGAGACATTCTCCGGGTCGGGTGGTCCGCTCCCGTGATGGTCGCAGGCAGTCTAGGTCTATAATATTTCATTAATATTACAGTGATGCCAGCGGTCATGGGGCAAGGCCGGTCACGTGAGGTGCCAGCAAGGGCTGAACATGACGACAAGGCGTCTGTCGGGCGACGAGAAGGCCTGGCTTGCGGCCTGCAAGTGGGTGGCCCGTGACGGGAGCCGTCGTCCCTGTGGCAGGGTCAATCCAGTATATCAGCGTTGACTTGTGGCCACAGGCGCAGGAGATGTGTCGCGGTGTCGCGCCTCATGCACACCCCGTATGGGGCGGGTGTGTGGGGCTGCAAGACGAGTCCGGACACCGCGGCAAGCCTCCGGCACCAGAGCCTTGATGGCATACGAGTGGACGAGGAGCAGCACTTGAGTTGTGCCGGGGCCGCCCATAGTCTTGAGAGGATGCGCAGTGACATGCCTCGCCTGCACGCCTGTCACTGTCTGCCGCGTGGTGGTCGCGCAGCTTCGGTGCCGCTGAAGCGTCTCGCGCCTGGCATGACGCCGGGCATGACGCTGGGCATGAAATCAGGCTCGGCATTCGAATCAGTCACGCGCTTGTATTAGTCTTTTCTGACCTGTCCGGCAATCGCCGCGCACAGCTCATCGTCAATGGAGTAACCCATGACCAAGCAGGTAGCCCTGATCCTTTCCGGTTGCGGTGTCTTTGATGGCTCCGAGATCTATGAAACTACCCTGACGCTGCTGCGTCTCGATCAGCTGGGCATTGCCTATGAGTGCTTTGCACCGGATGTCGCGCAGCACCACGTGATCAATCACGGCACTGGCGACGAGATGAAGGAGACCCGCAACGTGCTGGTCGAGTCCGCGCGTCTGGCACGTGGCAAGGTGCGCCCGCTGGAAGAGCTGTCAGCGGACGACTTCGATGCACTGATCCTGCCCGGTGGCTTCGGCGCCGCCAAGAATCTGTGTGACTTTGCCGTCAAGGGTGAGGACCTCGAGCTCGTCGCGGGCCTGCAGGACGCGGTGCAGCCCTTCCACGCGGCCGGCAAGCCGATCGGCGTGATGTGCATCGCGCCGGTGATGGTGCCCAAGCTGCTGGGGGAGGGCATCTCGGTCACCATCGGCAACGATGCCAGTGTCTCCGGGGCGATCAGCGCCCAGGGCGGCCTGCACAAGAGCTGCGAGGTGACGGACATCGTCGTCGACGCCGCCAACCGTGTCGTCACCACCCCGGCCTACCTGCTGGCGGAGCGCATCAGCGAAGCGGCCCAGGGCATCTTCAAGCTGGTCGAGCGCATCGATAGCTGGATCGAGGACGACAAGGCGCGTGCCGCCGAGCAGGACTGATCTCGACACGCCTGTGCGTCTGGCGTGATAGCACGTGGCTGGTGTGAGCAAGTTCCCTGGAAACACAAAGCCCCCAGAAACAGAAAGCCCCGCCGGTGACTCGGCGGGGCTTTCTGTTTTGATGCTCTGATTCTGATGCCCGACTACTGGCAGCCTCGTTCAGGGCGTGTCCTGCGATGCCTCATCGTCTGAGGCCGCACGCCGGCGCTTGAAGAGGCGCGAGGCCAGAATGCCGACCTCGAACAGCAGCCACATCGGGATCGCCAGCAGCGACTGCGAGATCACGTCCGGCGGTGTCAGCAGCATGCCGACCACGAAGCAGGCGATCACGATATAGGGGCGCTTCTTGCTCAGTGCCTCTACCGTGGTCGCACCGGTCCAGATCAGCAGGAAGGTGGCGATGGGAATCTCGAAGGCGACCCCGAAGGCGAAGAACAGCTTGAGGACAAAATTCAGGTACTGATTGATGTCCGTCATGATCGCCACATTCTCGGGGCCCGTGGTGGTGAAGAACTGGAACAGCAGCGGGAACACCACGTAGTAGGCGAAGGCCGCACCGGCATAGAACAGCAGGATGCTGGAGGCCAGCAGCGGCAGGGCCAACGCCTTCTCGTTCTCATAGAGGCCCGGCGCGATGAACGCCCAGGCCTGATAGAGCACGGCGGGAATCGCCAGGAACAGCGCCACCACCAATGTCAGCTTGAAGGGCGCCAGGAAGGGCGAGGCCACTTCGGTGGCGATCATCTGCGAACCCGGTGGCAGCAATGCCATCAGCGGTTCGGCGACATACAGATAGATCTGGTTGGAGAAGCCGTACAGCGCGGCGAAAACCACCAGCACCACCAGGGTGGCGCGCAGCAAGCGCGAGCGTAGCTCGATCAGGTGCTCGATGAGCGGCGCATGTGCGGCGTCGCCCTGACCACCTGACGGTGAGGCATGTGGATCACTCATCAGGAACGTGGCTCTCGTGATTCACGGGTGTCGGAAGCAGTGCTCGGCTCGGTGGCCGGCGCACCATTCTCGGCAGGGCGGGGGCTGGTCTCGGCGCCGGAGGCGCCTGCATCGCGGGACGTGCTGGACTCGGTGATGCCGCGCTCGACATCGCGTGCCTCGTTGCGCGCATGAGCGAGCGTCTCATCGAGCTGCTTCTTCTGCTCGTTGAGCGTCTGACGCAGTTCCTCGGCTTCCAGCTGGGCACTGATTTCCTGCTGAATGCCCGAGACACTGCGCTTGATGCGTCCCAGCCACAGACCCGCAGTGCGGGCGGCCCGGGGCAGACGCTCCGGGCCGAGCACGATCAGCGCCAGCAGCGCGATCAATGCCAGTTCAAAAAAGCCGATATCGAACATGCGGGTTACGAGCGCTTGTCAGCGGTATCGCGGCTCTCGGCCTCGACATCGATGGTGTCGCCACGCTTTTCCTCATGCGCGACCTTCTGCTGGGCAGTCGGCTCGTCGCTCTTCTTCTCTTCTTCCTTCATCGCGCCCTTGAAGCCCTTCACGGCACCGCCGAGATCAGAGCCGACGTTGCGCAGCTTCTTGGTCCCGAAGATCAGGATGATGATGCCGAGCACGATGAGAAGCTGCCAGATACTGATGCCACCTAACATGGGAAATTCTCCATTTGGGCCGCTGACACCGGGTCATTGGGCCTTGAGACTTGCAGGGTGCTGGCACCGCTGCCGGAAAGCCGACTTGCGCCGGAAGAATACGGGTCCTTCACTGGCCGCGAGCGGCCTTTTCATCATGGCCGGAAACACCGAAGCGGCGTGCCAGCTCATCCAGCACTTCCTGATGATCCAGCCCCAGGTGCGACAGCATGACCAGTGAATGGAACCACAGGTCAGCGGTCTCACCGATCACGGCACGCTGCGAGTCCACGTCGTCGTGAGCGAAATCCTTGGCGGCCAGTACGGTTTCGGTCGCCTCTTCGCCAATCTTCTCCAGTACCTTGTTGAGGCCCTTGTGATGCAGGCTCGCGACATAGGAGGAGGTCGGGTCAGCGTCGCGCCGTTCTGCCAGTACCACTGACAGACGGTTGAGAATATCACTCATGAATCATCATTCCTGAAAGCTTGGGTCTTGCGTTAAGTCATCGAGTTCTGCGCTGACGGCACACCTTGCACGGCAAACGGCACGGCGTGGGCAGGCGACTCAGGATGCAAGTGTTATATGTCATTCATATTGCACTGCGTCCCATGGGGCGGCAAGTGTCGTTGCGCGCCGGGCCAGTCAGGCCATCATGTCTGCCTGCGGCTAGCGCCACAGCAATAACACGATTCCCAGTCCTGCGCCCACCAGTACCGCCACGGGCTGGGTCTCCGCCCAGGCCATCAGGGGCTGCCAACCGAACGCGCCGGCCACCAGCAGCAAGCCCGCACGCAGTCGCCAGCTGGTGCTGGAGGCGTGATTGACCCGGTCGCGCAGCGTGGTGATGGCTTCTGTCTGGCGTTGACGGGCGCGATGCTCGTCCTCGATGCGCTCCATGGCCTGGAAGGCCATCGCCGGCAGCTGTGGCAGCTGATGCGACAGCTCCGGTGCCTGCTTGACCATCTCGGCCCAGAACGCCTTGGGACCGGCGCGCTCCTTCATCCAGCGCTCCAGATAGGGGCGGGCGGTGGCCCACAGGTCGAGGTCCGGATACAGCTGGCGGCCGAGGCCCTCGATGTTGAGCAGGGTCTTCTGCAGCAACACCAGCTGTGGCTGGACTTCCATGTTGAAGCGGCGCGCGGTCTGGAACAGCCCCAGCAGGACCTGGCCGAAACTGATGTCCTTGAGCGGCTTCTCGAGAATCGGCTCGCAGACGGCGCGGATGGCGGCGGCAAACTCGTTGGCGCGCGTGCCTTCGCCGACCCAGCCGGACTCGATGTGCAGCGCCGCGACCTCGTAGTAATCCTGGCGGAAGAAGGCCAGCAGGTTGCGCGCCAGATAGTCCTGGTCCTCGCGGGTCAGGCTGCCGACGATGCCGCAGTCGATGGCGATGAACTGCGGGTCGTGCGGGTTCTCGCGCGAGACGAAGATATTGCCGGGGTGCATGTCGGCGTGGAAGAAGTTGTCGCGGAATACCTGGGTGAAGAAGATCTCCACGCCGCGCTCGGCCAGCTTCCTGAGGTCGGTGCCCTGCGCCGTCAGCTCCTCGATATCGGCGACCGGAATGCCGCGGATGCGTTCCTGCACCATCACGCGGCGGCGCGTCAGTGGCCAGTGGATGGCCGGGACGTAGAGCAGCGGCGAGTCGAGGAAGTTGCGCTTGAGCTGAGAGGTGTTGGCGGCCTCCTTGTGCATGTCGAGCTCGTCGAACAGCGTCGCCTCGTAGTCGGCGACGACCTCGACCGGGCGCAGGCGACGGGCTTCCGGCGAGACCTTCATCAACAGGCGCGCGAACATGTAGAGCAGGCCGATGTCCTTGCGCATCACTTCCTCGATGCGCGGCCGGATGACCTTGACCACCACGTCCGAGCCATCGTGCAGGCGTGCGGCATGTACCTGGGCGATGGAGGCGGAGGCCAGAGGCTGGGCCTCGAATTCGGCAAAGGCTTCCTCGACCGACATCTCGAGTTCCTGCTCGACCAGCTCCCGCGCGACCTGGTTCTCGAACGGCGGCACCTGATCCTGCAGGCGCTTGAGTTCGTCGGCGATGTCCGGCGGCAGCAGGTCGCGGCGCGTCGAGAGCATCTGGCCGAACTTGATGAAGATCGGGCCGAGGGCCTCGAGCGCGAGACGCAGACGCTCGCCGCGCGTGCGTCTGCCGATGGGGAACAGACGCAGCGGCGACAGCTTGAGCAGCGGGCGAAGCAGAGCCGGCACGCGCCCCGGCGGCACCAGGTCGTCGAGGCGGTAGCGGGCGATGACCCACAGAATGCTCAGCAGGCGATAGAGTCTCACGACGGCTGGCACTCCCGCTCGGCAGGTTGATGAGAGGTGGCGGCCTCGAGGTGACGGCGCAGTCGCGCCAGCCGCGCTTCGGTGCGATCCAGACACTGGGTCAGCTCGGTCAGCTCGTCGCGGGCGACGCGCATCTGCGCCTGACCGGGCAGCCAGCGCGCCTCCTCGGTGAGGTACTCGCGCAGGTCCAGCTCCAGCTCACGGCGGCTGATCAGGCCGAAACGCCCGAGGCTGCGCAGGCCGCTGGCCAGGCTATGGCCGGGGGCTTCGCCGAACCACTCACTGAGCGCGCCTTCCCAGTCCAGGTCGAGGTCCATCACCAGGTCACGGGCGCTTTCCAGCAGATGGATACGGCCACGCACGGCGAGGCGGCCCTCGAACATCAGGCGCTCGATGGATTCACCGGACAGCAGGGCGGCGGCGGTCTCCATGTCGAGCTCCACCACCACATCGCCATCGCTCTCGTTGGCCTGGGGCAGGCGCAACAGGTGCAGGCCCTGCAGGTCGAAATGCACCAGTAGGTCAAAGGCGGGGCGTTCGACACGCACCAGCAGGCGTCGGCCTGCCAGTGCATTCAGGCGCGACGTCGAGGCCGGGTCGCGAGCAAGCAGCTGATTCAGCGTCCGCTCAGCGGTCGCCAACAGCAGGGGGGTCAGCAATGCCATGACAGCCTCAGAGCTTGATACCGCGGTGCAACGCGACGATGCCGCCCGTCAGGTTGGTGTACTCGACGCGCTCGAGACCGGCCTCTTCCATCATGCCGGCCAACGTCTTCTGGTCGGGGTGCATGCGGATGGACTCGGCCAGGTAGCGGTAGGAGTCGGCGTCGCCGGCGACCATCTCGCCCATCTTGGGCAGCAGCCGGAAGCTGTACTGGTCATAGGCGGTGGAGAGCAGCGGATTGACCGGCTTGGAGAATTCCAGCACCAGCAGACGGCCGCCCGGCTTGAGGATGCGCTGCATGGAGCGCAGGGCCTTGGCCTGGTCGGTGACGTTGCGCAGCCCGAAGGCGATGGTGATGATGTCGAAGGTGTTGTCCGGGAAGGGCAGGGCCTCGGCATTGGCCTGCACGTATTCGACGTTGCCGCCGACGCCACGGTCGAGCAGCTTGTCGCGGCCGACGTTGAGCATCGAGGCATTGATGTCGGCGAGCACCACGCGGCCTTTCGGGCCGACCAGACGCGAGAACTTCAGCGTCAGGTCACCGGTGCCGCCGGCGATGTCCAGCACCGACTGGCCGGGACGGGCGCCGGCACGCTCCAGGGTGATGCGCTTCCACAGACGGTGGATGCCGAACGACATCAGGTCATTCATCACGTCGTACTTGGCGGCGACACTGTGGAAGACATCCGCGACGCGGCCTGCCTTCTCGTCCACGGCAACTTCCTGATAACCGAAGTGAGTCGTACGCTTGTCCATGACTTCCCCTGTTGTGACGCCGCCGTGGCGACGTCAGCACAATATGGTGAGCTTTCGCAGTGGCTCGATTGTAACCGCTAGCCAGCGGGCTGTCTTTTGGCAAGACGTCGACTCGGACATCTTGCCGCGCCCAGTGGCATCAGTGGCTTACAGCTGGTTGAGCGGAATGCCCAGTGGTTCGCGCGAGGCACCGGCCTCTTCCAGCTGACGCAGGTAGTAGGCCCACATGGCGTCGCGGCGATTGGCCAGTTCCCACAGGTATTCCCAGGTATACAGGCCGCTGTCATGGCCATCATCGAAGTGCAGCTTCAGCGCGTAGCGGCCGCTCTGGGTGATGTTGGTCAGCCCGACGTAGCGCATGCCGACCTGCAGGGTTTCCTGGCCGACACCGTGGCCACGCACTTCCGCCGACGGCGACATCACGCGCAGGAATTCGGTGCTCAGGCGGAAGCTCTGGCCATCGGCGTAGCCCAGTTCCAGTTCGCGCTCTGACTTGTGGTAGTGCACGCGCGTCGGCACCGGGGCCTCTTCGCCATCGCGGGCATGGCGCTCATTGAGGCGGTAGTCGCGCTGCTGACCGCTGGTATCAGCGTCGTGGGACGCGGCGGCGTCCTTGGGAGTGTCGTGGCTCATCGGGGCATCCTCGGGCTTGCATGCCGCGCGGCGGCGTAGGGCGCAGGGCGGCATGGCGAAGGCAGATAGGCGTCGAGCGCGGCGCTTGGCCGGTCGATGTGTCTTGTGCGCATGATGCACTGACGCCCGATCCGGGCCAAGCCGGATCGGGCGTCAGAAGTCCCCTCAGGAACGGGACTGGCTTCCATGAGGGGCTGTCAGGCGCGTGAGCGTGTCGTCAGAGGATGTAGCGCGACAGGTCTTCATCACGCGCCAGATCACCCAGACGGGCATCGACGTAGGCGGCATCGACCTTGAGTTCGCCGGGCTGATCGCCACCCTCGTAGGAGATCTCTTCCAGCAGACGCTCCATCACGGTGTGCAGACGACGGGCGCCGATGTTCTCGGTGCCTTCGTTGACCTGATAGGCGATCTGGGCGATGCGCTCGATGGCGTCATCCGCGAAGCTCAGCTCGACGCCTTCGGTCGCCAGCAATGCCTTGTACTGACGGATCAGGGCGGCGGACGGCTCGGTCAGGATGCGCTTGAAGTCTTCCGGCGTCAGGGCGTTGAGTTCGACACGGATCGGCAGACGGCCCTGCAGCTCCGGAATCATGTCCGACGGCTTGGACAGGTGGAAGGCACCGGAGGCGATGAACAGGATGTGGTCGGTCTTGACCATGCCGTGCTTGGTGGACACGGTGGAACCCTCGATCAGCGGCAGCAGATCGCGCTGCACGCCTTCGCGGGACACATCGCCGCCACTGCCGGATTCGCCGCGCTTGGCGACCTTGTCGATCTCGTCGAGGAAGACGATGCCGTTCTGTTCGACGGCCTCGATGGCACGGCTCTTGAGGTCTTCATCGCTGACCATTCTGGCCGCTTCTTCCTCGTGAACCAGCTTGAGCGCTTCCTTGACGGTGATGCGACGGCTCTCTTTCTGCTGCTTGCCCATGTTGGAGAACATGGACTGCAGCTGGCTGGTCATCTCTTCCATCCCCGGCGGGGTGGCGAAATCGAGACTCTGGCTGGCCGGGCTCAGCTCGATGTCGATTTCCTTGTCATCCAGCTGACCTTCGCGCAGCTTCTTGCGGAACATCTGGCGCGTGCTGCTGTTGTTGGCGGCAGCGTCGTACTCTTCACCACGCACACGCGGCAGCAGGGCGTCGAGGATGCGCTCTTCGGCGGCATCTTCGGCCTTGTCGCGCACTTCCTTCATGGCGTCTTCGCGCACCAGCTTCATCGCGACCTCGACCAGGTCGCGGATGATGGATTCCACGTCACGGCCGACATAGCCGACCTCGGTGAACTTGGTCGCCTCGATCTTGAGGAAGGGCGCGCCGGCCAGCTTGGCCAGACGACGGGCGATCTCGGTCTTGCCGACACCGGTCGGGCCGATCATCAGGATGTTCTTCGGCGTGACTTCCGGGCGCAGATCATCATCGAGCTGCATGCGGCGCCAGCGGTTGCGCATGGCAACCGCCACGGCGCGCTTGGCTTCAGGCTGGCCGACGATGTGCTGATCGAGGGCGTTGACGATTTCCTTCGGGGTCATCTGGGACATCTCAGGACAGCTCCTCGATGATGGCATTGTGGTTGGTGAAGACGCAGATATCGGCCGCGATGGAGATGGACTTCTCGGTGATCTCGCGGGCAGAAAGTTCGGTATTCTCGATCAGGGCGCGGGCAGCGGCCTCGGCATAGTTGCCGCCGGAGCCGATGGCCAGCACGCCGTGCTCGGGCTCGACCACGTCGCCGTTGCCGGTGATGATCAAGGAGGCATGCTTGTCGGCGACCACCAGCATGGCTTCAAGCTTGCGCAGGGCGCGGTCTGAGCGCCACTCCTTGGCAAGCTCCACGGCGGACTTCACCAGCTGGCCCTGATACTTCTCGAGCTGCGCTTCGAAGCGTTCGAACAGCGTGAAGGCATCGGCGGTACCACCGGCGAAACCGGCCAGTACCTGATTGCGATACAGACGACGCACCTTGGCGGCGTTGCCTTTCATGACTGTGTTGCCAAGGGATACCTGGCCGTCACCAGCCAGGGCGACCTGGCCGTTGCGACGCACGGAGACGATCGTGGTCATGGATAACTCCTGAGAGAGCATGCCGGCGATTGGAATAAGGTGAACGGGGCCGGGCATGGCATTTCTGGGCAGACGAGGCCGTGGCCTCGTCGCGTAAAACGGGTGGTGATCGTCAGCCTGGCGCTTGCCACTGCTTGCCGCGATCCTGCACCGCCTGATGGGCGGCACGCGGGCCTGATATCTCACCGGAATGCTGTAGATGGGGGCGCCGATACGGGTTTCAAGTCATCGGCGACTCAGCGTTGACTGTGATCGGCCCTGGTCTGTGCCCTCATGCAACGGGCCCGCTCAAAAATGAGCGGGCCCGTCTGTCGCAAGGCTCACGCCTGGCTTACTGCAGCTTGATCAACAGGGGCTCGATGCCTTGGGTGTTCATCAGGTCCTGGGCGCGATTGAGCTCGCGGGTGTCCTTGTAGGGACCGACCTGCACCCGGTGCCAGACGGTACCGCCAGAGGCATTGACGTCACTGACCTTGGCCAGCAGGCCAAGGTCCTTGAGCTTGCCGGCCAGCTTCTTGGCATCGCTCATCTCGCGGAAGGACGCGGCCTGCAACATGTAGTTGGTCAGCGAGGCCTCGGACTTCTTGGTGCTCTCGGCGCTGCCCGGACGCGGCGTGGACTTGTACTCATCCACCTTGGGCGCGATCACCTCGGTTTCCGGCAGCAGGGTGTAGAACTCGAAGGTCGGCATGTTGCCGGCGGACTCTTCGGGGGCTTCCTTCTGCTGCTGGTTGCCCTGCTTGGCGGCCTGCTGCCCGTTCTGCTGTCCGTTCTGCTGCGTGTTGGCCTTGGGCACGATGGCCGCGACCGGCAGACGCGGGGCCTGTTTCTCGAAGTACTGCGCGAGAGCGAAGCCGGCGATCAGACCGATGATGCCCCACAGCCAGCCGGGCAGACCACGACTCTGGCTGGCAGCGGGTTGCCGACGGGGGCTCGCCCCCTGGCGGGAGGCGGGCTTCTTGTTGGCGGGGCGGCGAGCAGCCATGGCTTACATCTCCTCGGGAGCGCTGACACCCAGCAGGGCCAGGCCGTTGCGGATGACCTGAGCGGTCGCCAGACCCAGCGCCATGCGCGCATTGCGGGTCGCGTCGTCCTCGACCATCACCTTCACCGCGTTGTAGCAGGTGTGGAAGTCGGAGGAGAGGTCCTGCAGGTACTGGGCGACCTGCTGCGGCTCGCGCACCTTGGCGGCGTGGGCGACGACGTCCGGGAACTGCGCCATGCGATTCATCACGGCCTTTTCCTGGTCGCTGGTCAGCAGGGAGAGCTGCGCCATGGCCAGGGCTTCGTCGAAGGGCTTCTCTTCGCGGCTGGCCTTGCGCAGCACGCTGTGCACGCGGGCGTGAGCGTACTGGATGTAGTAGACCGGGTTGTCATTGGACTGGGAGCGCGCCAGGTCGATGTCGAAGGTCAGCTGGGAGTCGGCGCGACGTGCGGCCAGGAAGTAGCGGGTCGCGTCGCGGCCGACTTCCTCGATCAGGTCGCGCAGGGTCACGTAGCTGCCGGCACGCTTGGACAGCTTCACTTCCTCGCCGGAGCGCATCACGGTGACCATCTGGTGCAGCACGTAGTCCGGCCAGCCCTTGGGGATGTCGGCCTGCAGAGCCTGCAGACCGGCACGCACGCGGGTCACGGTGGAGTGGTGATCGGCGCCCTGCTCGTTGATGACCTGGGTGAAGCCACGCTGCCACTTGTCGAGGTGGTAGGCGACGTCGGGCAGGAAGTAGGTGTAACCGCCGTCACGCTTGCGCATCACGCGGTCCTTGTCATCACCGAAGTCGGTGGTACGCAGCCACAGGGCACCGTCGTCTTCATAGGTGTAGCCGTTGTCGACCAGGCGCTTGACGGTCTCCTCGACCTTGCCGTCGCTGTAGAGCGAGGACTCGAGGAAGTAGACATCGAATTCGACGCCGAAGGCCTTGAGGTCGAGATCCTGCTCGTGGCGCAGGTAGGCGACGGCGAAGACGCGGATGGCCTCCAGGTCATCGGGGTCCGCGGCGCCGGTCACCTGCTTGCCATCGGCTTCGACGGTATCGCCGGCCATGTAGGAGGCGGCCAGTTCGCTGATGTAGTCACCGCGATAGCCATCGGCCGGCCAGCTGGCATCGTCCGGGCCCAGACCCTTGGCGCGCGCCTGGACGGAGAGCGCCAGATTGTTGATCTGGGCGCCGGCGTCGTTGTAGTAGAACTCGCGCGTGACGTCGTGGCCGGTGGCGGCCAGCAGGCGGCACAGCACGTCGCCGACTGCGGCACCGCGGCCGTGACCGACGTGCAGCGGGCCGGTCGGGTTGGCGGAGACGAACTCGACCTGAGCCTTCTCGCCGGCACCCACGTCGCTGTGACCGAAGCTGTCGCTTTCGCTGAAGACGCGACGCACGATGTCGGCTACCGCACCGGTATCAGCGAAGAAGTTCAGGAAGCCGGGCCCGGCGATCTCGACCTTGGAGACGGCATCGGAGGCCGGCAGCGCCGCGATCAGCTTCTCGGCCAGATCGCGCGGCTTCATGCCGGCGGCCTTGGACGTCATCATCGCCAGATTGCTGGCGTAGTCGCCGTGGCTCTTGTCCTTGGTCGGGTCGACCTTGATCTGCGGGCTGGCGTCGGCGGGCAGGGTGCCGTCGGCCTTGAGGGTTTCCAGGGCCTGGCCCAGCAGTTCGATGATCGTCTCTTTCATGGAATATCGGTCTCTTCACGGCTCGGGTCGCACCGCGTGCCATACAGCAGGCGGTTGCAGGCATCAGGCCTGCGGGCAATGGGGGAGTGCGGATGTCGCTGCACGATGGCGGGCATTATCACCGATCCTGCGGCTTGCATAAACCGTCGTGATCAATCGCGCCGCATTCCGCGCCCTGCAGGGATAGTGGTCAGTTCATCGCAAGCGGCGTGAAGGGCTGTCACGCCGCTTGCGTATTACTCAGGCCATGCCGATGGGATCGACATCCAGCGACCAGCGCAGGCGGCGTGCGTCGCGGTCCTGCTCGCAGAGCGTCACCAGCCAGGCCGCCGCTTCATGCAATGGGCCGCGTTTCGCACAGCGCAACAGCAATTGGGCGTGATAGCGATTCTGGCGGCGCTCCATCGGTGCGGGTACCGGACCGAGGCAATCCACCTTGAGATTGGCAGCCTCGAGGTGCTGGCGCAGGGCGCCACCGACCTTCAATAGCCACTGCTCGACCTGCTGCTGGTCGCTGGCCTCGGCGCGCAGCAGCGCCAGATGGCTGAACGGCGGCAGCTGGGCAATGCGGCGCTCCTCGAGCAATTCCCCCGCCAGCTGCGGGTAGCCGGCCTGAATCAGCGTCAGCAGGTTGGGGTCTTCCGGGTGGCGGGTCTGGATCAATACCTCGCCGGGGCGCTCGGCGCGTCCGGCGCGCCCCGCGACCTGTACCAGCAGCTGCGCGGATTGCTCAAGTGCGCGGAAGTCGGCGGCATAGAGGCCGCTGTCGGCGTTGACCACCACCACCAGGGTGACGTGGGGGAAGTGGTGGCCCTTGGCCAGCATCTGGGTGCCGACCAGCAGGCAGGGCTCGCCACGCCGGATCACCGCCAGCGCCTCGCTCATGGCGTCCTTGCGCTGGGTGCTGTCGCGGTCGATGCGCAGCACCGGCACGTCGGGGAATTTCTCGCCGAGCAGCTCTTCGGTGCGCTCGGTACCCGCGCCCTGCGGGCGTACATCCCCGCTGCCACAGGCCGGGCAGGCATCCGGCAGCGGGCGGGTGCGCTCGCAGTGGTGGCAGGTCAGCTGGGGCGGATGGCGATGCAGGGTCATGCGGGCATCGCAGTTGTCGCATTCGGCGATCCAGCCGCAGGCATGGCAGGTCAGGGTCGGCGCGAAGCCGCGCCGATTGATGAACACCAGCACCTGATCGCCCTGGGCGAGGCGCTTCTCGATCGCCTCCAGACTCTGGGTCGAGAGACCGCCCAGCGTCATGCGGCCGCGCAGGTCGACCGGGTGCAGGCGGGCCGGCTGACTGCGTCCGGCGCGCTGATGCAGGTGCAGATGCGTGAAGCGGCCCTCGCGAGCATGGCGCAGGCTCTCAAGAGACGGCGTGGCGCTGCCGAGCACCACGGGTATGCCTTCCTGCTTGCCGCGCACCAGCGCCAGATCGCGGGCGTGATAGCGCAGGCCGTCCTGTTGCTTGAAGGAGCCGTCGTGCTCCTCGTCGACGATGATCACGCCGAGCCTGGCCATCGGCGTGAAGATGGCGGAGCGGGTACCGATCACGATGCGCGCCCGGCCGCTGCGGGCGGCTTCGAAGCCATCGAGGCGTTCACCATCGCTGACGCCGGAGTGCAGCATCACCTGCGGCACGCGGAAGCGTCTGCGGAAGCGCTCCAGTGTCTGGGGCGTCAGGCCGATCTCGGGCACCAGCACCAGCGCCTGGCCGCCGCGGTCCAGCACCGCCTCGATCAATTGCAGATAGACCTCGGTCTTGCCGGAACCGGTCACGCCCTCCAGCAGCGTGGGCGAGAAGCGGCTCAGGCCCTCATGCAGACGCGAGAGGGCGCGGCCCTGCTCATCATTGAGGGCCAGGCCGGGTGCGGCGAGCACGCCCTTGTTGGCCTGCTCCGGCGTGGTGCCGGTCACCGGCTCCTCACGGGATTCGATGTAGCCGCGACCGCGCAGGGTCTCCAGCTGCTGGCGGGTGAAGCCCTGGGCGGTGATGGCGCTGTGCACCAGGCCATGACGATGCTGAGCGAGCAGCTCCAGCAACGCGATCTGGCGGGTGGCTCGCCCCAGGCTTGCCGGCTCGGTGGCGCGGCCCTTGTCGGTCAGCGTCCAGCGCTCACGGGTACGCGCCTCCAGGGCGCGCCCCTGACGCAGCAGCGAGGGCATCGCCTGGGCGAAGGTGTCGCCGAGCGAGTGCTGGTAATAGCGCGCGGTAAACTGACATATCCACAACCAGTCGGCCGGCAGTGGTTCGTCATCGATGACTTCGCTGACAGGCTTGAGCTTGTCGATGGGGAAACTTGAGTCGCTGCGCAGCTCGGCGATCACCCCGACCAGCTGGCGACGCCCGAATTCGACGCGCACGCGCAGGCCCACCTGCCAGCCGTGGCGTGGCGGCTGGCGGGATGGCAGGTAGTCGAACAGATCGCGCAGCGGGCCGGGAATCGCGATGCCCAGCACACGTCCCGGCAGGTGAATCGCAGTCTTGTCGGTAGTGTCAGGCACGCAAGGTATCCGGATATGAGGTGATATGAGGCGTTCAGTAAAACGAGGATATGCCGTGGCACGCAGTCTACAGAGTGTTGCCCGCAATAAACGGCACAAAGTTTGGTCTTGCGGCAGATGACTGGTAAAATGTGCGGCCTTCCGTCGGAAACGGCGGAATGACCGGTTCAATCCAAAACCCGTGTACGGTGCCTGGCAAGTGATCAGGTGGCGGTGCACAGCGACCTGAGGTTACACATCATGAAACAGGGTATCCATCCGGACTACCAGCGCCAGACCGCAACTTGCTCCTGCGGCGCGCAGCACGAAATCGGTACCACTTCCAAGCAGACTTTCGCGCTTGACGTGTGCTCCGAGTGCCACCCGTTCTACACCGGCAAGCAGAAGCAGGCTACCACCGGTGGTCGCGTCGAGCGCTTCAACAAGCGTTTCGGTGCTGCCATCAAGCGCTGATACCTTCAGCTGCTTGTCGCTTTCATGGCGCTGCGCATCTTGCAGCGTCATGGACGAAAAACCCGCTCACGAGCGGGTTTTTTTGTGCCTGTCGTTCAGGCCGCTCTGAAGAGAGCCGCGACCACGCCAGCCGGCCCGGGATGCCCTTGTCGTGATGTTCTGGTCGTGATGGTCTGACGTGATGCCCTTGCGGTGATGTCACCCCTGCGCTGCGCTTGCTGAAAGGAAAGATTGTTTCCGATTTGGCACTTTTTCTGCTCTGCCTCTGCATCAAGCGCGCCAGAATGGCGGGTTGCGTCAGTGATAGGTCGAAAATCGAGGATCTTGCGCGAATCGTGGCGTCATCTCGGGCCGAAATCGGCGTAAAAGCCGGTCAGCGATAAGGAAAGGTTTATGGCTGGGTAGGGCATCCATAACGTTAGACGAATGGCTAAAATGTTTTTTAAACAATCGTTTTAAAGTCATGCATAACAGCAAGTTGCGTCGGTTGTTCAGAGGTGTCTTTTTCTATATTCTGGAGCAGCCAACCCCCCCGCCAAAATACCGGATGACACGCATGTCTGATGCCATGAAGAAAGCAGCACTGCAATATCACGCCGAACCCATTCCCGGAAAGCTCTCCATCGAGCTGACCAAGCCGACCGAGACCGCCAAGCACCTGGCGCTGGCCTACAGCCCGGGCGTTGCCGAGCCGTGCCGCGAAATCGCCGCCGACCCGGAAAATGCCTACCTGTACACCGGCAAGGGCAACCTGGTCGCGGTCATCTCTGACGGGACTGCCATCCTTGGCCTGGGCAACCTGGGGCCGCTGGCTTCCAAGCCGGTCATGGAAGGCAAGGGCGTGCTGTTCAAGCGCTTCGCTGGCATCAACTCCGTCGATGTCGAAGTGGATGCGGAAAGCCCGCAGGCCTTCATCGATACCGTGCGCCGCATCCACACCACCTACGGTGGCATCAACCTGGAAGACATCAAGGCGCCGGAATGCTTTGAAGTCGAGCAGGCGCTGATCGAGCAGTGCAACATCCCGGTCTTCCATGACGACCAGCACGGTACCGCCATCGTCACCGCGGCCGGCATGCTCAACGCCCTGGATATCGCCGGCAAGAAGCTGGAAGACGCGCGTATCGTCTGCCTGGGCGCCGGCGCTGCCGCCATCGCCTGCATGAAGCTGCTGGTGGCCAGTGGTGCCAAGGTCGAGAACATCTTCATGCTCGACCGCAAGGGCGTGATCCACAGCGGCCGTGATGACCTGAACCAGTACAAGGCGATGTTCGCCACCGAGACCGAGCTGCGCACGCTGGACGACGCCATCGATGGCGCCGACGTCTTCGTCGGTCTGTCCGGCCCGAACCTGCTCAAGGCAGAGCAGCTCAAGAAGATGGCCGCCAACCCGATCGTCTTCGCCTGCTCCAACCCGGATCCGGAAATTCATCCGGATACCGCTCGCGAAGCACGCCCGGATGTCATCATGGCGACAGGTCGCTCCGACTACCCGAACCAGGTCAACAACGTGCTGGGCTTCCCGTTCATCTTCCGTGGCGCGCTGGATGTGCGTGCGACGCGCATCAATGAAGAGATGAAGCTGGCCGCCGTTCACGCCCTGAAAGACCTGGCGCGTGAGCCGGTCAGCCAGGATGTGCTGGATGCCTACGAGATCGACAGCCTCGAATTCGGCCCGGGTTACATCATCCCGACGCCGATGGATTCGCGTCTGCTCGAGCGTCTGCCGGCCGCCGTGGCCCAGGCGGCCATCGATTCCGGTGTCGCACGCAAGCCGTACCCGGCGCACTACCCGCTGACCAGCACGGATCAGGTCTACGGTTAAGCGTCAGCGGTCGAATGGCCGGTTGGCGGCGTCGCTGAAGCGACGCAAGACATGAAAAAGCCCTCGTCGGAGATTCCGGCGAGGGCTTTTTGTTGGTGGCTGCTTTCAGCCTAGAGCCATGAACCGCGAGCCACGAGCCACCAGCGAGTAGCGCCTGGGCAGGCAGGCGTCAGGCCTGTGCTCAGAAGCTGTAGAGGATGGAGGCCGCCGTGGTGGTGTCGGTCTTGGCATCCGACTCGTCGGGCGGGTTGGTGTTGTTCTCGATCTCGTGCGAGAGCTTGAGAGCGAGGCTTGCATTGATGGCGACCGTCAGCGCGGTATAGCTGCGACTGATCACGTTCTCGCGCGTGGCCTCCGCCGAGAACTGCTGCTCGAACTTGGAGGTGTCGGAAAGCTGCCAGCGGTAGTCCATCGCGCCATAGCCCAGCAGGTAGTTCTCGTGATCCCCCGCCGTGATGTCATCGAAGCGATAGCCCGGCCCGGCCTCGAGGGAGAGGTTGTGCTCGGGGCCATCCAGTATCGTGATGCCCTCACCGACGATGGAGGTGACCTGGTGGTTGTAGCCGGAGAAGCGCTCCTTCTCCCAGCGCAGCAGCCCGAAGGCGTAGTGATCATCGCTGAGGTCATAGCGCTCGCGCTGGCCGACCAGGTACTTGTCGGTCGTGGTCTCGCCACTGCTGGAGACATGTTTGGCCTCCACACGGAAGGTGTGGGTCCAGGGCTTCAGGTGCCAGGAGAGGCTGGTCTTGCCCAGCAGGGTCTCGCTGTTCGAGTTGCCCGACAGCTTGGTGAAGCCCAGCTCGGCCTGGCCGCTGAAGGGCTCAGAGTCCTCGCTGGCGGGTGGCGGTGCATAGAAGAGGTCGTCTGCGACAGCCGTGTCGAGGGGAAGCAGGGCCAGGCACAGAAACGCGGTCCTGCGCAGTGTGGGCAATGGGTGAAGCATGCGAACTCCGGCATGTTTGAGGCATGACATCATCATCGGGAATGTGGCTTGCGAGATGACGCTTGCTGAGCGAGGCGGCCTGGCGCGTCATCCGGACGCTACCAGTGGATCGCGATACGGGGGAGCCTTGCGAATGCTCAGATGGCAGAAGAGCGACCAGCGGCCGCTCTTCCTTGGGCTCTCCCCCTGCCGATGAGGCTGGCAGGCGAGGTCTGGAGATCAGATCAGAAGATGGCCTCGAAAGTTCCGGTACCTTCCGAGCCGCTTTCCTGCTCCAGCTCCTTGCGGATGGTGCGTTCCTTGTAGGGCGGCAGATTATCCTTGCGGAACAGCTCACTGATGCCGCCGGACTGACCGCTGCGCAGGCGCTTGCCAGAGTCCGGGTCGATGGTCGCCGTCACGATGTTTTCCGGACGCTCCATGGTGGAGGACGGCATGCCCTTGAGGGCGCCGCGCATGTAGTCGACCCAGATGGGCAGGGCGGCCTGGGCGCCATACTCGGCCAGGGTGTCGTTGGAGTCCTTGCCGACCCAGACCGTGGCCACCAGCTTGCTGTTGAAGCCGGAGAACCAGGCATCACGCTGGTCGTTGGTGGTGCCGGTCTTGCCGGCCAGGTCATCACGACCCAGCGCCAGGGCGCCACGGCCAGTACCGCGCTTGATGACATCCTGCATCATGTCACGGATCAGATACATGGCTTCAGGGGAGGCGACACGCTCGGCCAGCGGGTACTGGCGACCGTCACGATTGACGGTGACCATACCCGGCGCACAGTTGGCGCAGGCAACCGGCGGATGCGCTTCATAGTCGGTCTCGTCATCGCCACGCGTGATGGTATCGATGTACCAGGGCTCGACACGGAAGCCGCCATTGGAGAGCACGGCATAGCCGCGTGCCATCTCCAGCGGGGTCAGCGAGGCGCTGCCCAGGGCCAGTGACAGGCCATTGGGCAGCTCGTCACGCTGGAAGCCCAGCTTGACCAGGAAGTCGAGGGTCTTGTCGAGGCCGACCGTCTGCAGCAGACGCACGGAGACCAGGTTCAGCGAGCGATACAGGCCAACGCGGATACGGGTCGGGCCGGTGAACTTGCCGCCGGCATTTTCCGGACGCCACACCTTGCCGCCATCCTGAAGCACGACGGGGGCGTTGTTGATGATGGTCGCCGGTGACATGCCGGCCTGTTCGAGCCCGGACAGATAGACGAACGGCTTGAAGATCGAGCCTGCCTGACGGCGTGCCTGGATGGCGCGGTTGAACTTGCTGGCGGAATAGCTGAAGCCACCTTGCAGGGCGAGGATGGCGCCACTTTCCGGGTCCAGCGAGACGATGGCGGATTGCGCGTCCGGCAGCTGGCCCAGGCGGTAGCCGTCGTCCTGCTTGATCACGCGTACCAGATCACCGGCCTTGGCGATCTCGGCGGCCGACCCCGGCACGCCACCACGCCATTTGGCGCTCTTGTACTCACGCGCCCACTTCAGGCCGTCCCAATCGAGGGTCACGACCGTGGCGTCGGCCAGCAGTGCCTTCATCTGCTTGCCGGTGCTTTCGACCACGATGGCGGCCTTCAGTGGGCCGTAATCCGGGGTGCGGTCGAGCACTTTCAGCCAGTTCGAGACATCACGGTCGATGCCGGCGATGCGCTTCTCGCTCTTCTGGGCCGCCTGCTTGGCGGTTTCCAGCACTTCCGGTGACTTGGAGAGTTCTTCCTCGAGGCCGGCCTGATCGGTCTGGTCCTGGGCTTCCGCCAGGGAGGCGGCGATGTCGGATTCCTCGACCCCGCGCCAACCGTGGCGGGTATCGTAGGCGATCAGCCCCTTGGTCAGCGCATCACGTGCCATTGGCTGCAGCGAGCTGTCCAGCGTCGTGGTGATGCGGACGTTGTCGGTGTAGGCCTTGTCGCCGAAGCGGTCGACGGCGAAGCTGCGTGCCATTTCCGCGACGTAGGGTGCCTGCACTTCCGGCCGGGAGTAGTGGCGTGCCGCGGTGATCGGTGCCTTGACGGCTTCGTCATAGGCCTGCGGCTCGATGTAACCCAGCTCCTTCATGCGCAGCAGGATCCAGTTGCGACGGATCAGTGCGCGCTGCGGGTTGGTCAGCGGGTTGAAGCTTGACGGCGCCTTGGGCAGGCCGGCCAGCATGGCCTGCTCGGCCAGGGTCAGCTCATCCAGGGACTTGTCGTAGTAGGTGCGCGCAGCGGCGGCGATCCCGTAGGCGCGATGGCCTAGGAAGATCTTGTTGACGTAGAGCTCCATGATCTCCTGCTTGGAGAGGATCTCTTCCATCTGCAGCGACAGCAGAATCTCGCGAATCTTGCGCGTGAAGGTCTGGTCCAGCGTCAGCAGATAGTTGCGCGCCACCTGCATGGTGATGGTGCTGCCACCGGACTGGATGCTGCCGCTGGAGGCCAGCTGCACGGCCGCGCGCGCCAGCCCCTTGGGGTCGATGCCCGGGTGGGAGAAGAAGTTGCTGTCCTCGGCGGCGAGGAGGGCGTCGACGAAGGTCTCGGGGATCTCGTCGTAGGTGACCGGGATGCGGCGCTGGTCACCGTATTCGCCGATCAGCTTGCCATCGCGGGTATAGATGCGCAGCGGCGTCTGCAGCTTGGTATCCTGAAGCTGATGGACGTCGGGCAGGCCCGGCGAGAAGTACAGCGAAGCGCCAACGATGGCCAGAAGTCCCGCGACACATAGTGATAGCAGCAGCCAGAACACTGGCGAAAGTAGTCGTCTCAATAGCTTCATGGGCAAGACAGGGTCCGTGGGTAAGAAAAGCGAGTGGCTGCGCGGGGATTGGCAATTCCATTGCTGGGGCATTATAAGTAGCGGGTTCAGATGCGGCCAGCGTTGAACCCTGACTTGCGCGTCTGTTGTGTTATTCTGGGAAACATAATGTAACATCCTGGAATGATAGAGGGTGTCGCGGCAACGTCGTCAGGGAACCGGCGGCCAGCCAGTCTGGCAAGATCGTCATCAGAGCAGGGGAACGCCAATTGCTGGGACTCAAATCCGCCGGCAAGGGACTCATCGGGGTCGATATCACGTCGGCCACGGTGAAGCTCCTGGAGCTGTCCAGGCAAGGAAATCGATACCAGATCGATAGCTATGCGGTGCGTCCACTCAAGGAAGGCGCAGTCGTCGAGCGACGTATACGGGACATGGACGAAGTCGTGCTGGCCATCAAGCGCGCGGTCGAGCAGGCACAGCCGCGCTCGAAGCGTGCCGTGGTCGCGGTTCCCGCGAGCGCTGCCATCACCAAGACACTGAGCTTCCCGGCCAATCTCGCCGATGACGAGATCGAGCAGCGCATCGCGCTCGAGTCCGAGAAGCACTTTCCCTTTCCGCTGAACGATGTCGCGTTCGACTTCCAGCATCTGGGCGTCAATCCGCGCAATCCCGATCAGCAGGATCTGCTGCTGGTGGCGTGTCGCAGCCTGGACGTCGATCAGCTGACCTCGGCACTGTCCCAGGCCGGCCTCGAGCCAGCTGCCGTCGATGTCGAGACTTTCTCCCTCGAGCGCGCCTTCGGCGAGCTGCGTCATCAGTTGCCGCCGACCTACGACAACGAAGAGTGTGTTGCCGTCGTCGATATCGGTGCGACGATGACCGCCTTCCACGTCATCCAGAATGGCCGCATCGTCTACAGTCGCGACGCCGTCTTCGGTGGGCGTCAGCTGACGGACGAGATCATGAATCGCTTCGATCTCTCCAATGATGAGGCGGGCCTGGCCAAGAAGCGTGGCGGTCTGCCGGATACCTATGACAGCGAAGTGCTGGGTCCGTTCCGCGAGACGCTCATCCAGCAGATCGCACGCTCACTGCAGCTCTATTACACCGCCGGCAAGCGCCGCGAGGTGCAGCGTATCCTGCTCGGGGGCGGTACGGCCGCCATCGTCGGGCTGCGTGAAGGCCTGGCGGAGCACACCGGGCTTGAAGTGATCATGGCCAACCCCTTCACTCACATGAGCGTCAATCCGCGCGTCGACATCCAGGCGCTGGCGGGCGATGCCCCGGCGATGCTCACGGCCTGCGGTCTTGCGATGAGGAAGCGCTCATGACCATCGAGATCAACCTGCTTTCCTGGCGTGAAGACCGGCGTGAGAAGCGCAGCAAGCGCTTCATGGGCATACTGGCGCTGGCGGCTGTCATCGGTATCGGTGGCGGCTATGGCATGAGCGAGTATTACCAGAGCCAGCTCGAGGCGCAGCAGCAGCGCCATGCCTTCATCGAGAAGGAAATGGCCCGCCTCAATCGTGACATCAAGGAAGTCGAGGATATCGAGGCACGCCGCACCCAGATGCTCGACCAGATAGAGCTGATCCGCAGTCTGCAGTTCTCGCGTCCGGAAACGGTACGGGTCTTCAATCAGCTGGTGACGTCTCTGGTGGACGGCGCCTGGTATCAGAGCATCAGTCGCAGCGGGCGCCAGCTCAAGGCGAATGGCACGGCGGAAAGCACGCGTCAGGTCTCCGGCCTGATGCGCGCCATTGCCTTGTCGGATTCCTTCGGCACCCCGACGCTCTCCGATGTGCAGAGCAATGACGACGATCAGCGCAGCTTCAACATCATGATTCCGGAGCGCCCGATGGGGTCGGCGCTGAGCGCTGCCGATGCGGAAAATGACAAGAAAGGAGGTCGGCGATGAGTTTCATCGATGCTGAAATCCGCCGCCTCAAGTCGACGGATTTTCGTGATCTTGACCTGAAGGAAGCCGGTATCTGGCCGGTCACGCTGCAGGCCGTGCTGGCGCTTATCGTGCTGGGCGCCCTGTTCTGGGCGTCCCATTGGTTCCTTGCGGCGCCCAAGGCAGAAGACCTCGAGCGTCTGCGTGCCCAGGAAAATCAGCTGCTTCAGCAATTCGAGAGCAAGGCGTTCAAGGCCGCCAACCTGCCGGCCATGCGCGAGCAGATGGTGGAGCTGGAGTCCCGCATGGGGCAGCTGCTGGAAATGCTGCCCACCGACGCGGAAGTCCCGGCGCTGCTGGATGACATCAGCGAGACGGCGATCAACAACCAGCTGGCGGTCGAATACATTCGTCTGAAGCCGGCGGAGAATCGCAACTTCTACGTCGAGCAGCCTTTCGATATCAAGGTGCGCGGCGACTATCATCGTATCGCAGCCTTCATCTCCGGGGTCGCGGGGCTTTCACGCATCGTGACGCTGCATGATTTCGTGCTGACGCCGGTCGCCAACAGCGATGATCTCGAGCTGTCGCTACTGGCCAAGACCTACAATTATCGCCAGACCCCGGCAACGTCAGGAGGCAAGCAATGAGCCTGATGACACGTCGAAACACCGTGATGGGAAGTGCGTTGCTGGTCACTCTGCTGGCGGGTTGTGGGGATCCGCAGCTGGGCGCGCTGGAAGGGGAGCTCGAGTCCTTGAGGGGGCGTCCTTCCGGCAAGGTGCAGGAGTTGCCGCCGCAACCCGAGTATCATCCCGTCACCTATGACATGGCGGATGCGCGTAGTCCTTTCCAGTCACGCCTGCCGGAGCCCGAAGAGGAGTTGACGGCCGTCGACAACGGTGTGCGACCGGACCTCGATCGCCCTCGTGAACCCCTGGAAGCCTGGCCGATGGAGCAGCTCAGCATGGTCGGGACGCTGGATGTCGATGGCGCGCGTTCGGCGTTGATTCTGACGCCGGAGCAGGAAGTCCAGCGTGTGCGGGTCGGCAACCATATGGGCAGCAACTTCGGCAGGATCACCCGTATCGGTGATACGCAGATCGATATGGTGGAAATCGTGCCCAATGGTCAGGGCGGTTGGATAGAGCGGTCTCGCGCCATGGCGCTGAAAGAGCCCGTGTCGCAAGGTGGTTGAGATCACTGGCGTTGGCAGTAGCCATATTGTCACGGAAGACGAACGGTCGACCCGCAAGAGTTGGCGACCGACACCATAACGCTTCGATAAGAATAAGGCGCGATCAGCCCGACGGTTGAACGGAGCCACGGCGAGACAGGGGACTAGGGAACATGACGCGATTGCAACGAATGAGTCTGCTGGGGCTGGCGGCAGTCGGTAGCCTGATGGCGAATGTGGCGATGGCTGCATCGTCGCTGCAGGACCTCAACTTCACCGCCCTCGGGGGCGACCGTATGGAGCTCAAGCTCGACTTCGTCGGCGGAGTGCCGGAGGTCAAGGGTTACCGTATCGAGACGCCGCCGCGCATCACCATCGACCTCCTGGATACCAGCAGCCAGCTCGACAAGCGTCGCTTCGATCTGGGGCTCAGCGGCGTGGACGAACTGGTGGCGCTGGAGGCCGGCTCGCGCACGCGTCTGGTCATGAAGCTCAACCAGTCCAAGCCGTACGTCACGCGCACCGAGGGCAACAGCCTCTACGTCATCATCGGCGAGCAGGGCGGTGCGCCGGGCGCTCAGCCTGCGGCTGCCTCCCAGGCGAACGCCGCCAACGTGCCGCCGGACAATCGTGCCCTGGAAGTGGCCAGCGAGCCGGCCGTCAGTGGCATCGATTTCCGTCGTGGCACGGACGGTGAAGGTCGCGTCGTGATCAACTTCAACCGCTCCAACGTCGAGTCGCGCGTCACCGAGCGCGGGCGCAAGATCTACGTCGACATCAAGGGCGTGAAGCTGCCGCCGGAGATGAATCAGGTGCTGGATGTCGGCGATTTCGCCACGCCGGTGACGCGTATCGATCCGCAGCGTACCCGTGATGGCGTGCGCATGGTGGTGGATGCCAGTGGCTACTACACCCAGCTGGCCACCCAGGCAGGCAACGAGCTGGTGCTCGAGGTCAAGCCGCTGACGCGCGAAGAGCAGGCGGAGCGCATCAAGGACAAGTTCCCCTACACCGGCAAGAAGATCTCGCTCAACTTCCAGAACATCGAAGTGCGCTCCGTGCTGCAGATCATCGCTGACTTCACGGGGCTCAATCTGGTCGCCAGTGACAACGTCACCGGCAACGTGACCCTGAACCTGAAGGAAGTGCCCTGGGATCAGGCGCTGGATCTGGTGCTCAAGTCCAACGGTCTGGCCAGTCGTCGCATGGGCAACGTGCTGATGGTCGCGCCGGCCGAAGAGCTGGCGGCACTGGAGCGCAAGGAGCTCGAGGCGAACCAGCAGGTCAAGGAGCTGGCGCCGATGACCACCGAATACATCCAGGTGCGTTATGCCAAGGCGGCGGACCTGGCGGCGTTGCTGCGCGGTGAAGGCGGTATCGGTCTGCTGTCCGAGCGGGGACGCGTGATGGTCGATGAGCGCACCAACACCATGCTGATCCAGGATACCCGCGATACGCTCGAGTCCATTCGCGGCACGCTGGAATATCTCGATATCCCGGTGCGTCAGGTGCAGATCGAGGCGCGCATCGTCATCGCGCGCAGCAGCGTCTCCAGCGAGATCGGTGTCAACTGGGGGCTTTCCAACAGCAGCAACGGCAAGTTCGGCCTGGAAGGCGCGTCGACCGGTACGACCAGCAACGGTGGTCTGAGCGTAGATCTGGGTGATGACAGCAGTCCGGGAAGCACCTTCAGTTTCGGTTACCTGTCCGGCGATATCCTGCTGGACCTGGAGCTCTCGGCGCTGGAAAGCGAAGGCAAGAGCCAGACCATCTCCCAGCCCAAGATCATCACCGCCAACCAGAAGAAGGCCGTCATCAAGCAGGGGCAGGAAATTCCCTACGAGGAGGCGACCTCCAGCGGTGCGACCAACATCGAGTTCAAGGAAGCGGTGCTGGCGCTGGAAGTGACGCCGCAGATCACGCCTGACAACCGCATCATCATGGATCTGTTGATCAACAATGACGATGTCTCCGATGACAGCTTCAATGGCGAACCGGCCATCGATACCAATGAAATCGAGACGCAGGTGCTGGTCAATGATGGCGAAACCGTGGTGCTGGGTGGCATTCTGACCTCCGAGCAGATTCGCAGCGTCTTCAAGACGCCCTTCCTCGGGGACCTGCCGGTGATCGGGAATCTGTTCCGCTATACCGAAGAGTCCAACGAGAAGGTAGAATTGCTGGTATTCATTACCCCGAAGATCATCGAGGACGGCCTGGCGGTGCGCTGATGCATGTGATTCCCAACGTATTCCTTGTCGGCCCCATGGGGGCCGGCAAGAGCACTATCGGCCGCCTGCTGGCGGCCGACTTGCATCGTGAATTTTGCGATAGCGACCATGTGATTGAAGACCGCTGCGGAGCCAGCATTCCGTGGATTTTCGACGTCGAGGGCGAGTCCGGCTTTCGTGAGCGTGAGCAGGCTGTCATCGATGAGCTGACCTCGCTCAGGGAAGTCGTGATGGCCACCGGTGGCGGCGCCATCATGGCGGAGGCCAATCGGCGCGTACTGCGCGAACGCGGCACTGTCGTGTATCTCTACGCGCCTGTCGAACAGCAGCTCAAGCGAGCCGGCCGTGATCGCAATCGTCCGCTGTTGCAGCAGGATGACCCCGGGCGGGTGCTCAAGCGCCTGTTCGAGTTGCGTGACCCGCTCTACCGCGAGACGGCCGATATCATCGTGCGTACCGATCGGCGCAGTCCTCGGGCGGTCACCAACGAGATCCGTCGCCGCATCAAGGCGCTGGCGGACCCGTTGCACGCCCCTGGCTAGTCTCATCAGCGCCTGGTGGCCCTGGCGGGCATCAGTCGCTGTCATCTGTTTCGCCCAAGGAGAATTCTGATGTCCCTGGCACCTGCTCATCGTCTTGATGTCGCGCTCGGCGAGCGTAGTTACCCCATTCATATCGGGCCGGGCCTGACCGCACGTGGTGATCTGATTCGTGAGCACCTTGCGGGGCGTCAGGTGATGATCGTCACCAACACCGTGGTGGCACCGCTGTATCTGGACGCACTGAAGGCCTCGTTGGGCGAGGGGCTCGATATCCGCGAGGTCATTCTCGACGACGGTGAGCAGACCAAGCACATGGCCAGCATCGGCCTGATCTGGGATGCCCTGCTCGAGGCCGGCTTCAATCGCCGCTGCACCTTGATCGCCCTCGGTGGTGGCGTGATCGGTGACATGACCGGCTTCGCGGCGGCCTGCTATCAGCGGGGCGCGGCCTTCATTCAGGTGCCGACCACGCTGCTGTCGCAGGTGGATTCCTCGGTGGGCGGCAAGACCGGCGTCAACCATCCGCGTGGCAAGAACATGCTGGGCGCCTTCTGGCAGCCGCGTCTGGTGCTGATCGATACCGCAAGTCTCAAGACATTGCCACAGCGTGAGCTGTCAGCGGGCATGGCCGAGGTCATCAAGTATGGTCTGCTGTGGGATGAAAGCTTCCTGAGCTGGCTGGAAGACAACATGACGGCCTTGATGGCGCTGGATGAGACCCTGCTCGGTGAAGCCATTCGCCGCAGCTGTGCCATCAAGGCGGATGTCGTGGCGCAGGACGAGACCGAGCAGGGCGTGCGTGCGCTGCTCAATCTGGGGCACACCTTCGGGCATGCCATCGAGACGGACCAGGGCTATGGCGTCTGGCTGCACGGCGAAGCCGTCGGCACCGGCATGCTGATGGCGGCTGAGCTTTCGGCGCGCATGGGCTGGCTGTCGAGTGCGGATGTGGAGCGTGTCTCGCACATCATCGCCAAGGCAGGCTTGCCGCTGGCGGCTCCGGAAGACATGGGCGTCGAGGACTTCCTCAAGCACATGCAGCTGGACAAGAAGAATGTCGATGGCCGTCTGCGCCTGATCCTGCTTGAGCGTATCGGCCGAGCGGTGATTACCGAAGAGGCGCCAGCCGGTGTGCTGGCCGACATGCTGGAGCACTGGCCGCGCAGCTCTCGCTGACATCCCGGCCAGCCAACGGCTGGTTCATGGGCGCTGCACGACCACGCAAGCCGTCACCCTCTGGGTGGCGGCTTTTCTTTTGGCGGGTGTCAGCGCGCCGTGACGGAGTCATTGGTGGAGCGTGATTCCTGAATTGGTATGCCGTATGCGTAATCGGTATGGGGTAAATCGAATAAAAACGCTGTTTTTTATTTAACCAATACTAAAGTTGCAAGGCGAAATTCATGGGGCATGTCTACCCGCTAAGCGCTTGAGCCTACAGGGTTTTTTGGTTGAAGGTTCTTCTAACCTTCGGTTTTGTCAGGTTTTTTTGGTCGATGGGCGACCTGTGGAGAATTGCGCAGGCGGGAAGCTGGGGGATATGCTCGAGGGAAATCTGGCGTCGTGTAGCGACACTGATGGCGCCACTATCGGCAGGTATAAAAATAAAGATAACCGATAACTATAACCGGGAAAATGCTTGAAAAAAAGCATCTGGACACATGATTTCTCCGTGAGGCACGCCCCATGAACAAAGGTCTCCACCATCCGGGAGAGTTCCGCGACAACTGCGGCTTCGGTCTGATCGCCCATATGGAAGGGCAGGCGAGCCACGAATTGCTGCAGACCGCCATTGAATCCCTGACCTGCATGACCCACCGTGGCGGGATTGCCGCTGACGGCAAGACCGGCGATGGCTGTGGCCTGCTGCTCAAGATGCCGGACGGCTTCATGCGCCAGATCGCTCGAGAAACCCTCGGGCTGGAACTGGGCGCTCGCTATGCCGTCGGCACGCTTTTCCTGCCCGATGATGACGCGCGTGAACAGTCCGCGCGTGACGCCTTCGAGTCGGCGCTGAGCGCGCGCAATCTCGAGGTGCTGGGCTGGCGCGACATGCCGGTGGATGACAGCGTGTGCGGCCCGATGGCCCGCGACTGCCTGCCGCGCATCCGTCAGGTCTTCGTCGGTGCCGCCGACGAGCGCACCGACATCGCCTTCAATGTCGATCTGTTCATGGCGCGCCGTTATGCCGAGCAGGCGCTGAAGAGTGAAGAGGACTTCTACGTCTGCTCGCTTTCCGGCAAGGTCATCTCCTTCAAGGGTCTGGTGATGCCGGAAGACCTTCCGCGCTTCTACAAGGACCTGGGCGACCCGCGCCTCGAGACCGCGATCTGTGTCTTCCACCAGCGCTTCTCGACCAACACCGCGCCGCGCTGGCCGCTGGCCCAGCCGTTCCGCTTCCTCGCCCACAATGGCGAGATCAACACCATCGAGGCCAACCGCGGCTGGGCCAACGCGCGCAAGGAGAACTTCGTCTCCGAGCAGCTGCCCGAGATCGCCGAGCTGGACGAGATCGTCAACACTGTCGGCTCCGATTCCTCCAGCATGGACAACATGCTGGAAGTCCTGCTGACCGGTGGCATGGATATCTATCGCGCCATCCGCATGATGGTGCCGCCGGCGTGGCAGAACGTCGAGCAGATGGACTCCGATCTGCGTGCCTTCTATGAATACAACTCCATGCACATGGAGGCCTGGGACGGCCCGGCGGGCATCGTGCTCACCGACGGTCGCCACGCCGTGTGCATGCTGGACCGCAACGGCCTGCGTCCGGCGCGTTGGGTCATCACGCGCAATGGTTTCATCACCCTGGCCTCCGAGATCGGCACCTACGATTACAAGCCGGAAGATGTCGTCGCCAAGGGGCGCGTCGGGCCGGGTCAGGTGCTGGGTGTCGATACCGAGACCGGTGAAGTGCTGCACACCGATCAGGTCAGTGAGCGCCTCAAGGGCGCGCATCCCTACAAGCGCTGGCTGCGTGAGAACGCCAACTATCTCGAGTCGGCACTGACCGAGCTGGCGCGTTTCCAGCCGATGGATGCCGATCAGCTGGACGTCTACCAGAAGATGTTCCAGGTCAGCTTCGAGGAGCGCGATCAGCTGCTGCGCCCGCTGGCCGAGAGCGGTCAGGAGGCGGTCGGCTCGATGGGCGATGACACGCCGATGGCCGTGCTGTCGCGCCAGAACCGCGTGCTGACCGACTACTTCCGTCAGAAGTTTGCCCAGGTCACCAACCCGCCGATCGATCCGCTGCGCGAAGCGATTGTGATGTCGCTGGAGACCTGCTGTGGCGCCGAGCTCAACATCTTCGACGCGACGCCGGAGCACGCGCATCGCCTGATCCTGACCACGCCGGTGCTGTCACCGCGCAAGTTCAATGCGCTGGTCAATCACGAAGATCCGGCCTTCACCTCGCAGACGCTCAAGCTGCACTACGATCCGGCGCAGGACTCCCTCAAGCAGGCGCTCAAGGGCCTCTGTCAGCAGGCCGAGGAAGCGGCGCGCAATGGCAAGGTGATCCTGGTACTCAGCGACTGTGGCTTGAAGAAGGGGCAGCTGCCGATCCACGCCGCACTGGCGACCGGCGCCATCCATCATCACCTCGGTGCGCTGGCCCTGCGCCCGCGCGTCAACCTGGTGATCGAGACCGGCTATGCGCGTGACGCGCACCAGATGGCAGTGCTGTTCGGGGTGGGCGCCACGGCGGTCTACCCGTACCTTGCCTATCAGGTGATGGCTGACATGCATCGCACCGGCGAGCTGTCCGGCAACCCGGCAGATGCCCGCGAGAACTATCGCAAGGGCATGCAGAAGGGCCTCTACAAGATCCTGTCCAAGATGGGCATCTCGCACATCGGCTCCTACCGTGGCTCGCAGCTGTTCGAGGCGGTCGGTCTCAACAGTGAAGTCATGGACATGTGCTTTACCGGCATGGCCTCGCGCATCGAAGGCGCCGGCTTTGCCGAGCTGCAGTTCCAGCAGGAACTGCTGGCCCGTGAAGCCTGGCTGCCGCGCAAGCGCATCAAGCAGGGCGGACTGGTCAAGTACGTGCATGGTGGCGAATACCACGCCTACAACCCGGATGTGGTGGTGAAGCTGCAGCAGGCCGTGCAGCAGGGTGACTACGGCAAGTGGAAGGAATTCGCGCGCCTGGTCAACGAGCGTCCGGTGGCGACCATTCGTGATCTGCTGACCCTCAAGCCGGTCGCCGAGCCGCTGCCGATCGAGGAGGTCGAGTCCGTCGAGTCACTGCTGCCGCGCTTCGACAGCGCCGGCATGTCGCTTGGTGCACTGTCTCCCGAGGCACATGAAGCGCTGGCCCAGGCCATGAACGAGGCCGGTGGGCGCTCCAACTCCGGTGAGGGCGGTGAGGACCCGGCGCGTTACGGCACCGTGCGCTCCTCCAAGATCAAGCAGATCGCCTCCGGTCGCTTCGGTGTCACGCCGGCGTACCTGGTCAATGCCGAGGTACTGCAGATCAAGGTCGCACAGGGCGCCAAGCCCGGTGAGGGCGGTCAGCTGCCGGGCGGCAAGGTCAACGACCTGATCGCACGTCTGCGCTACGCCGTGCCGGGGGTGACACTGATCTCGCCGCCGCCGCACCACGATATCTATTCCATCGAGGATCTGGCGCAGCTGATCTTCGATCTCAAGCAGGTCAATCCGTCGGCGCAGGTCTCGGTCAAGCTGGTCTCCGAGCCGGGGATCGGCACCATCGCCACCGGTGTCGCCAAGGCGTACGCCGACCTGATTACCGTCTCCGGCTATGACGGTGGCACCGCGGCCAGCCCGATCACCTCGATCAAGCACGCCGGTTCCCCGTGGGAACTGGGGCTGCCCGAGGTGCATCAGGCGCTGCGCATCAACCAGCTGCGGCACAAGATTCGTCTGCAGACGGATGGTGGCCTCAAGACCGGCCTGGACGTGGTCAAGGCCGCGATCCTGGGCGCCGAGAGCTTCGGCTTCGGTACCGCGCCGATGGTCGCACTGGGCTGCAAGTACCTGCGTATCTGTCACCTGAACAACTGTGCCACCGGTGTCGCGACCCAGCACCAGGCGCTGCGTGACGAGCATTTCCGCGGCACCGTCGAGATGGTCAAGCACTACTTCCGCTTCATCGCCGAGGAAGTGCGCGAGCTGATGGCACTGCTGGGCGTGCGTCAGATCACCGACCTGATCGGTCGTACCGATCTGCTCGAAGTGCTGGAAGGTGAGACCAACGCGCAGCGTCGTCTCGACCTCACGCCGTTGCTGGGCAATGACTTCGTGCCCAAGGACGCGCCGCAGTTCTGCCAGGTCAGCCGCAACGAGCCGCATGATCCCGGTGCCAAGAACCTCGAGATGCTGGCCGCGATGGAATCTGCGATCGACAGCCGCAGCGGTGGCGAGTTCAGCTTCCATGTCACCAACTGCGATCGCTCGGTGGGCGCGCGTGTCTCGGGTGAAATCGCCAAGCGCTATGGCGAGGCCGGATTGGCGGGCTCGCCGCTCAAGGTCAGCCTGACCGGTGTGGCAGGCCAGAGCTTCGGTGTCTGGAACGCGCACGGACTCGAGATGCATCTGGAAGGCGACGCCAACGACTATGTCGGCAAGGGCATGAACGGCGGCAAGCTGACCATCGTGCCGCCGCGTGGTTCGCGCTTCGAGAGCCACAAGACTGCCATCATCGGCAACACCTGCCTGTACGGCGCGACCGGCGGGCGGCTGTATGCCGCGGGCACCGCCGGCGAGCGCTTCGGGGTGCGTAACTCCGGTGCGCACGCCGTGATCGAAGGCGCGGGTGATCACTGCTGTGAGTACATGACCGGCGGTCTGGTGTGCGTGCTGGGCGAGACAGGCGTCAACTTCGGTGCGGGCATGACCGGCGGCTTCGCCTACGTGCTGGACGAGAATCGCGACTTCGTCGACAAGTACAACCACGAGCTGGTGGAAATCCACCGCATCAATACCGAAGCCATGGAGGCCTATCGTCGCCATCTGCGCGAAGTCATCGAGGAATATGTGGCCGAGACCGGCTCCGAGCGCGGGCGCGACATCCTGCGTGATTTCCCTGACTTCGTGCGTCACTTCTGGTTGGTCAAGCCGAAGGCGGCAAGCCTCAACGGCCTGCTGGACCAGTCACGGCGTCAGCCGGAGTGATCGCACCCCTCACCCCAGCATGCCTCGGGTGAGGGCCCGCACCGCGACGGTGCCCGGATTTTGAAGGAGGATTCATCATGGCCAATCAGCTCGCCAACGACTTCCAGTTCATCGATGTGGGTCGTCAGGACCCGCAGAAGAAAGATGCTCGCGTGCGCGCACGTGAGTTCAACGAGATCTATGCCGAGTTCAAGCCGGTAGAAGCCGCCAGCCAGGCACATCGCTGCCTGGGCTGTGGCAACCCCTACTGTGAGTGGAAGTGCCCGGTACACAACTACATTCCCAACTGGCTGAAGCTGGTCTCCGAGGGCAATATCCTTGAAGCCGCCGAGCTTTCGCACCAGACCAACTCGCTGCCGGAAGTCTGTGGTCGCGTCTGCCCGCAGGACCGTCTCTGCGAGGGCGACTGCACCCTGAATGACGGCTTCGGTGCCGTCACCATCGGCTCGGTGGAGAAGTACATCACCGACACCGCCTTCGCGATGGGCTGGCGCCCCGACATGTCCAAGGTCAGCTGGACCGACAAGCGCGTCGCCATCATCGGTGCAGGCCCGGCGGGTCTCGGTGCCGCCGATATCCTGGTGCGCAATGGCGTGCGTCCGGTGATTTATGATCGCCATCCGGAAATCGGCGGTCTGCTGACCTTCGGTATCCCGGAGTTCAAGCTCGAGAAGGGCGTGATGACGCGCCGCCGCGAGATCTTCGAAGAGATGGGCATGGAGTTCCGTCTCAACGTCGAGGTCGGGCGTGATGTGACCTTCGATGCGCTGCTCGAGGAATACGATGCCGTCTTCCTCGGTATGGGTACCTACAACGCCATGAGTGGCGGCTTCCCGGGCGAGGATCTGCCGGGCGTGCACAAGGCGCTCGACTTCCTGATCGCCAACGTCAATCACTGCCTGGGCTTCGAGAAGGACCCGGCGGATTACGTCTCCATGGAAGGCAAGAAGGTCGTGGTGCTCGGCGGCGGTGATACCGCGATGGACTGCAACCGCACCTCCATCCGCCAGGGCGCGGAAAGCGTGACCTGTGCCTACCGTCGTGACGAGGCCAACATGCCGGGCTCACGTCGTGAGGTGACCAATGCCCGCGAAGAGGGCGTCGATTTCCTCTTCAACCGTCAGCCGGTGGCAGTGGTCGGCGATGGCAAGGTCGAAGGCGTCAAGGTCGTGCGCACCCGCCTGGGTGAGCCGGATGCCAATGGTCGTCAGCGTCCGGAAGTGGTGCCGGGTTCCGAAGAGATTCTGCCGGCGGATGCCGTGGTCGTGGCCTTCGGCTTCCAGGCAAGCCCTGCGCCGTGGTTCGCCGACTTCGACATCGCCGTCGATGAGCGTGGCCGCATCGCGACCAGCGCCGAGCGTCATGCCTTCCAGACCACCAATGCCAAGGTGTTCGCTGGCGGTGACATGGTGCGCGGCTCCGATCTGGTGGTGACCGCCATCGATGAAGGTCGCCGTGCCGCTGAAGGGATTCTTGATTTCCTGGAAGTGTAAGGGTCATGTGACGTCACGCATCAGGCCCGCCACGGCGGGTCTGATGCGTTATGGCGGGTGCATCGGATGGCGACGCGAGATGGGCAGGTGGTGGCATTCAAATTGAGCCGGAGCAGCCTTTCCGCTAGACTGGCGACCCATCCTGATCCGTTCCCCCGGATCTCTCCTACAGCTCACGTTTTCGGCAGGTTTCCATGACACGATTTATCTTCGTGACGGGCGGCGTTGTGTCCTCGCTTGGCAAGGGCATCGCATCCGCTTCGCTGGCGGCTATTCTCGAGGCCCGTGGCCTCAAGGTCACCATCCTCAAGCTGGATCCGTACATCAACGTCGATCCGGGCACCATGAGCCCGTTCCAGCACGGCGAAGTCTTTGTCACCGAAGATGGCGCGGAAACCGACCTCGACCTCGGTCACTACGAGCGTTTCATCCGCTCGCGCATGACCCAGGGCAACAACTTCACTACCGGTCGCGTCTACGAGCACGTGCTGCGCAAGGAGCGCCGCGGTGACTACCTCGGCGGAACAGTGCAGGTCATCCCGCACATCACCGACGAGATCAAGCGTCGCGTGATCGCCGGCGGTGAAGGCTATGACGTCGCACTGGTCGAGATCGGCGGTACCGTGGGTGACATCGAGTCGCTGCCGTTCCTGGAGTCCATCCGTCAGCTGCGTGCGCAGCTGGGTGGCGAGCGTGCACTCTTCATGCACCTGACGCTGGTGCCGTACATCAAGACGGCCGGCGAGACCAAGACCAAGCCGACCCAGCACAGCGTCAAGGAGCTGCGCTCCATCGGTATCCAGCCGGATATCCTGATCTGCCGCAGCGAAGTCGAGATCGAGGAAAGCGAGCGTCGCAAGATCTCGCTGTTCACCAACGTCGAAGAGCGTGCCGTCGTCTCCCTGCAGGATGCCGACACCATCTATCGCATTCCGTTGATGCTCCACGAAGCCGGCCTCGACGAGATCGTCTGCGACAAGTTCCGCCTGGAGGCCAAAGAGGCCGACATGTCCGAGTGGGTCGCGGTGCTCGACGCCAAGCTCAACCCGCTCAAGACCATCAACATCGCGATGGTCGGCAAGTACATGGAGCTGCTCGACGCCTACAAGTCGCTGAACGAGGCGCTGATCCACGCCGGTATCCAGGGGCGTGTGAAGGTCAACGTCGACTTCATCGACTCCGAGGAAATCGAGCGCAACGGCACCGACCGTCTGATCGGCAAGGACGCGGTGCTGGTACCGGGCGGCTTCGGCGAGCGTGGCGTGGAAGGCAAGATCGCCACTGCGCGCTTCGCGCGTGAGAACAAGGTGCCGTATCTGGGCATCTGCCTGGGCATGCAGGTTGCCGTCATCGAGTTCGCGCGTAACGTGGCAGGCTGGAGCGATGCCAACTCCACCGAGTTCACCCATGACACCCAGCACCCGGTGGTCGGTCTGATCACCGAGTGGCTGACGCCGGAAGGCAAGATCGAGACCCGCGACGCGGCGTCTGATCTGGGCGGCACTATGCGCCTCGGCGGCCAGGCCTGCAGCCTGCTCAACGGCTCCAAGGCGCATCAGGCCTATGGCAGCGACGAGATCGTCGAGCGTCACCGTCACCGCTATGAGGTCAACGACCAGTTCGTGCCGGCCCTTGAAGAAGCGGGCCTGATCTTCTCCGGTCGCAGCGTCGACAACTCTCTGGTCGAGATGGTCGAGCTGCCGGATCACCCGTGGTTCGTGGCATGTCAGTTCCACCCGGAATTCACCTCCACGCCGCGTGATGGCCATCCGCTGTTCACCGGCTTCGTGAATGCCGCGCTCAATCACAAGGCGGCGCGTACTCGCGGCGAGTGATAGGGTGTTGAGCGGGCGCCACCTCGGGTGGCGCCCGTAGGTCTTCTCCGCGGTGGTTGCATGTCTTGATGTTCGCCAGAGCATCATCAGGCAGACTGCCGATGGACAACGATTTGATGGACGGTGCAGAGATGAGCAACGAACAACGCATGATCGAATTTGCGGGTCTGCAAGTCGCCAACGATCGTCCGATGACGCTTTTCGGTGGCATGAACGTGCTCGAATCGCGGGAGCTGGCGCTGGAAGTCGCCGAGCAGTATGTCGAAGTGACGACACGCCTGGGCATGCCGTACGTCTTCAAGGCCAGCTTCGACAAGGCCAATCGCAGCTCCATGCACTCCTACCGTGGTCCCGGGATGGAGAAGGGGCTCGAGATTCTGGCCGAGATCAAGTCGCGCTTCGGTGTGCCGATCATCACGGACGTGCATGAGCCGCATCAGGCGGCAGCCGTGGCGGAAGTGGCCGATGTCATCCAGCTGCCGGCCTTCCTGGCGCGGCAGACGGACCTGGTCGTGGCCATGGCGCGCACCGGCGCCGTCATCAACGTCAAGAAGCCGCAGTTCCTCGCGCCGCACGAGATGCGCCATGTCGTCGCCAAGTGCGGTGAAGCGGGCAATGACCGGATTCTGCTGTGCGAGCGTGGCTCCAGCTTCGGTTACAACAACCTGGTGGTCGACATGCTCGGCATGGCCGAGATGAAGGATAGCGGCCTGCCGGTATTGTTCGATGTCACCCACTCGCTGCAGCGCCCGGGCGGGCGAGCCGATTCCGCTGGCGGGCGTCGTGAGCAGGTCTTCGATCTGGCACGCTCCGGTGTCGCATTGGGGCTGGCGGGTCTGTTCCTCGAAGCGCATCCGGACCCGGACAACGCCAAGTGTGACGGCCCCTGCGCCTTGCCGCTGGATCAGCTCGAACCCTTCCTGCGCCAGCTGCAATCGCTGGATGCACTGGTCAAGGGCTTCGCGCCGCTGGACATTCGTTGAGCAGGACTACTGGCCGTTCACCCCTGTGTGAGCGGCCTTTTTGCACTATGGGCAAGATGCCCGTCGTGGTGTTTCAATCCCCCGTGTAGAGGACGACACAAGATGGCCAATATCGTCGAAATCCGCGCCCTTGAGGTGCTCGATTCCCGTGGTAACCCGACCGTACAGGCCGAGGTCGTGCTGGAGGGTGGCCAACGCGCCAGTGCCTGCGCTCCTTCCGGTGCCTCCACCGGTTCGCGTGAAGCGCTGGAATTGCGTGATGGCGACAAGAGCCGTTATCTGGGCAAGGGCGTGCTGAAGGCAGTCGAAGCCGTCAATGGCGCGATCCGCGAGCGCCTCGTGGGCATGGATGCACTCGACCAGCGCGCGCTGGACGATGCCATGCTGGCGCTGGACGGTACCGAGAACAAGGAATCGCTGGGTGCCAACGCGATTCTTGCCGTCTCTCTGGCGGCTGCCAAGGCGGCAGCGCAGGCCAAGGGCATCGAGCTCTACGCTCACATCGCTGAGCTTTACGGCCAGCCAGGCCAGTACTCCATGCCGGTGCCGATGATGAACATCATCAACGGCGGTGAACATGCCGACAACAATGTCGACATCCAGGAGTTCATGGTCCAGCCGGTCGGCGCGCCGACCTTCCGTGAAGCACTGCGCACCGGCGCCGAGATCTTCCACGCGCTGAAGAAGGTGCTGCAGGGTCGCGAGCTGAGCACCTCCGTGGGTGATGAAGGTGGCTTTGCACCGAACCTGGCGTCCAACTCCGAAGCACTGGCCGTCATCAAGCAGGCCGTCAGCGATGCAGGCTACACCCTGGGCACCGATGTGACCCTGGCGCTGGATTGCGCGTCTTCCGAGTTCTACAAGGACGGTCAGTACAACCTGTCCGGCGAAGGCAAGAGCTTCGACGCACGTGGTTTCGTCGACTATCTGGCCGGCCTGGCCGCGGAATATCCGATCGTCTCCATCGAAGACGGCATGGATGAGTCCGACTGGGAAGGCTGGAAGATGCTGACCGACGAGTTGGGCGACAAGGTGCAGCTGGTCGGCGACGATCTGTTCGTCACCAATACGCGCATCCTGAGCCGTGGTATCGATGAAGGCATCGGCAACTCCATCCTGATCAAGTTCAACCAGATCGGCTCACTGTCCGAGACCCTGGATGCGATCAAGATGGCGCAGGCCGCCGGCTTCACCGCGGTCATCTCCCACCGCAGTGGCGAGACCGAAGACACCACCATCGCTGACCTCGCCGTCGGTACCTGTGCTGGCCAGATCAAGACCGGCTCTCTGTGCCGCTCTGACCGTGTCGCCAAGTACAACCGTCTGCTGGTGATCGAGCAGCAGCTGGGTGACGTGGCTTACAACGGCCTGAAAGAGATCAAGGGTCAGTAATCGCCTGTGATGTGAGGGCTCAGCGCCCAGCATCGCAGAGGTAACTTGCAACGGGGTCGTGCCTTCTGGCACGGCCCCGTTGTGCATTGCAGGCGATGATTGAGTGCGTTTGAGGGGGATGCAGGAAACAGGCCGTTTTCAGGCACTGATTTCGTGTAAGCCATCTCTTACAAATCCCGCAGGACAATCGAGACACTGGCTGCGAGTCGCCTGCGGACATGAACGTATGTTCTTCAATATCTATTTGATTTTATTGATGATATTTTCTTTGACGGCCTGTTCAGATATAGCGGGTTAAGCGGTTTGGCTAGTTGCCTCGCCGGCGAATGCTGCCCAGAATGGCTGCATGGACGTGAGGGTGCGGCGGGACACCGCAGTCTCGGCAGGATGCCAACGGGATGATCAGAAAAGACTTGATGGCGAGACAGGACGTTTCGCCCCGCTGAGCAGGACGCTCGGCGGAAAAGGACCTGACATGGACGTCGGTAGCAGAGAGCTGCATATCTTCGCTTGAAGGAGTCAGGCGAGAAATGCTAGGGAAGCAAGGATAGCGGGCATGACACCGGAGTGTGTCAGGATCAGGATGATCCGTCGGCGATGGGAAGCGCCACACAGGCAGGAAGCACGATAACGACACGGAGTGTCGAAGAGCCCCAGGCTCTGATATGCAGTCAGGAAGCTTGCCCTTCACAGGAAGTGACGGATGACGGGACATCATCCGCGTCAGGAATGATGGGGCAGAAAGCGGCAGCATCAAGTGGCAGGAAGCCACGACAAGGATGGTCGGACAAGGAATGTCGTGAGGCTGTCAGCTGCACAGGCAGGGAGCGGTACAGGCAGGACGCCGGGCAATGCATGGGCAGGACAGCAGGACAGGCAAATATCTGCACTAACGGGCATTGCGGTGGGACAGCTGCGCGAGCAGTGCTGCAATGCCCGCCACGCGTGACGGTGCGCCCCGAATGACAGGATGTCGTGAAGGGCAGGGACAGCACTCAGGAGTGCGATCCAGGATGGATCGACAGGGACACGCTTGGAGCGGGCGACCTTACGGGGTCGCCCTTTTTTATGCCCGGATGTCAGGGGGCTGAGCTCCTGACATGAGCTTGAGTCTCCGACTTCAGGCACCGACTTCAAGCATCAGAGACAGAAACGGCAGCGGCTCCCGAGGGAATCGCTGCCGTTTCTGTCGTGAGACCCGGGCTTGCCCGGTCAGGGCGGGCAAGCCGCTTGCCACGTGAGATGCGGGTTGCTTGAGGGGCTTACTGCTCCAGATACTCAAGCTTGCCATCGACACCATCCCACTTCTCGGCGTCTTCCATGGCGTCCTTCTTCTCGCTGATGTTCGGCCAGACTTCGGCCAGATCGGCATTCAGCTCGATGAATTCCTTCTGGTTCTCCGGCACTTCATCTTCGGAGAAGATGGCTTCGGCGGGGCATTCCGGCTCACACAGCGCGCAGTCAATGCACTCATCCGGGTTGATCACCAGGAAGTTCGGGCCTTCGTAGAAGCAATCCACCGGGCAGACTTCCACGCAGTCGGTGTATTTGCAGCGAATGCAGTTCTCGGTGACGATGAATGCCATGCAGGTCTCCTGACGCGGATTGGCGTCTCTCTCGTAGGTCGTGGTCCAGGCGCCCACCATGTGTCATCTCGGCGACATCATGGTCTTCAGGTTATAAGCGGCGCAGATGTTATAAGGCGTTATTCTAGTGGCGCTCTGCCGCCCCCGCAATCAGCAGGGGCGGATCGTTTTGGAATGGTGCTATGCCCGAAGGTTGCTGTCGAGCCTTGCCGCGCATTCTCGGGCCTTGCCACTCATTCTCGGGCCGGGCACGCCAACGCTGGCTCGGTGTGACGGCGCTCAGCGCTGACGGTGCCATTCGTAGATCAGCTCCAGCGCTCGCTTGGGGCTCAGATCATCCGGGTCTAGGCCATTGAGGGCCTCGACAACCGGATGCGGCGGTGCCGCGAACAGGTCATTCTGCTGCGGTACCGGCTGGCCCAGCGCATCCTCGCGCGCCACCTGCGGACGATCGACTTCCTGCTGCTCCAGGCTGGTCAGCTTCTCGCGCGCGCGCAGGATGACGCTCTGCGGCACCCCGGCCAGCTGGGCCACCTGCAGGCCATAGCTCTGGCTGGCAGGGCCTTCCTCGACACGGTGCATGAAGACGATGCCATCGCCGTGCTCAGCGGCCGTCAGGTGCACGTTGGCGACGGCATCGGCATGCTCGGGCAGCGCCGTCATCTCGAAGTAATGGGTCGCGAACAGGGTGAAGGCACGCGTGCGCGCCAGATGCTCGGCGCTGGCCCATGCCAGTGACAGGCCATCGAAGGTCGAGGTGCCGCGGCCGATTTCATCCATCAACACCAGGCTCTCATCAGTGGCGTTATGCAGGATGCTGGCGGTCTCGGTCATCTCGACCATGAAGGTCGAGCGGCCGCCGGCCAGGTCATCCGAGGAGCCGATGCGCGTGAAGATGCGGTCCAGCGGGCCGATGCAGGCGCGCGACGCCGGCACGAAGCTGCCGGTATGCGCGAGCAGAGCGATCAGTGCCGTCTGGCGCATGTAGGTGGATTTACCGCCCATGTTGGGGCCGGTGATCACCAGCATGCGCCGCGCATCATCGAAGCGCACATCGTTGGGAACGAAGGGATGATCGCTGACATGCTCGACCACCGGGTGGCGTCCGCCTTCGATATCGATGCCCGGGGTCTCGCTGAGTTCGGGGCGCACGAAATCGAGCGAGGCAGCGCGATCGGCGAAGGCGGTCAGCACATCCAGTGACGCCAGTGCGCGGGCCGTCTGCTGCAGGCCATCCAGTTCGGTATTCAGGTCATCCAGCAGGTGCTCGTACAGCAGCTTCTCGCGCGCCAGTGACTTGGACTTGGCAGACAGCGCCTTGTCCTCGAACTCCTTGAGCTCGGGGATGATGAAGCGCTCGGCATTCTTGAGGGTCTGGCGACGGATGTATTCCGGCGGGGCCTCGGCCGATTGCGAGCGCGGCAGCTCGATGAAGTAGCCATGCACGCGGTTGTAGCCGACCTTGAGGTTGCTCAGGCCGGTGCGCTCGCGCTCGCGGGTCTCGAGTGCGACCAGATACTGGCCGGCGTTCTCGGACAGGCCGCGATACTCGTCCAGCTCATCGTCGTAGCCATCGGCGATCACGCCACCATCGCGCAGCACCACCGGCGGATTCTCGACCAGCGCCTCGCTGAGCATCGCGGAAAGTGCCGGGAACAGGCGGATGGCATCGCGCAGGTCATCGATGGCGCTGCCTTTTTCGACGCTGGCGAGCACGGCGCGCAGCTCGGGCAGAGTGTTGAGGCCATCGCGCAGGCGTGCCATGTCACGGGGGCGTGCGCTGCGCAGCGCGACACGGGCGAGGATACGCTCCACATCGCCGATGCGCTTGAGCAGGCCTTGCAGCTCGAAGGGGTAGTCGCCATCCAGCAGACGTTGCACCGCCGCCTGACGCTGGCCGATCTGGAGCTGATCGCGCAGCGGGCGGTTGAGCCAGCGCTTGAGCAGGCGTGAACCCATCGCGGTCGCGGTGACGTCCAGCACGCTGGCCAGCGTGTTGTCGCTGGTGCCGCCCAGGTTGGTGTCGATCTCGAGGTTGCGACGGCTGGCGGCATCGATCACCACCGAGTCATCGCGGCTCTCGACGGCCAGCGCGGTCACGTGGGGCAGGCCGGTACGCTGGGTGTCGCGAGCGTAGTCGAGCAGGGCACCGGCTGCCGTGACGGCGCGCGTCAGGTGGCTGCAGCCGAAGCCGTTGAGGTCCTGGACGCCGAACTGATCGCACAGCAGGCGCAAGGCAGTCTCGTGATCGAAGTGCCAATCGCTCTGGCGGGTCAGGCCCGGGCGCGAGGCCAGGCTGGCGGGGAGGGTACGGCTTTCGCCGACCATGACTTCGGCAGGCGACAGACGCTGGATCTCGGCCAGCAGCTCGTCATCACCATTGACCTCGAGCACGCTGAAGCGACCGGAGGAGAGCTCGAGAGCGGCCAGGCCCCAGGTCTCGCCATCACGATGCAGCGCCACCAGCAGGTTGTCGCGGCTGGCATCCAGCAGCGCCTCATCATGCAGCGTTCCCGGGGTGACGATACGTACCACCTTGCGCTCGACAGGCCCCTTGCTGGTCGCCGGGTCACCGATCTGCTCACAGATGGCTACCGATTCGCCCATCTTGACCAGGCGTGCCAGATAGCCTTCGGCGCTGTGGTAGGGCACCCCTGCCATGGGGATCGGGGAACCGCCGGAGCTGCCGCGCGCCGTCAGCGTGATATCGAGCAGTTGTGCTGCGCGCTTGGCGTCCTCATGAAACAGTTCATAGAAGTCGCCCATGCGATAGAACAGCAGCACGCCGGGGTGCTCGCGTTTGATCTTCATGTACTGCGTCATCATCGGCGTCATCTGGGGCGCGCTGTTCTTGGCCATGGCCATGGACTTCCTTGACTGCACTGCAATGGGAAAAAGCACACATGCGAGAGCACGGCATGCGGGATGCGCGATATTCTACGGACTGGCGCGGCCGGCTCCAATGCCTGTGATGTCTCATGCTCGCTGCCCTTTTCACCCGATGACCTCCACAAGGAGAAAGTTCGTGAGCCGATTGACTGGTACGACCCCCGAGGCTGCGTGCGCGAATGCCCTGGCTGAGCAGTTGCAGGCGTTGGCAGTCGCGCGCGGCGTGCGCATCACCACCGCCGAGTCGTGCACCGGGGGCGGGGTGAGTGCGGCGATCACGGCGATTGCCGGTAGCTCCAGCTATTTCGATGCGGGCTACGTGACCTATTCCAATGCCACCAAGCAGCGCCTGCTGGGGGTCAGTGAGACATCGCTTGAAACATTCGGTGCCGTCTCAGAGGCGGTCGTGTGCGAGATGGTGCGGGGCGCCTGTCGCGAAAGTGGCGCTGAGCTGGGGGTGGCGATCAGCGGTGTGGCCGGCCCCGGCGGGGGAAGTGACGAGAAGCCCGTCGGCACCGTATGGCTGGCGTGGGGGAGCGAGGCGCGCCAGCAGGCACGCTGCTGTCACTTTCCCGGCGACCGGCAGGCCGTGCGCGACGCCGCGGTGCGGGAGGCATTGCAGGGCTTGATCGAGCGCGTGGAGGCCTTGCAGATCGGCACCGAAGACGCATGAGCCCGATGCAAGCCCCGCGTTGAGGGTGCTGCCTGAAAAAGCGCATCACCGGACTGGCAGAGTGACGCAACTTGCGGCATTATACTGTCCATGTATACAGGGTTTTGCCACGACACCTCAGCCGCTAGTCTGACGGTGTCTGCTCAGCTCTCAGTGATAGAATTCTCTATTCCAGGTGGCAGCCCGTGTGGCTCCGCCGTTCGACAGGAGGCCACATGGCAAAGGACGACAATCGTACCAAGGCGCTGAACGCGGCGCTGTCCCAGATCGAGCGCCAGTTCGGCAAGGGCGCCGTCATGCGCATGGGCGATGCCCCGCGTGTGGCCATCCCGTCGGTTTCCACCGGTTCTCTGGGGCTGGATATCGCACTCGGCATCGGCGGCCTGCCCTTCGGGCGCGTGGTCGAGATCTATGGCCCGGAATCCTCGGGCAAGACGACACTGACCCTCTCGGTCATCGCCCAGGCGCAGAAGCAGGGCAAGGTCTGTGCCTTCATCGATGCCGAGCACGCACTGGATCCGTCCTACGCCGAGAAGCTGGGCGTCAATCTGGACGAGATGCTGGTCTCCCAGCCGGACACCGGTGAGCAGGCGCTCGAGATCGTCGACATGCTGGTACGCTCCGGCGGCGTTGACGTCATCATCGTCGACTCCGTGGCGGCACTGACGCCGCGTGCCGAGATCGAAGGCGAGATGGGCGACTCCCACGTCGGCCTGCAGGCGCGTCTGATGTCCCAGGCGCTGCGCAAGGTGACCGGTCACATCAAGAACGCCAACTGCATGGTGGTGTTCATCAACCAGATCCGCATGAAGATCGGCGTGATGTTCGGTAGCCCCGAAACCACGACTGGCGGTAACGCACTGAAGTTCTACTCCAGTGTGCGTCTGGATATCCGTCGCACCGGTTCCGTGAAGTCCGGTGATGAAGTCACCGGTAACGAGACCCGCGTCAAGGTCGTCAAGAACAAGGTCGCGCCGCCGTTCCGTCAGGCCGAGTTCCAGATTCTCTACGGCAAGGGCATCTATCACGCCGGTGAGGTGATCGATCTGGGCGTGCAGTGTGGTCTGGTCGGCAAGTCAGGCGCCTGGTACAGCTATCAGGGCAGCAAGATCGGTCAGGGCAAGGCCAATTCCGCCCAGTACCTGGAAGACAATCCCGCCATCATGGAGGAGATTGAAACCCAGATCCGTGCCCAGTTGCTGGCAGCGCCGGAAGCCAAGGAAGAGCCGAAAGAGACCGCGGCCGCCGAGAGTGAAGACGACCTGGATATCGATCTCGACTGAGGTTCGTCCAGAAGAAAGAGCAAGAGCGCCAGCCGCCAGGCTGGCGTCATCGCACCGTGTCGTTTCCGACCCGGTGAGATGACCCCAAGGCGCCCGCCCCGATGACTCGGAGGCGGGCGCCTTGCGTTCACGTCCATCGATGTCCTTCTGCTCAACCCCGGGGAGCATGACCATGCACGATGACAGCGCTGAAATGGGTGGGCCTGAGTATCAACCGCTCGACTCAGGCGCGATGACGCCGCAACGGCGTGCGCGCAATGATGCCATCGCGCGTCTGGCGCGCCGCGAACATAGCCGCCGCGAGCTGCACGACTATCTCAAGGAGCGTGACTACCTGCGGGCGGTCAGCGATGACGAGTTGGCAGAGCGGCAAGCCGCTGGCGAGGAGGGCGCACAGGCGGCCTTGAGTCGCGATGAGGTCGAGCTGCTGATCGAGGAGGTGCTGGAGCGCATGGCCGAGGAGGGCCTGCAATCCGATGAGCGCTTTGCCGCCAGCTTCCTGCGGACGCGAGTGCTGCGCGGGCAGGGGCCGAGGCGTATCCAGCAGGAGCTGCGCCAGCGTGGTATCGATAGCGAGACGCTCAATGCCGTGATGCGTGCCGCCAGTGACCCGACGCCGGATGCCTTCGGTCATGTCGAGGCGGTGGATTTCTTCGAGCTGGCGCGCGAGACGCTGGCCAGGCGCTTCTCCGGCCCCGGCGAGGGGCACAAGGAGCGCGCACGGCGCGAGCGCTTTCTGCTCCAGCGCGGCTTCGACTATGAGCAGCTGCGCTATGCCATGGAGTCCGCCTGGAGTGATGAGGGGGAGGAAGGCTAGCTGGCGGGCGACTGTTTGGCTCTCATGACGCGCAAACCGGCGCTTCAGGACATTTCCCCCCCTTTAGCTTGCGCGAACAGGCGTTATACTAGGTCGTCTTGCGACGGCACGGGGCAGGCGCCTTCTTTCATGCTTTTCATTGCACCTCCATGCATACCCACATGGATGAATATGCAGAAACCATGCGGAAGTCATGCAGAAGACCCCCGGAGCGTCTTTACGCACATCGCTACGGAACCTCTATGAAAAGCGCAGAAATCAGAAACGCCTTCCTGACCTATTTCGAGAAGCAGGGCCATACCATCGTTCCCACCAGCTCCCTGGTGCCGAACAACGACCCGACCCTGCTGTTCACCAACGCCGGCATGGTGCCCTTCAAGGATGTCTTCCTGGGCCGTGATCCGCGTGGCTACAGCCGTGCGACCTCTGCGCAGCGCTGCGTGCGCGCCGGTGGCAAGCACAATGACCTGGACAACGTCGGCTATACCGCCCGTCACCACACCTTCTTCGAGATGCTGGGCAACTTCAGCTTCGGCGACTACTTCAAGCGCGAAGCCATCCAGTTTGCCTGGAAGTTTCTGACCGAAGAACTCGGCCTGCCGAAGGAGAAGCTGTGGGTCACCGTGCACGTCAGCGATGATGAAGCCCGTGACATCTGGTTCAACGAGGTCGGCATCGATCAGAACCGCTTCTCGCGTCTCGACGAGGACAACTTCTGGCAGATGGGCGACACCGGCCCGTGCGGCCCGTCCTCCGAGATCTTCTATGACCACGGCGAAGATGTCGCCGGTGGCCCGCCGGGCAGCCCGGACGAGGATGGCGATCGCTACATCGAGATCTGGAACCTGGTCTTCATGCAGTTCGACCGTGACGCCGAGGGCACGCTGCACCCGCTGCCCAAGCCGTCCATCGATACCGGCATGGGCCTGGAGCGTGTCGCGGCCGTGATGCAGGGCGTGCACTCCAACTACGAGATCGATCTGTTCCAGAATCTGCTGGCCGCCGCGGCCGAGATCATCGGTCACGACAACATCGCCACGCCGTCACTGCGCGTGGTGGCTGACCACATCCGCTCGTGTGCCTTCCTGATCGCCGATGGCGTGCTGCCCTCCAACGAAGGCCGTGGCTACGTGCTGCGTCGCATCATCCGTCGCGCCGTGCGTCACGGTCACAAGCTGGGGGCGCGTGGCAGCTTCTTCTACAAGCTGGTCGCGGCTCTCGACAGCGAGATGGGCGATGCCTATCCGGAACTGCGCGCCGCACGCGAGCAGATCGAACGTGTGCTGCTCAAGGAAGAAGAGCAGTTCGCGCGTACGCTGGAACATGGCATGAAGCTTCTGGAAGAAGCCATCGCTGACCTCGAGGGCAATACCCTCGACGGCGAGACCATCTTCAAGCTCTACGACACCTACGGCTTCCCGTATGACCTGACCGCCGACATCTGCCGCGAGCGCGAGCTGATCCTCGATGAGGCAGGTTTCCAGGCGGCCCTGGAAGCACAGCGTGATCGCGCCCGTGCCGCCAGCAACTTCGGCGGCGACTACTCCGCCAACCTGGTGCTGGAAGGCGAGACCGTCTTCACCGGTTACGACCAGCTGGAAGGGGAAGCCACCGTCACCTCGCTGTTCGACGCCGAAGGCAATGCCGTCGAGCAGCTCGAGGTGGACACCAAGGGCATCGTGGTGCTCGATACCACCCCGTTCTACGGCGAGTCAGGCGGCCAGGCCGGTGACACCGGTTATCTGCATCTGGATGGTGGCCGCTTCCAGGTCAGCGATACCCAGAAGCAGACCGGCCATCACCTGCACCACGGTGTGCTGATCGAAGGCGCTCTCAAGGTCGGTGACAAGGTGCGTCCGCAGGTCGATGCCGAGCTGCGCGCGGCTTCCGTGCGCAACCACTCCGCCACGCACCTGCTGCACGAAGCGCTGCGTCTGGTGCTGGGCGAGCACGTTCAGCAGAAGGGCTCGCTGGTCACGGCCGAGCGTCTGCGCTTCGACTTCAGCCACTTTGAGGCGATGACGGCCGAGCAGCTGTCCGAGGTCGAGCGCATCGTCAACGCGCAGATCCTGGCCAACGCCGAGACCACCATCGAGTTCATGAGTCTCGATGAGGCCAAGGCGCGCGGCGCAGCGGCACTCTTCGATGCCAAGTATGGTGAGGAAGTCCGCGTGCTGACCATCGGTCAGGATGCCTTCTCCATCGAGCTGTGCGGCGGGACTCACGTCAAGCGCAGCGGCGACATCGGCCAGATGCACATTCTCGCCGAGACCGGCATCGCGTCCGGCGTGCGTCGTATCGAGGCCATCACCGGTCGCGCCGCGCGTGACTTCCTGCTCGCGCAGGAAGCGACTCTGGCTCGCCTCGGTGAGCGTCTCAAGGCCAAGCCGGAGCAGGTCGAGGAGCGCGTCGGCAGCCTGCTGGAGCGCAACCGCGGCCTCGAGAAGGAGCTTGAACGCCTCAAGGCCAAGCTGGCGTCCGCTTCGGCCAGCGACATGCTCAGCGACATCGCCAATGTCCAGGGCATCAAGGTGCTGGCCAAGCAGGTCGAAGGCGTCTCCGGCAAGGAGCTGCGTGGCCTGATGGATGACCTCAAGTCCAAGCTCGGCTCCGGCATCCTGGTGCTCGGCGTCGCGGACGGTGACAAGGTCAGCCTGATCGCCGGTGTCACCGACGACCTGACCTCGCGCGTCAAGGCGGGTGACCTGGTGCGCCACGTGGCCGAGCAGGTCGGTGGCAAGGGTGGCGGTCGTGCTGACATGGCCCAGGCCGGTGGCAGTGACGCCGCCTCGCTTCCGGGCGCACTGGCCGGTGTGCCATCATGGGTAGACGCCCAGCTGGGCTGACAGTACAAGATGAAGGCCGGGCTCCTCTTGGGGAGACCCGGCCTCTTTTTGGGCTCACATGAGCTTCATGTGGGGACAACGCAAACGGACACGGATAACGGAAACGCACATGGCGCTATACGTTCAGAAGTTCGGAGGCACTTCGGTCGGCTCGGTGGAGCGGATCAAGGCCGTCGCCGAGAAGGTCAAGCGATTCCGCGATGAAGGCCATCAGATTGTCGTGGTCGTCTCTGCCATGAGTGGCGAGACCAACCGACTGATCGGTCTCGCCAGCGAGATCAATGATGACCCGACACCGCGCGAGATGGACATGCTGGTCTCCACTGGCGAGCAGGTCACCATTTCCCTGCTGGCCATGGCGCTGCAGAAGATCGGCGTCGACGCGACCTCCTACACAGGGGCGCAGGTGGGAATCCGCACCGATAGCGCGCACACCAAGGCGCGTATCCAGCACATCGATACCGATGACCTGCGTGAAGACCTCGACGATGGCAAGGTGGTCGTGGTGGCAGGCTTCCAGGGTGTCGATGAAGAGGGCAACATCACGACGCTGGGTCGTGGTGGCTCTGACACCACCGGTGTCGCCCTGGCTGCCGCACTGAAGGCGGATGAGTGCCAGATCTACACCGATGTCGATGGTGTCTATACCACTGACCCGCGCGTGTGCTCCAAGGCACGTCGTCTGGAAACGGTGACCGTCGAGGAAATGCTGGAAATGGCGAGCCTGGGCTCCAAGATCCTGCAGATCCGTTCGGTGGAATTCGCCGGCAAGTACAATGTTCCCCTGCGTGTGCTGTCTTCCTTCGAGGATGGCCCGGGTACCCTGATCGTCGCTGAGGAAGAAGACAACATGGAAGAACCGCTGATCTCCGGCATCGCCTTCAATGTCAACGAAGCCAAGCTGACTCTGCTCAACACGCCGGATATCCCGGGTGTCGCTTCCAAGATTCTGGGCCCGATCGCCGATTCCAACATCGAAATCGACATGATCGTCCAGAACGTCTCTCCGGACGGCAATACCACTGACTTCTCCTTTACCGTCGCCAAGACCGACTTCAAGGCGACCCAGCGCATCCTGACTGAGACGGTGATTCCGTCCGTCGGTGGTGGTGAGATGCGCGGTGATGACAACATCGCCAAGGTCTCGCTGGTCGGTGTCGGCATGCGTTCTCACGCGGGTGTCGCCTCCAAGATGTTCCGCGTACTGGCGGAAGAAGGCATCAATATCCGCATGGTCTCCACTTCAGAGATCAAGATTTCCGTCCTGATCGACGAGAAATTCATGGAGCTGGCGGTTCGCTCTCTGCACACCGCTTTCGGCCTGGATGCAGAAGCGATCAGCGACGAGACTGCCTGAGTCTCACCACGGAGCGTGCAGCAAGGAAGTCGTAAAGACACCGACAATCAATGACTTGGCCAAGTCGTGAAGCGTCGGTGCCCAGGCCGGGGATGTTGGTCTGGCAGACGTGCGGCACGTGAAGTCGATAGCGCCCGATGCATTTTCTGTCATTCTTCTGAATGTCAGTCTGTGCATCGGGCGCTTTCATTCAACGTGTCTATCGGGTGTGATGAAGGTATGGCATTGGCCGTCGGAGCATGCATAGCGCATAATTCGAGCTTCATGCATCAGGGTGGTCGACTTGTCCCGGTCGATCGCCGCCTCCACATCCCGTTGAAGTCCCAGCTGTTTTGAATTTCTGACAAGGAGATCAGTCATGCTCATCCTGACCCGTAGAGTGGGTGAAACTCTGATGATTGGAGACGACATCACTGTCACCGTTCTCGGAGTGAAAGGTAATCAGGTGCGTATCGGTGTGAACGCGCCCAAGGACGTTGCCGTCCATCGAGAAGAGATCTATCAGCGCATCCAGCGTGAGAAAGAAGACAATGGCGATGCCATCGCCTGACGGCATGCTGCGCCTGCACGTCGCACGACCCTGCACGACCCGATGAACGCCAGCCATTGTCCCCATGGCTGGCGTTCGCGTGTGTGGGCCTGGCGCAGGCGAGGGTGGCCCGCCTACTTCATGAACAACGGCGTACTTACTCCATGAGCAGCGGCTCATGCGGGGTGATGAGAGGGTAGCTTGTTCAAGTCTGTGTTCCGTAAGGGAAAAATTTGGCTTTTTTCTCAAAAAGGGGGAGACAAGCCGATTCTGGTTCGGTAATATGCCCGCTCCCTCGAACGAGACGCGACGACAGGCTAGCCATCGTCATGTTCTGGTTCATGCGGGGAGATTGCTTGGGGGCGCGCAGCCTCGAGCCTGTTGTCGAGTGGTGATGAGATGTTCAGCATCGAAGCCAAAAAATCGACACAGGGGCTGGACAAAGCCCAATCAAATGAGTAAGATATGCGCCGTACCTGATGAGGAGAGGTGGCCGAGTGGCTGAAGGCGCTCCCCTGCTAAGGGAGTATAGGGTTTATAGCCCTATCGAGGGTTCGAATCCCTCTCTCTCCGCCATTAGGTACAAATGCAGTAAGATGCGCCCTTAGCTCAGCTGGATAGAGTACCTGACTACGAATCAGGCGGTCGGAGGTTCGAATCCTCCAGGGCGCGCCACTGCAACGCAAGACATGAAGTTGGAAAGACGCAGTACTCGCACGATAAAGTCCTGAAGTCATTTGAAATGCTCAGGCCACAGATTTCAAGGTTTATGCGCCCTTAGCTCAGCTGGATAGAGTACCTGACTACGAATCAGGCGGTCGGAGGTTCGAATCCTCCAGGGCGCGCCAATTGAAAAACCCGCTTCACTGAAGCGGGTTTTTCTTCGTCTGAAGAAAAGTCAGGCACTGAAAGAAGCCAGGCTATTGAGCCAGGCTATGAGGCAAGATCAGCGCCGAGTGATCGCCGCCTGCACGGCCCCGATCCCCACATTGCTGATGACCTGAGTGTTCTACCGCTTTCCTTGACTGTGATGTCACGCCTTCGGGCGGACGATCGCCAGGGCGCCCTTTTCGCGAGGGGCGCCCTTTTTTTGGTTCACTGATCGGGGCAGCGAACGGATCGGGTGTTGGTCGGTGCTGATGTTCAGGTTCAGGCTCAGGCCGGGGTGGTCGCGGCTTCCGTTTCCGATGCCTGGGGCGATCCCGATGTCTGAGTCGGTTCCGGCATGCGAGTCACCGACGTCAGAAGGCTTGGCGCCAGCTCCAGCGCAGTGCCGGCCACCAGGCCGGTGAAGAACTCGGCGCGCCCCTTGTGGCGCTTGATGGCCTGGAAACGGCTTTCGGCTTCCGCGTTGCCGCTCTGGCGCATCATGTTCATCCACTGCTTGAGCAGCGGCACCATCACCTTGTCGGGGAGGTGGGCGCAGCGCTCAGCATGGGAGAGCAGCACCTGCGCACGCTGCGTCCAGTCCGTCTCGGGCAGCAGCTCTCCGGTCGCCTGCCAATGCTTGATGCGCGCCGCCAGGAAGGGGTCAGCCAGGGCGGCACGCCCCAGCATGACATCGCGACAGCCGGACAGGGAGCGCGCCCGCCAGTAGCAGTGCATATCCCAGATATCGCCATTGGCGACCACCGGAATGGAGAGCTCGGAGGTGATCTTGCCGATCCATTCCCAGTGCGCAGGTGGGCGATAGCCTTCCTGTTTGGTTCGCCCATGCACCACCAGCTGGGTCGCACCGCCTGCCTCGGCTGCCTGAGCGCAGGCCAGCGCCAGGCGCCGATCATTGAAGCCGAGACGAATCTTGGCGGTGACCGGTACGCCCGTGCCCTCGAGTGCCTTGCGCACGCCTTCCACTGCGCGGAAGACGCGTTCCGGCGAGCGCAGCAGTGCCGCGCCACCATCATGTCGATTGACGGTCTTGGCCGGGCAGCCGAAATTGATATCGACGCTTGGCGCACCCAGACGCGCAGCGACCCGGGCATTGATGCCCAGTGCCTCGGGGTCGGCCCCCAGCAGCTGCAGGGCGACCGGGGTCTCGTGTCGTGTCTGTGCCGTCTGTGTCGGGGAGGCGTCGAGCAGCTCCGGACAGATGCGCTTGAAGACGCGCGGCGGTAACTTGACGTGGGTCACGCGCACGAATTCCGTCACGCACCAGTCGTAGCCGCCAAGGCCGGTGAGACATTCGCGCGTGATGTCATCTATCACGCCTTCCATCGGCGCGATGCCGATGCGGCCGGCCCGCGCGAGGGCCTGTGGGGTCAACGATGGTGTCATTGCAATTGCCGTGGAATCAGGCACTTTAGAGCGACCAACAAGCATTGAATGCAGCTGCATGGGCATACCGACAGAGGCTATCGGCGGCGGAGCCTATCCGTCGTGCCGTGTCCGGCGTGACCGAAGACATTGGCGTTCAGCGCAGGCGCTGCGCCGTAGTGCGGCTCGATAACGAGAAAGACTCGAGGACACTGGCATGCAAGAGAATGATCTGCTCGGTGAAGGCTTGAACCTGATGGTGTTCGGGATGGGGTTCGTGTTCGTGTTTCTAAGTCTGCTGGTGGTCGCCATGATGGCGATGGCCAGGCTGGTGGATCGCTTCGCGCCTGCACCAGTGCCCGCTGCGCCAGGTGCTGCGCGGGCGCCGGCTGCCCCGGCACCTGCGGCAGAGGACGACAGCGAACTGACGGCCGTCATGGCCGCGGCGATTCACCGCTTCCGGCAGGACCAGCACCGGCACTGACGCTTTCGCAGCTTCGCCTATAGCGTCTGGGCTCTGCCGAGCGTCTGACCACTGCCGAGAATAGCAGGCGGCGATTCTATCACGAGCAGTACGGTGGGTAGACCTCCCCCCGAGTGCAATATTCTGTGTTGCAGGCCGACGCAACAGGCTGCCTGCAGCGCGCGCAGAACTCGATATCCACAATATAAAGAACAAGGGATCACTCATGGACAAGCAACCGCTGGGCATCACGGATGTGGTACTGCGCGACGCGCATCAGTCACTGTTGGCCACGCGCATGCGCCTCGATGACATGCTGCCGATCGCCGCCAAGCTGGACGACATCGGCTTCTGGTCGCTGGAGAGCTGGGGCGGCGCGACCTTCGACGCCTGCATTCGCTACCTGGGCGAAGACCCCTGGGCACGCATTCGTGCCTTGAAGGAAGCGATGCCCAAGACCCAGCAGCAGATGCTGCTGCGCGCCCAGAACCTGCTCGGCTATCGTCATTACGCCGATGATGTGGTGGATACCTTCGTCAAGCGCGCCGCGACCAGCGGTGTCGATGTCTTCCGTGTCTTCGATGCCATGAATGACCCGCGCAACCTCGAGCGTCCGCTCAAGGCGGTGCTGGATCAGGGCAAGCATGCCCAGGGCACCATCTCCTACACCGTCAGCCCCGTGCACACCCTGGAGATGTGGGTCGAGCTGGCACAGAAGATCGAGTCCATGGGTGCCCAGTCACTGGCGATCAAGGACATGGCAGGCCTGCTGACGCCGTACACCGCCTTTGAACTGGTCTCGCGCCTCAAGGCGAGCCTGTCGATCCCGATCCACATGCAGTGCCACGCCACCACCGGGCTTTCCACCGCCACGGCCCTCAAGGCCATCGAGGCGGGCATCGACAACGTCGACACCTCCATCTCTTCCATGTCGATGACCTACGGCCATAGCCCGACGGAATCCGTGGTCGCGATGCTGGCGGGAACCGAGCGCGATACCGGGCTCGATCTCGAGAAACTCGAGGATATCGCCGGCTATTTCCGCGAAGTGCGCAAGAAATACGCGGCTTTCGAAGGCAGCCTGCGCGGTATCGACTCGCGCATCCTGGTCGCGCAGGTGCCGGGTGGCATGCTCACCAACATGGAAAGCCAGCTCAAGGAGCAGGGCGCCGGTGACAAGCTGGATGACGTGCTCGCCGAGATTCCGCGTGTACGCAAGGACCTGGGCTATATCCCGCTGGTGACCCCGACCTCACAGATCGTCGGCACCCAGTCGGTGATGAACGTGATGATGGGCGAGCGCTACAAGTCGATCTCCAAGGAAGTGCAGGCGCTGCTCAAGGGCGAATATGGCGCGGCGCCGGCGCCCTTCGA
>CETM01004267.1_pt1 | contig 151651 bp, 130 predicted proteins | sample 361451 | NCBI WGS metagenome assembly CETM01 (sample SAMEA2622690, study PRJEB7988) | marine metagenome | isolation source: saline water (ENVO:00002010), including
GCAGGGCCCGTTGTGACAAGGGCAGGCCAGAGGAAACTTATCCCCGTTTGTCAGGCCAAAAGCTGACACGGGCATGTCTCGAACAGATGCGAGGACAGTTTCATGGGTGTTGTGGCCAAGCGTTCATCGATGACCTTCTACTCCGGTGGTGACGACCACTTCAGCCACCGTGTACGGATCGTGCTGGCCGAGAAGGGTGTGGCAGTCGATATCATTGATGTGGATGATGACAGCCGTCCGGCCGAACTGGCTGACCTGAACCCGTACAACAGTGTGCCGACGCTGCTGGATCGCGACCTGGTGCTCTACGAGTCCAAGGTCATGATGGAATATCTGGACGAGCGTTTCCCGCATCCGCCGCTGTTGCCGGTGTATCCGGTGGCGCGCGCCCAGAGCCGTCTGTGGATGCATCGTATCGAGCGCGAATGGGTGCCGATGATGGAAACCATCCAGACAGGCACCAAGAAGGAAGCCGACAAGGCGCGTAAGGAATTGCGTGAAAGCCTGATCGGCATTTCCCCGATCTTCGACGACATGCCGTTCTTCATGAGCGACGAGTTCTCGCTGGTGGACACCTGCATTGCCCCGATCCTGTGGCGCTTGCCGACACTGGGAATCGAGCTGCCGGAGAAGCAGGTCAAGCCGCTGCTGACCTACATGGAGCGGTTGTTCGGGCGTGATGCCTTCAAGGCGTCGCTGTCCGAGGCCGAGCGCGAGATGCGTATCTGATCCGTGCGTGATCCTTCGGTCATTGATCGATCGGTCACGCATTCGGGCTTTCGCCCTCGCTCATCAGTCTGTGGATGATGGATGTGAGCGATGTGCGGGGCGTTGGCCCGTTGGCGGAATGGACTTCGGTCGTCGCTGACACTCATTGCAGTTCAAGAGGTTCTCCCATGCTTTCCAGTCGCCCTTATCTGGCACGCGCACTCTACGAGTGGCTGCTGGATAACGACAATACGCCGTACATCGTGGTGGACGCCGAGCAGGAAGGTGTCCAGGTGCCGCGTCAACACGTCCAGAACGGCCAGATCGTGCTCAATATCGCACCCGGTGCGGTGCGTGATCTGTTGATCGCCAATGAAGGGGTCAGCTTCAATGCCCGCTTCGGTGGTCAGCCGATGCACGTCAGCGTGCCGACGGCCGCCCTGGTCGCGCTGTATTCGCGTGAAAACGGTGTCGGTATGGTCTTCGGTCACGAGCCGGTGATGCCGGGTGCCGATGAGATGACATTCGGTGAAGCCGCGCAAGATGCCGAGCCGGCCGCCGCAGCGCGCCCGACGCTGGCCAGTGTCGGCAGTGCGCCCGTCGAGGAAGAGGCGTCAGAGTCAGCGGATGCGTCCGTCGAGACAAGCTCAGGCGCTGATGCCGAAGTCGCCGGTGAAGAGCAGGCGTCGAATTCGGCCAGCGACGAGCAGGGCGCTGATGACAATGATCAGCCCAAGCCGCCGCGCAAGGGGCGTCCTTCGCTGCGCGTGATCAAGTAATCACGTCGGCAGGTGGGGGCGATGGATGAGGGTTGGCCATTACCCGCCTGATGTCGCTCCTGTCATGAAAAATGCCCCGCAGGCTTCGGCCTGCGGGGCATTTTTCATTCTTGATTCTTGGTGCTATTTATTCAGGGCACTTTGCATGTCAGGCATGCAAGCGCGCCACCTCGATCAGTCGAGGTACTCGAAGACCTTGGCGATACGCTGGATGCCGCCGACTTCAGAGACCTTGCTGACGATCTGGTCGGCTTCGGCGCGGGTCACGATACCCATCAGGTAGACGCTGGCATTCTCGGTGAGTACCAGGATGCGACCGGAGTCGATGTTGGCATCCGCCGCCAGCGTGGCCTTGACGCGCGTGGTCAGCCAGGTGTCCTGCACGCGCTGGCTGGCCGGGGCATTGGCGCTGATTTCCAGCGCGTTGTGCACCTGACGCACGCGACGCACATCCTTGGCGATGTCCGTGGCCTTCTGCTTCAGCTCGTCGCTGGCGACCTGGCCGGTCAGCAGCACCATGCCGTTGTAGGAGTTCACGTTGACGTGGGCATCATTGAAGCGGGCATCGGTCTTGCCGAGATTGACCTCGATCTTGGTCTCGATGCTCTCGTCTTCCACCTGGGCGCCCAGGGTGCGATCGCCATAGTCTTCGTCGATCGGGCCGCTGTTGGTCAGGTCGGCGACGGTGGTGCAGCCGGCTAGCGTCAGGAAGCCGGCGGTGGCCATGAGGGAAAGCAGGTTCTTGGGCGTCATGCCGTTTTCTCCTGGTGAATGCCGTGGGGCGCGCGGATTACTCGTTGCTGCCGAACAGCTGATGATCAATCAGGTCGCACAGGCAGTGGATGGCCAGCAGATGGACTTCCTGGATGCGTGCCGTAGAGGTGGCGGGAACACGAATCTCGCAGTCTTCGCTGCCCAGCAGTGACGCCATGTCGCCACCGTCACGGCCGGTCAAGGCGACGACGCGCATGTCACGGTCGTGAGCCGCCTGGATGGCCTGCACCACATTGGCGGAGTTGCCGCTGGTGGAGATGGCCAGCAGGATGTCGCCGGGCTGACCCAGGGCGCGGATCTGCTTGGAGAACACCTCGTTGTAGCTGTAGTCGTTGGCGATGGACGTCAGCGTGGAGGTGTCGGTGGTCAGCGCGATGGCCGGCAGACTCGGGCGCTCACGCTCGAAGCGGTTGAGCAGCTCGGAGGAGAAATGCTGGCTGTCGCCGGCGCTGCCGCCGTTGCCGCAGGCCAGGATCTTGCCGTCATTGACCAGGCTCTGGACCATCATCTGGCTGGCCGCTTCGATGAAGGGCGGCAGCACTTCGCTGGCGTAGGTCTTGGTGTCAATGCTGGCGTTGAAGTGGCCGAGAATACGCGATTGGAAATCCATGATGGCTCTTGGTCGTTGGCTTCAGAACGCTTCGAAGGCGTGGCGAATCCAGTGAATGGAACGAGGGGAGGTCCCCTCCACGCCTACCACGTCGAAGCGGCAGGAACATGATAGCCCGTGCTGGGCCAGATAAAAACGCGCGGCAGTGATCAGCCGGCGTTGCTTGGTATGGGTCACGCTTTCCAGCGCGCTGCCGAAGCGGGAGTTGGCCCGGTAGCGCACCTCGATGAAGACCAGGGTCTCGGCGTCACGCATGATCAGGTCGATCTCGCCGCCCTTGGCATGCTGGTTGCGCGTGACGGGTGTCAGGCCACGCGCTGCCAGCCATTGTTCTACCTCCGCCTCGATGACGGCGCCGCGCGCTCGGGCGCGACGCTGGGGAGGCGGGTGCGCCTTGCCTGAGGGCGAGTCGGCGCGTGTCATGTCAGGGCGTGTAGGCTTCGACGGTGCGGCTGTTGGCGCCTTTCAGTGGCGGACGCGGTACGCCACCTCTGAATTCAGCCCAGGGCAGCGTGCGCTCGATGCGGCCATCGTGGCGCGGGAAGAGGCTGCCGGTGGCGCCGAAGAGTTCGCCGCCCGCACCGGCCAGCATCAGCGGTACGCGCTGGGCCAGACGATAGGCATCGACCCCCATGGCGTTGAGCTTGAGCATGCGCGGTGAAGCATCGGACAGAGCGCGGTAGGTGTCGACTTCCGGCAGGGACGCCTTGCCGCCGGAGGAGGCCTCCGGCACTTCCCAGGGTATGTCCACGAAGTCGACGCCATTGAGGTCGCCATCCTGATCGGGCTGCGGTGCGCCGTCATAGAGATGGGAGGTGCCGTAGATCGGCAGGTCGCCCGCGTAGTAGAAGTCCAGCATCGGCGGCACCTGACGCGCATAGCTCGGCAGCGCCAGCAGGAAGATCATGTCGATGTTGCCGGAGTGCGCGCGGCCGTATTTGCTGCCGGATTTCTTGGCTGACTTCATGCGCGCCTGGTCCTGGCTCGAGACCGACAGCAGGTCCTTGACGGCTGAGCTGACGGCGCCCTTGGGGTTGTAGCGCTCGACGGAGACGATGTCGCCGCCTTCCTGCTCGAAGCGGTCACGGAAGGCGCTGTAGACGCGCTGGCCCCAGGCATTGTTGGGCACCAGCGCAGCGGCGCCACGATGGCCATCAAGCGCGGCGCGCATGGCGACCTGGCGGGCTTCGTCCTCGGCGGACAGGCCGTACTGGAACAGGTTGTCGGCACGGTTGCTGTCATGGGTGCCGTAGTTGAGGGCCAGTGTCGGCAGCGGCAGGCTGTTCTGGGTTTCGAGCTGACTGACCAGCTTCTTGTCCAGCGGGCCGAGCACGACCTGGGCGCCATCCATGGTGGCACGGGCATACAGGGTCTTGAGGTCCGCGCTCGAGGTGTCATAGAAGCTCAGCTGCGGGGTGGCCTCGGCATTGTCGATGGCGCTGCGATGGCGCGCCTCGATGCCTTCACGGATGGCCTGGGCGATCCGCTTGAGCGAGCCGGACTCGGGCAGGAAGACGGCAATCTTGCGCACTTCCTGGCCGGAGAGCTCGCGCAGGTCGAGTATGCCCTGCGGCATCTGGCGTGCGGCGGGGTGCTGCGGGTTGGCGTCCGACCAGTCGTTGATGGCGGAGAACATCTGGTCGATGTTGCCGCCGAAGCGACGCTGCAGGCGCAGCAGGTCCGTCCAGCCACTGGCGGTGGGGCTGGCACTGGCCAGCTCATTGAGCTGACTGGGCGAGAGGCGCGTGAGCTGCTCCCACAGGGTATCGTTGATGCTCAGGTCATCGCTGTCGGCCTGCAGGGCGATCAGGGTCTGGGCGCTGGCCAGGGGCTCGCCGACCATGCCGAGCGCCAGGCCGCGACGCTTGCGCAGTGTGCGCTGGTCATCGCTGGACATCTGGATGTTGTCCTCGAGTACCGAGGTGGCCAGGATCGTGTTCCAGCCGTCCTGCTGCTCAAGCGCGATACGCGACAGCAGCAGGGCCCATTGCACGCGTTCCTGCGGCTCGAGGCTTGCCGGATCGATGTCGGATGCGATGGTGATCGCCTGCGCGTTGTCGCCGCTGCGTGCTAGGATGTCCGCAGCTTGCAGGCGCGTACTGGCCGCTTGCTGACCCTGTTGCTGCTCGGCCTGAGCGAGCAGGGCATCGGCCCCGGGGCCGATGGAAAGCGGTGACTGTCCGGCACACCCTGCCAGCAGCAGGGCGGAGGCGGCGAGGCCCGCCAGCGTGCGCAGGCCGGAACGTGAACGGCGCGCGGCCTCCTGCCGGATGGCTGACGAAGTGCCCAGCGTATTGGCTGATGCACGATTCCATGTCTGGCGCATGTACGACGGTCCCTTGGCTGATGGGCGATGTGGTCAGGACTGCATCGCCGCCTACTGTGATGAAGGGTGAAAGGCATCATGGCACTCGGTCGATCAGGGCCACGCATGCAGCGTCCTTCGGATGAAATGTCCCAAGGCAATCTGCCTGTGTCTGACGACCATTTCTACCATTGAGTTCAACGAGTCGAAGCATTGAATGTCCGAGTCTTCTGAAGGCGTATTGTACGTGGTCGCCACGCCGATTGGTAACCTCGATGATCTCAGTCCCCGCGCCGCGCGGGTGCTGGGAGAAGTGGACCTGATCGCAGCCGAGGATACCCGCCACAGCGCGCGGTTGCTGCGTCACCTGGGCCTGGAAGTGCCCATGATGTCCCTGCACGATCACAACGAACGTGGTCGTGTCGACCAGCTGTGTCAGGCGCTGGAGGCAGGCCGACGCGTCGCGCTGGTCTCCGATGCCGGCACTCCGCTGATCTCCGATCCCGGCTTCATCGTCGTGCGCGCCCTGCGCGAGCGTGGCTTCAAGGTAGTGCCGCTGCCGGGGCCGTGCGCGTTGATCACCGCCCTCAGCGCGGCGGGTCTGCCGACGGATCGCTTCACCTTCGAAGGCTTTCTGGCCCACAAGGGCGGCCCGCGTCAGGCACGCCTTGCCGCGCTGCGCGACGATAGCGCCACCCATGTGCTGTATGAATCTCCGCACCGCATCCAGGCGCTGCTCGGCGATATCCGCGAGGTGCTGGGCGAGCGCCGGGTCGTGCTGGCCCGTGAGCTGACCAAGACCTTCGAGACCTTCCTTGATGGCACGGCGGCCGAGCTGCTGGCGCAGATGGACGCTGACAGTGATCAGACCCGCGGTGAATTCGTGGTCATGATCGAAGGCGCGCCGGCACGTGACGGCGACGAGGCGGTCAGTGTCGAAGGCGACGCCCTGTTGCAGGTGCTGTTCGAGGAGGGCGTGGGCGTCAAGCAGATGGCCGCCATCGCCACACGTCTGGTAGGCGGGCGCAAGAAAGCCTGGTATGCCAAGGCGCAAGCCATGAAGGACGCGGCAGAGGAATAAGCAAACCTCTGTCACGCCAGACTTTTTTGCCGCTGCCATTGTTCGGCCTGCGCGGGCTTCGTCTTGTGAAAGGCCCATGACACTGGTAGTCTTGCGCGCTTGGGAGACGGCCAGACAGTCGCCGCCAGCGCAAGCTGGGGGAGGAAAGTCCGGGCTCCATAGGGCAAGGTGCCAGATAACGTCTGGGCGGCGCGAGCCGACGGCAAGTGCAGCAGAGAGAAGACCGCCTACGTCAGCTTCGGCTGACCGGTAAGGGTGAAAGGGTGCGGTAAGAGCGCACCGCGCGGCTGGTAACAGTTCGCGGCGAGGTAAACCCCACCTGGAGCAAGACCAAATAGGCCCCCTATGCTGCTGCCCGCAGTGGGGGCGGGTTGGTTGCTTGAGCCCTGAAGTGATTCAGGGCCTAGATGAATGACTGTCCACGACAAGACCCGGCTTATCGGCCATCTCCCGCCTTATAACGTCAGTGTGCTGCCAGCCTTCGCGATGCGAGCGATGGCAGCACACCTTGAATTCGCATGACCGGCGCCGTCCGCTGCGTGTTTCGTGAATGACCATTGCAGTTGGATGGCAACGAACACGCTGCCGTGACAGGCGCCGGTTGTCGGTTATGGCACTTGAATTCGTGCTTCAGCCGCTTGCCTGCTGCACGCAGGCGCTGTTTCCGCTCTTATGCTGTCGGTGTCCTTTGCCACCGGCTTTCACTGCTCGCATCGCGTGCCAAGGTCCAGAGTTTCGTCATGTCCAAGCCCAGCGCTCCTTCCGTTACCGAGTCTGCCGATACCGAGTCCGTCGAAGTGGCTGATCGCTTCGCGCATGTCAGTGTCATGCTCGATGGCGCGGTCGATGGCCTGATTCAGGACACGGCCGGCGTCTACTTCGACGGCACCTTCGGTCGCGGTGGCCATTCGCGTCTGATCCTGTCGCGTCTGGCGCCCGAGGGGCGTCTGATCGCCTGTGATCGTGACCCCCAGGCGCTGGCGGAAGCCGCGACCATCGAGGACGAGCGCTTCAGTATCCATGCCGGTGAATTCGCGCGTCTTGGCGAATATGCCGAGCGTGAGGGCGTGCAGGGTCAGCTGGATGGCATCCTGCTCGACATCGGCGTGTCATCTCCGCAGCTGGATGATGCCGAGCGTGGCTTCAGCTTCATGAATGATGGCCCGCTGGACATGCGCATGGACCCCACCAGTGGCGAGAGCGCCGCCGAATGGCTGTCGCGTGCCAGTGCCGAGGACATGGCCTGGGTCTTCAAGACCTATGGTGAGGAGCGTTATGCCAAGCGTCTGGCACGCGCCGTGGTGGAGCGTCGCGCCGAGCGACCCATCACGCGCACCGGCGACTTCGCCAGCCTGATCAAGGATGCCCACCCCAACTGGGAGAAGCACAAGCACCCGGCGACGCGTGTCTTCCAGGCGATCCGCATCCACATCAATGGTGAGCTGGATGAGCTGACCCGCGCGCTGGATGCCGGTCTCGAGGCGCTCAAGCCCGGCGGTCGTCTGGTCGTGATCAGCTTCCACTCGCTGGAAGACCGCATCGTCAAGCGCTTCATGCGTGACAAGGCGCGGGGGGATCAGGCGCCGCGTGGCATGCCGATCCGTGAAGACCAGCTCAACAAGCGTCTCAAGCTGGTGGGCAAGGCGCAGAAGGCCTCGCAAAGCGAAGTCGATGCCAATGTCCGTTCGCGCAGTGCCGTGATGCGCATTGCCGAAAAGCTCAAATAGCGTCAGTGCTCCCTCTGGGGAATCGTGCCTCTTTCTGCGCCTGCCTACCGGCAGGCGCGCGCGCAAGTGGGCTGTGGTGAAAGGACGACACAAGTGTTGCCGTGCTGCAACTCTTAGCGGCTAACGCCACTTGCTGACATAATGCGCCGGGCGCTTCAAACAAGTGAGCGAACATCGCGCCTGCACGTTGGCAGTCTGCAAGGATATTCGTGATGCGGGGCATCACGTTCAGAGTGATTAGGGAGTCGGCATGGCGGGGCGGAGACAGGATGGCTGGACGGGTAACTGGCCGATCAAGGTGCAGATGCGTTGGCGTCACCTGTGTTTCGCGGTGCTGATGCTCAGTCTGCTCGGCTCTGCCGCTGCTGTCGTGATCAGCTCCCACCTCTCGCGCGGCCAATATGCCCAGCTGCAGAAGCTGGAAGCGGCGCGCGATGATGCGCGTGCACGTTGGGGCCGCCTGCTGCTGGAAGAAAGCGCCTGGTCGGCGCCGGCGCGTATCGAAAGCATCAGCATCGAGCGACTCGAGATGCGCGTCCCGGATGTCCACGATGTCGAGGTCATTCGCTGATGGCCACGCGTCGCCCGCCTTCGTCTCGCCCGCGCAACCCGCGCAAAGCCGCCGGCGCTGAGACGCCCGCTCACACCAAGGCCGCAAGCGGTGCCCGCAAGAGCGCGCGCGCAGCCATGGGGCCAGCCCGCTATCGCATCATGCTCTTCATCGTGTTGGCCGGGCTTGTCGCTCTGGTCGGCCGCATCGGCTATCTCCAGCTCTTCGATCAGCAGTTCCTGCAGGATCAGGGCGACGCACGCACCCTGCGTGTCGACAGCATCAATGCTCACCGCGGCATGATCACCGACCGCACCGGTGAGCCGCTGGCGATCTCCACGCCGGTCATCACCCTGTGGGCCGACCCGCGCAAGGTGCCCGACGACCCCGTGCGGCTGTCATTGCTGGCGCGCGCGCTGGGTCAGAAGCCGGATGATCTGATCGCACGCGTCCGCCGCTATCGTGATGCCGGCAAGGGCTTCATGTACATCAAGCGCCAGATGACCCCGCCGCAGGCCCAGCCTGCCATTGACCTCGATATTCCGGGCGTCAGCCACAAGCAGGAATACAAGCGCTATTACCCCTCCGGAGAAGTCTCCGCCCAGTTGATCGGCGTGACCAACGTCGATGACAAGGGCCAGGAGGGGCTCGAGCTTGCCTACAATTCCTACCTTTCCGGTACGCCGGGCAAGCGACGTGTGCTCAAGGACCGCAAGGGGCGCCTGGTGCGTGACCTGCATCTGATCAGCGAAGCCAAGCCCGGTGGCGACCTGACACTCTCCATCGACCTGCGTCTGCAATACATGGCCTACCGTGAGCTCAAGGCGGCCGTGGCGGAGCACCGCGCAGATGGCGGCACCCTGGTGATGATGGATGCGCGCACCGGCGAAGTGCTGGCGATGGTCAATCAGAAGTCCTATAACCCGAACAACCGTGCCGGGCTTGATCCCGCCGGGCTGCGTAACCGCGCGATCACCGATGCCTTCGAGCCCGGCTCGGTGATGAAGCCGCTGTCGATGAGCGCCGGCCTTGCCTCCAGCAAGTATCAGCCGGACTCGGTGATCGATACCACGCCGGGTTACATGCGGGTCGATCAGTTCACCATTCGTGACTTCCGCAACTACGGCAAGCTCGACATGGCGGGCATTCTCTATCACTCCTCGAATATCGGCATGAGCCGCATGGCGCTGAGTCTCGAGGATGATGCGGTGTGGAATCGCTACTATGAGCTGGGCCTCGGTCAGGCGCCGGGCACCGGCTTCCCGGGCGAGACGACCGGCGTGCTGCCGCCGCCGACCAACTGGTCGCGCAGCAAGCGGGCCTCCATCTCCTACGGTTACGGTATCAGCGTCTCGGCGCTGCAACTGGCCAGCGCCTACACCGCGCTCGCCAACGACGGCCGTCGTGTGCCGCCGTCGCTGCTCAAGGTCAAGACGCCGCCGGTCGGTGACCAGGTGATCTCATCGGACAACGCGCACGCCTTGCTTGGCATGATGGAGAAGATCGTGCAGCCCAACGGGCCTGCCAAGCGGGCGGTGGTCGAAGGCTATCGCATCGCCGGCAAGACCGGCACCGTACGCAAGGTGACGGCCGGTGGTTATCAGAAGACCGCCTATCGTTCGTTGTTCGCGGGTGTGGCACCGGTGTCTGATCCGCGTATCGTGACCGTGGTGATGATCGAGAACCCCAAAGGGGAAGAATATTACGGCGGTCTGGTGGCGGCGCCCGTGTTCGGGCGCGTGGTGGGCAAGGCATTGCGCCTGCTGGATGTGCCGCCGGACAGCAAGGTCGGTGAGTAACGCTTTTCATGTGGCACGGTCGTCGGCCTCGGGCGGGCGACTGCGTCTTTTTTCTCATGTAGTGAATACGTTCCGGGACATCGGGAACAAGGAAGGTCTTCCGACATGACTTCACCGCACGATACCAGGCGCCTGGGCGAGTTTCTGGCGCGCCCGTTGGCCACGGCGACAGACATGCTGGCAGCGTTGCTGGCGCTGTGGCCAGGCGCCCTCAATGACGATTGCCGTGCACGGCTTGCCGCGCGCGATGACTGGCACCTGACGATCGACAGTCGCAGTGCCGCGCAGGGCTCCCTCTTCATCGCCATCCCCGGCATCGCCAGCGATGGCCGCGACTATATCGCCGCGGCGCTTGAGGGCGGTGCCGAGCTGGTGCTGGCCGAAAGACCCGCAGGCGGGGATGCACGTCTCGCGCTGCATTCAGACGATGCCAGAGTCGTCTGGCTCGAGAATCTGGGCGAGCAGCTCGGTGAGCTGGGTCGCCAGGCCTTCAGTGTGCCCGAGTCGCTGACGCTGGTCGGGGTCACGGGCACCAATGGCAAGTCTTCCGTCACCCATTACATCGCCGAGCTGGCCGAAGCGATGGGCACGCCCGCCGGCATGATCGGCACGCTCGGCATCGGGCGTCCCGGCGCGCTGGTCGCGGGCGAGCGCACCACGCCCGACGCCTTGGCCGTGCAGGCGGCGCTCAAGGGCCTGAGCCTGGCCGGTGCCGAGCTGATCGCGATGGAAGTCTCTTCGCATGCGCTGGATCAGGGGCGCGTCAATGGCTGTCGCTTCACCGTCGCGGGCTATACCAATCTTTCGCGAGACCACCTCGACTACCACGGCAGCATGGCGGCCTATGCGGCGGCCAAGGCGAAGCTGTTCAAGCGTCCCGAACTCAAGCTTGCGGTGCTCAATGCCGACGATGCGCTGGCGCGTCTGATGCTGGCCGGCATGCAGCGCGGCGTGCGCGTGCTGGCAATGGGGCGTGATGATGTCGCGACCCTGCGCGTGCTGGATGTCTTCCCCGAGCCGCTGGGCCAGGTTGCCGTGATCGCGACGCCGGATGGCGAGCGTGAGCTGGGCCTCAATCTGATGGGGCGCTTCAACCTCGACAACGCCTTGCTGGCAATGCTGATCCTGCATGGCCTCGATTATTCGTTCGAGGGGCTGTTTGCCGCCGCGCCGCGTCTGACGCCGGTACCGGGTCGCATGCAGCGCCTGAGTCGTGATGGCGCGCCGGTGGTGGTGGTCGACTACGCCCACACGCCGGAGGCCGTCGAGACGGCACTGACCGCGCTGCGTGCCCACCTGCCGGCGCGGGATGATGCGCGCCTATGGTGTGTACTCGGCTGTGGTGGCGATCGCGACAGCGGCAAGCGCCCGCTGATGGCCACGGCCGCCGAACAGGGCGCCGATCGTGTCGTGATCACCGATGACAATCCGCGCACCGAGGATGCCGCTGCCATCCGTCAGCAGATGATGACCGGCATCCATGCCCGCGAGCGCGTACTGGATATCGCCGAGCGTGGCGAAGCCATTGCCCAGGTCATCCGTGATGCCGGCGAGCATGATGTCATCCTGATTGCCGGCAAGGGGCACGAGGACTATCAGGAAATCGACGGTCAGCGACTGCCGTTTTCCGATGTAGCCCATGCGGTCGCGGCGCTGGAGCGTCGTGAGCTCTCGATGCTGGAAGGTCAGGAGCGTGACGCATGAGTGCGCCTGAACAGCCCGTCGGTCTGAGCACCTTCGAGGAAGTGGCCGCGGTGCTCGGGGCGCAGTTGCCACAGGCATTGCGCGATCAAGCGCTGGGCGCCATCGAGACGGACACCCGCAAGCTTGGCGAGCAGGTCGCACCGCTGTTCGTGGCGCTGAAGGGTGAGCGCTTCGATGCCCATGACTTCCTCGCCCAGGCTCGTGCCAATGGCGCCGTCGCGGCGCTGGTCGAGCGGGCAGTGGATGATCCGCTGCCGCAGATCGTCGTTGCGGATACCCGGCTGGCCTTCGGGCTGCTGGCGGCAGCGCGTCGTCGTGCCTGGGGGAGGCCGCTGATCGCGGTGACCGGCAACAGCGGCAAGACCAGCGTCAAGGGCCTGGTGCATGCCATCCTTGTGCGGGACGCCGCGCGTTTCGAGGCCGAAAGCCTCGCCAATCACGGCAACCTCAACAACGATTTCGGCCTGCCGATGACGTTGCTGCGCTTGAGCAACGCCCACCAGCACGGTGTGGTCGAGCTGGGCGCCAATCATCTCGGCGAGATCGCCTGGACGACGGCCCTGGCGCGCCCGCAAGTGGCGGTGATCACCAATGTCACCGGCGCCCATGTCGGCGAATTCGGCGGCATGGGGCAGATCGCCCAGGCCAAGGGCGAGATTCTGGCGGGCTTGAGCCCGTTGGGAGGGCGACGTCCGGTCGCGGTGCTCAACCGTGATGACGCCTACTTCTCGCTATGGCAGGCGCTGGCCGCAACCGGCCAGGCGGTCGATGTCATCGACTTCAGCGTTGCGGATGGCGTTGTGGATGCCAGCGTGGATAGCGGTGATCGCCCGGCACGCCTGCAGGCGCGTGAGCTAGGCGCGGATGAGCTCGGGCGTTATGCTTTCGAACTGACGTTTGATGGCCGCTCGCTCGGTCGTGTCCAGCTGGCGTTGCTGGGGCGTCACAACGTGGCCAATGCGCTGGCGGCTGCCGCGGCGTGCCTGGCACTGGGCATCGACAGTGATCTGGTGATCGCCGGGCTCGAGAGCGCCGAGAGCGTGCCCGGCAGGCTGGGCGTCGTGGCAGGCATCAACGGTTCGCGTCTACTGGATGACAGCTACAACGCCAACCCCGGTGCCATGCTGGCGGCGCTGGATCTGCTGGCGACACTGCCTGCGCCGCGCTGGTGCCTGATGGGCGCCATGGGCGAACTCGGAGCAGACGCCGAACGTCTGCATGCCGAGGTGGGCGACCACGCCCGCAAGCTGGGCATAGATTTCATTGCCACCTGCGGCGAGGGCGCTCAGGCGACTGCCGAGGCCTTCGGGGCCGGTGGCAAGCACTTTATCGAGCGGGCAGAGCTGGAAGCTTACGCCCGTAACCATCTACCCACCGGGGCCAGTGTTCTGGTCAAGGGGTCTCGCAGCGCTGGCATGGAGAATGTCGTTGCCGCGCTCAAGGTCGACGCATCAAGGTGAATGTGAGTCATGCTGCTGCTGCTTGCTGAGTTTCTGGCCCAATTCAATGGCGCCTTTACGGTTTTCAATTATCTGACCCTGCGCGTGGTATTGGCCACGTTGACGGCACTGTTGCTGTGTCTGTGGCTGGGCCCCTGGGTCATACGCAAGCTCGTCGATGGCCAGATCGGCCAGGCCGTGCGCGACGATGGCCCCAAGTCTCACCTTTCCAAGGCCGGCACCCCGACCATGGGCGGCGTGATGATCCTGCTGTCGATGGCCGTCTCCACCCTGCTGTGGGGCGACCTGACCAACCTGTATGTCTGGGTGGTGCTGGCCGTCACGCTGGGCTTCGGCGCCGTCGGCTGGGTCGATGACTACCGCAAGGTGGTGGAGAAGAATCCGCGTGGCCTGCCGGCACGCTGGAAGTACTTCTGGCAGTCGGTGGTGGGCATCGGCGCCGCCGTGGTGCTGTACCTGACGGCGAGCACGCCGGCCGAGACGGGCCTGCTGGTGCCGTTCTTCAAGGACGTCGTCATTCCGCTGGGCGTGTTCTACATGGTGCTGACCTACTTCGTGATCGTCGGCAGCTCCAATGCGGTCAACCTGACCGATGGCCTCGATGGTCTGGCGATCATGCCGACCGTGCTGGTCGCCATGGGCCTGGCCATCTTCGCCTACGCCTCTGGCAACCTGAAGTTCGCCGAGTATCTGCACATTCCGTTCATCGCCGGTTCCGGCGAGCTGGCCGTGTTCTGCGCCACCATCGCGGGTGCCGGCCTCGGTTTCCTGTGGTTCAACACCTATCCCGCCCAGGTCTTCATGGGCGATGTGGGCGCGCTGGCACTCGGCGCGGCACTGGGGGTCGTGGCAGTCATCGTGCGTCAGGAAATCGTGCTGTTCATCATGGGCGGCGTCTTCGTGATGGAAACCGTCTCGGTGATCCTGCAGGTCGGCTCTTACAAGCTGACCGGGCGACGGATCTTCCGCATGGCGCCGCTGCATCACCACTTCGAGCTGAAAGGCTGGCCGGAGCCGCGCGTCATCGTGCGCTTCTGGATCATCACCGTCGTGCTGGTGCTGCTTGGCCTGGCCACACTCAAGGTTCGCTGAGGACGCATTCGCGATGACCCTCTCTGTCACCTCTCAAGCACCGGCCTCGCCGGTGCCTGCCAAAGGACCGACCCTGGTGGTCGGTCTTGGTGTCTCCGGACAGGCGATCGCTCGCCATCTGAGTGATCGCGGCATCGACTTTGCCGTCGCCGATACCCGTAGCGCACCGCCGGGCCTCGAGAGCCTGCGCGAGCATGCGCCGCAGGCCGAGGTACATCTCGGTCCACTGGAAGCGCTGGACCTGTCACGCTTCGGCGAGGTGGTGCTCAGTCCGGGCATCGACCCGCGTCAGGCGGTGTTCGATGGGGTCCGCGAGCGGCTGGTCGGCGAGATCGCACTCTTCGTGCGTGCGCTGGACGAGCGCCAGGCCCGCGACGCGCAGGGCAAGCGGCCCACGCTGGTCGCGATCACCGGCTCGAACGCCAAGTCCACCGTGACCACGCTGATCGCGCAGATGGCCGCGCGTGCCGGCCGTGACGTGGCGGTCGGCGGCAATCTGGGCACTGCCGCGCTGACATTGTTGCGTGAGCAGCCTGATGCCGAACTCTACGTGCTGGAGCTGTCTTCCTTCCAGCTCGAGACCACACCTGAGCTCAAGGCCGATGTCGCCTGCTTCCTGAATCTCTCCGAAGATCACCTTGATCGCCACGATGGCATGCGCGGCTATCAGGCCGCCAAGCGCGGCATCTTCCGCGGCGCAGGCCTTGCGGTCATCAATGCCGATGACGCCTGGAGCTGGCCGGCCGAGAATGATGCGGTGGCGCGAGTCAGCTTCAGCGTGCAGCTCGGTGAGTCAGCTGATGAGTCGACCGATGAGGTTGCCAGGCAGGCGCAATGGCGCCTGGCGGAGCAGGGCGGCACGCTGTCGCTGTGTCATGTCGAGTCTGGCCAGCTGTGCAGCGTGATGCCTGCTGCGGACGTGCGACTGGCCGGTCGCCACAACCAGGCCAATGCGCTGGCGGCACTCGCGATGGGCACCGCGATCGGCCTCGACGAGACGGCGATGGTCGCCGAGCTAGCAAGCTTCGCGGGCTTGCCGCATCGCGGCGAGCTGATCGCCGAGGTGGCGGGCGTGCGCTGGATCAATGATTCCAAGGGCACCAATGTCGGGGCGACGCTGGCGGCGATTGCCGGTCTCGGCCCGACGCTCGAGGGCAAGCTGATATTGCTGGCCGGTGGCCAGGGCAAGGGCGCGGATTTCACGCCGCTGGCGGCGCCACTGGCCCGTTACGCCCGTGAGGCGGTGGTGTTCGGTCAGGATGCGCCGCTATTGACGCAAGCCCTGGCCGATGACGTTACCGTGACGCCAGTCATGACGCTGTTGGAGGCCATGCGTCATGCTCGACAGATCGCTCAGGCGGGGGACTGCGTACTGCTGTCACCGGCCTGCGCCAGTCTCGATCAGTTCCCCAATTACATGGCGCGCGGCGACGCGTTCCGTGACTGGGTCACGCAGCACATCATGCCCGGTGCTGACTGCAATTCTGGCCCTGGCGGCAGCGACAAGGAAGCCTGCGATGCGTAACAAGGCTCGGCGAGTCCATGACACCCTGACGGCAGAGCGTCAGCCCGTCGACGGCTGGCTGCTGTTCTGCGCGCTGGCGATCCTGTGTATCGGCTGGGTGATGGTGACGTCTGCCTCCAGTGAGATCTCGAGCGAGCGCTTCGATGGCAATGCCTTCTATTACAGCATGCGCCACGGCATCTTCATCGTGATCGGCCTGGTGGCCGCGATCTGTACGCTGCGCGTGCCGATGTCCGCCTGGCAGCAGCGCAGCTTCGCGATGCTGATGCTGGGCTTCGTGTTGCTGGTGGTCGTGCTGGTGGTCGGGCGCGAGATCAACGGCGCCAAGCGCTGGATACCGCTGCCATTGGTCGGCGGGGTGCAGGCCTCCGAGATCGCCAAGCTGTGTCTGATGATCTGGCTGGCCGGCTATCTGGACCGCCGCCTCGACAAGGTGCGCGCCAGCGTCGTCAACGGCCTCATTCTGCCCTGCGTTCCCTTGTTGCTGATGATCGTGCTGCTGGCGCTGGAGCCTGACTTTGGCTCCATCGTGGTCATGGGCGGTGCCGTGATGGGCATGCTGCTGATGGCGGGCGTCGCCTGGTGGGGCTTCATCGTCTTGCTGGGCCTGGCCGGCGGCGGTGGTTGGCTGTTGGCGATCGCCGAACCCTATCGCTGGGAGCGTCTGACCACCTATACCGACCCGTGGGCCAACATGTATGACAGTGGCTATCAGCTGACCCAGGCGCTGATCGCCTTCGGTCGTGGCCACCTCAGCGGCATGGGGCTGGGCAACAGCGTGCAGAAGCTGTTCTATCTGCCGGAAGCGCATACCGATTTCGTGTTCGCCGTGCTGGCCGAGGAGCTGGGCTTGATCGGGGCGACGGCCGTGGTGGCGCTGTTCGGACTGCTGATCTACCGCGCCTTCAAGATCGGTCGCCGCGCTGAACTCGCCGGCTTGCCGTTCAGCGCCTACCTCGGCTACGGTATCGCCCTCGTGCTGGGGGCGCAGGCCTTCATCAACATCGGTGTGGCCAGCGGACTGCTGCCCACCAAGGGGCTGACCCTGCCCCTGATGAGTTATGGCGGTTCCAGCCTGATCGTCAGTTGCGTGCAGATCGCGATACTGCTGCGTATCGATGCCGAGACTCGCAAGCTGACCCGCACACCGACAGGAAATGCCGCCGCGCCCCGGCGCAAGGCCAAGAAGCCGACCGAGACACCGCAAGGAGCACAGGCATGACGTCATCTTCTTCTACCATCGCTCCCGAGGGGGCGGTCGACTCGGTAGACACTGTCTCCAGGGGCGTCGTGCTGATGATGGCCGGCGGCACGGGAGGGCATGTGATCCCGGCGCTGTCGCTGGCGCGTGCCCTCGCGGCGGCCGGTCACGAGATTCATTGGCTGGGCAGCCCGCGTGGCATCGAGAATCGCCTGGTGCCTGACGCCGGCTACCCGCTGCATCGGGTCGAGGTCGCGGGCCTGCGTGGCAAGGGGCTGGCGGGCTATGCGGCGATTCCGTTTCGTCTCGCGCGTGCTGTTCTGCAGGCGCGGCGCGTGATCCGTGAGCTCAAGCCGGTGCTGGTGGTGGGCCTCGGTGGCTTCGCCAGTGGTCCAGGCGGGCTCGCGGCGCGCCTTGAAGGCATTCCGCTGGTCATTCATGAGCAGAACGCCATCGCGGGCCTGACCAACAAGGTGCTGGCGCGGATGGCGACGCGTGTCTACGCCGCCTTCCCGGGCGCCTTCCCGCCCGCCCTCGGAGCACAGGTGGTGGGCAATCCGGTGCGCGATGAGATCGCCGATGTCGGTGCCGCCGGGCATGCGTCCGAGTCTGCTGTCGAGACGGCAGGCGAGGCGCGTGCGTTGCATCTGCTGGTGATGGGCGGCTCGCTGGGCGCTCAGGCGCTCAACGAGACGCTCGCGCCGGCGCTGGCCCTGCTGCCGGAAGCCTCGCGCCCCGTGGTGCGCCATCAGGCCGGACGTGACAAGCAGGAGGCGACCCTTGCCGCCTATCAGGTAGCCGGCGTCACGGCTGAGGTCAGCGAGTTCATCGGTGACATGGCCGAGGCCTACGCCTGGGCAGACCTCGTGGTCTGTCGCGCCGGCGCGCTGACCGTGGCCGAGCTGGCTGCGGCAGGTCGCCCTGCGGTACTGGTGCCGTTCCCCCACGCCGTGGATGATCATCAGACCGTCAATGCCGCGGTATTGGTCAAGGCGGATGCCGCGCGCCTGATTCCCCAGAATACGTTGACTGCCGAGCGCCTCGCCGAGACGCTGGCAGAATTGCTCGACCCCAAGATACTCACTGGCATGGCCGCTCGCGCCCGCAATAGTGCGGAACTCGATGCGGTAGCGACCATGCTGGCAGGCTGCATGGAGACTCGCCTTGAACGCTAGCAATTCTGATCGCGGTGCAGGTATGCGCCGCATCCGTCGTATCCACTTCGTCGGCATCGGCGGTGTGGGCATGTGTGGTATCGCCGAAGTACTGGGCAACATGGGCTATGAGGTCAGCGGCAGTGACCTCAAGGAATCCGCCGTCACGGCGCATCTGCGTGAGTGCGGCGTGCGTGTCGCCATCGGTCATGCGGCCATCAATGCCGAAGGCGCGGATGTGGTCGTGGTCTCGACCGCGGTGGACACCACCAACCCGGAAGTGGCCTGGGCGCGGGAGCATCGCATCCCCGTCGTGCGTCGCGCGGAAATGCTCGCCGAGCTGATGCGCTTCCGCCAGGGCATCGCGATTGCCGGCACGCACGGCAAGACCACCACCACCAGCCTGACCGCGACCCTGCTCGCGGAAGGTGGCATGGACCCGACCTTCGTCATCGGCGGCAAGCTGACCAGCGCGGGCACCAATGCCCGTCTGGGCGAGGGTGAGTATCTGGTCGCCGAGGCGGACGAGTCCGATGCCTCCTTCCTGCATCTGCAGCCGTTGATCTCGGTGGTGACCAACGTCGATGCCGATCACATGGCCACCTATGAGGGCGACTTCAATCGCCTCAAGGACACCTTCATCGAATTCCTGCACAACCTGCCGTTCTACGGTCTGGCGGTGCTGTGTATCGATGATGCCAACGTGCGTGAGCTGCTGCCGCGTGTTCAGCGTCAGTTCGTGACCTACGGCTTCAGCGACGATGCCGATTACCGCATCAGCGATTTCCGCCAGGGTGGCGGTCAGCTCAGCTTCACGGCGCTGCGTCCGGAAGGCCATGCACCGCTCGAGATCACTCTGGCGATGCCGGGTGAGCACAATGCGCTCAACGCCCTGGCGGCGATCGCCATCGCCACCGATGTCGGTGTCAGTGATGAGGCCATCGCCCGCGCGCTGGCAGGCTTTGCCGGTGTCGGTCGTCGCTTCCAGGTGCACGGAGAATTCGCGGCACCCAATGGTGAGCAGAGCGTGATGCTGGTGGACGATTATGGCCACCACCCGCGCGAAGTGGAGATGGTGATTCGCGCCGTGCGCGCCGGCTGGCCGCAGCGCCGTCTGGTGATGGCCTACCAGCCGCACCGTTATTCGCGCACCCATGATCTCTATGAAGACTTCGTGCGTGTGCTGTCCGAAGTCGACACCCTGTTGCTGCTGGATGTCTACAGCGCCGGGGAAGCGATGATTCCGGGCGCCGATGGCCGCTCGCTGGCGGGCTCGATCCGTCAGCGCGGTCAGGTGGACCCGCTGTTCGTCGAGCACAAGCGTGCCTTGCCGGACTTGCTCAAGAACGTGCTGCGTCCGGGCGATATCCTGATTACCCAGGGGGCGGGCGATGTCGGTGGCATTGCGCTGGCACTGGCGGGGGCCGACCTCAAGCTTGACGAGGTGACGCTATGACCGTGTCTTCCTCCCCATCCGGGTCGACAGGCGTGAATCCTGAACTGGCCACGCGCTATGGACGTGTCGTGGTGTTGTTCGGTGGCCTGAGCGCCGAGCGCGAGGTGTCGCTCAAGAGCGGTGAGGCGGTGCTGGCGGCCCTGCAGGGCGCAGGTGTCGATGTGCAGGGCTATGACATGGCGCATGGGCTGGCCGGTCTCGAGGCACTGCGCCCCGACCGTGTCTTCATCGCCATGCACGGTCGCGGCGGCGAAGATGGCACCTTGCAGGGTGCGCTGGAATTGCTGGGCATCCCCTACACCGGCAGCGGCGTACTGGCCTCTGCACTGGGCATGGACAAGCTGCGTACCAAGAAGCTCTGGGATATCGAAGGCTTGCCGACGCCACGCTCCTGTCGCCTGGCGGCGGACACGGACTGGCAGTCGGTGCTCGAGACGCTCGGGACGCCGGTGGTGGTCAAGCCGGTGCATGAGGGGTCGACACTCGGCATCCATATCGTCGAGGACGCCCAGGCGCTCCAGGATGCCTGGACGGATGCCAGCCGCTTCGATGCGGTGGTGATGGCCGAGCGTTTCATCAAGGGCCCGGAATACACGGTGTCGGTGTTGGACGGCGAAGTCCTGCCGGCCATTCGCATCGAAGCCGATAGTGGTTTCTACGATTATGATGCCAAATACATCGCCAATACCACGCGTTATCTGCTGCCTTGTGGTCTGAGCGCTGCGCGCGAGGCGGAATTGGCCGAGATCTCGCTCAAGGCATTCAACGTGCTGGGCTGCGAGGGTTGGGGCCGTGTCGATGTGATGGAAGATGCGGACGGTGCCTTCTGGCTGCTGGAAGTCAACACCTCGCCGGGCATGACCGATCACAGCCTGGTGCCGCAGTCCGCGGCACATGTCGGGCTCGATTTCGCCACCCTGGTGCTGCGCATTCTCGACACGACTCTCGCCGAGCGGGACGCAAACGATGCGTCAGTCGCTCAGCAGAGTGGTCATTGATCGATGGCGGCGCGTAGCACTACCGGCGCAATCTTCGGCCTCGTTCTCGGTCTTGCGCTGCTGGTCGCGGGCGGACAGGCATTGTGGACCTGGCTTGACCGTCCCATTGAGCGAGTCACCATCAAGGGTGACTTCGATCATGTCAGTGCTGCTTACCTTCAGCGTCATATCGCGCCGTTGATTCGTGGCCAGAGCTGGCTCTCTGTCCCATTGGGCGAGGTTCGGCGTCGCGCGTTGGCGATCGATTGGCTGAGTGAGGTCAGCATCTCGCGTCGCTGGCCGGATACACTCGAATTCGAGCTGTTTGAACAGCAGCCGGTGGCCTACTGGAATGATGGCGAATTGCTCAATGTGCGCGGCGATGCCTTCCAGGCGGGCCCGGTCACGCAGCTGGGCAATCTGCCCAATCTGGCGGGGCCCAAGGGCAGTGGATCCGAAGTGCTGGCCGAGCTTGACGCGCTGCAGAGCCAGTTGGGCGGGCTGGGGCTCAATGTCTCCCAGTTGCGATTGGAGCCACGCGGCGCCTGGCGCTTTCAGGTCAATGATTCGGTGTGGGTGATGCTGGGTCGCAATGATCGAGAGGCGCGTCTGGCGCGTTTCATGGCGGCCTGGCAGCGGCGCCTGGGCGATGAGGCGTCGCAGATCCGCTACATTGATCTGCGTTACCCCAACGGAGTGGCAGTGGCGTGGCATGGGGAGACGACGGCACCCGAAGAAGGCAAGGGCAGTTGAGGCAAATGGCGACACTCACTACATGCTTCATTTGCGTGTGAGTATTAGCAAAATGGCGATATCGCCAGTTTCATTTGTCGTCAATCCCGCCTATTCTAGCGGAGATTTGCGCCCCTCGGTATTTTAGGCTGGTATGCCCCAAGTGGCTGCTCCTATACTGGGAAGTCAAATCCCTCTGTACGGGTTAAACGGAACGTAAACCCGTTTTGGGTGGTGCGGCAGACATGTTGTCTGTCAAAGCGCGCAATTATTTTCATGATGAACCAGAATCAAGGAGCTGGCCCGACCTATGGCAGGACATTCCAAATCACAGGATATGGTGGTCGGGCTGGACATCGGAACCTCCAAGGTAGTCGCGATCGTGGGTCAGCCGACCGATGATGGCGGTATCGAAATTGCGGGAATTGGCTCCCACCCTTCACGTGGCATGAAGAAGGGTGTGGTGATCAACATCGAATCGACCGTACAGTCGATTCAGCGCGCAGTGGAGGAGGCTGAGTTGATGGCCGGCTGCGATATCCACTCGGTATATGTGGGCATCGCCGGCAGTCATATCAGTTCGATGAATTCCGATGGTGTCGTGGCGATCAAGGATCGCGAAGTGACGCCGTCTGATATCGAACGCGTGATCGACTCGGCGCGCGCTCGAGCGATTTCTGAAGGTCAGCGCATTCTTCACGTGCTGCCGCAGGAATATGCCATTGACCGTCAGGAAGGTATTCGCGAGCCGTTGGGCATGTCCGGGGTGCGTCTTGAGGCGCGCGTTCACCTGGTCACTGCCGCACTGAATGCCGTGCAGAATATCGAGAAGTGCGTGCGTCGCTGCGGGCTCGAAGTCGACGACATCATTCTCGAGCAGCTCGCCTCGAGTCATGCGGTTCTGACCGAGGATGAGCGTGAATTGGGTGTGTGCATGGTGGATATCGGCGGTGGTACCACGGATATCGCCGTCTTCACCGAAGGTGCCATTCGTCATACGGCTGTGATCCCCATCGCGGGTGATCAGGTCACGAATGACATCGCCATGGCGCTGCGCACACCGACGCAATATGCAGAAGAAATCAAGGTCAAGTATGCCTGTGCTCTGACCCAGCTGGCCTCCAGCGACGAGACGATCAAGGTGCCGAGTGTCGGTGACCGACCGGCACGTGATCTGTCCCGTCAAGCGTTGGCCGAAGTGGTCGAGCCCAGGTATGAGGAACTGTTCACCCTGGTCCGCGATGAATTGCGTCGCAGTGGCTATGAAGATCTCGTGGCTGCGGGCGTGGTTCTGACGGGTGGAACGTCACGCATGGAAGGTGTCGTTGAGCTGGCGGAGGAGATCTTCCACATGCCGGTTCGCATCGCTTGCCCGCAAAATGTGCGTGGACTGGCGGATGTGGTCCGCAATCCGATTTATTCCACGGGTGTGGGTTTGCTACATTATGGGATGAAACAGGAGCGGCACACGCCATCGTCGACGACCGTCGCGGTGCGCAGAGAGGAATCTGCCGCGCGACGCGTTCACGGCCAAGAGCACGACACCTCCACGCTGGAGCGGATCAAGGGCTGGTTCAAGGGAAATTTCTGACAGGGATTACAGAAAGACTGTGATCCAGGAGACAGGGCATATGTTCGAACTGGTAGATAACGCACCCTCCAGCAGCGCGGTCATCAAGGTGATCGGTGTTGGCGGCGGCGGTGGTAACGCCGTCAATCACATGGTCGAGAGCAACATCGAAGGCGTCGAGTTCATCTGCGCCAACACCGATGCTCAGGCGCTCAAGCGCGTGGCCGCCAAGACTGTCCTGCAGCTGGGCAGTGAAATCACCAAGGGGCTTGGCGCTGGCGCCAACCCGGAAGTGGGCCGCCAGGCGGCGATGGAAGACCGTGAGCGTATCGTCGAGCTGCTGCAAGGCGCCGACATGGTCTTCATCACCGCTGGCATGGGGGGTGGTACCGGTACCGGCGGTGCTCCTGTCGTGGCGCAGGTCGCCAAGGAACTGGGTATCCTAACCGTGGCTGTCGTCACGCGTCCGTTCCCGTTCGAAGGGCCGCGTCGTCAGAAGGCGGCGGAGCAGGGTATGAAGGAGCTCTCCGAGCACGTCGACTCCCTGATCACCATCCCCAACGAGAAGCTGCTGTCTGTGCTGGGCAAGAGCGCCAGCCTGCTGAGCGCCTTCAGCGCCGCCAATGACGTGTTGCTGGGTGCCGTGCAGGGGATCGCGGAGCTGATCACCAGCCCGGGCATCATCAACGTCGATTTCGCCGACGTGCGCACTGTCATGTCCGAGATGGGCATGGCGATGATGGGGACCGGTGATGCCATCGGTGAGAACCGTGCTCGTGAAGCCGCCGAGAAGGCCATTCGCAGCCCGCTGCTCGAAGACATCGATCTGCACGGCGCGCGCGGTATCCTGGTCAACATCACGGCAGGCCCGGACCTCTCCATCGGTGAATTCAACGATGTGGGTGCCACCGTGCAGGAGTTCGCTTCTCCGGACGCCACCATCGTGGTCGGGACGTCCATCGACATGGACATGACCGACGAGCTGCGTGTCACTGTCGTGGCGGCGGGTCTCGACGGTCGCGTCGAGAAGCCGGCGGCGCGTGAAACGGCACCGGCCAAGCGTACCGTCGAGAAGCCGGCGGACTACCGCAGCCTGCAGACCCCGACGGTCACCCGTCAGGCCAAGGAAGAGCAGGAAGCGGCAGTCAAGAAGTCGGAGCCGCGCAAGTCGCGTGATATGGATGACTATCTCGATATCCCGGCCTTCCTGCGTCGCCAGGCTGACTGATGCGCACTGACTGACGCGTCATTGACGCTCATGTGCCAGTCGGCACGAGGCTGAGATGACACGGCTCATCGTGAGTCTGACTTCACCCATTCGGGGCTTCCCGGGTGGGTGAAGTCGTTTCCGGGGCAGACAAAAGGGGCTTTCGGCGCCAGCGCGGGGCGCTGCCTGTGCGTCACGGGTGCATCCGCCAATGCCGTGGGCGCGTAAGGAAGGGAGGACTTCAAGCTGTCTTGCACATTGATTATCGTTTTATGGCAGTGCGAGTGAGAACTGTTTGGTGATTGCGTGTTCATACTCAGCACGAGGCCAGCAGGCGCGCGGGTCAGCCTCAATGGTGCTCGAAAGGCAATGTTGAATTTCCCTAACAGCGGCAGGTGACAATTTGTTGAATTCCTGCATTGCTGTTATCATGAACACTGTTTCCAAATTCAGGCTGACTGGCTATCTCCCTATGATTCGACAAAAAACACTCCAGAATACGATCCGCGCCACAGGCGTTGGTCTGCACTCAGGTGACAAGGTTTACCTGACGCTGCGTCCCGCTCCGGTCAACACCGGCATCGTCTTCATCCGTACCGATCTCGAGCCGCAGGCTCATATCCGTGCCGATGCGATGAGCGTCCGTGACACCACCATGTGCACCGCCGTCTCCAACGGTGAAGCCAAGGTGACGACCGTCGAGCACCTGATGTCCGCCTTCGCAGGCCTGGGCATCGACAACTGCTTCGTCGAGCTGTCCGCGCCGGAAGTGCCGATAATGGACGGCAGCGCCGGTCCGTTCGTCTTCCTGATCCAGTCCGCTGGTATCCAGGAGCAGTCATCGCTCAAGAAGTTCATCCGCATCAAGCGCGAGATCGAAGTGCGTGATGGTGACAAGGTCGCGACCTTCCTGCCGCACAACGGCTTCAAGGTGTCCTTCGCCATCGACTTCGATCACCCTGTGTTCGAGCAGCAGAAGCAGACCACCACGGTCGACTTCTCTACCACCTCCTTCGTCAAGGAAGTGTCCCGCGCGCGTACCTTCGGTTTCATGCGTGATCTCGAGTTCCTGCGCTCCCAGAACCTCGCGCTGGGTGGAAGCCTCGACAACGCCATCGTCGTCGATGACTATCGCATCCTCAACGATGAAGGCCTTCGTTACGACGATGAGTTCGTCAAGCACAAGGTGCTGGACGCCATCGGTGACCTCTATCAGCTGGGCCACAGCATCATCGGTGAGTTCCGAGGCTACAAGTCCGGTCATGGCCTCAACAACATGCTGTGCCGCGCGCTGCTGGAAAATGCCGACAGCTACGAGATCGTCACCTTCGAGAACTCCGATGCGATGCCGATTTCCTATGCCTCTCCGGCGCTTGCCGTCTGAGTCGAGGCCAATGACATCTGCGAAAGCTGCAAGACGAGGTATTTCAAAAGAAAAGCACTCAGAGAGACAGTACGAGCAGAACACTGTGACCTAGCCCGTCCAGCCTGACAGCACTGCTCCGGCCTTAGCCAGCCGGAGATGGAAACGACAACAGCCGCGCCGCCCTTCTGGGCGGCGCGGCTGTTTGCATGCAAGACAAGAAATGCTTGAGTTGGCTCAGGGCGTCTCGGCGTCGTCGCTCGAATCCGATGCGTGGGCCGCCAGTCGCTCCAGGGCGAGGCGCAGACGCTCGTCCCGGGTATGGGAGGCGCAATCCAGCAGGTGTTCTGCGGCAGCCTCTGGCAGGTGGCGTGGTTGGCGCGCGGGCACGAAGGCCGGACGAATCGGGCGGACCTTGAAGGCCAGGCGGGCGAGGGTGGCGAGTTCGGGAAGCTCGCGCAGCACACTGATCAGGCGACGCTGCTCATAGCGCAGCCAGGTCAGCCAGGAGGCGCGGCTGGTGATCAGCGTCAAGGTGTCATCGTGATAGCCGCCGACGAAGACCTGTTCCTGCATGTCCTTGGGCAGTGCAGCACGCAGGTGCAGCTGGGCCTGCTCGAGCATGCGCGCCTGGCGCATGACGCTGCCAAGTTGCCCCTTGCCGTTCAACAGGCGCGCCGCGGGCTGGGCGCGGAAACGCTTAGCCTTTATACTCATGGGCTTGCATGCCGGTTCAGTGATTTCCGGCAATCTATCATGAGCGGGAGTCCGGCAACAGCATGAGCCCTGTCGATGCCACAGCACGCCCTCGTGCGTTACCGGATTCCGGTAGCGGCGCTTCGCGTCGCTGGTCGGTACGCACAGCGCCGCGCTGGCTGCTGGCAGGCCTGCTGCTCAGCTGTCTGTTCCCCGCTGGACTGAGCGCGGCTCAGGTCGAGCGCGTCAATCTGACGCTGGCCAGCATCCAGTTGCTGGCTCCCGCGGTGATTCGTGCCGAGAGTCGCCGTCAGGGGCTGCGCTGCCTGCGCAAGCGGGTGCGTCGTGCGCCCCAGGCCAGTCCGAACCTCCCGCGCCAGCGCTCCTTCGTTTCCTGCACCCGCGTTCTGCTGCGTGGTCTCGTCAATGCCATCGCGCCGCGTGCGCCGCCCCTTCTGTCCTGACACCCCGTTCATCGTTCGCGTCACGGATGATGAGGTTCGTTTTCTCTTTCGAGCGTAATGCCTGATGGGCCCCGGGCCACATCGAGCTGCCCTGTCATCGCGTTTGGCGGCAGCGCTTGAGTGTCATGATATGTGAAGGCGTGACCCGACCCCGGGTCACGTACAAGGACAGAATATGCTGGGTAAATTCCTGACCAAGGTAGTGGGTTCCAAAAATGATCGCGAAGTGAAGCGCCTGCGCAAGCGGGTCAACGCGATCAATGCGCTCGAGAGCGAGCTTGAGCCGCTCTCCGATGAGGCGCTGACAGCCAAGACCGCGGAATTCCGCGAGCGTCTCGCGCAGGGGGAACACCTCGACAAGCTGCTGCCGGAAGCCTTCGCGACCGTGCGTGAGGCCAGCAAGCGCATCATGGGCATGCGTCACTTCGATACCCAGATGGTCGGCGGCATGGCGCTGCACGAAGGTCGCATCGCCGAGATGAAGACCGGTGAGGGCAAGACGCTGGTGGGGACGCTGGCGGTCTACCTGAACGCACTGACCGGCGAAGGCGTTCACGTGGTGACGGTCAACGACTATCTGGCCACCCGTGATGCCAACTGGATGCGTCCGCTGTATGAATTCCTCGGCCTGAGTGTCGGTGTCATCTACTCCGGCCAGCCCAATGAAGACAAGCGCGCCTCCTATCAGGCCGATATCACCTACGGCACCAACAACGAATACGGTTTCGATTACCTGCGCGACAACATGGCCTTCTCGCTGGAAGACAAGGTCCAGCGCAAGCTGCACTTCGCCATCATCGATGAGGTCGACTCCATCCTGATCGATGAGGCGCGCACGCCGCTGATCATCTCCGGTCCGGTGGAAGAGAATACCGACCTCTACAAGATCATCGATCGCATGGCGCGCGAGCTCGAGCAGTGCAGCGATGAGGAAGATCCGGAAAGCGGCGACTTCACCCTCGATGAGAAGCAGAAGCAGGTCGAGCTGACCGAGTTCGGTCACCAGAAGGTCGAGGCGCTGCTGCGTGCCCAGGAGCTGCTCGGGGAAGAGGATTCCCTGTATGCGGCCCAGAACCTGAGCCTGCTGCACCACGTGCACTCTGCGCTGCGTGCCCAGAACCTGTTCGTGCGTGACGTGGATTACATCGTCAACAACGGCGAAGTGGTCATCGTCGATGAGCACACCGGGCGTACCATGGTCGGTCGTCGCTGGTCTGAAGGCCTGCACCAGGCGGTCGAGGCCAAGGAAGGCGTTGCCATCCAGAAGGAAAGCCAGACGCTGGCATCCACGACCTTCCAGAATTACTTCCGTCTCTACGACAAGCTGTCCGGCATGACCGGTACGGCCGATACCGAGGCCTTCGAATTCCGTCAGATCTACAACCTCGACGTGATGGTCATCCCGACCAACAAGCCCATCGCGCGCAAGGACATGAATGATCTGGTCTATCTGACCGCGGAAGAGAAGTTCAACGCCATCATCGAGGACGCCCGCGAGAAGGTCGCGGAAGGTCGCCCGGTGCTGGTGGGTACCGCCTCGGTCGAGACCTCCGAGCTGCTGTCGCAGATGATGCACAAGGCAGGCGTCAAGCATCACGTCCTGAACGCCAAGCAGCACGTCAGCGAGGCCGCCATCATCGCCCAGGCGGGTCGTCCGGGCGCCGTGACCATCGCCACCAACATGGCCGGTCGTGGTACCGACATCATGCTGGGCGGCAACTGGGAAGCCGAGCTTGCCGAGCTGGAAGCGCCGACCGAAGAGCAGATCAACGAGATCAAGCATGGCTGGCAGGAGCGTCACGAAGCCGTGCTGGCCGCGGGCGGTCTGCACGTGATCGGCTCCGAGCGTCACGAATCACGCCGTATCGACAACCAGCTGCGCGGTCGTGCCGGTCGCCAGGGTGACCCGGGCTCCACGCGCTTCTTCCTGTCGCTGGAAGATAGCCTGATGCGTTTGTTCGGTTCTGACCGCGTGCAGCGTCTGATGGGCGCGCTGGGGCTCGAGAAGGGCGAAGCCATCGAGCACAAGATGGTCTCCAATGCCGTCGAGCGCGCGCAGAAGAAGGTCGAGGGTCGCAACTTCGACGTGCGCAAGCAGCTGCTCGAGTACGATGATGTCGCCAACGACCAGCGCAGCGTGATCTATGAGCAGCGCAACGACATCCTCGAAGCCGACGAGATCGCCGAGAACATCGCCGGCATCCGTCGCGAGGTGCTCGATGACGCCATCTCCCTGCGTGTGCCGCCGCAGAGCCTGCCGGAACAGTGGGACCTGCCGAGCCTCGAGAACGACCTCAAGACCGACTTTAACCTCGACCTGCCGCTGGTGCAGTGGGCGGAAGAGGACGAGCACTTCCATGAGGAAACGCTGCGTGAACGTCTGCAGGCTGCCCATGAAGCGCTTTATGCCGACAAGGTCGAGGCCGTTGGCCCTGAGCTGATGCGCCGCTTCGAGAAGCAGGTCATGCTTCAGGTGCTGGATACGCGCTGGAAGGAGCACCTGCAGGCGATGGACAACCTGCGTCGTGGTATCCACCTGCGCGGTTATGCCCAGAAGAACCCGAAGCAGGAATACAAGCGCGAAGCGTTCGAGCAGTTCCAGACGCTGCTGGTCAACATCAAGTCCGACGTGGTGCGGATTCTCAGCCACGTGCAGGTGCGTCGCCAGGAAGAGGTCGACACGCTGGAAGAAGAGCGTCGTGCCAACCTCGAGCGCGAGCAGGCCAGCGCCGAAACGCGACGTATCGATGAAGATGCGGTCAGTGAAGACGGTGTCCAGGCGGCCGAAGAGGTCGTCGAGGCACAGTACGGTGCGCAGCCTCAGGCCCAGGGCGATGGCGAGCCGATGCGCCGCGATGTGCCCAAGGTCGGTCGCAACGACCCGTGCCCGTGCGGTTCCGGCAAGAAATACAAGCAGTGCCACGGCAAGCTGAGCTGACACTGCGCCAAACAGCCTCCCTGCGCGTCACGTCGATTCGGCTCGCAGGGAGCAGTTGTCACAGAACACCATGATTGGAGACGTGAGCGATGGCGGTAGGGCCTTCCACTTTTCCCGCTGACATGCCGGCGATTGCCGGCTTTCAGATCGGGGTTGCTGAAGCCGGTATCAAGAAGCCGGGTCGTCGTGATCTGGTGATCATGGCCCTCGAGGCAGGGTCGCGTCTTGCAGGCACTTTTACCCGCAACGCCTTCTGTGCGGCACCGGTCCATGTCGCACGTGAGCACCTCACGGCAGGCGTCGACGGGCCGCGTTATCTGGTGATCAACACCGGCAATGCCAATGCGGGGACTGGCGAGCAGGGCATGACCGATGCTCGCGCGACCTGCCAGGCATTGGCGGAGATCGCCGGCTGTGATGCAAAGGCAGTATTGCCGTTCTCGACCGGCGTGATCGGTGAACCGCTGCCGATGGATCGCCTGACGGCGGCGTTGCCGACAGCCTTTGCCGACCTGGGCGAGGGCGACTGGTCTGCCGCGGCGCATGGCATCATGACCACCGATACGCGGCCCAAGGGCAGCTGGCGGACACTGACGCTGAGCAATGGCGAGAGCGTGACGCTGGCCGGTGTCTCCAAGGGCTCCGGCATGATCTGCCCGAACATGGCGACCATGCTGGGTTTCGTGGCCACCGATGCTGATCTCGCCATCGATCAGGCGGCTCTCGACGCCATGCTGCGCCGGGTGGTGGTCAAGAGCTTCAACAGCATCACCGTCGATTCCGATACTTCCACCAATGACGCCTGCATGCTGGCTGTCACGGGGCAGGCCGGGCGTGTCGAGGGTGAAGACCTGATCGCGTTCGAGGCCGCCCTGGCGGAGGTCATGCTCGAGCTGGCTCAGGCCATCATTCGCGATGGCGAGGGGGCGACCAAGTTCGTCACCATCGAGGTCAGCGAGGCGCGTTCACAGGAAGAGGCGCGTGCCGTCGGCTTTACCGTCGCGCACTCGCCGCTGGTCAAGACAGCGCTCTATGCCAGCGACGCCAACTGGGGTCGCATTCTGGCGGCCGTTGGACGTGCGCCGCTGGAAGAGCTGGACGTCACGGGTGTCGCGATCACGCTCAATGGCGTCACCATCGTCGAACAGGGCGGCCGTGCCGACAGTTACACCGAAGCCGCCGGCAGTGCCGCCATGGCCGAGGAAGAGCTGGTGATCGGCATCCGCCTGGGACGTGGACAGCAGGAAGCTCGCATCTGGACATCGGATCTGTCCCACGATTACGTCTCGATCAACGCTGATTATCGTAGCTGACGCCCCAGGGCGGAGGCTTGTGCTGAATGAAACGGTAATGCAATATCTCCCGCAGGCTTCGCCTCTCGAGGCGGAGTCGGATGTACAACGCGAGTCAAAGGTACAGGCATCATGCCGAAGCGAAGGGTTCACGTGGCGGCTGCCGCCATCTTAAACGAACAGGGCCAGGTCCTGATTGCACGTCGTCCCTCGACGGTGGATCAGGGCGGCTTGTGGGAGTTTCCGGGTGGCAAGCTGGCGCCTTACGAAACCGGTCTGGAAGCGCTCAAGCGTGAGTTGTGCGAAGAGCTGGGCATCGAGATCATTCGTGCTCAGCCGCTGATCCGTATTCATCACGAATACCCGGACAAGCACATCCTGCTGGATGTGTGGGAAACGCGTCAGTTCACTGGCGAACCCTTTGGCCGTGAAGGGCAGGCAGTGCGCTGGGTCGAGATCGAGGATCTCTACAAGTACGCCTTCCCGGCGGCGAATCTGCCGATTCTGCGGGCGGTCTCGCTGCCGCGCGAGTATCTGATCACGCCGGAAGAGGCCGATGAGGGCGTCTTCGAGACGCGTCTGACGCGTGCGCTGGATGAGGACGGCGTGCGTCTGGTCCAGCTGCGCGCCAAGGAGCTGGATGAGGCGGCCTATATCGCGCGTGCCGAGAAGGCGCTGGCGATCTGTCATGCGCGTGGTGCTCGTCTGCTGCTCAACGCTGAACCGTCCATGCTCGACAAGGTCGATGCGGATGGTATCCACCTGACCAGCGTGCGTCTGGCGGAGCTGGCGGAAAAGGGCGAGCGTCCGATTGCCGCCAACAAGTGGCTGTCTGCCTCCACCCATGATCAGCAGCAGCTGGACCAGGCCGGCCGTGTGGCGTGTGACTTCGTGTCACTGTCGCCGCTGCGTGTGACGCCGTCGCATCCGGAGCGTCCTCCGTTGGGCTGGCATGACTTCCAGGGGTTGGTCGAGCAGGCGTGCATGCCGGTCTATGCGCTGGGTGGCATGTCTCGCTATGACAGCGATCACGCACGCGCCGTCGGTGCCCAGGGGATCGCGTCGATCCGTGATTTCTGGAAGTGATGATCGCGCGTTGATGGCAGTTGCCTGAACGACAAAAGACCCTCGAGGCTAGCCTCGAGGGTCTTTTTTGTTGCCCAGCGTCTTGAGTGCCGAGCTTTTTATCGGCCTGAACCAGCAGGTCTCTCTCGAGCGCTACTGCTGATGCATGTCGCGCTCCATGCGCGCCACCATCTCGTCGATGCTGGTCTCATCCATGGCGGGCTCACCCGCGATACTGTGGGATTCGTCAGCCCAGGCGCCTAGGTCCAGCAGTTGGCAGCGCTTGCTGCAGAAGGGGCGAAACTCGCTGGCGGCACTCCATACCACGTCGGTACGGCATTGCGGGCAAGCGACGGTCAATGGTGTCTTGCCATAGTGGGAAGTGGTGGCATCAGACATGAGGGCGGTCCTGAAACGGTGTATGGGGGGCGCTCAGTGATCGATAGTAGGCATCCATGGCCGCTATCTGTTCACGAAGATGCGCCTGGCTTCCGTCATTGTCGATGACATCGTCGGCCTTGGCCAGTCGTGTCTCACGTGGCAGCTGGGCAGCGAGGATGGCGCGCACCTGCGCTTCGCTGACACCATCGCGGCTCAGCGTGCGCGCCAGCTGGACATCCTGGCTGACATCCACCACCAGGGTGCGTGAGACGAGGCTGTCCTGGCCGGACTCGAACAATAGCGGAGAGACCAGCAGGCGATAGGGACTGGTCATGGCCGCCAGATGTTGCACTATCCGCTCCCGGATACGCGGATGGGTGCAGCGCTCCAGCCACTGGCGCTCCTCGGGGGCAGCGAAGATCCGCTCACGCAGCGTGGCGCGATCAAGCTCGCCCTGCGCCGTGACGATCGACTCGCCGAAGTGGGCGATGATCTCGGCCAGTGCGGTCTCGCCGGGGCGCACGATCTCGCGCGAGACATCATCGGCATCCACCCACTGGATGCCCAGCTCGCCGAACAGCCGCGCGACGCTCGATTTGCCGCTGCCGATGCCGCCGGTGACACCGATGATGGGGCCTTGGGGGAAAGAAGACGTCGTCATGCGCCGATCACGCTCAGGTAGAGGCTCATCAAGGGCGTGCCAAACAGCAGGGCGATCCAGCCGGCAACCGCCAGGTAAGGTCCGAAGGGCATCGGTGCGCCGCGCAGACGCGGTACCAGCAGTTGCAGCAGGATGCCCAGAACGGCCCCGAGACCGGCGGACAGAATCAGCAGCAGCGGCAACCACTGCCAGCCGAGCCAGGCACCGAGAGCGGCAAGCAGCTTGAAGTCACCGTAGCCCATGCCTTCCTTGCCGGTGATAAGCTTGAATAGCCAGTAGAAGCTCCACAGCACCAGATATCCCGCCATCGCGCCGATCACGGCACTGGGCAGCATCAGAGGCTGGAACAGCAACTGATAGGCGAGGCCTGCCCACAGCAGTGGCAGAGTGATGGCATCTGGCAGCAGCTGGGTGCGGAAGTCGATGACTGACAGCACCAGCAGGGTCAGACAGGCGCCGAAGATCCACAGGCTCTGTGCCTCCAGGCCGTAGATCAACGCGATGGAAGCGCCGAGCGCGCCACCGGCAAGTTCCACCAGCGGATATTGCGCGCTGATGCGCGTATTGCAGCTGGCGCAGCGACCACGCCGCTTCAGCCAGCCGAGAATGGGGAGGTTGTCGTGCCACTTGATCGGCGTGTCACAGCCCGGGCAGCGTGATGCGGGCACCAGCAGATTGAAGCGCGGTGTGTCTTCGGCTTCCAGCTCCAATGCCTCGCGGGCCTCGGCGCGCCATTGGCGCATCATCATCACGGGCAGGCGAGTGATGACGACATTCAGAAAGCTGCCGACCAGCAAACCGAATATACCGGCCAGGCAGGCCTGCAGTGTGGGGGAAAGTTGGGCGAGTGATTCCACGAGTCGTCCTTGTCAGTAAATGACACGGCCGCGTCCCTGAGGTGGCGCGGCCGCTTGGCATGAAAGCTCTTTCGAGACAAAAGGCTGCGTGCTAGATCGCGTTGCCCAGCTCGAAGATGGGAAGATACATCGAGACCACAAGCCCGCCCACGAGGGTGCCTAGCACCACGATGATCAAGGGCTCCAGCAATGAGGTCAGCGCATCTACCTTGTTGTCGACGTCTTCTTCATAGAAGTCGGCAACCTTGTTGAGCATGGCATCCAGTGAGCCGGATTCCTCGCCAATCGCCACCATCTGTACCGCCAGTGTCGGGAACAATTGCGTATTGCGCATGGCGAAATTCAGCTGCTGGCCGGTAGAGACATCTTCCTTGATCTGGGCAATGGCGCGCTCGTAGACCTTGTTGCCTGAGGCGCCGGCGGCAGTATCAAGCGATTCCACTAACGGAACACCTGCCTGGAAGGTCGTAGCCAATGTACGTGAATAGCGAGCGACAGACGATTTATCCAGAATATCGCCGAGCACGGGTACCTTGAGCATGAAGCGGTGACTGGCGTAGGCAAACTTCTCAGAGCGCTTAATTCCCTGTGCAATAAGAACGACGGTCAGGATTATCGCGCCTAGCGCAACATACCAATAATTCTGCGCATACTCGGACAAGGTGATCGTCAGCTGAGTAAATGCTGGCAGCTCTGCGCCGAAGCCTTGGAAAAGGCTTTCAAATTGCGGAACTACCTTGATCAACAGGATAGCTGTTACCCCGATCCCGACACCGATCACGGCGATAGGGTAATAAAGGGCTTTCTTGACGCGCGCCTTGAGAGAGTCAATCTTTTCTTTATAAGTCGCGACACGGTCAAGCATCTTGTCCAAGGCACCAGCTTGTTCGCCGGCTTCAACAAGATTGGCAAACAGGTTATCAAAATGCTGAGGGTGTTTGCGCAAGGCTTCCGAAAAGCTGGCGCCTGCTCCCACCTGATTCATCATGTCTTCGACCAGATGACGCATGCCTGGGCTCTTCATGCTTTCAGCCACGATGCCAAATGCCTGAAGTACCGGTACGCCAGCACGGATCATGGTCGCCATCTGACGGGCGAACATGGTGACATCCTTGCCACTGACCTTCTTGCTGCCGCCAAACAGGGAGGACTTCTTGCGCAGGCGCTTGACCACGATGCCCTGGCTGACCAGCGTGTTCTTGACCTGATCGACGTTGGCCGACATCAACTCGCCCTTGACGTTTTCGCCGCGCGAGTTCTTGCCTGACCATTGCCAAGTCTCAATGCCCGGCTTTTTCTTGTCTTTCTTGGCAGTTCTGGGAGTTGCCATGTCAGTTATCGTTCCCTGATAAATGGGGAGCAGGCATTGTAGGTCGAGCCATGCTCAATGCCTGGGTCATCTTGTCTTCAATGTGCCTGATGACTGAGCAGAAGTCAGCTATCTGGCGTATTGATCGCTGTCGCCAGCATGGACAACCATTACATGCTCGGTCAGTTGCAGTGGCTCAGTCCTTGGTGATGCGATTGACTTCTTCCAGCGAGGTCATGCCCGACATCACCTTGCGCAAGCCGCTACGCCTCAGGTCTGAAAGCCCTTCCTTGCGTGCCTGGTCTGCCAGCTCGATGGCGGTGCCCTCACGCATGATCAAGCGGCTCATCTCATCCGAGATCGGCATGACTTCATAGATGCCGACTCGCCCCTTGTAACCCAGCGTGCACTGGCTGCAACCGACGGGGCGGAATATGGTTGCGGCCTCGAGTTCTGCTGCACTGAAGCCATTGTCTTCACTGAAGCCCATCGAAGCCATCGCCTCGGGCGGAATTTCCGCGGGCTGACGGCAGTGGGTGCACAGGCGGCGAGCAAGGCGCTGAGCGATGATCAACGAGACAGAACTCGCGATGTTGAAAGGGGCAATCCCCATGTTGCTCAGGCGTGTCAGTGTCTCGGGCGCTGAATTGGTGTGCAAGGTAGAAAGTACCAGGTGACCGGTCTGCGCCGCCTTGACGGCAATCTCGGCGGTTTCCTTGTCACGAATCTCCCCCACCATTACCACATCGGGATCCTGGCGCAGGAAGGCGCGCAGGGCCGAGGCGAAATCCAGGCCTATCTTGGGCAGCACGTTGACCTGATTGACGCCTTCTACCTTGAGCTCGACCGGGTCTTCCGCCGTCGAGATATTGCGCTCCGGTGTATTGAGGATATTCAGGCCGGTGTAGAGCGTCACGGTCTTGCCGCTACCGGTCGGGCCAGTGACCAGGATCATGCCCTGTGGCTGATCCAGCGTCTTCTCGAACATGGCGCGCTGTTCAGGTTCGAAACCCAATGCCTCGATGCCCATCTTGGCCGAGCTAGGGTCCAGGATACGCAGCACCAGCTTCTCGCCGTACACAGTGGGCAGTGTGTTGACACGGAAGTCGATGGAGCGGGACTTGGACAGGCGCAGTTTGATCGCGCCATCCTGTGGCAATCGTCGCTCGGAAATATCCATGCGCGACATGACTTTCAGGCGCGCCGAGATACGGTTACGCATATTAAAGGGGGGGCGGGTGTTCTCGACCAACATGCCATCGATACGAAAACGAATACGATAGGTGGATTCGTAGGGCTCGAAGTGGATATCCGAGGCACCACGCTTGATGGCATCCAGCAGTACCTTGTGAACGAAGCGCACGACTGGCGCATCATCACTACTGGCTGTAATGGCCAGATCGTTGTTGTTATCTTCTTCGCCTTCGAAATCCAGCCCATCAAGCGCTTCGCCATCTTCGCTCAGCATGTCCATGGCGCTTTCTTCGCCGGCTTCCAGGTACTGCTCCAATGCCGGCGTCAGCTGGTCGGCGGCGACCAGGACACTCTCGATCGACAAGCCAGTGGCAAATTGCAGCTCATCTAGATGCGTAAGTGTTGATGGGGAGGGCACGCCGACGGTCAGCCGATGCTCACGGCGATAGAGTGGCAGTACACCCAACTTGCGCAGGACCTTCTCGGGCAGCTCATCAATGGAAGGCAGCGAGTCGATACGAAGGGCATCGAGATCCACATACGGCAGGCCATATTCCCAGGCGGCCGCCAATGTCGCGTCACGTGCTGTCACCAGACCATGCGCGATGATGTGCAGCAACAGGCTTTCCCCTGCCTCATTGGCTTCCTGTTCAGCCAGCTGAGCTGCCTGTGGTTCGAGCAGGCCAGAGTCGACCAGTCGGGCGGCAAATCCTTTTAGCGTGTGTTCTGACTGGGGCATGACACTCTTCCTGTTGCAGTTGCCAATGGGCCTGCTCTCGCTGTTTCAAGCGTGAAGCAGGCACTAATGCGCTGTGCGTGAACTCTGGTGCGGCAAGCCATCGTATTACAAACATCGCCTTGCAGAAGAGTGTAGCTGGATTGCCCAGCGCTAGGAATGGCGCATTCGTGACATGGGAAGGGGATAGAGTGAGTGGAAGGAGCTAGCCAAACGCTGCTGGGTTGGCATTAGCGTTGAAGAGCGCCTGAGTCTCGAGCACAAAGTTTTTGTGTTCGTTGCTTGCAATGTCACCGAGTGTAATCTATTGTAACAACCAAGCAGCCGTCAGCGCCGCCAAGCAAGCGTCTTGCGACATGGCAATGGCACCTGATCTGTGGCTGTGGTATCACTCGTCCCGTCCGGTCGACACCCCGTGATATCAAGATGTTATGCTGATGAAGATGTTGTTGGGAATATTAGAATCAAACACCCACACTGACATTCTTCTGTAACATCCTGCTGGTCAGGGAAGGTAACCGGGGTATCAGGACGTACGACCTGATCTCACTACGCAAATGCAAGGGAGTCACACCATGACACGCAAGCAACAAGCTGGTTTTACACTGATCGAGCTGATGATCGTTGTGGCGATTATCGGTATTCTGGCAGCCATCGCGATTCCGCGTTACCAAGATTATACGGCTCGAGCTCAGGCCACCGAGGCATTGAACCTTGCTAGTGGTTTGAAGACAGAAGTTGCCGAGTACTACTCCAGTGAAGGTGCACTGCCTACTAGTACACAACTGGGTTATGAATCTGATGGTAGCGATACTACTGGTAACTATGTAGATAATGTTGTTGTCGCCGCAGGTGTAATTACAGCTACCATGAAGAGCGCTGGTGTGGCGTCTGACCTGCAAGGTAAGAAAATTGTTTTGACCCCTAATACAACCGGTGAAGGTTCTATTACATGGGGTTGTAGTACCGATGCAACTAACCTTTCCGTGGTACCTCAGAACTGTCGTACAGCAACTTCTACCTGATTTAGTGGTAGAGGCTTAGATGAATCTTCCCTTACGTAAAAATGCAGCAGCTGTCCATAGGGCAGCTGCTGTCTTGGTTTTTTTGCTAAGTGTAATTTTTTTATCCGCTGATAATTATAATCAAGACCGTTTGTCTCAATTTTATTTAGTTTTTGTGTCAGCTTTTATCTGTCTAGTTTATCTTGTGATTGGAACAGCCAGAGGGTGTGGATTTAAAGTTCCATTAGTTCTATCTATGATAACTGTTCTCTTGGCTGTGTTTTTCCTTCCTATTCAGTCAAGATCATTTTTGATGTATTTTTTGTTCTTTCAGTTTCTGTTTTTAATACCAGTGCTATGTTGCAGACATATTTCTTCCAGTGTTGGGTTATTATGTGTTTTGATCTTTTCAGGTATATTTGTTTTGATTAATGGTGCTACTTTTGTTGTGTTTTTTAGTCAGGTTGTAAGTGGAGGGTTGCATAAGTACGACACATTGATAGGCTTTTCAAATCCTCGATTTTATGGGCATGTACAGCTTGTATTTATCTCAGTTATTCTTGGCTTTATCTTGGACAAAAGGCCGAGTCCATTATTAAGTGCGATATTGATTGTGTTAATCGCTTTTACATTGTTCCATGCAATTATTCTTGGTAGTAGGTCAGTCATTGTAGGTATTTTTATTGTTTCAGTAGTTAGTGTTTTTTTTGCTCATGAAAGAGGTAGGGCATTATACATATGTGTCTGTTTTTGGATCCTGGTTATCATGTTTTTGAGTACGATTGTTTTTCTGTTCGATCTTAACATCGCACAGCAGTTAGTTGACCGTGGCAGTAGTGGTAGAATATTGTTATGGAGGGAAGCTATAATGTCTACTGTCAATAATACGCATGCGTTCTTATTTGGCCATGGTTACAACGATTTTCAGCATGTTGTGCTTGATGCTGGACGCAAAGAGAAACACCCTCATAATATTTTCCTAGATTTTTCTTTTAGGTTTGGAGTTATAGTAGGGGGTGGACTGGCTATGCTTGTACTTCTTGTTTGCTCGAAGTTGGTTAGACGGCGCTTGAGAGGTGGGAGAGTGGCTCTTACTAAGGTGTTACCTGTGGCTGCTGTCATCGTGGCGGCAAATTTTACAGCGATATATGTTCCTGCTATATCTCAAGTAATGTTAGCCATACTCCTAACATACACTTTTTCAGGTGTCGAGCTTCCCTTGTTAAAGAAACACTCGCTATCCTTGGTGCTTAAGCGAACCTTGAATAGGTTCTTATATCCAGTTATTGCAATGATGCTTTTAGCTTCAACCATTGGGGTTGGAGTCACTCTTGATGCTTTGCAGAAAGAAGATGCTACGTCTAATAGAATTTATCCTTACCTCTTCGCTGATTAAAGCGCGCACTTGGTGCGCGCTTTAATAAAATCTCAATAAAGCGCTTCTTCCTCCTCAACGACATCCTTCAGCAGCTCTAGGAACAGCTTGTCTGCATCGGAGTGTTCTGCCGGGTCTTCCGGTATATGGATGCTGGTAGTGTCAGATATCTCATTGGCGATGATAGCCAGCACTGCTTGCTCATTCTTTCCTTGTTCTGCCCCTTCCTTGAGGCGCGCTCGCGCCACGACCAGTGACTGCTCGAGAATCTTCGGGTCTTGCAGCAGCTTGCGGATGAAGCCTTTCAGCTCACTGATGATGCGTGTCTTGTGCATTTCGCCGGATGCGTTGCTCATGGCGTGCTCCTTGTCTGGTGGATGTCTGTCTTTGTTCGAGGGTGAATTCTGGTCTTGATGACGATGCCTGGAACGCCTTTGAGCGCTCTTGGACAATGAGGGGCCAGCCCAAGCCTGTCTCTGAAATTCATGAAACCATGCCTGCCTTTGCCAGCAGTGTAACCCACACGTCAGCGCTGGTGGATATGTGACATCACACCAATCTCCAGCTTGCCAAACCACTCAAGCCCCGCTGCGAGGCGTTCCATCTCGGCGATTGTTGCGTTGCGTGAGTCAGCGTCGTGGTTACATTGCAGAGCCGTTTCTGAGGCGGCTTGCGTAGCACCACCCGGCAACTCCAGCAGGATATCCACATGCGGGGCTGACGCATCGGTATCAGTAGACGCGGTGGCATGGTTGACGTAATGCAGAGTGAGGCCGCTGCGCGCCTGCCAGAGGGGTGACTGCTGCCAGCATTCATCGAGTGTGGCGATGATATCGCTGCGCAGGGGCAGGGGCTGCTGCCACGTGGGCTGCGCCAGGCTAGCCTGGCCGAGATGCGAGTCGTCTTCAGGATCGATGTGATAGAGCACATCACTGAGCTGGGGGAATTCGGCCTTGAGGCGAGCCACTGCATGATGACCGATGGCATGGCCTTCCGAGACGCTGATGCGTGGCGCGACCAGCAGGTGGACTTCCAGCACGATACGGCCGGCCAGCGTGCGGCTGCGCAGGTCATGCGCGCCACGCACCTCCGGCAGTGACAGCAAGCACTCACGCATGGCGTGTTGTTGTTCGCGTGGCAGGGCGGTGTCGATCAGTTCGCGCGAGGCCTCCCAGGCCAATGAGGCGCCGATCTTGCCTACCATGACGCCAACGACGACCGCCGCGATGCCATCCAGCCAGCTGGCCCCCAGCTGGGTACCGATCAGACCTATCAGCACCGCTACGGTGGAGAGTGCATCGCTGCGCGAGTGCCAAGCATTGGCCTCCAGCAGCTTGGATTTCTGCTTGCGCGCGATCTTGAGCGTGGCGCGAAAGATACCTTCCTTGCCGAGCAGCGAGATGATCGCGATGCCGATGCCCAGCGCGCCGGGCAGCGGAATGGTCAGTGAGCCGAACATTAGCTCCCAGCTGCGCAGAATGCCTTCCCAGCCAATGGCGCCCGCCACGGCCAGCAGCAGGCTGCCGAGCACCAGAGTGCCGAGCGTCTCGATGCGCTCATGCCCCCACGGATGTGAGCGATCCGGTGCCTGGCGGCCGTAGTGAGTCGCCACCAACACGAAGGCGTCTGTTACGAGGTCTGACAGGGAATGGATGCCATCGGCGATCAGTGCCTGTGATCCGACCAGTTTGCCGATGACGAGCTTCGCGACACCCAGCACGCCATCCAGCGCCGCGCCGATCAAGGTGATGCGCTGTGCTTCACGCTTGGCGCTTGCCGTGCTGGCGGCATCTGCGGGTGACGATTGAGGCATGGGAAGGCTCGCTCAAAGGGGAGTAGTCGGGGGGGGGCGTCATGAAGTCAGCGCCTACTCCTGCGCAGGCGGCTCAGGAGTCAGCGCACGCAGCTGTCTTCAGAGATCTCGCCGCTGGGGCGCAGGCGCCGGGCGAGGCTATCAACGCCGATATTGAGTATGGCGGTGAGCACCAGCAAGGCAAATGCCTGATCAAACATCAGGTATTCGAAGCTCGAGTCGATATGGAAGCCCAGCGTCACCACCCCCAGCATGCCGAGAATGGCCGTCTCGCGAATGATGGTCTCGGCGCGGTAGAGCAGCAATGCGAACATGCCGGGGGCGACACGCGGGTTGAGCTCATAGAGCCAGCATTCGAACTTGCCCTGCGGGCGACTGGGCGGCAGCTGAATCTGGTTGGCATGATGAGCACACAGGAAGGCGATGATCGCGCCGTTGTGCAGCGCCAGCGCCAGCCAGGCGGGCAGCAGCGAGGGCCCCAACAGCAACAGCAGGATGAAGGCCAGAATCAGCTCCGGCGTGGTACGCAGGAAGATCAGCAGGCCGTTGGTCGAGTGTTGCGAGAGACGATTGCCCACATGACGGCTGGCCAGCGGCCACAGCAGCATGGCGATCAGCAGACTACCGGCGGTGCCCAGCAGGCCGAGCAGCAAGGTATTACCGATGGCGGGCAGCAGATCGGGCAGGTGGCTTGCCCACTGCAGCAGGCCTGTCGCGAGCTCGCCCGAGGTCAGTGACTCGAATGATGCATTGACCAGCGGCGCCGGCCAGATGTCATGACTGATGAAGCGCCACAGCAGGGTCGGGCTGACATCGGGCCATGGCCCCAGCCACCACAGGCTGGCGATGGCCAGTACCGGCAATACCCGACGGTGCCCCCACCATGGGAGCGTGGCGATCAGCAGATAGAAGATCCACAGCAGAGCGCCCGCCTCGGCGTAACGGCCCTCGCGAAAGGCGCTTTCCAGATAGAAGCCCAGCGTGGGCAAGCCGACGAAACCCAGCAGAACACTGGCGCGCAGTCCGCATTCGAAGCGATAGCGGGTATAGCTGGCCATGCGCCGCCACGCCATCGGCAGTTCAGCATACACAAAGCGCATCGCGCGCGAGCTGGCCCAGGGCAGTGCCTTGAGCGGCGCCTGCGGCAGTTGTTCGAGAATCTCGGCATAGACCTTGGCGAAGGTCGCGGCATAGGGAATCGTGATCGCCGCCAGCGCCGTGGCGGCCGATAGCCCGAACACCTGCAGCAACAGCAGGGCCCAGAACAGCTCATGCACCGCGCGCAGCCCGGCACAGATGCCCCGCAGCAGGCGCGAGCGAGAGTAGACCAATGCCAAAGGCAGTCCGATCAGCGCACCCAGCAGGGTGCCCCATAGCGCGAAGGCGATGGTCAGGATCAGAGCGTGCAGCGGGGATTCCAGCGCGCCGGGAGCCGGCGATGCCATGCCCGCCAGCATGCGGCCCAGTTCCTGCCAAGGGTCGCGCGAGGTGACGGAGAGATCGGCGAAGGGCACCAGCACCAGCATGGCGATGACCAGACCACCACCGAGGCGCAACAGGCGCGCGCCGTCACTGCGTGCCTGCCACCAGCGAGGAGGATGGCGCAGCTCTGCTGTCATGGTGGAGGGGTCAGCTGACATCGGATGACTCGCGGGTCGCCGCAGCGGGGTACAGGAAGTCCAGGTAGCCAGGCGTCAGTCCGTCGGTCGCGACATCCAGCAGCACGTGCCCCTGGCCGTCAGCCTGTTTGCCAAGCCCGATCACGCGCGTGAAGTGAGTAAGCGCCAACTCACGCTGATGAAGCGCCACCACACTGGTGACGTGACGGGCATGTATTAGCTGGATCAACTGACTGGCCTGATGCGGATCCACGCTTGCGACGGGCTCGTCACCGAGGAACAGATCATGGCCCTGATAGAGCGCGCGTGCGATGGCGACACGCTGGCGCTGACCGCCGGAAAGCGCCTCGACGGAGCGCTCCATCAGGCCGGCAATACCCAGCGGTTCGCACAATGTGGCGACCGCCTGCCAATGAGCCGGTTTCGGGCGCAGCAGATTGAGCAGGTTGGTCAGCCGTGAGTGCTGGTCCAACCGGCCCATGAAGATGTTGTGGTAGACCGACAATTGCGGCACCAGTCCCTGGCGTTGAGGGCACCAGGCGGCCGCTACGTCGCGCTGTTGCAGCGCGGCGCGCAGGGCTTCCAGCAGCGTGGACTTGCCTGCGCCACTGGCGCCGAGCAGGGCGATGCGCTCGCCCGGCAGGAGGCGAATATCCAGATCACGCAAGACCACCTCGGCGCCATGGCCGAGGTGGTCTTGCGAAAGGTGTAGCAGTGGAGAGGGTGTTTCCTGGGTCATGAGCTCAGCGCAGCAGACCGAGCTGTTCACCGACGGTCTTGATCGGCGCGTAGTCATCGTTGCTGGCCGGAATGAAGCCGGAGCGCGGGAAGCTCTCGAGCAGGTCCGGGTCCTTCATATCCAGCAGTGCCGTGGTGACATGGGCGGTGAAGTCCGCGCCGAAGTGGCTGTCGGCATCGCCACGAATGGTCCACTGATAATCCGGGTAGGCCGGCGTCTGCCACAGCACCTGCACCTTGCTCGGGTCGACCTTGCCGTCCTTGACTGCCGCTTCCCACACCGCGAAGTTCACCGCGCCCACGTCATAGGTGCCGGCGGCGACCAGTGCGATGGTGCGTGAGTGGTCGCCGGAGAAACCGACGCGGCTGAACAGGGCGTCCGGCGCCTGCTGGAACTGCTCGCGCAGATAGTATTCCGGCATCAGGCGGCCTGAAGTGGAGGTCTTGGCGCCGAAGGTGAAGGAGTGGCCTTCGAGGGAGTCGGGCAGGGCGTCCAGCGGCTCGGCGGCATCGCCGGCCAACTTGAGGTCGCGACGCGCGATGAAGTAGCTGCGGAAGGCAGCGTCTTCCACGCCCTGGGCGATGGCGACGGAGCCCGGCACCATCTGACGAGCCTGAACGCCTGTCAGGCCGCCGAACCAGGCCATCTGGATCTGATCATTGCGGAAAGCGCTGACGGCGGCGCTGTAGGATTTGACCGGCACATACTCGACATCGACGCCCAGCTTCTCTTCCAGATAGTCGGCGACCTTGTCGAAACGCTCGACCAGGCGTGACTCGTCTTCATCCGGAATCGCCGTGAACTTGAAGGTGTCGGCCTGAGCCAGACTCATGCTCACGGGAAGGGCGGAAATCAGGGTCAGAGCAGCAGTGGCCAGCCAGCGCATGGGAAGCATCCTCAGCATTCACGACATGAGACATCATGCGGCGAGCACCGCATGTCAGGGGGTATGGCGCGTATTGTTGTGTCTTGATCACGCGGGTGCAAGCCCCGCGCCATGCCTGAAGGATCGCTCAAGTGGCGCTGAAGAGTCAGTAGCGCGTTGAATGGCTGCGCAGGAAGAGCTCATTTGCCGTGGCTGGGGCTGATGACTTGCTGGCTAATGCTCAAGACTCCGGTGGGAAACGGGTGTCCTTCAAGCTGTCCTTGATCTTCTTGAGGTGCTGTTGGAAGTCTTCTCCACGGCGCAGCGTCACGCCGGTGGCCAGCACGTCGATCAGGGCCAGGTGGATCATGCGTGAGGTCATCGGCATATAGATATCGGTGTCTTCCGGTGCCATGACTTCCAGCACTTCGGTGCACTCGCGCGCCAGCGGAGAGTCCGGTGCGGTGATGCCCAGTACCGCGGCGCCATTGCTGCGTGCGAGCTTGGCGATATCGACCAGCTCGCGGGTGCGTCCGGTGTAGGAGATGATCACGATCACGTCGCCGGTATGGCAGGCGGCGGCCACCATGCGCTGCATGAGCACGTCTTCATAGGCCATGACCGGCAGGTTGAAGCGGAAGAACTTGTGCTGGGCATCCGCCGCGACCGGGCCTGAAGCGCCAAGGCCGAAGAAGCAGATCTGCTTGGCCTGGCTCAGGTAGTCGACGGCGCGTTCGATGCGCCTGGGGTCCAGTGCGCGACGGGCATCGTCGAGCGCGGCCACGGTGGCGCCGAGAATCTTGTCGCCATAGGCGGCGGCATCATCGTTCTGATCGACACTGCGTGACACGTAGGGCGTGCCGCCGGCCAGACTCTGGGCCAGCTTGATCTTGAAGTCGGGGAAGCCCTTGGCATCGAAGTTGCGACAGAAACGGTTGACGGTCGGCTCACTGACCAGCGAGGCCTGAGCGAGCGCCGCGATGCTCATGCCGGTGGCCGCAGCCGGGTCCGCCAGAATGACGTCGGCGACCTTGCGCTCGGAGCGATTGAGCTCGTCGAGACGTTCACGGATGCGATTGATGAGGTCGTGTACTGCCATTCGCCTGTTACCCTGCCATTGTGTAGTGAAATAACTACGTAATCTGGGCATCCTAGCCTCACTCGTCTGGTAGGCCAAGCATCTCTTTGGGTCACTTTCTGATCCAGGGGCGTGAAGGACGAGGTGAAAGCGAAAGCGCCGCTGACTACCACTTTTAGGTAAGTTTACCTATTTGTGGGGCGAATTGTCTTGAGTGACAGCGGCGTTATCGCTACATTTGTTGTTAATATAACCAGCCATGTATCGCCAACGCCTTCCCGGTGCCGTGTGTCATTCGAGCCTCTCCTCGCCGCGCCAGCCTGCGCAGCCTTCCAGGAAGCGGGTTCGAAGTCGCCCACCTTGTCGGTCATTTCGGCATACAGGGCAGTTTCGACGGGAGAAATCGGCGGCATGAGTTCCGACATCATTCCGGGCGTGGATATTGCCCTGTTCGGCGCCTTGGGCGACCTCGCCAAGCGCAAGCTATATCCAGCCCTCTATCACCTCGACCGTGACGGTCTGCTCGAGAAGGCAACCCGCCTGATCGGTCTGGCGCGTCAGGATGTCAGCCTCGAATCCTTCAAGGACACCGTGCAGGCGGCGCTCAAGGAGCGCGTCAAGCCGGAACACCTCGAGAAGGAATGCATCGAGCGCTTCCTCTCTCGCATCAGCTATGCGGCGCTGGACTTCAGTACCGTGGAAGGCTATTCCGCAATTGCCGACTGGCGTGTGGATGCCAAGGGCAAGCCGTCGCCGCGCCCGCTGATGATCTATCTTTCCGTACCGTCGCGTATCTACGGCGACATCAGCAGCAATCTGCAGGCGGCGGGCTGTCTCGACGAGCACTCGCGTGTCGTGGTCGAGAAGCCGATCGGTTCTGATCTGGAGAGCTCGCGCGTCGTCAACGACGCGATCGGCGCCGTCTTCCACGAATCCCAGATCTACCGTATCGATCACTATCTGGGCAAGGAAACCGTCCAGAACCTGATCGCGCTGCGTTTCGCCAATCCGATGTTCGGCAATCAGTGGAATCAGAACCAGATTTCCCACGTCGAGATCACCGTGGCGGAGAAGGTCGGCATCGAAGGTCGCTGGGGTTACTTCGATCAGGCCGGTCAGCTGCGTGACATGGTGCAGAACCACCTGCTGCAGCTGCTGTGTCTGATCGCGATGGATCCGCCGTCCAACCTGGACGCGGACGCCATTCGTGACGAGAAGGTCAAGGTGCTCAAGGCGTTGCGCCCGATCACCGGCGAGCGTCTCAACACGGATCTGGTGCGTGGTCAGTACATCGCGGGTGCCGTCGATGGCCAGCACGTGCCGGGCTACCTCGATGAAGAGGGTGCCAACACCGAATCCCAGACCGAGACCTTCGTGGCCTTCAAGACCGAAGTCTCCAACTGGCGCTGGGCCGGTGTGCCGTTCTACCTGCGGACCGGCAAGCGCATGCCGGAGAAGCTGTCACAGATCGTGATCCACTTCCGTCAGCAGCCGCACTACATCTTCGATCCGGACCAGCGCTCGCTGGCGGCCAACAAGCTGATCATTCGTCTTCAGCCGTCCGAAGGCATCTCCCTGCAGGTGCTGACCAAGGACTCCGGCCTCGACAAGGGCATGCGTCTGCGCCCGGGCCCGCTGGATCTCGACTTCAACAGCGCCTTCCCCAAGCGCCGTATTCCGGAAGCTTACGAACGTCTGCTGCTTGAGGTCATCAAGGGCCAGCAGTATCTGTTCGTGCGTCGTGACGAGATCGAACACGCCTGGCGCTGGGTCGATACCCTCATCGATGGCTGGGAATCCCGCGCCGCCACGCCGCGCCGTTATCCGGCCGGCTCCTGGGGGCCCGTCTCCTCGATCGCGATGATCACGCGCGACGGTCGCAGCTGGTATGAGGAGTATTGAGATGAGCGCCACCGTGACTGAGCAGGACCCGCGCGTACAGACCGCACACAGTCTCGCCGAGTATCTGGCCGCCGCCTTGCGTGCTGATCTCGACGTTGATCCGTCAGCGCGTGCGCTGCTGGTGGTTTCCGGCGGCTCCACGCCCAAGCCGCTGTTTGCCGCGCTGCGCGACAAGCCGCTGGACTGGTCGCGGGTCGATATCACCCTCGCCGATGAGCGTTGGGTGAGCGAAGACGCCGATGACAGCAATGCACGCTTCGTGCGTGAGCACCTGCTGAGCGGCGCGGCCAGTGCCGCCACCTTCCATCCGCTGACCAACGCCGAGGCAGAGCCGGAAGACGGTTGCGCAGAAGTGAGTGCTCGCATCGCGGCGCTCCCCTGGCCGGCCTCCGCGCTGATTCTCGGCATGGGCGGCGATGGCCACACGGCCTCGCTGTTCCCGGATGGCGACCGCCTGCAGGAAGCGATGACCAGTGCGGATTGCTGTGTCCCGATGCGTGCACCCAGCGTGCCGCAGGCGCGTATCACGCTGTCTCTCGAGCGTCTGCGCCAGACGCGTCGTACCGTGCTTCATCTCACGGGGACCGACAAGCAGGCCGTGCTGTCGCGCGCGCTGAGCGACGTCGAGGCGGTCAGTGAACTGCCGATTCGTGCCTTCCTGTCCGCGCCGCTGGCGCTTTACTGGGCCCCCTGACCACATCGGCCGCGGCCAGCCACAAGGGAGGCTGGCCGCGGCACAAGGAGAACGCCATGAGCTTTGAAAAACAGCTTCCGTCGACTCGTACTACCGAGATCGACAGCATCTGCCAGAAAGCCTCCGTGCTGCCGGTGATCGCCGTCGAGCGCATCGAGGACGCCGTACCGCTGGGCAAGGCCCTCTACGAAGGTGGCCTGACCGTACTGGAAGTCACGCTGCGCACCGATTGCGCGCTGGAAGCCATCCGCCTGATGCGTGAAGCGCTGCCCAACGCCAGCATCGGTGCCGGCACCGTGCTGACGCCGGAACAGTATCGCCAGGTGGAAGAGCTGGGTGTCGACTTCATCGTCACGCCGGGCACCACCGAAGCGCTGTACCAGTACGGCGTGACCAGCAGCGTGCCGATGCTGCCGGGTGTCGCGACCGTCTCGGAGCTGATGACGGGCTGGCAGTACGGTTACCGTCGCTTCAAGTTCTTCCCGGCGGAAGCCTCGGGCGGCGTCAATGCGATCAAGTCCTTCGGTGGCCCGATCAGCGAAGCTCGCTTCTGCCCGACTGGCGGTATTTCCCTGAGCAACGCCGCCGACTACCTCGCGCTCAAGAACGTGATGTGTGTCGGTGGTAGCTGGGTCGCGCCGCAGAAATTGATCGATGCGGGTGACTGGGATGGTATCCGCGAGCTGGCGCGTGAAGCCTCAGAGCGTTTCCACCGCTGAAGCCTGATATCTGGATGAGTGCTGGCCACTGATCCAGCGGTTGCCTGCCAACGTCATGCACGCCGTCGTGCTTGAGGCTGACAGGCTGCCAGTACTGCTCTCTCTCGACAGCTTGGCTGTTGCTTGTGACCCGTCTCTCGCGAGGCGGGTCTTTTTTATGCGCGTCATCTGGGGAGAGAGGCGAGGCTAACTTGTCTGGCTGGAGTCGCTGGGCTGGTTGTGATGTCGGTCTCAGCGCTGCGGCGTGCTCAGCTGGCGGTAGAGGTCATCCAGCAAGGGCAGGGCCAGCCCATGTCGGGCGGCAGTGCGGCGCAATGGGCCAAGGATCGCCTCGACCTCGGTAGGGCGACCGGCGAGCACATCCTGCAGCATCGAGGCGCGATTGTTGGCGGTCGCGCGGATGACCTGTTCGACCAGCGCCTGCCAGCCTTCCCCCGGGGCAGGGATGCCTTCGCTATCCAGTACCGCGCTGATCTCCTCGACCGCCTGGCGAACCATCGGGGCAAATGGCCGGTCACGCAGCTGGCCGTTGCGAATGCGATAGCGTGCCACCAGGGGATTGATCGCCGCATTGATCGCCAGCTTGTGCCACAGGCGAGTCTGGATGTCTGGCGTCTGCTCGCACGCAAACCCTGCAGCCTTGAGCCAGTCACCTTGCATGAGAGCGGCCTGATTGGACTGGCTGTCGTGATCGCCGTCACCGCCACTCTGCCATGCGCCCAGCCAGGTGTGGCCGCGCCCGGCGTGTTGCACGCCAAGGTGTTGGAGGTCATCCGCTGTTGAGCCATTGTCAGGCGTCGTGCTTGCGCCAGTCTCGGCTGGCAGCCAGGCGCCTTCGGTGGTGCTGGCGCATAGCAGGTTGGCGTGGCGTTCGGCCAGCCACGGCTGAGCGCTCAGGCCATTCTGCCAGCAGGTCACGGGAGTCCCGGGCGTGATATGTGGTGCCAGTTGCTGCCAGACGGCGGGTACACCGTGGGCCTTGGTCGTCAGCCAGATGGCGGAAGGCTTTCTGGATGGCGAGCCTTGCAGTGTGTCAATTGTTGAATAATTTATCTTTGCGCTAACAGTGTGTGATGCTGGCGTGGTCATGTCGAGCATGACCGCTTGCCCCGCCATTGCCTGACGCCCCAGCAGCAGGACACGCGGTAGCTCGGTTGCTCCCTGCTCACGCAGCTCTCGCTGGCGCGCTGCCATCAGTGATGCCGCCAGCAGGCGCCCGATGGCGCCCGGGCCGATGATCCACAGCCAGTTATCTTCCGGATCAGTCATTGTGTGCATATTCGTCATCTTGTCATGGAGAGCAGTGCAGTGCGTGAGCGCAGGAGGAGGCCGGTTGTACTTCACCTGACCCGCTGTCAGCTATCGGTCTTGCGCCGTGACCCAGTCTCTCGCTTGCGGGGACTTCTGGATGAGGCACTTTTACGAGAAGCGCCGTCCTTATTGCTGCCAGCAGTGCTGCCAGAAGCTGCCTTGCCAGAAGCGGTCTTGCCTGAAGAGCTGCCAGAGGCGCGCTTCTTGTAGGAGGTGGCCTTGCGACGCGAGCCGCTCTTGCCGCCGCCCTTGCGTGGCGCGGGGGTCGCACCGCCGACGCTGGCCAGTGCCGTGCTCAGACGGCTGGCGGAGCTATCGGCGAGCAGCGCACGCAGATCCACGATCAGCTCGCTCAAGAAGGGCGCCGCCGGGTCGCCTTGCTCGTGGATCATGCTCAGGCGTTGCTCCCACTGTGCGGTGCGCTCCGGACGCGATACGGCAGGCGGCAGCGCATGAATCAGCGCGCGGCCGATACGCGTCGAGCGCATCGCCTGGCCTTCGCGCACCAGATAGCCGCGATTGATCAGGGTCTCGAGCATGCCGGCGCGTGTCGCCTCGGTGCCCAGGCCATCCACATCGCGCAGCGTGCGCCGCACCGCTTCATCCTCGACGTAACGTGCGATGTTCATCATCGCCTGGATCAGGCTGGCGTCATTGAAGGGTTCCGGCGGGCGGGTCTCTTTCTCCTCGATACCGCAGTCGAGCACGCAGGCCGGTTCGCCTTCCGTCAGGGCGGGCAGTGGCGGCGGGGTCTTGTCATCGGTGGCTGCGTTCTTGTCTGAGGCCTTCTTGTCAGAGTCTTGCTTATCAGCTATATCCCCGGCCTCCGCAGCGCGCTGGAACAGCACCTTCCAGCCTTCGTCGATGACGCTGCGGCCACTGGCGCGGAAGGGCTCCTTGGCGAAGCGCAGTTCGACCTTGACCTCGCGATAGCGATAGGCGGGATAGAACTGGGCCAGCACGTTGCGCGTGATCATGCGGTAGAGGTTGGTTTCATCGCGCGACAGGCGCGCATAGTCCGGCTCGCGCCCGGTCGGCGCCAAGGCGTGGTGCGCGCTGACCTTGCTGTCATTGAAGGCGCGCGAGCGCAGGCTGAAATCGGCGCCGCCACTGAAGCGTTCAAGCTCGCGGTCACCCACGCAGGCACTGATCATCAGATTGGCCATGCCGGCGTGATGTTCGCGCGGCAGGTAGCGACAGTCGGAGCGCGGATAGGTGATCAGCTGATGACGCTCGTAAAGCGCCTGACAGGTGTCGAGGACCTTCTGGGCGGGCAGGCGAAAACGGCGCGCGGCATCGACCTGCAGCGCCGAGAGCGAATAGGGCAGCGGCGCGGGCTGTGACTTGTCGCTGGCCTCGACACTTTCGACATGGCCATCGCCGAGGGTGGTCAAGGTCGCGAGATGGCGGGCGAGGCGCTCGGCGGGACGGCTATCCAGCAGGCGACCCTTGTCATCGAGTGGCAGCGGGGTGCCCTTGTCCGCCAGACGTTGCAGCCAGGGTGAGCTGGGCGCATGCCACCAGGCCTTGAAGCTGCCCGCCGCCACGCCAGCCTCTATCCACAGCGGGAAGAAGGCGCGAGGCTCGAAGGCCTCGATTTCCTCGTCACGGCGCACGACCAGCCCCAGCAGCGGCGTCTGCACGCGTCCCACTGACAATACGCCATCGTGGCCGGCCTGACGCCCGGTCAATGTCCAGGCGCGGGTCAGGTTCATGCCATACAGCCAGTCGGCGCGCTGGCGCGCCAGCGCGGCTTCATAGAGCGGCTGCCAGCGCTGATTGTCGTCCAGCTTGTTGAGGGCACGGCTGACGGCGGGGCGGTTCATGTCGCTGATCAGCAGGCGTTTGACCGGCCCGCGCCAGCGCATGTGCTCCAGCACTTCCTGCACCAGCAGCTGGCCTTCGCGATCGGGGTCGCCGGCATGCACGACCTCATCGGCCAACTTGAGCTGCTCGCGGATGGTCTTGAGCTGACCGCGCGCCTGGCTGCGCGGCTTGAGCTTCCATTGCTCGGGGATGATCGGCAGGTGATCCAGCGACCAGCGCTTGAAGCGCTCGTCGTAGTCATCCGGCGGGGCCTGCTCCAGCAGGTGGCCGATGCACCAGGTGACACGGGTGTCACCGGCATCGATATAGCCGTCGCGCTTGCTTGAGCGTCCGGGCAGCGCCTCGGCAATGGCGCGGGCGAGGCTGGGCTTTTCGGCGATGATCAGGCGCATCGGGCATCCTGCGGTCAAAGGCTGTCGATATGATGATCCATACAGTATGCCGTTGGCCCGAGGCGGGGATCAATCGTCGTCGAGCGCGCGACGCGCCTGGACGAGGGCGCGATACCAGTCGCGGTTGGCGGTCTGGATCAGCGGGGGGCGATTGGAGAGATAGCTGACCGGGTGATGGTCGGCGGGCTGATAGTTGCTGAGCATGTTGAGCGTCGCTTCACGGGCGCCGAAGGTATCGCGCAGGAACTCGATGGCCAGCGGCTCCAGCTCGACGCGGTAGTGGCGCACCAGTGCGATGGCCAGTGATTCGGCGGTGCGTGACAGGTCATCGTCGATCTCGCGCACCATGGCGCTGCCCAGGGCCGCCTTGGCCGCCGCAGACTGATTGGGCTCCAGCTGGCCGAAATAGGCGGCGTTGGAGCCATTGATGGCGCGCTGCACGGCCGGGCGTGACAGGTGTATGTGGGGCTCCAGCGCGAGGGCGATCTCGACCGCCATCGCCTTGGCCTTGTCGACACCGACGCGCAGCACCGTCTCGCGCGCCTGGTAGGCGATCTCGCTGTCGACGCGCTTGATGCGGCTCTCGTTCAAGTGATCGGCCAGATGCTTGCACACCTCCGCCTTGGCTTCATCGTCCAGCGCGATGGTCTTTTCCTGGATGCGCAGACCACGACGGCCCGGGCCGACCCGCAGGCGGGTGGCGTCATCGGACATCTGCGAGGCGATGTTTTCCCAGCGCTTGGACATCTTGAGGAAGACGGCGTGACTGCGCCCGACCTGCTCGTAGGCATTGGTCACCGTCTTGTAGAGGCGGATGGCGTTGGTGAGGATGTCGGCGCGCGAGCGCAGCGCGGCGCGGTGTTCACGATCGCCTTCATTGACCGCGATCGCCAGATGCGTCACCTGTTCGGCAAGGGCGTCCATCGCCTGGGTGGAGCGCTCCAGCAGTACCTCGGCGCGCAGGCCGGAGGCGGCATCCTCCACCAGGGTGCCGGACTGCTCGGCCAGATAGACCGTCAGCGCCTTGAGGCGTGACAGGCCGGTGGCCTGACGTATGCGATAGCGTGAGCGGGCATGCTCGAGGTTGTCCAGCGCGCGCGCCAGCTTCCAGCGGCCACGGTACTCGAAGGTCAGCAGCGGAATCTTGCGCCCGCTGATCAGCTCGAAGGCCAGAATCAACATCTCCTCCACGTCCTGCAGGGTCATCAGCAGGTCGTTGTCCTGCTCGATGGCCGCCAGCACACGCTCGATGAAGTTCTCGTCACGCGGCACGCCGCTGTGCAGGTCGGGCGCGCGCCCTTCGAAGCGCTCACGCAGCAGGCCGATGGCCTCGGGGGCCAGCTCGGCCAGCTCATTGAACTGGGGCTCGAGCCATTCGCGGTTGAGGCTGTTCATGTCGCGGATGCGCGCATGCAGGCCCACGCGACGGTAGACGTCGATCTGGCTGATGATGCGCGCGGCATCACGGTCATCGAGCAGCTCCAGCGCCGCCAGCTCGACCCCCTCCGGCGCCAGGTCCTGCTTGCGCAGCAGCATGGCCGCCGCTTCACGCCGGCGGGCATCGCCTTCCAGGCTCTCGACGATCAGATTGCGCGTGGCGAGGATCAGCTCCGGCACGGTGTCGATGACGCGCTCGATCTTGGCTTCGGTGCGGTCATAGCGCCGTGAGCTGGTCAGGTTGTGGGCGATATTGGCCACGATGCCCGCGACACCGGTGATGACGGTGTAGGAGATGAAGAAGATGTAGTTCTCGAAGGTCGGTTCCTTGCCGTAACCGAGCAGATAGCCGCCCCAGGCACCGATCAGCGTCACCGGGCCTGCGGTCCACAGGATCTGCATCAGGCTCACCGACCAGGGCACACGCTCCACGGCCTGGGTAATGCGGCGAATCTCGTCGCGGCCCTCACGCTCCAGACGCACCTGGGGCGCGTCATTGGCAGTGTTGGCTCGGGGACGAAAGGGGCTCGGCAACAGCAAGGCAGGCTTCCTTGATTGAACGGGGTGGGGCATCTGGCGCGACATGGGCTGCCGAGAGGTTCGTGAGCACGAGCCTCGAGCGCAGCGCGGGGCAAAGGGTGTCATCAACAGTAGCATTGGGCAGCCTTTTGGCTCCAGTGAGCAAGGGCCGCAAGCGGGTCGAGCGTGGTAGAATTTCGCCCGCCACTGACTGGCCAGCGGGTCTCGCCAGGTCGTCAGGCTCACGCTAGGACATCAAAAAGCTCTGGAGGTTGTGTGGAACGAGACTTAGAAGCAGGAAAGGGTGCAGGTGACGGGGCTGAAGTCGTGTTGCTGGACGGCGGCATGGGCCAGGAACTGGTGCGTCGTAGCGGTCGTGAGCCGACCCCGTTGTGGTCGTCTCAGGTGATGCTGGACCAGCCTGAGCTGGTGCGTGACCTGCACCTGGATTTCATTCGTGCCGGCGCGCGCGTCATCACGCTCAATACCTACACGGCCACGCCGCAGCGTCTGGGCCTGGCGGGTGTCGGCGAGTCGATCGCGGCCATTCATGCCGCCGCTGGCAAGGCCGCGCGGGATGCCATCGCCCTGAGTGGCGAGGCGGACGTGCGCGTGGCAGGCTGCCTGCCGCCGCTGGTCGCCACCTATCGCCCCGATGTCGCGCCGAGTGCTGACGAATCCCTGGCCAGCTATCGCCGGCTGGTGGAATTGCAGGCACCGCTGGTCGATGTCCTGCTGTGTGAGGCGCTGTCTTCCTGCGTCGAGGCTCGCGCCGCTGCCACCGCCGCACTCGAGAGCGGCTTGCCGGTGTGGGTCTCGCTGACGGTGAAGGATGACCTGACCGCGACCCTGCGCAGTGGTGAGCCGCTGGCCGACGCGATCAGCATGCTGCAAGCGATGGGCGTGGACGCGATCCTGATCAATTGCAGCGCGCCGGAAGCCATTCAGGGTAGTCTGGAAAATCTGCTGGCCAGCCCGCTGCCGACCGGTGCCTATGCCAACGGCTTCACCTCCATCGCGGAGCTCAATCCCGGCGGCACCGTCAAGGACCTCAAGGCACGCGAAGACCTGGGGCCGGAGCAGTACGCGGCGCATGCGCTGGGGTGGGTCAATGCCGGCATTCGTATCGTCGGCGGTTGCTGTGAGGTGGGCCCGGCGCATATCGCCTGCCTGGCCGAACAGCTCAGGTCAGCAGGTTATCGCTGCGTCAGCCGCTTGAGTGAGTGAACGATGAGGGGCGAGGCTTCCTCGTGATAGACTCCGCCCCTTGATTCGCAGGTTCTGACGGGCATCGCGCCTGAGGAAACGCCGAGGTGAACGCCGAGGCGACGACCGGGATGCGGTGTCTGCAGGACTGTGAAACGCTTTTTTAGGGAGATGCCATGCTTGCCGAGTGGGTCGAACGGCTCTTGAGTTACGCCAGTGGGGCACTTGATGCCATCCGCGCCGATGAATCCTTTCCTGCCTTCATGCAGTGGGCGCATTCGGAGGGCGTGAACTACAGCGGTGGCGACGAAGCGCTGGCGGTAGCGCTGGCGCCGGTGCTGTGGAGCCAGACTCCGCTGGTGCGACTCGACTTCGCGCGCGAGTCGTTGGCACCACCCGGACGCAACGAGCCTTGCTGGTGTGACTCGGGTCGCAAGTACAAGCAGTGCTGCGACAAGGTGCAGCTGCCGGCGATTCCGGATCACCTGATGTGGATGCTGTCGCTGCGCGAGTTCAAGGGTGAACAGCTCAAGGCGGCGCTGGCCTCTGGTCTCGCGCCGGCGCAGGCGCTGCTCGAGGCGGGGCTGATCAGCGCCGAGAGCGGCAATCGTGGTCGGGCTCAGCAGATCATGGAGGCGCTGTTCGATACCAGCGACTGGTCGCGTCTGCCCGAGCAGGCCGAGCCTGGCTTCGAGCTGCTGCTGGATCTCTATCAGGAGCGCGGCTTCACCCGCAAGAAGGCGCTGCTGCTCGATGAGGTGCTGGAGCGTGGCCCCGCCTTCCTGCGCGGCGTCGCCCTGGAGCATCAGTGTCTGCTGCATCTGGACAGCGATGATCTGGGCTCGGCGCGCGCCGCCTTCATTCGTGCCCAGCAGACGCTGCCCGATTCGCCGACGCTGGCGTATATCGAAGCCATGCTGTTGCTGCACGAGGGCCAGCCGGAAGAGGCGCAGGATCGTGCGCGCTTCTGGTGGCGTCGTCTGTCCAAGCAGAAGGACATCGAGCCCGGTCAGCTGGAATTCCTGGCGGATCTGGCCGAAAACCCGCGTGCCACGCTCGCCGAGCAGATGGTCAATTCCGATGAGTCGCTGTCGGATTCACTGGCCGCCCTGCAGGCGCTGTTCGAGGTGATCGAGCATCCGCCGCGTCTGGCGCTGGAAACGCAGGACGATGGCAGTCTGCTGTTCCGTCAGAATGCGGAGCAGGCCGTGACACTCGGGCTCTGGGAGGCGGTCTTCCCGGCGCGTATCGAGGAAGAGGCGGCGCTGGCGCTGGATATCGATCCCTGGGATGTCCAGGACCCCAACGAGTGGCTGCAGCAGCTGTGCGCCAGCCCCGAATGGCTTGACGTTCCGGCGGTGTGTCAGGGGCTGATCCTGGCACTGGCCAGTCGCTTCGGTAGCCTGCCGTGGATGTCGGACACCTTCTTCGTGCCGCTGGCACAGCGCTTCGATCGTTGGCTCGATCAGATCGAACAGGCCGGCGGCCTGTTGCGCTGGGAAGATGGCGACAACGCCCAGTTGCTGCGCTGTGGACTGGGGCTGGTGATCGGCATGGAGCGCGGTGAGCGCGAGCGTTCGCGCCAGCTGGCGGAGCGCCTGCTCAAGCTCGACGAGGAAGACAGCCTCGGCCTGCGTGAGCTGGTGCTGGATCAGCTGTTGCGCGAAGGCCGCAACGACGAGGCCGTGACCCTTGCCGAGCATGATATCGAGCGACGTGCCGTCGATGAGGAAATGCCGCTGTTGGGCATCCTGATGGGCCAGGTGCTGGCGCTCTATCGACTGGGTCGCGACAAGGACGCCGAGCAGGCACTCGAGATCGTGCGGGAAGCCAATTCGCATCTGATCAGCCTGCTGCTGGCGGAGCATCCGCGGCCGGTGAGTCTGGCGGTGGAAGCGCCGGAGCCCGGTACGCGTGGTGAGGCCTGGCAGTACCGCACCCTGATGCGGGACCAGTGGAAGCGCAGCGAAGGCGCGCTTGCCTGGCTGGCCAAGCATCGCTGAGCCGGTGTCAAAGGCCGCTCATGCTGCCTGACGAGTGATCGCAAGCGCTCGTATGACGAGGCCCGTATGAAAAACCCCGCAGTGCCACGGCACTGCGGGGTTTTTTTGTGTCTCGCCTTGCATCGCGAGGCGGGCTCAGGGGGAAGCGTGAACGGGGGCGATCACTGCTGCTTGCCTTGCTGACGCAGTCGCCAGGCTTCTCGAATGGCGCCGCGTAGCCCCGGCGTCTGGCCGACCTGGATGGCCTCCAGCGTCGCGGCGAAGGTATCCGGTGTGGCGCGCCAATCCGGGGGCTGGATGGCGCCTGCACTGCTGATGCCGACCCTGTCCAGTGGCGGTGGCGAGCGCTCGGGCAGTGCCCCGAAAAGCCGCATGCGGCTGTCCTGCACCTGGCGCAGGCGATGGCGAAGCTCCTTGTAGCGCGAGCCGAAGGGGCGTGTGGCCAGGGTGATCAGGGCCGCCAGAATCCGTTCTTGCCACTCGGGGCGTGCCGGGTTGCGATAGGCGACGCCGCGTTGCGAGGCGGCACCTGCCTGACGGCGGTCCTTGAGCCAGTGCGGGGCCGTCCTGTCGAGCGCCTCGCCTTCGAACAGGATGCCGGCGTTGACCTGCTGGCCGCCGTGCACGCGGGTGAAGGGCAGGATGACGCAGTCCTCGAGCATGGCGCCTTCTTCCACATAGCTGCCCTGCTCCAGGCAGCAGTGTCCCTTGAGCAGCACGCCGGGTTCCACATGGGTGGTGATGCCGGCGAAGCCACCAGTGAGGCGCGATTCATCCAGGCGCGTCGCGCCGGCGGCATAGTAGACGTGGTGCAGGTCCTGCTCGCCGGGCAATACTCCACGTTCGCCATGTGGTGTCAGGCCTGAGTCATCGGCATCCAGTGCCTGCATCACCAAAGCGTGATAGTGCGACAGCGAGGCCATCAGGGCCGGCCCCAACTGGGCATTGTCGCGCAGCTCCGGCCATTGCAGGCGAGCGAGCGACGGGTCTGCCACGCTGGCCGGATGGCAGACCGGCGCGCCCGACGCCATGGCCTGCTCGCTGATCGCGAGGCTGTCATCCTTGAACCACTCCGGCATCAGCAGCACATCGGCGCGCAGCACCGGGGCGGGCAGGGCGGCCATGGCGCCGAGGCGCTTGATCTGCTCGCGCGGGTCTCGCTCGCCGGGCATCGGAAGAATGTCGAGATCGATGCCCCAGCGTGAGCCATCGGCGATACGCGCCCGGAACCACTCGGGGTCACGGGCGATGATCAGGCTGATATGCGTCACGCCTCGCCCGACCAGCAGGTCGAGATTGCGCTCCAGCACGCTGCGTCCGGCGATCGGCAGCAGCGCCGGCGAGTAACGGCGGTCAATCGGCGCGACTTCCTGGCCGAGGCGGTCCGCCAACAGGATCACATGCATTGCACACCTCCTTGGCCTGAGTCGTGATATTGGCGCAGCGCAGCACGAATGAGAGAGGGAGTCTCGCGCATCAGTAGGCTCCACGGCTGGTCAGAACGGCAGGAATCGTGCGCAACAGCAGCTTGATGTCTTCCTTGATGCCCTGACGATGCAGGTAGAAGAGATCCAGATGGATCTGTTGCTCGAAGGACAGGTCCGAGCGGCCCGACACCTGCCACAGCCCGGTCAGCCCCGGGGTGGCATCCAGACGCATGCGCGCACGCGCTTCGTAGAGCGCCACCTCGCGGGCGAGGGCGGGGCGCGGCCCGACCAGCGCCATCTCGCCGCGCAGCACGTTCCACAGCTGCGGCAATTCATCGATGGACAGCCTGCGGATGATACGGCCCACGCGCGTGATGCGCGGGTCCTGCTTCATCTTGAACAGCACCCCACCCTCGCTCTCGTTGGCGGCCTGCAGTTCGCGCAGACGCTCTTCGGCGTCGATGTACATCGAGCGGAACTTCCACAGCTTGAACGGCTTGCCGTGCCGCCCGATACGCTCCTGGCCGAACAGCACCGGGCCTGGCGATTCCAGACGGATGGCCAGCACGGTGCCCAGCAGCAGCGGTGACAGCACCAGCAGCACGCCGCTGGCACCGACGATATCCATGGCGCGGCGCGCGCGCGGGGTCAGCCAGTTGCTCACTCGCCATCGAAAGTGGCGCCAGTTGGAGCGTGACTTCATCCACAGGCCACGGCCGGGAATCGCCTCTTCCCCATACTTGCGCACGCTCATCAGAAAGCTCGGGTTGCCAAGCACGTAGCGCTTGAACATGCGGCGTGGCTCCATCAGCAACCGCCAGGCCCATTCCATGCCCAGTCTGCGCACGACGCCCGGCGCACGCGGGATGCGCTGGGAATAGAAGTCGAACAGACCGCCGACGCCCATGACCACCGGCACCTCGAGTCGCTCACGGTAGGTCGAGATCCACTTCTCCTGGGCCGGCACGCCCATCGCCACCAGCAAGAGGTCAGTGCCCTGATTGATCTGCGCCAGCACGTCGTCGATGATTTCCGGGCCGATGAAGCCGTGATGTACGCCACTGATCTCGAGCGTCGGCCATTGCTCGCGGAGCTTGTCGGCCATCCTGTCGGCCACGCCCGGTGCAGCGCCGAGCAGGAACAGGCGCTTGTTCTCCGCCACCAGCATGTCGCACAGGTGGGGCAGCAGGTCGGTGCCATTGAGGTTGGCTTTGAGATCCTGGCCGAGCATGCGGCAGGCCATCTTGACGCCGCTGCCATCGGGCAGCAGCAGGTCGCTGTCATGCAGCACCTGCATGTAATAGCGATCGACCTGGGCCACGTTCAGGCAGTGTGCATTGACGAAATTGACGGTGCGCGGCTGCGGGTCGCTGATCCAGCTCTTGAGCAGGCTCAGGCAGGTGTCGAGGCTGGTGTTGACGAAGGGCACCCCCAGTACCTTGATGTGAGGCAGTGTCTTGACGCGCTCAGTGGTGAAGAGGGCTTGATCCAATGGCTGGCTCATCATGGCGACTCCACTTCATGAGCGTCCTGCTGTTGATTCGGTCTGGCCGGCTGCGGGCGCGGCGCATTGTCGATCTTCTTCTTCTGCGCCTTGCCGATGACCCCCTGGGCGAGCCCTTCACAGCGTAGATAGAGACTCTTGGGCATCACGCGCAGCATCAAGGCGGCCCCTGCCGTGGCAGCGGTGCGCCCGAATTCCGCCTTCCAGATGCCCGGCCATGCCTTGACGGCGCGGCGGCAATACGCCCAGGCAGCATCCCCGTCACGCAGGCGAATCGCCTGACGCGACAGATAGCGCAGTTGGTAGGCCTGGGCGCGGGGATACCACTGTTCGATGAAGTCAGGCGCGTAGGCGCGCGTCAGCTCGACGATTGCAAGCCAGCTCTGGTACTGGCGCTCCAGTTGTGCCGAAAGCCCGCCTTCATTGAGCCGGTAGCGGGTCAGCGGCTCGGGAATGCCTTCCACCGTGGTGCCTGTCTTGAGGGCGATGCGTGTCCAGCATTCGATATCTTCGCTCTGGCGCAGGCTCTCATCGAAGTAACAAGGCAGCACACCGCCCCCCTTGACCTCACAGTCGAAGGCGATGGCCTCGAGAATCTCGCGTCGGATAACCGGCGCCGAGCCATTGCCCACCGGGTTGCGACAGAACAGCAGCCCCGGCGTGATGTCGGTCAGGCTCGGCATCTGGTAGTAGTCCAGCGGTTCGCCGTCGGCATCGATGAAGGCCGAGCGCGAGAAGGACAGGCCTACCTCGGGGCGTGCCTCGAGGTGCTCGCGGTGGCGCGCCAGCTTGGCGGGCTCCCAGATGTCATCGGAGTCCAGGAAGGCCAGATAGCGGCCCTGAGCGGCACGCACGCCCGTGTTGCGGGCCCCGGCCAGGCCACGATTGACCGGATGCGTGATCAGCGTGAGACGCGGGTCGTCGTAGGCCTCGCAGATCGCCCGGCTGCCATCGGGGGAGCAGTCGTCGACGACCAGCAGTTCGAAGTCGCCATCCTCCTGCGCCAGCACGCTGTCGATGGCGGCCGCGACGAATCGTTCGACGTTGTAGATCGGCATGATGACCGAAAAGGTCGGGGTCATGGTCTGGCCTCCTGGACGTCCCTGTCTGGGGAAAGCGATGCGGTGGATGCTGCGTGAGGTGTGTCTGGCGAGTCTGGTGTGTCTGGTGGCTGGGTCGATGTATGTGTCATCAAGCCGTCCTGAGCGAGGATCAGCCGGCGTGTCCACAGGTAGCCGGGCAGGGCGGCCAGGCTGATGCCGACCAGAATGCCGGCCGCGACGCCGTTGATGCCGAAGGGCACGCCGGCGAACATGCCGGCGCCGAGCATCAGCGTCATGAAGATCTGCAGCTTGAGGTCTGCCCCGGGCATGCCCTGGGCGCGTAGCAACTGGCCGCAACTGTCGAGCAGGATGCGCGGCAGGGCGGAGAGGCAGATCAGGATCAGGATCGGCAGGGCGCCACGCTCGACCCAGGCCTCTCCGAACAGGATCGGCACATACCAGGGTGCCAGCAGGCTCTGGGCGATGATGGCGGGCACGGCGACCATCGCGAACAGACGCATGCCGTGGTGCATGCGTGCCAGTCGTTCGCGAGACGTCATGTCGCCGCACAGCTGCGGGAAGATGGCGGTGGAGTAGGCGCGCAAGAGGCCAAGGCTGATGCCGAGCCCGGCATTGAAGGCAAAGAAGTAGACGCCGAGCACGTCCATGGCGAACAGGGCGCCGACCAGCAGGTAATCCATCTGCTGGCGCAGCACCGAGACCACCTCGACGCCCATCATCGGGCGCGCGAAGCTCATCAGCGGCCGCGACCACAGCGTGGAGGGGCGCTCATCGATGCGCCATGACTCGCACCAGCGGTAGGTCAGGGTCCAGATGGGCGTCACGATCAGCTTGGGCAGGATCAAGGCCCAGAACCCGGCACCCATGGCGGCCAGCAGCATCACGCCGACGGCCTCGCCGATGCTCTGGCCCATCTCGATGCGCGCCGTGATGTGCAGGCGGTTGCTGCGCAGAATTCGCGCCGCGTTGATGGCGGCGGGGGGCAGCATCGGGAAGATCAGCGCCAGCGCCATCAGCGGCAGGGTCAGATCGGGAGCGTCATAGAGGTAGGCCAGCAGCGGGGCCAGTGCCATCTGCAGCACCATCAGGCCAAGACACACCACCCAATTGAACCAGTAGGCATCGCGACACAGGCGTTCATATCCCTCGCGACCGGCCTGCACCAGAGCGGGTACCACGGCGGCATTGGAGATGGCGTGCATGATCTCGTGTGCGGTGAGCACGATGGCGGCGATACCGAAGGACTCCGGCGCGATCATGCGCGCCGCCACCAGGGTCGCGCCCAAGCGCGCGATGCGGTGCACCCCTTGCGACATGCCCATCCAGGCCAGATTGCGGATCAGGCGGCCATTGCCACCGTCTCCGCCACCTGTCAGACGTGTCTTGAGTCGCGTGATCACACCCATCGCCTGGCTCCCTGGCTTGTCGTGCCTTTCCAGGCATCTGGTCTTGTTCAGTCATGCTTTTGAACGGCTGGTGTAGCCACTCTAGCGCAATGTACTGATGAATTGGCGTGATCTGGCGCAGCCTTGTTCCACTATCCCGTGATCGGGCTAGGTTGCCGTATCGCTGCTGCCGGCATCGGCGGAGGCGGGCGCTGCCCTTGAAAGCGGCTTCTCCACATCCACCGGCCCCATGTTGTGGATATGCCCTTCGCTGGCGGGCAGGCCCGCCAGCTGGTGCGCCTTGCCGATCAGGATCAGTCCCGGCCAGATCAGATAGGCAAGGATTTCCAGGTTCTCACCGAAGGAGTAGACGAACAGCAGGCCGACCATGATCAAGCCCAGCTGCACGACAGGGCGGCCGACCACGAAGCGCAGCAGATGCAGCAGGCTGACCAGCATCGGCACCAACAGCGCGAACAGGCCGAAGATGCCCTTGACGAACAGCAGCCCATACCAGCTGTGGTGTGAGCCGATCGGCATGTACTCCACCAGGTGCGGACCGCGTTCGACGATGCCGTGGCCGAACCACGGCGCCTCGTTGCGCCAGCGATCCACCGCGATGCGCCCCAGCGCGGCTCGCACGCGGGTCGAGTCCGCCCGCGAGCCCTTGAAGGCGGCGATGAAGTTGTCGATGGCCTCCAGAATCGGCGCGCCGAGAAAGCCACCGATCAGGCTGACGCCGGAAAAGCTGAACCACAGCCACGGCTTGTGCAGACGCTTGAGCAGGAACATTCCGGCGCTGATCAACACCAGCGACACCAGCGCCATGCGCGAGCCGGACATCAGGATCATCAACACGCTGCCGCCGATGCCGATCGCCTTCCACAAGGGGTGTTTCTCGAGCAGGGCGCAGGCGAAATAGATGCTGGCGACAAAGCCCACCGCCGGTGCCCAGGGCGTGAACAGGCGCCAGCGCGGCATGCCGCTGCCGGGGTCGATCTCATAGAGCGAGACGGCGAAGAATTCCGGTCCCGGCCCACCGATGGCCTGCAGCGGCGAGACGAAGGGCACCTGGGGCAGCCCCGCCAGCCAGGCGCCGACGAATACCGGCAGCAACAGCATGGTGTGCAGGCAGACATGCATGGCCGCGCGGATGATCACCGCCGGGCGGATCGCCAGACAGCCGATGATCGGGAAGACCGCCAGCAGCGCCCAGCCCTTGGCCCAGCCGATGGAGGACTTGATCAGCTTGCCGGTGCCGAGGTTCTCGATCAGGTGGCCGGCCAGCAGCGAAAACTCCATCACGATCATGCCGATGATCCACACCCACAGTGGCCAGGGCAGGCGCGGAAAACGCTGGCGGCCCTTGAGGTGCAGCCAGGCGGCACGCATCACCAGTGACCATGCCAGCACCGGTGCCAGCACATAGAGGCCGCCGACCAGATAGAACAGGTAGGTCGCGGTGATCGAGAACCAGATGATGCGTTCTTCCGGGGTCTCGGGGCGGACATCCGCCTCTGGCCCCGCCTTCAGGGAAAACATCGGCGGCTCACACGCTTTGCTGCAGACGCAGCAGGTAGGGTTTTCTGATCCACAGGAGAATCAGGCCGATGATGCTGAAGACGCTTGCGGCAAGCGCGCCGACGATGGCCAGCTTGATGCCCAGCGAATCCGCCTTCTCGGGCAATGGCGGCGGATCGAGAATCTGCAGCATCGGGTAGCTGGCGAAGGGGTCGATCTGACCGATGTCGATCTTGGCCAGCGCCGTGGTGTAGACCGCCGTGGCGACCTGTTGCTCGCGCAGCAGGTCCTGCAGCTGGGCAGCCTTGGCGACGCTGTTGTCCAGCCGCTGCTGGCGGGCCGCCAGATTGGCCCGCCCGGTGGCAAGCTCGCTGATCACGCCGCGCCGCTGGGTATCCAGGGTGATCAGCTCGCCGACCAGGGTGTCCTGATTGGCATGGCCGGACGCGGCACGCAGGGCATTCTGGTTGCGCGAGGACTGACGGGGCAGCAACTGGCGCATGCGTGAGGCCAGCGAGCGCTCGAGGGAATCAAGCCCCGCGGCCAAATTGATGACTTCCGGATTGCGCTCGCCCCATTTGCCGCGCGCTTCATCGAGACTGGCCGCCTGCTCCGCCGCCTGCGTCAGCAGCGCCTGATAGCGGGCGTCGCGCTGCAGGGCGATCACGCCACCGGCCTGGCCGGCGTCCAGTCCCAGGCGACTGGACAGGGTGGCGAGCCGGGCATTGAGGGCCGACAGCTCGCCATCCCGCGTCTCGAGTGTGTCCTTGAGCGCCTCGACACTCAGCGTCAGTTCCTTGAACTGCTCCATGGAGACCAGCCCGGAGGTGGACTGGAACTCGAGCAGCTTGCGCTGGGTTTCCTTGAGCGTGCGGTCGTAGGTCTCGAGCGAGCGGCGGATGACGGCTTCGCGGCGCGCCTGCTCATCATTGCGCAGCTGTTCGATCACCTCATTGAAGGCATCGATGTGCGCATTGGCACGTGCAAGCGCGGCCTTGGCGCTCGGCGCGCTGGTCTGGAAGCCGATCAGGGCGGTCTGGTCGGTCAGCTTGATCTTGGGCTTGCCGTAATCGTCGGGATGCATGTCGACCGTGCTGGCGGCACGTTCAAGCACGGCGGGACTCTCGGCGATGGCGCGGTAGTTGACCTTGGGGTCCAGCGAGGAGCTGGAGTAGGAAGAGTTGGCGCTGGTGCTGGCCTGGCCGATGCTCTCGAAATTCACCGACAGGCCGGAGCCGGTACCCGGCAGGATCATCGTCCAGCTGGTGGTGTAGGTGACTGGTGCTACGGCGATGAAGGCGATGGTCAACCCCCAGATGACACTCAGGATGGCGGTCGCCAGCAACAGGTAGGCCGCGCGGCGGGTGCGCGGGCGCATGCTGGAGCCACGCGCCGCCCAGCCCAGCAGGACGCCCAGGAGTCGGCGCCCCAGTGAGGGCTTGGCTGCGTCTTGTGGTGTGTCGGGTGAGCGGGACTCTGTCATGCACATCCTTGTCGCGTGGTAGTGATCAGTCGCATTCCATCAACGGACAGGCGATGGGTTACAGCAGAGTGGCCGGCGTCAGCAGGTCAGTCAGCGTGCGGGCGATATCACGGATGTTGGTGACACCGGAGTCATAGCAGCCGACCACATCTTCGGGCATCAGATAGGGATTGACGCCCACATCCGCCGGATTGGCCAGCAGGGCATCGATACCGCGATCGACCACGACCGGCTGATGCGTCATCGGGTTGGTACTGATCAGTACCGCGCGGCGCGAGCCGGAGGTCGCCTGGATGCCGCCGACGCAGTTGGCATTGATCACGCCCTGCAGCATGCGCACGCCGTAGGGCACCTGCGAGCGCAATACCGTGTAATTGCTGACGTTGTTGTTGTTGGCCGGGGTGGTCAGGTTGGAGGCATAGATGACGATGCCCGGCGCGGTGAGCGGCGAGGGGCGCATCAGCGCGGCCTGGAAGGCGCCACTGGAGGGCACGTGGATGCGGTCCCCCACACGCAGCCAGGGATTGGCGGCATACTCGCCGTCGATCAGGCCGCGCATGTCGAGAACCTGTGTCTGGCCGTCGCGAATCAGCTCGATATGGCTCAGGTCCGCGTCGGGACGGATGCCGCCGGCCGTGGTCAAGGCCGCCGACAAACGACGCTGTTGACTGGCATCGCCGCCGGCGAAATCGCGGCGCACCATGCGCTCTTCCGGCAGGCGGGTATTGATGACCGCCTCGCCCGGGAAGAACACCGCGCCGGACACCGCAACGGCCAACGGCGCCCATTCCTCGAGCCGGATGCTGACATGCGCCAGACCCGGGCGAATCAGCTCTTCCTCTACCAGACGCCGGGTGATCTCATCCGCCAGGGCGTCGATGGTCTTGTTGGAGGCCTCGACCGACGAGAGCCACGGCAGGCGCAGGCGTCCGTCGTGATCCACCTCGTAGCTGCCATCGAAGAGTTCGCTGCCGGCGACCCTGACGCTCAGACGATCGCCCGCCGCCAGCCGCTGGTCATCGCCCGCGGGCAGTTGCATGAAGCGATCATCGGCATGAGGGGCAGGCAGCTCCAGCGGCCAGTGGGTCGCCTGTTGCCAGTGATCTTCGGCGGGAGTGTCGTCCAGCATGATCGGCGTACAGCCGCCCATCAGGCCGGCCGTGATCGCGACGCCCAGCAGGCGTCGAAGAGAGCGGAAAAGGGAGATGGGCCGAGCCGGGTCGCGTTTCATCAGGCTACCTCACGAGAAGGCCCTGTCCGGGTGTCACCGCTCGACTCCAGCAGCGGGTCGCGCTGATAGTAGATATCGAAGAGCTCGAACAGGCGCACGCGCTCCAGCTCTGTCTGCATGACCGGCGAGGGTTCGACCACCACCAGCGCCGCCGGGGACAGCGCATCATGCAGACTGACCAGCACCGAGAGCCCATCGGCATCGATGGCCTCGACATGGCTGAGGTCCACCGCCAGCGTGCCGGTGTGCTCAGGAATCATCGCCAGCATCTCCTGGCGGAAATAGCGCGCGAGCTCGCCTGTCAGCTGGGCAGGCGGCGTGATCATGATGCCTTCGTGAATCCGGGTGGTGATGGGCATGACGGGCTCCCTGTGCTTGATGTCACCGCCTGGCGCCAGCTGGGCTGCGGTGCAGCTTGTTATCTTTATGCACTATGCCGCATAAGCATCGTTTACCTGCTATTACAGTGTCAACGACGCCGACTGACTTGCCTCATTATGTCTTGCTGGGTTTCGTGGTGCTACCTGCTGTTTTCGAGCTCTCCTGCTGTCTTCGGGCTCTCCAGGTTGCCTGCGCGGCGTTGTCACTCGCCCGACATGGCGGGTGACTTGTGTGGCGTGGCCAGCATCGCGCCCCAGTGGCGGAAGCGTAGCAACAGCAACAGGCCCGGTATGGCGGCCAGCGTGCAGATCCAGAAGAAGCTGTCCCAGCCGGCCGCATCGGCCAGATAGCCGGAGGGCGCGGCGATCACCACGCGCGGCAGGCCCATGATCGATGAGAGCATCGCGTACTGGCCGGCGGTGAAGCGCTTGTCGGTCAGCGCGCCCATGAAGGCGATGAAGGCGGCGCTTCCCATGCCGGCCGCCAGGTTCTCGAAGGCGACCACCGCCGCGAGCCACGCCAGCGAATCACCGACGTGATGCAGCCACACGAAGCCGGCAGTCGATACCATCTGCAGGATGCCGAACCACCAGAGCGCCCGATAGATGCCGATACGCATGATCATCAGGCCGCCGAAGAAGGTGCCGGCCAGCAACGGCCACAGGCCGAACAGCTTCACGGTCGCGCCGATCTGCGAATTGCTGAAGCCGATGTCCTTGTAGAAGGGCGTGGTCAGATTGCCCGCCACGGAATCGCCCAGCTTGTAGAGCAGGATGAACAGCAGCAGCCAGATGGCACCATCGCGCTTCATGAAGTGGCGGATGGGGTCCCACAGGATCTCATGCAGATGATGGGCGCGCGGCGCGGCCTGTGCCTCGGGTTCCGGTGCCAGCAGCGTCACCAGCATGCAGGCGCCCAGGGTCGCGGCCATGATCAGGTAGGTCACGCGGAAGCCGATCATGTCGGCCAGCACCAGGCCACCGGCCGAGGCCATCAGCATGCCGATGCGATAGCCATAGACATAGAAGCTGGAGCCCAGCCCCAGCTCGTTGTCCGGCAGATGCTCGCGCCGATAGGCGTCGATCACGATGTCCTGGGTGGCGCTGAAGAAGCTGACCGCCAGCGCGATGGCGCCCATGGTCAGCGGCGACATGTGCGGGTCCTGCAAGGCAAGCAACGCGATCAGTGCGGTCAGGGCCAGCTGGGCGATCATCAGCCAGCCACGGCGCCGACCGAGCACCGGCGGCATGATGCGGTCCAGCAATGGCGCCCACAGAAACTTGAGGGTGTAGGGCAGGCCGACGAGCGCGAGCAGGCCCACGGCGTCCAGTGAGACACCGGCATCCGTCATCCAGGCCTGCAGCACGCTACCGGTCAGCAGCAGTGGCAGCCCGGAGGCGAATCCCATCAGGAACGTGATACCATGACGGCCAACGAGTAAGCGTAAATCCTTTGAAGTCAAAGCCTTGCCTGTCCATGCAGAGGGTGTGGCCGCGCGTGTCACACGCACGGTGAGCGGCTATCTGCCGCTTGCGTCATTCATGGCCGGATTGTCGCACTGCCTGAGGGCAAGAGCCATGCATTGTCCTGCCGGTCAGCCGACAGGCATGATGCAGGTCGAGACACGCATGAGTGGGGCAGGCAGGCAATGAGAGGTCATCATGAGTGAAGCCCGAGAAGCTGCCAAGGCGCATTGGTATCTGATCCAGTGCAAGGGCGGGGAATCCTTCCGTGCGGCGGAGAACCTCACCAATCAGGGATTTCACGTCTTCCACCCCCTGTTGGAGGTGGAAAAGAAGCGCGGCGGCAAGCTGCGTTGGGTTGAAGAGCCGCTCTTCCCCTATTACCTGTTCATACGCCTTGATCAGATGGATGACAACTGGCGGCCGATTCGCTCGACCCGTGGCGTGCTCAAGCTGGTCAGCTTCGGCAACACACCGACGGCGGTGCCGACGCCCTTGGTGGAAGCCCTGATCGCCAGCGGCGAGCAACGCCAGGAGCAACCGCCGGAGAATGTCTATTTCCGGGCCGGCGAGCAGGTCGAGATCATCGATGGCCCCTTGAGTTCGCTCAGTGGCGTCTTCGAGAGCGCGAAGGGCGATGAGCGCGTCATCGTGCTGCTCAATCTGATCAATCAGCAACAGCGTGTCGAGCTGTCCAGTCGTCAGCTGCGGCGCAGCGAAAGCTGAGTTGCCGTCCTGTCTCCCCCGTCTTGATCCGCGAGACCGCATTGCACCTTTCTTCTGGAGTGGTTCCCATGGCGATTACTTCCCAGCAGGTCGTCAGCCTGCATTACACCCTGCGCACCGCTGATGGCACTGTGCTGGATAGCTCCCTTGAGCGTGAGCCGATGGATTACCTGCATGGCCACGACAATATTCTGGCAGCGCTCGAGAGCGCGCTTGAGGGCTGCGATGTCGGCGACCGCAAGGTCGTCAATCTGACGCCAGCCGAAGGCTTCGGTGAGCGGGATGAAGGCCTGGTGCAGTACTTCGGGCGTGATGCCTTCGGCCCGGGCGAGATCAACGCCGGCATGCGCTTTCAGGCCCGCACCCCGGAAGGCCAGCGGTCGGTCACGGTGCTGGAAGTCGGTGAACAGCAGGTCAAGGTCGACGCCAATCACCCGCTGGCAGGCCAGGCGCTGAGCTGGGAAGTCGAGGTGCTGGAAGTACGCGATGCCACGCGTGCCGAACTCTCGGCCGGTCATCCGCTCGGTCTCGATGTCAGCCATACCGAGATCGAAGACAAGAAGGTGCGTCGCTGAGGTAGGCATTGCGGATGGGTGCGACGCTCAAGCTCCTCGTTGCAGCCCCTCTTCAACAACAGACAGCCCCGCTGCCGGAATCCTCGGCAGCGGGGCTGTCTGTTGTTGGGACCTATAATGATGGAGAAAATTGATATGGATCAGTCGTCTGCACGCCAGCCGCAAGGATCGAGTCGTGAAGCCTTCAGGACTTGATGCAGATCAGATTCGCGTGGGGCGTGGCGGGGTAGAGTGCCCTTGTCGAGGCCGCAGCAGGCCGACACAGGCGGAAGAGCTATCGATGTCGGAGCTATTGATATCAGAGCTATCGATGTCAGAAGCAGAGGTGTCAGCTGCCGACAGAGGCTGGCATTCAGGGAGCCCCTTGGGGAAGGGGCAGGCCAGGATGGCCGCTGTCAGAATCGGGCTATTTGCAGGTGCCGATTCGCCGTCAGGGGAGGGGGAAACCCCGCTAGCCGACCTTCGGGTCGGCTTTTTTGGTTGTGGGGTTCAGTGGGGGAATGGCTAACTGCGTTTGCATGACGCTGGCTTGTCTGCGGGCTGCTTGAAAGCTTTTGCCAGTTCTCTGAGAGGAAGAGAGTCGCTGGACAGGCAACCCCGCAACTGGCACGAGGTTGCCTGCCCGGCGAGACGGCTCAACTATTGTTGCTGGCAGTCTTGAGGCTCTCGACTTCCTTGTGGGAGTCGACGGCCTTCCCGGTGGTGGTCTTGTCGATGCTCTGGCTTTTCTTGACAGCCTGACTTTTCTTGACAGTCTGGCTCTTCTGGATAGTCCCGTCTTGCTTGACCGACGGGCTCTTCGTGTTGATGGCCGAGGTCGTCTTGCCCGGCTCGCCCAGCGTCAATGTCGTGTTCATGCGCTTGAGCGTATTGGGGCCGATTCCCTTGATTTCGGTCAACTGTGCCACGTCGGTGAAGGGCCCGTTCGCCTTGCGCCACTCGATGATGGCCTGGGCCTTCTTGCCACCGATGCCCTTGAGCTCGGTCAGTTGTGCGGCAGTGGCGGTGTTGATGTTCATGTCTGCGGCCTGGCTGGTCGGTGACAGTACCAGCAGGCTGGTCACGAGAAGTGTTCCTAGCAGGGTTTTCATGGTCGCTTCCTATGCTCACATCAGGGCGGTCGATTGGAAGTGCGCGGGGCGACCACCCGAGGCCCTGCGCGAGAAATACTCTGGCTCAGGTATTGGATTTGTAGTCATTTAGATTTAAACGATTTCTCATCCTTGCGCGGCTTTCTGCGCTCAACGCAAGAAAGCACTACGAGCGTTAGCCTGCTGATTCGATTCGTCTTTCCCTGGGCATACAACGACAGAGCCGAGCGCTATAATGTTGCCCCGAGCCCATGACCTCCTGTCATTGCGCCTGCCACATCGCCTGGAGCCCGGATGCCTGCCACGACTTCCCCCCTGATCATCGCCCTCGACTACCCGGACATGAGTGCTGCGCTTGCCATGGCAGACCAGCTGGATCCTGCGCGCTGTCGCGTCAAGGTGGGCAAGGAACTGTTCACGCGTGTGGGTCCCGAGATTCTCAAGGCATTGCATCAACGCGGCTTCGAGGTCTTTCTCGATCTCAAATTCCATGACATCCCTAACACCACCGCCCAGGCCGTGCTGGCGGCAGCGGAGCACGGCGTGTGGATGACCAATGTCCACGCCTCAGGTGGTGCGCGCATGATGCAGGCCGCCGCCGAGGCGCTCTCGACTCGCGGCCTCGACACCCAGCTGATCGCCGTGACGGTGCTGACCAGCATGGAACAGGCCGATCTGGCGGGTATCGGGCTGGATGTCACGCCGCTTGCGCAGGTCGAGCGGCTGGCGGCTCTCGCCCAGCAGAGCGGCATGCACGGTGTGGTGTGCTCCGCACGTGAGACCCCGAGCCTCAAGGCGCTGTGTGGCCCTGAGTTCCTGAAGGTGACGCCGGGTATTCGCCCGAGCTTCGCGCAGGCCGGTGATCAGCGGCGCACCATGACGCCCGGTGAAGCCATGGCGGCCGGTAGCACCCATCTGGTGATCGGGCGTCCTGTCACCCAGGCGGAGGATCCGCTGGCGGCGCTGGCGCTGATCGAGCAGGAGCTGGGCGCCTGATCGGCTGATTGTCTGCCTCATGGGCAAAAAAGACGCCAGTCGCAGAGTCTGCGGCTGGCGTCTTTTTCATGGCAGTGATCATCCTTTGCGCGAATCACTCGCTCACGCTTTGCGCGACTGCCTCAATCGGCAGACTTGATATGCCAGCTGACCTGAACGCTGCTCTCGAGGCTCAGCTCGCCGGGGCGGTATTCGCTGCCGCTGCTCTTGGCCTCTGCCATGTCGGCACGCATTGCCATCATCTGCGGGCGTGGGCTGTGTGAGGACTCATTGATCGACTGCACGCTGCCCAGGGTCGCACCGAGGGTCTCGGCCATCAGTTGTGCCTTGTGGCGTGCCTTGGTCAAGGCTTCCTTCAATACCTTGTCTTCCAGGGCATCCCGTTCACTGATCTGATACTGCACACCGGCCAGTTGATTGACGCCAGCGCCCAGCAGCAGGTCGATGACTTCCGGTACCTTGTCCAGGTCATCGAGAGCGAGGCTGATCGGGCGTTCGAGGTGTGTACGGCGCCATTGCTGGGGCTGCTGCTGACCATTGTTGCGCTCGTAGTACTGTTCAGGGCGCAGGTTGAGGCTGCCGGCGCTGATCTGACGGCTGTCGATGCCCGCTTTCTCCAGTGCCTGAATCAGTGTCGTCATTCGTGATTCAAGTGACTCGCGCGCCTTGCGGGCCGCCTGGCCCTCGGCCTTGCTGTCCGGAGCCTTGTCATCCACCTTGCGCGCGGGCGTCTTCTCCCACAGGCGTGCCTGGATGGTTGCCTTGTCGGGCGCCGCCTCCAGGCTGGCACTGGCGCTGACATGCACCAGAGCCGGTGCGGGCGTCTGGTCGGCGCGGGCCAAGTGTGTGGCGCTGGCGGTGCAGAGCGCCAGGCCGCATAGCATGGCGGTACGACGCAGGCGCTGGGCGAGGGGGGCGGGGCCTCTGGTGGCGTGGTTCATCAGCATGGGAATTCCCTTGAGTAAAGTGGCAACATTGTTGCCTGGCGCTTGGTGTGGGTCGTGATTGCGGGCGCGATAGGCTTGAAAGTATCAGCAATGGGGGCGATGCGTGAAGGTACACGAGAGACTGCGCTGGATACGTGGCGCTGCACAGGCAGTGTTGGTGCTCGTCATGACATTGCTGATGGCGCTGCCTGCCCTGGCCGCAGGGCGTGAGGTGATCGATGATGCAGGCGACGTCGTGGCACTGTCACAGCCGGCGCAGCGGGTGGTCACGCTGGCCCCGCACGCGGCGGAGCTGGTGGCGGCGGCGGGAGGCTTGCCGGCCTTGATCGGCGTGAGCCAGGGCAGCGATCATCCCCCTGCGGTCAGCGAGCTACCGCGCCTGGCCAGCTATCACGGGCCCAACCTGGAGGCGCTGCTCAGTGCACGGCCTGATCTGATCGTGGCATGGGGCAGCGGGCTTTCCGATGAGATGCATGCGCGTCTGACAACGTTGGGGATGCCCGTCTTCGTCAGCGAGCCCGCGACACTCGACGACGTGCTGTCCAATATCGCTCGGCTTGGCACCTTGCTGGGCACCCGCGATATCGCGGATACGCGTGTGGCAGCGCTCGCAGCGCGAATCGAGCAGTTGGAGCGCGCGCGCGACAGCGACCCCTTGCCGGTCTTCTTCCAGCTGGGGGAGAGCCCGATGACGACATTGGGCGGCAATCACCTGGTCAATGAGCTGATTCGGCGCTGCGGCGGTGAGCCGCTGCTGACGGACTCACCCGCCGTGGTGCCGCAGATCAATCGGGAAGCCTTGTGGCTGGCCAGGCCGCGTCTGATTCTGCATCCGGTCGCGAAGGGGCCGGCGCGCGAGGAGTGGATTGCCGCCTGGCGCAATGAGGCTGGGCCGCTTTCCGAGGTGGCACTGGCGGGTCTGACTCCTGACCTGATCAGCCGTCCCGGCCCGCGCAGTGTCGAGGCGATGGCAGAGGTCTGCGCTGCCATCGCGAAGGTGCAGGCGTCGGACTGAGGGCGGCGGAGTCAGGGCGGCTTCGTGCAGGATGCTCAGAAATCGATGCCGCGCCGCGCCTTGAGACCATGATTGAAGCCGTGGCGAATCTCGGTCATCTCGGTGACGGTATCGGCACAGGCAACGATCTCACGATTGGCATTGCGCCCGGTGATGATGACGGTCTGCTCCGCAGGACGATTCTCGAGTGCCGTCATCACTTCCTCCAGCGGCAGATAGCCGAACTTGACCATGTAGGTCAGCTCGTCGAGCACCACCAGATAGACGCTGTCATCACGCATCAGGCGCTGCGCTTGCTGCCAAACGGCCTGACAGGCGGCGGTATCGGCCTCACGATTCTGGGTATCCCAGGTGAAGCCGGTGGTCATGGCATGCACTTCGAGATTGGCATCCTCGGCGAGACGTTCGCGCTCGCCGCATTCCCACAGCCCCTTGATGAACTGGATGACACCGACCTTGTAGCCATAGCCCAGCGCGCGGGTGATGGTGCCCCAGGCGGCGGTCGTCTTGCCCTTGCCATTGCCGGTGAACACCAGCAGCTGGCCGCGCTCCTCATTGGCCTGCGCCACCTTGTCATCGACATGCGACTTGAGCTTTTCCATCGCGGCCTTGTGGCGGGTATTGCGGTCCGTCATGCGTATGCTCCGTGAGTCAAAGGCACAGCACCGACCCGGGGGACGGTGCTGTGATCGGTGCTGTGGTATGTGTGGCTGGTTGTCGCCCGAGGCACTTCAAAAGAGGCACCCCGGGAGAGCCGATCAGAAGAAGAAGGTGACGCCGCCTTCCACATAACGGCCCTGGGTGTTGTAGCCATTGACCAGCTGATATTCGCGATCGAAGACGTTATCCAGCTTGGCGCTCAGCTTGACGTTCGGCATCACCTGCCAGCTGGTGCGCAGATCGACCACGCCATAGCCGGCAGTGCGCGTGTCGGTGTAGGTGTCTGCGTCAGTATCGCTGCGGCTGGCGCTGCCACGCAGCGTGGCACCGAAGCTCCAGTCGTCGAACGCGTAATCGGCATCCAGACGCGCAAAGCGCTGGGCGCGGCGCTTCAATTGCTCACCGGTGTCGCGGTCCTCCGGGTCCTGCCAGGTCATGGCAAGGTTCACGCTCAGGGCCTCGCCTTGCCAGCCACTGCTCAGCTCGACGCCACGGATACGTGAGCGATCGATATTGATCGGTGAGAAGTCGACTCCTTCGTAGCTGATCAGATTGTCGATATCGGTCTGGAAGGCATTCAGCCCCAGATGCCAGTGATGTTGCTGCAGGCGCCAGAACAGTTCGGCCGTGGTGGAGGTCTCGGCATCGAGATCCGGATTGCCGGAGCCGTAGGGGCTGTAGAGGTCGATCAGATTCGGTGCCTTGAATGCGCTGGAATAGCTGGCCCCGAGCTGTTGCGCGGCCGTCAGATCATAGGCGTAGCTGGAGCCGCCCGTCATCTGGTGGCCATAACGATTGTCGTCGTCATAACGCAGGCTGGTCGTGACGTGGTGACGCTGTTGCTGAAGATGCCAGCTGCCGTAGACGCCGGTGGCGTAGCGGCTATCGACGCTGTAGCCCTCGGCGGTGAAGTAGGGGCCATCGGCATCCAGGCTTTCCTCGCGATGGTCCACCCCCAGACTGAGCGTGCCGAGGTCGGTGTAGAAGTCGTGGCGCAGGCCGACCTCGTTGCGAGTGCTGGCGACACGCCCGGCATCGCTACCGGCTTCGGTGTTCTCGTACTCATCCCGCGTGCGCGCCACGCTGACCGTCATGTCCCAGTTCGGGTTCAGGTGCGTCAGCAGGCTGGCATCCAATACCTTCTGGCTGCCTTCGCCGTGGCAGTCTTCCGAGGCACTGAAGCTGCTGTCGTAGCAGTCGTCATAGTCGTAATCGGTCTCGGTGTTGGCGACGCCGAGGCTGAGCGTGGCCTGCTGACCGAAGTCGTGGCCAAGGCGTAGTTCGGCGCCCGTGGCCTCGTAGCCATCATCTTCACTGCCGGTATCGCGGGCCGAGAAGCCATCGCTCTCATCATGATGGAGATTGGCCGAGAGGCGTGTGTCGTCTTCCACCGAGCTGAACTGGGCGTTCTGGCGGAAGGTGCCGTCGCTGCCGGCACGCAGGGTGACTTCTGCATGCTGACCGACTTCGCTGCCGCCACGCGTGATCAGGTTGATCACACCGCCGATGGCATCGGCGCCGTAGACGCTGGCGCGCGGACCACGCACGATCTCGACACGCTCGACGGCGGCGAGTGGCAGGAATTCGAAATGCGCCAGGCCATCGGCACTGTTGGCGACACGCTGGCCATTGACCAGAATCAAGGTGTGGTCGGACTCGGTACCGCGCATGAAGAGGCTGGTCTGGCTGCCCATCGGGCCGCTGCGGGCGACCTCGATGCCATTGCGTGATTGCAGCAGATCGACCAGCGAATTGGCCTGCAGGCGATCGATCTCGTCACGCGTGATGACGTCGGTGCTGGCCAGCACATCATTCTGCAGCTGCGGAATGCGATTGGCGGTGACCTGGACGGTGTCCAGATCCTCGGATGAATCGGTGGTCAGCGCATCAGCCGCGATGGCGGGCGGGGTCAGCAGCAGCAGGCTACCGACGAGGGTGAAGCTGGCCTGCGCGGATGCGCGACCACGAGTGTTGTTGTGTTTCATGAATGATCCTCAAGCGTCAGACGCAATGAGGAGGACAGCGTGACAGGGTGCGCGAGCACACGTCCCCCGCGCGCCCTGATCAAGCAGGCCCGTCGCGGGAGACTTGCCACTGGTGAGGCCCTCCGCATCAACCAGTGTGGAAGCGAGGGCCGGTCTCCGGACTGACGCCTGGTGGACTCCAATGGCAGGAGTCTCACCCCCTCATGCGCCTTCCCACCTCCTTCCCTTGGGGGAGGCCCGAATGACAGGTCCTCCCGGAGGCAGTGGCTGGCCGTGTCGATCTTGTCGATCGTGGTCGACCTGCATGAGCGTTGCGATCACCGTTGCGGGGGCAGTACGGGGTTTTCACCCGTTTCCCGAACACCCTGGCTTCAACGTGAACCATTGTCTGGGGCGGGGGTGAGGGAGTCAATCGGCAAACCGGCGTTGCGCAGGCTGCCACCCAGGGCCGCTCAGGTGCGGTCATTCAGGGGGAAAAGTCAGAGGACAAGTCTTCGGTTGTGCCAGATACGACAACGCCCGCACGGGGCGGGCGTTGTCGAGATGACGGTCTGGCCAGTTGGCGGTTTCTGCTCGCTGGAAGCTCGTGCTACAGAAGCCAGCTCTCTGGAGACTGGCTCACAAGCGAGCGTCTCTAGAGAGACAGGAACAGACCGGCGAGACTCGCTGACATCAGGTTGGAGAGCGTGCCGGCGAGAATCGCCTTCATGCCCATCTGCGCGATATCACCGCGACGGTTCGGTGCCATCAACCCCAGGCCGCCCATCAGGATGGCGACGGAGGACAGGTTGGCGAAGCCGCACAGTGCGAAGATGATGATGGCTTCAGAGTGCTCGGACAGCTTGATCTGGTGGCTGGCGAGATCGGCGAAGGCGACGAACTCGTTGAGCACCAGCTTCTGACCGATGAAGCTACCCGCCTGGATGGCTTCGTGCCACGGCACACCGATGACCCAGGCCACCGGGGCGAAGGCATAGCCCAGCAGCAGCTGCAGCGTGATGTCTTCATAGCCGAACAGGCCGCTGACCCAGCCGACGATGATGTTGCCCAGCGCGATCAACGCGATGAAGGCCAGCAGCATGCCGCCGACATTGATCGCCAGCTGCACGCCAGAGGCCGCGCCGGAGGCGGCGGCATCGATGACGTTGGTCGGGCGATCGATGTCCTTGCCCAGCGCTTCTTCGACGCTCTGGGTCTTGGTCTCGGTCTCCGGGATCAGCATCTTGGCCATCAGCAGGCCACCCGGCGCCGCCATGAAGGAGGCTGCCAGCAGGTACTTGAGGTCGATGCCCAGCGAGGCATAGCCCACCAGCACGGAACCGGCCACCGAGGCCAGGCCACCGGTCATCACGGCGAACAGCTCCGAGCGGGTCATGCCGGCGATGAACGGACGCACGACCAGCGGGGCTTCGGTCTGGCCGACGAAGATGTTGGCGGCCGCGGACAGGGACTCCGGACGGCTGGTGCCGAGCACCTTCGACAGGCCGCCGCCGAGCACGCTGATCACGACGTTCATCACGCGCAGGTGATAGAGCACCGCGATCAGTGAGGAGAAGAATACGATGATCGGCAGTACGCGCAGCGCGAACACGAAGCCGCCGCCGCCGAAGACTTCGAACATCTTGTCGCTGACCAGGCCGCCGAACAGGAAGTCCATGCCGACGTTGGCACTGGACATTACGGCCTGTACACCTTCGCTGAGCCCAAGCAGCATGCTCTTGCCGGCAGGCACGTAGAGCACGAAGATGCCCAGCATCGCCTGGATGGCAAAGGCACCCAGTACGGTGCGCAGGCTGATGGCGCGTCGGTTTTCAGAGAGAAGGAAGGCAATCCCCAGCAGGGCGAAGACGCCCACCAGGCCCATGACGATCTGCATCAAGCAGCTCCTGAATGCGTAGGTGTTACGTTGAGGACAAGGCAATAGCGCTGGCCACAGGACGGTATGGCCAAAACTGGCGCGTACTCTACCAGTATTTTTGCCCTCTGTCGGAGTCTGCCACTAACGTTTGACGCATTTTTTGTGAATCGCGCGAGGCGTGCCTGCGTCAACACGCACGAGGCCCGCCATGAGCGAGCCGCGTGCTTTCCGCCTTGCTGTACCGTCGTGATGTTTCGACGTGATGCTGAGTCTGCCCGCTGTCAGGTGCCGGCGCCCGGCAGGCGACTGGCCGGCAGGGGGCCTGACCCCGAACCCGGCGGCGTCTGTGATGATTTGCTGCCCGCGCCCTTGTCGGCCTGGGGAGCTTCGGCCTTGTCGGTCCTGGGCTGGGAAGACTTGTTCAGCTCCGGCGAGTCGGCATGGATCAGGCTGATCAGCGTCTCGCCGGCCTTGGGCTCCAGCGCCACGGCCGTGTTGGCGATCCGGATGCGACCCTGACTGCTGATACAGAACAGTGGCAGCAGGCGCTCTTCGTGAATTTTGCGGTAATCCTCGAGGCTGAAGCTCTCGGTGATGCGCGCACGCCGGAACTGTGCGCCCTGAGAGAGCAGGCTCGCCAGCTTGGCATAGGTGATCTTGCCATCGAACAGCAGCGGCAGATGCCCCAGCGCCTGGTCCTGCTGGCGCTTGGCGTTCTTGCCATTGTCCTCGGCGAGCCGGAAGACACGCCCATGGCCCAGGATGTGCTCGAAGTGCAGCGCGGCCAGGCTATTGAGTTCGCGGTAGGGTGACAGCGGCATCAGGTGGCCGATACCGGTCAGCTCGAGATGCTGGGCGGCATGTTCAGACAGCGGATTGCCGTAGTAGACCGGCAGGCCCGCCATGCGCGCTTCCTGTACGGCGTCCCAGTTGGTGTCGGTCAGGCGCACCGAGAAACCGGCGTCTACCAGTTCGCGGGCGACCTGGCGCGACACCGAGTTGGCGCCCAGGATCAGGAACCCCGAGGGCGGCGGTTCGCCGACGCCCAGCACCTTGACGATGGGACGCGACAGCAGGCTCTGGACCACCACGGTGCCGATGATGACCAGGAAGGTCATCGGCACCAGCATCTCGGCGCCTTCGATGCCCTGGGATTCGAGCTTGAGGGCGAACAGCGAGGCGACTGCCGCCGCGACGATGCCGCGCGGCGAGAGCCAGGCCAGCAGGGCCTTCTCGCGCAGCGTCAGCCCGCTGCCCAGGGTACACAGCCAGACCGTCAGGGGGCGTGCGACCCACATCAACACCGCCAGGAAGATCCACGCCGGCCACGACAGCAGGGACAGCTGCTCGACGGTCAGGCGCCCCGCCAGCAGCAGGAACAGTCCCGAGATCAGCAGGACCGTCAGGGTCTCCTTGAACTCGATGATCTGCTGGGTCGGCACGCCGCGCATGTTGGCCAGCCACACGCCCATCACGGTGACGGTCAGCAGGCCGGATTCATGGAACAGGGTGTTGGAGATGGCGAACAGCCCCAGCATCACCATCAGGGTGCCGAAGTTGTGCAGCTTCTGCGGCAGCCAGAAATGACGCAGCACCAGCCCCCAGCACCAGCCACCCAGTGCCCCCATGCCGAGCCCGAGGCCCACCGTCTGGGCGAACAGCAACAGGGTATGCGAGGCCGCATTGCCGGTCATGCCGAGCGCGACGTACTCATAGACCAGCACCGCCAGCAGCGCGCCGACCGGGTCGATCATGATGCCTTCCCAGCGCAGGATCTGGGTCAGGTTGCCGCGCGCGCGCAGCGTCTGCAGCAATGGCATCACCACCGTCGGGCCTGTCACCACCAGCAGGGCGCCGAGCACGGCGGCCATCTCCCAGCGCATGTCGAGCAGATAGTGGGCGGCCACGGTGCCGATCACGCCGGTGATCACCACGCCGGTGGTGACCAGTCGCCTGACGATATGGCCATGGCCGCGCAGGTCCTTGAAGTCCAGCGTCAGGCTGCCCTCGAACAGGATGACCGCTACCGCCAGCGAGACCAGCGGGAACAAGAGATCGCCGAGCAGCTCATCCGGCTTCAGCCAACCCGTGACGGGGCCGGCGAGGATGCCGACGATCAACAGCGGCAGAATGGCGGGCAGACGCATGCGCCAGGCCAGCCACTGGCAGCCGAGGGCCATCAGACCGATCAGGGTCAGGGCCAGAGCAGGTTCGGTCATCGGATGTCTTCCTTGGAGTCAGCGAAAATGAGCGGTGCCACTGTTGCGGTCACCGCTCATCGTTTCGTTGTGTCTCAGCCGTCTGTCAGTGGCCCTTGCCCCTGCTTGTCTGCACAGGCTTGAAGCAGGGGCAAGGGCCACTCAGCTGCCGCGCGGCAGGCCGAAAGGGCGCAGCCTAGCGATTGATTCCGTGGTATGCAACGTCGCGTTGCCTTATCGCGCTCTCCTCATTTCCTTTCTCTGTCGTGCCCGCGTGATGGCGTCGGGCAGACGCGATCACTCATTGGGCGCGACGCAGCAGCGGCAGCAATGCCTGCAGCGGATGCGGCAACTGGCTGCCGGAGAAACGCTTGCTCTGACTGCGGCACGAATAGCCACTGGCGACCAGCTTGCCCTGATTGGCGTCGTCTTCGACCACGGCCTTCCACGACAGGTCATAGATGGCACGCGAGGTCTCGAGATTGCGCGCTTCGTGGCCGTAGGTACCGGACATGCCGCAGCAGCCGGTGGCGATGGTCTCGAGCTTGAGACCGAAGGCGGAGTAGACCTGCTGCCAGGCCTTGGCCGAGCCCGGGGCATTGGTGCTCTCGGTGCAGTGGCTCAGAAGCTTCATGCCCGGGTCCATCTTGCCCAGCACCGTCTTGGTGACGCCGACCGGCAGCAGCTTGCGCAGGCTGATCAGCCATTCCTGCAGCAGCAGGACGTCGGGCACCGCGTCCGGGCCGAGGGTCTTCACGTACTCCTGACGATAGGTCAGGGTCATCGCCGGGTCGATGCCGACCAGCGGCACGCCGAAGTCGGCGATCGCCTTGAGACGCTCGGCCTGGGCACGCGCGGTACGCTGGAAGGCGCCGGTGAAGCCCTGCACCTGCAGCGGCTTGCCGTTGGGGGCAAAGGGCGCGACGAAGACATGGATGTCGAGTCGCGACAGCAGCTCGATGATGTCGATCACCAGCTGGGCCTCGAAGTGACTGGTGAAGGCGTCCTGCACCAGGATCACGCTTCTGGCCTTCTGGGATTCGGTCAGGCGGCCCAGCTGGGTCGGCGTCGCCTCGGACACGCCCCAGCTCTTGAGCTGTCTGCGCAGGCTGGCGCGTGACAGGCGCGGCGCATCGACCATGCCGATCGGGCCTTCCAGCAGACGACTGACCAGCTTGTTGGTCAGCAGACCGTTATAGAGCGGCGTGACGCGCTCGGCCCACGGCAGCACGAATTCGAGGCTGCCGATCAGGTAATCGCGCAGCGGACGCTGATAACGATGGTGATAGACCTCAAGGAAGCGGCTGCGGAAATCGGGCACGTTGACCTTGATCGGGCACTGGCCCGCGCAGGACTTGCACGCCAGGCAACCGGACATGGCGTCGTAGACCTGCTGGTCGAAGTTGGCGTCAGACTGACCCTCAGCCTGTGCGGTACCGGCACGCCGCGCCTTGAGCGAGGCGCTGATGCGCGCCGGCAGACGCGCCAGCCACATGCCGGTGCCCTTGAGGCCCGGCGTACGCGCGGCCTGGGCCTCGGCGATCACGTCGCGGCCGGCGTTGCCTTCCAGGCGCAGCCATTCACGCATCAGGCTGGCACGCCCCTTGGGCGAGTGGATGCGCTGGCGAGTCGCCTTCCACGACGGGCACATGGCGTCGTTGGGGTCGTAGTTGTAGCAGGCGCCATTGCCGTTGCAGTAGACGGCGCTGGCGTATTCCTGCCACACGCGCTCATCGATCTGACGGTCGAGATCGCCGCGCATGGTCACGTCATCGATGCGCATCAAGCGGGGGTCGAAGGCCTCGACGGCGCTGTCAGCGTGATCACGCTTGCCGCTCTCGCTGCCCTCTTCGCTGCCCCCTTCGCTGCCCCCTTCGCTGGCGCCAGCGTCACTCGCGCCTGCATCCTCGACCAGCGCCACTGACAGGCGCGGGGAGGCGATCTTGCCCGGATTGAGCTGGTTGTGCGGGTCAAAGGCCGCCTTCACATCCTGCAGCGCACCGTAGAGGCTGCCGAAGAAGCGAGGGGAGTACTCGGAGCGCACGCCCTTGCCGTGCTCGCCCCACAGCAGGCCACCGTACTTGTGGGTGAGGGCGGCGACCTCATCGGAGATCTCGCGGATCATCGCCTGCTGGGCGGGGTCCTTCATGTCCAGCGCCGGGCGCACGTGCAGCACGCCGGCATCGACATGCCCGAACATGCCATAGCGCAGGCCACGGGCATCCAGCGCGGCGCGGAATTCGGCGATGTAATCGGCCAGATGCTCCGGCGGAACGGCGGTGTCCTCGACGAAGGGCAGCGGGCGGGCTTCGCCGTCGACATTGCCCAGCAGGCCCACCGAGCGCTTGCGCATGCCATAGACACGACCGATCTGCGCGCGACCGCGGGCTTCGGTGAAGCCGAGACGCTCGACGCTGGTATCGCTGGCCAGGTGCTCGCTGAAGGCGCGGACCTTGGCATCCAGCACCTCTTCGCTGTCGGCATTGAATTCGATCAGGTTGATCCCGCCGATGGCCGGGGTGCCTTCGGCGCTGGCCGGGAAGAATTCCTCGACGCTGTCCCACACGAAGTCCTGCATGGCGAGGTTGAGCACGGTGTCATCCACCGTCTCGATGGAGGTCGGGCGATTGCCCTCGACCGCCATCAGCGCCTTGGCGTCGCGCAGTGCGTCCATGAAGCTTGCGTAGCGCAGGTTGATCAGCGTCGAGCAAGGCGCGATGGGCAGCGCATTCAGCTCGGCCTCGACCACGAAGCCCAGCGTGCCCTCGGCGCCGCACAGCAGGCTGTTGAGGTTGAAACGCCCATCGGCCTCGCGCAGGTGGGCGAGGTCGTAGCCGGTCAGGCAGCGGTTGAGCGGCGGGAAGATGTCGGCGATTTCCTCGGCGCGCTCATCGGCGATCGCGCGTGCGGTGCGGTAGACCTCACCGACGCGATCCTCACGTGCGCACAGTGTCTCGAGCTCGGCATCATCGATGGCATGGCTCGTCAGTCGTGTCCCGTCGAGCAGGACGCTGTCGAGCGCCAGCACGTGGTCACGCGTCTTGCCGTATTCGCAGCTGCCCTGGCCGGAGGCATCGGTGTTGATCATGCCGCCAATGGTGGCGCGGTTGGAGGTCGAGAGCTCCGGGGCGAAGAACAGCCCATGCGGCTTGAGCGCGGCATTCAGCTGGTCCTTCACCACGCCGGCCTCGACGCGCACGCGGCGGTTCTCGACATCGATCTCGAGAATGCGGTTCATGTGCCGCGAGACATCCACCAGCACGCCGTCATTGAGCGACTGGCCATTGGTGCCGGTACCGCCGCCGCGTGGTGCCAGGGTGACGCCCGAAAAGCGTGGCTCGTGGGAGAGGCGCGCGATGCGCTGGACATCCTCGGCATGGCGCGGGTAGACCACGGCCTGAGGCAGCACCTGATAGAGCGAGTTGTCGGTCGACAACACGGTGCGGTTGGCGTAGTCCGGACTGATGTCACCGGCAAAGCCTGCATCTCGCAGGGCGGCCAGGAAGTCCAGATAGAGGGAATCGACGGGGGCGGGCATATCCAGCAGGCGTTCGGTCATGATCTCGCTCGGGCAGTGAGTCGCGTCAGGCAGGCATCCAGGGCCAATGGGCCTAAGCTTACCTGAGCTGGGCGTGTGGCCCCAGCCCAGCGCGGCATTGCGTCACTCGCGATACGGGAATTCAGGTGAAAGGAGTGAGGAATGACTACGCTGTGAGGAGTCATCAAAGCAAGGCGTGTGCGCCTGAATGCAAGCAACAAGGGGGATGATGCGCGCTCGCCGAGAGCGATTGTCAGGCGTCAGTCACCGCTTCAGTGGTACCGTCAGCCATCACAAGGCAGGCCGTCATGGCGTATCCCCTCCGTTTCTTCCCTTGAAGCTGTCTTCCCTCTTCCGCTGAGTCATCAGGAGTTAGCTCATGGCATCGTCCACCTATTCCTCGACCTCCACCTGTCATCGCGAGTCTCGCCAGCCGCCCACGCGATTGGGAGTGCTGGGGGTGGGGGAGTTGGCGGAGTCATTGCTGGTCGCGTTGGCGCGCGGTTGTCAGCGCGAAGGCCGCTCGCGGCATGATCTGGAATTTCATCTCTCGCCGCGCAACGACGTGCGCAGTCACCGTCTGGGCTGGCGTTTCGGTGCCATCCGCCACGTAAGCAACGTCGCGGTGTGTGAATCGAGCCTGTGCATGCTGGTCGGGGTGCGGCCAGAGCAGCTCGAGGCACTGGCAAGTGAGCTGCGTGAAAGCCACGCACTGAGCAAGGATCATCACCTGATGGTGCTGGCGGCCGGTGTGCCACTGCAGCAGCTGCAGCGCTGGTTCGCGCCGGCGCGAGTGGTGCGGGTGATGACGGGGCTGGCGGTCTGTGAAGGGCAGAGCGCCCTCACGCTCTATCCGGAAGACCCGCTGACGCGCGACCTGCTCGGGCCGGCGGTCCGGCAGATCATCGCCTTCGATGATGAAGCGGCCTTCGAGGCCAGCATGCTGGCGGTCTGCGTGAATGCCTGGCAGATGGCGCAACAGCAGGCGTTGCTCGACTGGTTCCAGACGGTGCCCGGCATGAGCGGCCCCCAGGCGCGACTGTTGCTGATGGCGCAGTTGCGTGATGCGCTGGCCTTGATGGAAGCCCACCCCGATACCCCGCCCGGCGAGCTTGCCTCGCGTATCGGCACCCCCGGCACCTGGACGGCACGCGGTCTGGAGCAGCTCGGGGGCAAGGAAGGCGCACACCGCCAATGGCAGCATGTGCTGGAGCAACTGCGCGCGGAGATCGAGCAGGGCAGTGCGTCACCCGGCAGTGAATGAGACGCTCTGCCGCCTGATGTCTTCCGCGCTCAGCCACCCCTCAGACACCCGCAATGCCTATTGGTCAGGACGCGCATCGCGGGTGTCGTGCTTTGTTCAACCTGCCTTTCGTGAGTCGTGGATTCCCCGTGGCTGGCGATTTTCCTACAATGGAGCGCTAGGCGGCACCCTCGGGTGCCAGAGTGGCTGGCGGCCGATCCATGGCGTTGCCCAGCGCTCACTCGCAATGAATCGAGCACGGGGCATACAAGGCACATGGGAACCTGGTTGGCAGTAGCAGCGGGCGGCGCCATCGGGGCGCTGGGACGGTATCTTGTCAGCGGCTGGATCGTCGGCGCCGCCGGGCGTGGTTTCCCGTGGGGGACCCTCGGCGTCAATCTGATCGGCAGCTGCCTGATGGGGTTCCTGTTCATCTGGGTGACCCAGGAGCTCAAGCTGGCCCCCGTCTGGCAGGCGATCATGGTGGCCGGCTTCACCGGCGCCTTCACCACCTTCTCCACCTTTGCCCTCGAGGCGCTCAATCTGATGATGAGCGGACGCATGCTGGCGGGGCTGGTCTATGTCGCCGTCAGTGTGGTGGCGTGTCTGGGCATGGTTGCACTGGGCATGAAGATCGCACGCGTCCTGCTGTGATTCCCGTGCCCGGGCACGCCCTCCTGTCGCCTGGGCGGCTGCGAAGCAGGGCATGGCTGAGGTAGACTAGTGCGCATAACCTTTCCGCGCCGCGATGCGGCCTGAGTGATCCGACGAGAGAGCCTTCCCACATGCTGGACCCGAAACTTCTGCGCGCTGATCTTGAAGCGACTGCCGAGCGCCTCGCACGTCGTGGCTATCAGCTGGATACCGAAGCCTTTGCCGCGCTGGAAGCGCGCCGCCGTGACCTGCAGGTCGAGACGGAATCCCTGCAGAACGAGCGCAACACCCGCTCCAAGTCCATCGGTAATGCCAAGGCACGCGGCGAAGACATCGCGCCGCTGCTGGCAGAAGTCAGTGATCTGGGCGAGCGTCTCGACGCCGCCAAGTCCGAGCTCAATGAGCTGCAGGCCAAGGCCGACGCCATGGCGGCCAGCCTGCCGAACCTGCCGGACGCCGAAGTGCCGGAAGGCGCTGACGAAAGCGACAACGTCGAGCTGCACCGCTGGGGCACGCCGCGTGAATTCGATTTCGACGTGCGCGACCACGTCGACCTCGGTGAGCTCAAGGGCCAGCTGGACTTCGAGCTGGCGGTCAAGATCACCGGTTCACGCTTCGCCGTGATGCATGGCTCCATCGCGCGTCTGCACCGTGCGCTGGTGCAGTTCATGCTCGACAAGCAGACGCTGGAGCATGGCTACGAAGAATATTACGTGCCCTATATCGTCAACCGCGACTCCCTGATGGGCACCAGCCAGCTGCCCAAGTTCGAGGAAGACCTGTTCAAGCTCAACGACGATCGTGATTTCTTCCTGATCCCGACCGCCGAAGTGCCGCTGACCAACATGGTGCGCGACGAGATCATCGACGCCGGCAGTCTGCCGCTCAAGTTCACCGCCCATACCCCGTGTTTCCGCAGTGAAGCCGGTGCCTATGGCCGTGATACCCGCGGCATGATTCGCCAGCACCAGTTCGACAAGGTCGAGATGGTGCAGGTCGTCGCGGCGGAGAAGAGCGACGAAGCCCTCGAAGAGATGCGCGGCCACGCCGAAGCCATCCTTCAGGCGCTGGAACTGCCGTACCGTGCCGTGACCCTGTGCACCGGCGACATGGGCTTTGCCGCCGCCAAGACCTATGACCTGGAAGTCTGGCTGCCGAGCCAGGCGACCTACCGCGAGATCTCCTCCATCTCCAACTGCCGTGACTTCCAGGCGCGCCGCATGCAGGCGCGGGTGCGTGTCGAAGGTCAGAAGAAGCCGCAGCTGGTGCATACCCTGAATGGGTCCGGTCTGGCCGTGGGCCGCTGCCTGGTCGCCGTGCTGGAAAACCATCAGAACGCCGATGGCTCCATCACTGTGCCGCAGGCGCTGCGTGGCTACATGGGCGGAGTGGAAACCATCAACGTCTGAGGTGCGTGAATCGCCGTAGTGGATTCGCGTAGTCAAGGCCCCCGCTTTCCCATGGAAGCGGGGGCCTTCGTTTATCGCGGAAGCAGAGGCCTTACCCGATCGCACCACTCGTTATTCCCTCACTCGTTATTTCCTCTGCGTGACTACAACGTAGCATCAGGGTTGTTATTCTTATTGGTTATTTTAGAGAGTGGTTCTTATGCTCTAAAATGCGGCCCATCGAAGGCTGCTCCCCAGCCTCGCCGCGTTTGTGGATGTGCCCCATGGAATTTCTCAATCTCTCCTGTGACCCCTCACGACTCCAGCTGTGCCTGATCGGTGGCGGCCAGGAGGCTGTCGCGCTGGCCGAGCGTTTCGCCGGCCTCGGTGCAGACCTGTGTGTCTACGGTGATGCCCGCATGCCGATGCTGGAGACCCTGTGTGGTCGTGAAGGTTGGGAGGTTGCCGATACCCTGTTGCCCGTGCCGGCCCCCGGCCAGCTATGGCTGGTCGCCACCGGCAGCGAAGGGCGCGATCGCGGCATCCTGCGTCATGCGCGCGAGCAGCACGTGATGGTGTTCGCGCCGAGCCACCCCCGGGACTCCAGCGTTCGCCTGCCGCCGCGCCTGGTGGCAGGCGAGGCGGTGTTGCCCGTGAAGGAGGAGGACCGCTTCACGGGCACGCAGGGCCAGGTGGCGTTGGTCAGCGCGGGGCCGGGCGATCCGGAGCTGCTGACGCTCAAGGCGCTGCGCCATCTGCAGCAGGCCGATGTCATCATTCACGATCGCCTGGTCAGCCACGAGATTCTGGCGCTGGCCAATCCGGAGGCGCGTCGCCTGTATGTCGGCAAGGCGCGCAGCGATCACAGCGTGCCCCAGGAAGGCATCAATCAGGCGTTGGTGGATTACGCGCGCGCCGGGCATCGCGTGGTGCGCTTGAAGGGCGGTGACGCCTTCATTTTCGGGCGCGGCGGGGAAGAGCTCGAGACCCTGGCCGGCGCCGGCATCAGCTTCGAGGTCGTGCCGGGCATCACGGCGGCTTCCGGTTGCGCGGCTTACGCAGGTATCCCGCTGACCCATCGCGACCACGCCCAGTCGGTGCGCTTCGTCACCGGCCACTTGAAGGATGGCAGCTGTGACCTGGATTGGGAGGCGCTGGCGCGTCCGGCCCAGACGCTGGTCTTCTACATGGGGCTCGGCAGCCTGGGGCTGATCTGCGAGCAGTTGATCGCCAATGGTCTGGCTGCGTCCACGCCGATCGCGCTGGTCGAGCAGGGCACCACCGCGCGTCAGCGTGTGCATGTGGCAACGCTGGCGGACATGCCGGCACAGATCGCCGGTCAGGGCCTCAAGCCGCCGACGCTGATCATCGTCGGGGATGTGGTCAAGCTGCACGATTCGCTCAAGTGGTTCTCGCCGAATGCCAACAGCAGCTTGGGGTGGGAAGATGGCAAGCACCCGACGCCGCTGGCCAATGTGGTATCGGTCTAGAGCGACCGTCGTGGAAGCGAAAAAGCAGCGACATGAGCAGTGACCAGACGCCGCCTCGGTAACCCCGGGGCGGCGTCTTGCGTTGTTGGACGGGTTATCGCGGGCCTGATCATCGTGCTGGCGCATGGCTGGGCGGCTCTTGGGCCAAGGTCGAGATGACGTGGCATCTGATTGCGCCTATTGTTTCAAGCAATCGTTTGAATTCTGCTGAGCGAAGCCCGTCGTTCATCACGGGGTGAGAGGCAAATCTTTCGCGAAAGCCCTAAGCACATGAGTCAGTGAGGACAGTGATATGGCCAAGTATCAGGCACCACTCAAGGATGCACGCTTCATTCTCGATGAGGTGTTCGCCGCCGAGCAGGAATGGGCGGGCATGGCAGCCACCGAAGAGGTGAATGTCGAGCTGGCCGAGGCGATTCTCGAGGAAGGTGCGCGCGTGACCCAGGCCGAGCTGCTGCCGCTCAACCTGAGCGGTGACGCCGAGGGTGCGCGTTTCGAGAATGGCCACGTCACGACGCCCAAGGGCTTCAAGGAGGCCTATCGGGTGCTCGCCGAAGGCGGCTGGATGGGGCTGGGCGGCAATCCTGAATACGGTGGTCAGGGCATGCCCAAGATGCTCACCGTGGCCTTTGAAGAGATGCTCTACGCCACCAATACCAGTTTCGCGCTCTATCCGGCACTGAATGCCGGCGCCTGTCTGGCGGTGGACAGCCATGCGCCGGAGTCCGTCAAGCAGGTGTTTCTGCCGCGCATGTATGCCGGCGACTGGCTGGGCACCATGTGTCTGACCGAACCGCATTGCGGCACGGATCTTGGCCTGATTCGCACCCGTGCCGAACCCCTCGAGGGCGATGACCCGCTGCTGGGGCTGCCGCGCTATCGCCTCACCGGCACCAAGATCTGGATCACCGGCGGCGAGCACGACATGGTCGACAACATCGTGCATCTGGTGCTCGCCAAGCTGCCGGATGCGCCGCCGGGCACGCGCGGCATCTCGCTGTTTCTGGTCTCCAAGCACCTGCTTGATGCCGATGGCCAGCCGACGGCACCGAATGCGGTCAGCTGTGGCTCCATCGAACACAAGATGGGCATCAAGGGCAGCGCAACCTGCGTGATGAACTTCGACGGTGCCGAAGGCGTGCTGATCGGCGAGCCGCATCAGGGGCTGGCGGCGATGTTCACCATGATGAACTACGAGCGTCTTTCCATCGGTCTGCAGGGGCTGGGGCTGGGCGAGGTGGCCTATCAGAGCGCGATGGATTTCGCCGCCGAGCGTCTGCAGAGCCGGGCACCGACAGGCGCCAAGGCGCCCGACAAGCCGGCCGACCCGATTCTGGTGCATCCTGACGTGCGCCGCATGGCGCTTGAGGTGCGCGTCTGGAACGAGACCGGGCGCGCCTTTGCCGTCTTCGTGGGCCAGCAGCTGGACCGCGTCAAATATCACGCCGATGACGCGGTGAAGGCCGACGCGGATGCGCTGGTGCAATTCATGACGCCGATCGCCAAGGCGCTGCTGACCGACCGTGGTTTCGATGCCACCGTCATGGCGCAGCAGCTCTATGGTGGCAATGGCTACTGCGTGGAGTGGGGCGCCGAGCAGTACGTGCGCGATGCACGCATCGCGATGATCTACGAAGGCACCAACGGCATTCAGGCGATGGATCTGGTCGGGCGCAAGCTCTACCGCAACCGTGGCGCCCATGTGGCGAGCTTTGCCGCCCTGGTGCGAGCCGAGCTTGAGCGTCAGGCCGATGACGCCCAGACCCGCCCGTTCGCCGAGGCCTGCAAGACGGAGCTTGCGCGCCTGGAGCGAGTGTCGGAACAGTTGCTGGCCCGCGCCGATGACAACCCGGAAGAGCTGGGCGCAGCGGCCTGTGACTATCTCTACCTGGCAGGGCTGTGTGTCTACAGCTATCTGTGGCTGCGCATGGTGCGTGCTGCGGCGCGTGGACTGGCGCAAGCAGGTGTCAGCGGTGAGGGCTTCTATCGCCGCAAGCTGGCACTCGGGGAGTACTTCGTGGCACGCGTGCTGCCGCGCGCCGTCGCCATTGAGGCCCAGATCAGCGCTGGCGCCGCGCCATTGATGGCCTTCAGCCTCGAGGATTTCGCGCCGGAGCAATGACGCAAGCCACAAGACACCGTGACCGTCAGTAGAGTCCAATGAAAAGCCCAGCGACCGTGTCAGGTCGCTGGGCTTTTTTGTGTTGTCGGAATCCCTGTCCATCGGGGCGTGTCGGCAAGCTGCATGCCCTCTGGACGCTCATGACCGCTCGGTCGGCTCATCCTGCTTCAGCAACCAGTCACGCATGGCGGGGAACAGCTCGACCAGCACGAACAGCGGTCCGATCAGCAGCTGACGCAGATCATCGAGGAAGGCCGGTTTGCGGCCCTCGATACGATGGCCGACGACCTGACCGACCCAGGCGACCACGAAGGCCGCCAGCATCATCGGTGTCACCGGCCAGTTGAGCCCGAGCATCACGAACATCAGCGCCAGGCTTGCCAGGGCCCAGACGGCCATCACGCCAAGTACCCTGAGGGAGAAGCGCGCATAGACGGCCAGGACCGCCAGGGTGACCATGCCACCGGGCAGCATCCACACACCCAGCCCCGGTTCACTCGATAGCCCCTGCCCCCCGAGCAGTCTCCACAGCAGGATCAAGCTGGCAGTGAAGATGACCGGCACGCAGACAAGATGCATGCGGATGTTCTCACGATGCTGATGACTGGCCGCGTAGTGCTCGAGAGCTTCATGCAGGCGCCGGTGAGCGGCTGTCTTGACATGAGGGTGCGATAATATACCCATGAGGCATTCTCCAGACAGACATTGAAAATGCCCGCATGCGCAGATGCGCAGCGGGATCGATGGCGTGTTATGTCAAGGAGCAATGGCGTGAGCCAGCAGGGTCCGGCAACCCTGCTGGCTCCTGTCAGCGTAGCGTATTGCTGCGCTGCCAGCCTGTGTCAGCACAGGGCTGACTGTCGAACCAGGCACTTTTCAGGCGTGAATCAAGTGGCCCTGGCCCTTCAGAGATGGAACTGACCGCAGGCTTCCGGCTGATGCAGGATGGCTTCCAGACGGATGACGTCACTCTGGCCATCTTCCCGGGGCAGCGTGATCTGCTCGCCAACCGCCATTCCCAGCAGCGCGATGCCCAGTGGTGACATGATGCACAGCGCCAGTGAGGTCTCTTGCTCTTCGGGTTGCGGCAGGTGGCTGCGCAGCGACATGCACTCACCATCCTCCGGGGTAGGGTAGTGCAGTGTCAGCTCGCTATCGCCGGAGCGCGACCCCTTGAGGCGCAGGCGGCTGCGCATGCTGACGCGGTCTTCGGGGAAGTCATCGGGGGGCACGATCTCTGCCTGGATCAGGCGGCTTTCGAGGCGAAGGGACAGCTCATCATCGTGTTGCTGAGCGTCGATCAGGCGCTGGAGGCGGTCAGCATCCAGGCGGTTGATGATCAGTCGTTGCCGAGTCATCGTGGGGTTCCTTGTTATCGAGTCACTGCGCGATATCATGCGCAGCAAGACGGCGCCAATCCTGGCTTGGTCAATACGGAGAGACGGACAGGGAATCCATTGGCCGTGATTGTCCATGGATTGTCCGCTAATTAATCCTAGCGGCTTTTGACGGGGTGCGGGAGTCGTCTGATGCCGACAACTTTCATGGCGCTGTCACCCAGGGCTGCCAATCTCACGCGAGACTCATTGATGTCGATTCTCTGGATATATCCGCTGGCGGCGCTCGCCGAGATCGCCGGCTGCTTCAGTTTCTGGGCCTGGTGGAAACTGGAGCGCAGCCCCGGCTGGCTGATTCCCGGCATGCTCAGCCTGGCGCTGTTCGCCTGGCTGCTTTCACTGGTCGACGTCAGTCACGCCGGGCGCGCCTTTGCCGTCTATGGCGGTGTCTATATCGCCGCGTCAGTGGCCTGGCTGTGGCTGGTCGAGCAGCAGTTGCCCAGTCGCTGGGACCTGCTGGGGACACTGGTCTGCCTGGCGGGTAGCGCCATCATCGTGCTGGGCGCCCGTGCGCAATGAGCGCAAATGCCTTGTTTATTAGTATTTCATTAAATATGTCGGGCGTTGAGCATGAGAGCGCTCATTGTTGGGTATACTGCGCGAAGATGAGGCAATGACCCTCGGAATTCGATCTGACGCAATGAGGCACCAGCATGCAGTGGGAATGGTTATGGGGGCTGGGCGGCCTTGGCATCGGCGGTTTCATCGGCTTCTGGCTCGGTCGTTGGCGGCCGCGCAGAGAGGAATGGAATCAGGCCGTGCAACCACTGCTATCGGCATTGGTGGAGGCGGAGTCAGACGTTGCGCGTGGTGAGCGGCTGGCGCTTGATCCCTCGCTGCTCGACGCCTTTCGCCAGGTGGCCTCGCGTCGCGAGTTCTATCGCTTCACCAGCGGGATCGAATACGTGAACCTGCAGCTCGCCGCGGCGCATGCCGCGCATCATGACCGTGAAGAGCGCCAGCTGTTGCTGGATCAGGCGCGTGTCAGCCTGGCCAATCTGCAGGACAGCATAAGACGACGCTGAGGTTCGTCCAGACGCGCGAATGCCGCACCGCAGATCGACCGAGGGTCGCAAAGCAGAGGAACGCAGAGCAGGAGAGCGTAGAGCAGGTTGTTTGCAAAGCAGAGTAACGCAGAGAGCGGAAAGACGCGGATCCAGCAACCGACGGGAAGGCACTGACAATGATGATGGGTGCAGAAGGCATCAGATGACACGACGCATGCACGACAGACAAAAGCGGGAGGACTTGCTGACTGCGCCAGGCAGTTGGGGAGCATCAGCAGAGTATGCTGATGGTGCGGAAGGGGGGACTCGAACCCCCACACCTTGCGGCACCAGAACCTAAATCTGGCGTGTCTACCAATTCCACCACTTCCGCGAGAAGCAGGGCTGCATTTTACCTGTGATGCCTTTCAAGTCAATCGCTTGTGTCGATTATCCCTTGAATTTTCCCGCCTTGCGCTGCGCCTTAAGCGCCTTACTCCTGTACGACATGCACGCTGCGTGATTCCAGCCCGCAGGGCAGTTGCAGATAGCTGGCGGCGCGCTCAGCGGCGTGGCGTGTATTGGAAAGATCTTCATCGCACATCCACGGCACGACGCCCAGGCAGGGGGCCCGCAGCGTGCGTGACAACGTCGCCATATTGTCTTCGCTGACCTCGATATCCGCTTCCAGATGGTTGATGACGTAGCCGGCGATCTCCAACCCATCGCGTTCGATGGCCTCAAGCGTCAGGCGCGCATGATTGATGCAGCCCAGGCGCAGCCCGACGACCAGAATCACCGGCAAGCCCAGCTCGATGGCCAGGTCCGAGAAATCCTCATCGTCATTCAGCGGCACCCGCCAGCCGCCAGCGCCTTCCACCAGCAGCAGGTCGCGCGGTGCGCTTGTCTGCTGGCCCCGCACATGCGCCGCGATTTTCGCCACCTCGAGATTGACCCCCACCTGACGTGCGGCAATGTGCGGCGCGATGGCCGGCGCGAAGCGCCAGGGGTTGATGCTTTCATAATCCGCTTCCGGTTCGCACTGCGCCTGCAATGACAGGGCGTCGGCGTTGACCAGACCATCGTGATTCTCGAAGCAGTCAGAGGCCACGGGCTTGAGGCCCAGCGTGGTCAGGCCGCGCAGGCGAGCACGTGCCAGCAGGGCGCTGGCGATGAAGGTCTTGCCGATTTCGGTATCGGTACCGGTCACGAAGGCCGCGATGCCATGTTCGGCTCGCGCAGGCAAAGCAGTGTCCCGTGACGAGCTGTCCGCGGTTTTCATATCAGTTTTCATTGTATCCGAGCGAGGCAGGTAATTGCCTTCAAGCAAAGTGTCAGTGTTATCCGTACGCAATTCTGAACGGTTTCTCGAGCACAAGTTCAATGACTTGATAGCTTACAGGCAATCCCTTCGCGGTACGCAACGTTTCATGTCGCGCCTTGGCCTGCTGCACCTCGGCGCGTGTCAAGCGCCGGCCAGTGGCGGTCTGTGCCCCGATGCCCTTGATCGAGGCCATGACCGCGGCGACATCGGGATAGTGAAATATCCGCGGGCGTAACTGCCAGTGGCAGCGCAATCCGGCGGCTTCTGCATGGCGTGCAAGATGGGCGGCGCTGGGGAAGTGACGCACGGAATCATCCGCGCGCTGCCAGGCATGGCGTACTTCCTTGAGGGTGCCGGGCCCCAGGGTGTTGATGTGCGCTCGAGCGCCGGGTTTCAAGGTGCGTGATAGTTCCGCGAGCCATTGCCGAGGGCTGTCGCACCATTGCACGGCGAGGCTCGAGAACACCAGGTCCAGACTCGCATCGGCCAGTGGCAGGCGCTCGGCATCGGCGCGTAGCCAGTGCAGGCGTTCAGGGCTGCCACTCGCAAGCTCGCTCGTCTGGCGTGCGGCTTCACGCAGCATCTCAAGCGAAAGATCCAGCCCCATGCAGCAAGCCCCAGAGTAGCGCTGCGCCAGTTCGAGGGTCCAATGTCCGGGCCCACAACCGAGATCGAGCACACGGGCATCGGCCGGCAGCCGCTCAGGGAGCGAGGCGAACAGGGTGGCCGCCATGGCGTGCTGCGCCTGCGCCAGCGTGAGGTAGTCGGCAGCGCCGCGATCAAAGGCGCGGGCAACCTGCTGACGGCTCGTGGCAGGCGTGAGCGGGGGCGTTGCAAGCTCTGCGGGCGGCACGCTGACGGCAATCGACATCTCAGGCATCCTCGCTGATGTGCGTGACGTGGGTGGCGAGGCCCATGCGCGTGAGCAGGGCATCGGCAAGCGCCTCGGTCGCGCTCAATGGCAGGCAGTGGCCGCCCTCGAATTCCGCGACCGCCTGGCCCTGCGCGCGCAGCGCCGTACTCAGGCCCGGCGCCAGTAGCGGGTCCTGCTTGCCGAGCCAGAACTCGAGCGGTAACTCTGATTGAGGCGCCAGTGACATCTGGCGGCTGGCCAGTTCCGCCAGTCCTGTCGCCAGCACCGCTTCGCGACTGACGGGGTGACGACCGATCAGTTCGCGCAATTGTCTGAGGCAGTCACGCGCAGAGGCCTCACCACTGGCCTGCCAGCGCAGAAAATGTTGCCAGCTGGCGGCAGGGTTGCGCGCGAAGGCTTTACGGAAGTCCTCCAGCACTTCTGGTGCCAGGGCGGGAATCGTCTGCTCAGCTGCGGCCTGGTCAATGAAGCTTGGCCCCATGGCCAGCGAGACAAGGGCGGCTGGCGCCTGCTTCTTCGCCAGCGCCTCGGCCCGCAGGGCACCCAGCGACCAGCCCAGCCACAGGGTGTCGGCACCGCCCAGTGAGGAGTGCGAGGCAGTCGGTTCTGAGCCTGCCCGTGAATCGGCTTGCGGGCCTTCTTCTGGCCAATCCGGCGCGATGATTTCCAGCGGGCGACTCTTTGCTTCATCATCTGCCTGATCTTCTGTCCTAGTGACGTGAGCGAGGCGTGCATGCAGGCAGGCGATCAAGGGCTGCCAGATGCGCGCATCGATGCCCCAGCCGCTGAACAGCACCAGACGAGTCAATGTCATGGCGTGACTCCTTCTGAGCTGATTGTTGGGGAAGAAGAGTGGGGCTGGGTCTTTTCCGCTGCCAGTACCGCTTCGAGAGCCTCGAGCAGTGCCGCGATATCCTCGGCCGTGTGCTCGGCGGAGAAGGTGAAGCGCAGGCGCGAGCTGCTGGCGGGCACCGTGGGCGGGCGGATGGCCGAGACCAGTACGCCACGCTCGCGCAGTGCCGCGCTCCAGGCCAATGCCCGCGCTTCGCTGCCCAGAATCAGCGGCTGAATCGGGGTCAGCAGGACGGAGGGTGAAATGTTCGTGTCGGCTGGCGTCAGCCCGAGCGCGAGCCCACTGCCCGCCAGCAGATGGGCACAGCCATCACGGAACTGCTGCACGCGGGCCTGCAACTGCTCACGACGCTGCGGCTCGCGCGCGACGATTTCCAGCGCCGCCAGGGTAGCGGCGGCGACATGCGGCGGTTGCGCGGTGGTGTAGATGTAGGGGCGCGCCAGCTGGATCAGGCTCTCGATCAGCGCATCGCTGCCGGCGACGAAGGCGCCGCTGCTGCCGAGCGCCTTGCCCAGGGTGCCGACCAATACCGGCACGTCAGCCAGTGGGGTATCGCGCCCGACCAGTCCTTCGCCATGCTCGCCCAGCACGCCCAGTCCGTGGGCATCATCGATCATCAGCCAGGCGCCGTGCCGGGCGCAGGCCTGGCTCAGGCCCGCGATATCGGCGCAGTCGCCATCCATGCTGAACACGCCATCGCTGATCACCAGCGTGTCATCGGCCCGGGAGCGCGCCAGCTGGTGCTCGAGGTCCTCGATATCGCGATGATGGAAGCGACGCGAGCGAACGGCAGTGGTGCCGGAGGACGCCAGGCGCGCGCCATCGAGGAGGCTGGCGTGATTGAGGCGATCATGGAAGATCTCGAGGCTGCGACCGGCCTCGCGCGAGGCGCTCGCCAGTGCATCGATCACGCCCAGATTGGCCATGAAACCGGTGGAGAACAGCAACGCGCGTGGCCGTCCGGTCAGCTCGGCCAGACGAGCCTCCAGCTGGTGGTGGGCGCTCTGGTGGCCATTGACTAGGTGAGCGCTGCCGCTGCCGACACCGAATTCACGCGCCGCGCGACAGCCGGCCTCGACCAGCGCCGGGTGGTTGGCCAGCCCCAGATAGTCGTTGGCGGTGAAGTTGAGCAGCGGGCGCATTCCTGCACCGGCTTCCTGCCCGGCGAGGTTGACGTGGGGCCCCTGTGGCGAATCCAGCGTCAGGCGCCGGCGATAACGGCCGACCCGCTCACGCTGAGTGAGCAGGTCCTCCAGATGCGTGAAGCTGGCGCTGGACTGAGGGCTTAAGCGCGCGCTGGCGGGCGTGTCGGTGGCCACGAGCGATCACACCACCAGGCCGCAGGGCTTGCGCTCGCGCACCTGGCCTTCGCTGCTGGCGGGCGTCGCCTCGCGCGTGGCGTCATAGAACAGGCTGCCCTCGACATTGGCACGTGCCTGTTCTTCCATGGCGGCCTTCAGGGCGGCTTCGCGCACTTCGTCGCTGGCGACTTCCTGGCGGGTTTCCGGGTGCAGACCGAGGCGCTCGAACAGCTCGCGGTCACGGTTGGCCTGCGGGTTACCGGTGGTCAGCAGACGCTCGCCATAGAAGATGGAGTTGGCGCCGGCGAGGAAGGCCAGTGCCTGGGTGGAATCGTCCATCTGCTCGCGGCCGGCGGACAGGCGCACGTGACTCTTCGGCATCATGATGCGCGCCACGGCGATGGCGCGGATGAACTCGATGGGATCGAGGTCATCGACATTCTCCAGCGGCGTGCCCGCCACCTTGACCAGCATGTTGATCGGCACCGATTCCGGCTGCGGCTCCAGATTGGCCAGCTGACGCAGCAGGCCGGCGCGGTCGGTGGTGGTCTCGCCCATGCCGAGGATGCCGCCGGAGCACACCTTCATGCCGGCTTCGCGCACGCTGGCCAGGGTGTCCAGGCGCTCGCTGTAGCTGCGCGTGGTGATGATCTCGCCGTAGTACTCCGGTGAGGTGTCCAGATTGTGGTTGTAGTAGTCGAGGCCGGCATCCGCGAGCTTTCTGGCCTGATCGGTATCGACCATGCCCAGCGTCATGCAGGTCTCGAGTCCCAGCGACTTCACCTGACGCACCATCTCGGTGACCACTTCGAGGTCGCGCTCACGCGGGCTCTTCCAGGCCGCGCCCATGCAGAAGCGGCTGGCGCCGGCGTCCTTGGCGGCACGCGCCTGCTCGACCACCTTCTCGATCTCCATCAGCTTTTCCTTGCCAAGGCCGGTGTTGTAGTGGCCGGACTGCGGGCAGTACTTGCAGTCTTCCGGGCAGGCGCCGGTCTTGATCGACAGCAGGGTGGAGACCTGTACCGCATTCGGGTCGAAGTGCTGGCGGTGCACCTGCTGGGCACGGAACAGCAGGTCATTGAAGGGCAGGGCGAACAGCGCCTCGATTTCCGCGACGCTCCAGTCATGGCGTACCACGCTGTCATCGGCAGGCGCAGGGATATTCGTGGCTTGTGTGGTCACGCGGGAGGCTTCTACGGTCATGAGCTTGAGGTCCTTCATCAGGCGGGCAGAGCGAGAGCGCGCTGAGCCGTTCATCCGTGGGTGAGTCCGGGAGTCGGCAGCCGAGCTGGCAAGTGGCCAGTCAACGCATCGAGTAAGGTCAGGTTAACTGAGATGATAGAGTTTCCGCGGGCACTGTCAACGATGAGAACCCTGCTGGTTGACCACTGGCAGCTGTCGCGGCCCTGCGCCTTCTGTCAGCGTCAGCTGACGACAGCCATGCCCGGCGCGACCGAACGGCAGAGCGCTTCAGTTTCACCTCCCCCTTCATTTTCCTCTCTAGCGACTCGCTCGCGTCATGAGCGAGAGCTGTCATCGCGCCGCGAGTGGTGCGACGCCTGCGAGGCGAGAATCGCGCGCAATCAGCATGCCTGCCCGCGCTGTGCTGAGCCTGTCGCCTCACTGGCCTTGAGTCAGCAGGCCTGTGCGCGGTGCCTGTCGTCACCGCCTGCCTTTGCACGCTGCTTTGCGCCGCTGCGGTATGAAGGGTTGCTGGCGGGGCTGTTCCAGCGCTACAAGGACCAGCATCAGCGCCGCGCTGGGCGACTGCTGCGCCAACTCATGCAGCGGGAGCTTGCGCACTTCTGTCGCGAGTGGCGCCAAGCGCATCCTCACGGCGCAGTGCTGCTGGTACCGGCAGATGCCTATCGTCGTCGCCAGCGCGGCCATGATGCGCTGGCGGAACTGTGTCGCGGGCTGGGCCCCGCCATCGCCGGCCATCAGCGGGATATGGCGCGGGTGCGCGGCAGGCGCATGCCGCACGAGGCGTCAGTCGCGGTGGCCAGGGCAGCGCCGGATCAGCGCCTGCGGGATAGGCGCGGGCGTCTGAAAGCGCAGCGTGGGCGTTATGACATTGACGGCCTACTGCCCGAGCACGTGCTGCTGATCGATGACGTCATGACCAGTGGTGCGACGCTCGACAGTCTTGCTCAGGCCTGCCTGCGAGCCGGTGCCCGTGAGGTCGATGCCTGCGTGCTGGCGCGGACTCCCCTGGCCTTGCGCGGGGCGCTGTGACCCGCAAACGCGACACGAAGTAGAGCTGCCCGACACATGCCGCCGGGGCTGAGCCTCGAAACGGGCGTTGAGCTCAGCGGGCAGGCGGGGTCAATCAGGGAGAAGACTGGCGTGCAGAGGGTCTAATCTCATAGCATGCAAGGTCCGGCAGCCGTTTGCTGGTCCATGCCCGAGGAATTGCCATGCCTATTGATCCTGTTTCCCCCGATGACTCGCAATCTTCCGGCACCTCGCGCGAGTTGGATGCGCGCTCCAATGGCAACACCTGGTCGACGACATCCGCGCCAGAGGGCCATGGAGACACGCGTGTTCATCCCTTCGATGCTCTCGCGCCGGACCGTGTCGTGGCCGCTGTCGAATCGCTGGGCTTCTGGTTGCCCGGCGAGCCGTTCGCGCTGAACAGTTACGAGAATCGTGTCTACCATCTCGCCGATGATGACCGACGCCGCTGGGTGGCCAAGTTCTATCGCCCCGAGCGCTGGAGCTGTGCCCAGATTCTCGAGGAGCACGCCTTCCTGGCCGAGCTGGATGAGGCCGGTGTCCCCGGGGCGCCCGCGTGGGCGAACGAGGCCGGCGAGACGCTGCATCGATTCGAAGGCTTCGACTTCGCTCTCTTCCCGCATGTGGTGGGGCGCGCGCCGGAGCTTGAATCTGCCGAGCACCTCTATCAGCTGGGTGAGCTGATCGGCCGCGTGCACGCGGTGGGGCGCAAGAGCGCGTTTCGCGAGCGGGAGACGCTCTCGCCGCTGCGGATTCTGGAAGAGAGCTGCGCCAGCGTGCTGGCCTCCGACTGGCTGAGTGAGCGCCAGCGTGACAGCTACCAGCGTGTCATCGAGGCGCTGCGCCCGTTGGTCGCGGAGCAGAGCTGGCCGGAAAGCGCCCTGATCCGTACCCACGGCGACTGCCACATCGGCAACATGCTGGGGCGCGATGACAGCTTCGCGCTGGTCGACTTCGATGACTGCCTGAGCGCCCCGGCGGTGCAGGACCTGTGGATGCTGTTGACCGGTCAGAGCGACCCGGAGCTGCACATGCAGCTGTCCGAGGTGCTGGAGGGCTACGAGCAGCATTGTGAGTTCAATCGCAGCGAGCTCAAGTGGATCGAGACCCTGCGCACACTGCGCATGGTGCGTCACAGCGCCTGGGTGGTGCGGCGCTGGTCGGACCCCGCCTTCCCGCAGGCCTTCTCGCACGTGGCGAGCCTGGGCTACTGGGACGACCACATTCGCAGCCTGGAACAGCAACGCGTCGCGCTGTCTGCGCCGCGTTGGCTGGCCTAGCGGTCGCGACATGGCCTGGCAGTCGTGAAATGGCCTGGCAGTCGTGACATGACCTGAAGGCCGTCGCGAGGCCTGGGCCCCTTTGGCGAAGTGAGTGACATCGCCCCTTCATGCGCCCCCATCGGTTACCGATGGGGGCGCATGTGTTGCATGGATACGACAATCGCGTGAACAGACCTGCGTTGACGGCATGCCTGAGGTAGAATCTGGCCCTGACATTGAACACGAAGTTATACGATTTCTTGCCATCTGATCGCTTGTGTATGACTTTTGTGCTTTACCCCTGCTATGCGTGCGCTAGTGCGCGCCCCTGACCGATACCATAGGCAGACGGATGACCGAAGAGATTGCCAACCACTACCGCCAGATCATCACCGCGTTGGGTGAGGATCCAGAGCGTGAGGGCCTGCTGGATACGCCCAAGCGCGCGGCCAAGGCCATGCAGTACCTGACTCATGGCTATCAACAGTCGTTGGAGGAGATCGTCAACGGCGCTGTCTTCACCTCCGATACGGACGAGATGGTACTGGTCAAGGACATCGAGCTTTACTCGATGTGCGAGCATCACCTGCTGCCGTTCATCGGCAAGTGCCACATCGCCTATCTGCCGTCTGGCAAGGTGCTCGGTCTGTCCAAGTTCGCGCGTATCGTCGACATGTATTCGCGTCGCATGCAGATTCAGGAAAACCTCACCAAGCAGATCGCCGAGGCCGTTCAGCAGGTCACCGGTGCACGTGGTGTGGCCGTCGTGGTCGAAGCGCGTCACATGTGCATGATGATGCGTGGGGTGGAAAAGCAGAATTCCAGCATGAAGACGTCCGTGATGCTGGGCGCCTTCCGCGACAATCAGCCGACCCGTCAGGAATTCCTGACGTTGATCAGCTGACAGCAGAGTGAAGACGCCGCCTTTCGAGGCGGCGTTCTTGTCTGGGAGTCATCTCGCGCGTTTCCCTTGATCAGGAGTCCCTGCCGATGCCGATGCATGCCTTGCACGATGAACATCTCGATCACGATCTCGCCACCATTCGCATCAAGAATCTGCGCCTGAGAACCTATATCGGGATCAATGAAGACGAGATCCAGAACCGCCAGGATGTCGTGATCAACGTGGTGATCCGCTATCGCGCGGCACGCGCCGTGCAGTTCAATCACATCAGTGAAGCGCTCAATTACCGCACCATCACCAAGCAGTTGATCCGTCATGTCGAGGAAGGGCGCTTCGCGCTGCTCGAACGCATGACCCGTGAGGTGCTGGATATCGTGATGGCGCACGAACAGGTGCTGACGGCGCAGGTCGAGATCGACAAGCCGCATGCCTTGCGCTTCTCGGACTCGGTGTCCATCACCCTGTCGGACAGTCGCGAAGCGCATGACTAGTCGGCCCGGGCAGGTGTCGAGAAGCTCAGATGTCGAGAAAGTCAGATGTCGAGAAGCTCAGATGTCGAGAAGCTCAGATGTCGAGAAGATCAGGCGCAGAAGTCTGAAGAGTCGGGAGACATGATGTGATCGGGGAAATCATCCATTTCGATGATGTAGAACAGCAGGGCACCATTCGGGACGAGAAGGGCGGTGAGCACGCCTTCGATCTGGTCGGCTGGCGCGGGCGTGGCTTGCCGGGGCCGGGGCTGGCAGTGGACTTCGAGCTTCGCGACGGGCGTGCAGTGCAGGTCTTCAATGCGCGAATCAAGCAGCAGAAGGCGCGGCGAGTCGTCTCGATGCCGCCCGAGAGCGAGGCCGGCGAGGCGCCCGAGGCCAAGGCCGACGCCGCCAGGCCGGCAACGCGCAAGCGCTGGTGGCTCGCCGGGCTGGCCATCGTGGTACTAGTACTGGCAGGGTTGTGGATCTAGCGCCACGCCCGCATCTAGGCTATATCAGGTTAGTCTTGAGTAGTCTCGGTTAGCCGGGAATCACTGCCTTGACCCACAAGCACGCCTCGGGAGTCTTCATGGAACATCTCAACGATACCAGTCTGTTTCGTCCATTTGCCTATATCGACGGTGGCTGGGTAGCCGCGGATTCCGGCGAGCAGATCGAGGTCGACAATCCTGCCACCGGCGAGATCATCGGCCGCGTGCCTCGGCTGGGTTACGCCGAGACCGAACGCGCCATCGAGGCGGCGCAGCACTCCTTCGCGGACTGGATGGAGACGCCGGCGCTGGAGCGCGCTGACATCCTGATGAAGTGGTACGCCTTGATGCTGGAGCACAAGGATGATCTGGCGCAGATCATGACGCTGGAGCAGGGCAAGCCCCTCGCCGAAGCCGCCGGTGAAATCCAGTACGCGGCCAGCTTCCTGCGCTGGTTCGCCGAAGAAGGTCAGCGCGTGTATGGCGACACCATTCCGGCCGCCAAGCGTGACCAGCGCATTCTGGTGCTCAAACAGCCGGTCGGAGTGGTGGGGGCGATCACGCCGTGGAACTTCCCGGCCTCGATGATTACCCGCAAGGCGGGCGCCGCGCTGGCCGCGGGCTGCCCGATCGTGGTCAAGCCGGCCAGCCAGACGCCGTTCTCGGCGTTGGCGCTGGCGGTGCTGGCGGAACGTGCCGGCGTGCCGCGCGGCGTCTTCAATGTCGTTCCGGGCTCGGCCAAGGACATCGCCAAGGCGATGACCGATTCCAGCATCGTGCGCAAGGTGACCTTCACCGGCTCCACGGAAGTCGGGCGTGGCCTGATGGCAAATGCCGCGCAGCACATCCAGAAGATCTCGCTGGAGCTTGGCGGCAACGCACCCTTCCTGGTGTTCGAAGACGCCGATCTCGATGCGGCGGTGGAAGGCGCGATGGCAGCCAAGTTCCGCAATGCCGGCCAGACCTGCGTCTGCACCAATCGCTTCCTGGTACAGTCCAGCGTGGTCAATGCCTTCAGCGAGAAGCTGGCCGCCGCCATGAACGCCGAGCTGACCGTGGGCAATGGCCTGGAAGAGGGCGTCAAAATCGGCCCGTTGATCGATGGCGACGCCGTCGAGAAGGTCACCGAGCACGTGCAGGATGCCCTCGACAAGGGTGCCGAACTGCTGTTGGGCGGCCATCCGCATCCGCTGGGGGGCAGCTTCTTCACCCCGACCCTGATCTCGCAGGTGACGCCGGAGATGAAGGTCGCCCGTGAGGAAACCTTCGGTCCGCTGGCGGCGATCTTCCCCTTCGAGAGCGAGGAAGAGGCGATCGAGATGGCCAACGACACCGAATTCGGCCTGGCCAGTTACTTCTACAGCAGCGACCTCAAGCGTGTCTGGCGCGTCTCGGAAGGTCTGGACTACGGCATGGTCGGTATCAATACCGGGCTGATCTCCAACGCCGCGGCGCCCTTTGGTGGCACCAAGGCATCGGGGCTGGGCCGTGAAGGCTCCAAGTATGGCCTCGAGGAATACATGGAAACCAAGTATCTGTGTCTCTCACTTGGCTGATCCATCGTCATCGGGTCCGCAATGTCGATCTTTGCTTGAGCCTTGCATCCTTGAGCCTTGCATCGCTGATGGATGGTCAACGCTCAATGCAATGATCGGACACGCCATCAGCTGGCAAAAAGCCCGCCCGGGAAACCGGGCGGGCTTTTTCATGCCATGCATTTATCCCACCGGTCTGCGCCGAGTGTGCCTGCAACTTGGCCAAGGAATTTTCGCTGCTGATGAGAGCGATCTTTTTGCTTCTGATGAGAGAACGGCATGCGCGAGAGGCGGGTAATCTCGTGACAAGAGGGGCATGAGTCATTGGTCGTAGAGATGGAGTGTCTCGCGCTGCGCGTGTCAGACCAAAGCGGTATATCGTGGTCTTTTGGCGCAGATCAGGGCCAAAGACAGGTGTGCTTTGTCGGCATTCTCTTACTTGTGCATATGCTTATTTACGCTACAGTCAAAGAGCGGGACCTGTGGTGATAGTCTTCAAGGATTGAAGACAGGGCGAGTGGCGTGGCGGACGCGACTCGCCCTTTTTTATTGCCGGAACTCGGCTCTCATGCCGCAACGCTCACTTCTCAACCCTCCCATCTCAGCCCTCACTTCTCGGCTCGCATGTCTCACCCCAGTGGCGAAAGCCCCATGCCCGCCACCAGGCCTTCCAGTGCATGTCGCCCGGCAATCGAGTTGCCGTAGCCGTCCAGGCGTGGTGACCAGACGCAGATGCTCATCTGTCCCGGCAGGATGGCGATGATGCCACCGCCGACGCCACTCTTGCCCGGCAGGCCCACTCGCCAGGCGAAGTCGCCTGCCGCATCGTAAAGCCCGCAGGTCAGCAACAAGGCATTGAGCTGGCGTGTCTCCAGCGGCGAGACCACTTCCTTGCCATCCAGCGGATTGACGCCACGATTGGCGAGGAAGGCGAAGCTGCGCGCCAGTTCCACGCAGTTCATCGACACCGAGCAGCTGTGGAAGTAGGTATCCAGCAGGTCATCCACATCGGAATGCACATTGCCGTAGGCTTGCATCAGGTAGGCGAGCGAGGCATTGCGTGCCTTGTGGTCCATTTCCGAGCGCGCGACCTTTTCATCGAAGCCGATATCGTCGCTGCCGGACAGACGCCTGAGCTGCTCACGCAGGGTGTTCTGGATCGAGACGATACGCGACACCAGCAGGTCGGTGATCAGTAAAGCACCGGCATTGATGAAGGGATTGCGCGGAATGCCGTTCTCGACCTCCAGCTGCATGATCGAATTGAAGGCCTGGCCGGAAGGCTCACGGCCGACACGCGACCAGATCTCGTCGCTCTCAAGACGCTGCATCGCCAGTACCAGCGCATGCACCTTGGAGATCGACTGGATCGAGAAGCGAGTATGCGCGCTGCCGGCGTACTGTACACGGCCATCCACATGGCAGACGGCGATGCCGAACTGGTCAGGGTCGACCTGCGCCAGTGCCGGGATATAGTCCGCGACCTTGCCTTCGTTGAAGCAGCGGCTGGCATCATCGGACAGGCGTTCGAGCAGTGTCTGGAGAGCATCGGGGTCGAGTGGCGGCGTCATGGCAACCTTGAAGCAGCGGTGGAGGGAAAAGGGCGCGAAGCTGGCCGGGCTCTCGTGACAACGGCGCCATCGGGCATCAGGTCGAGAGTGGCGCGAGGGGCCGGCAGGGCATTCTAGCGGATATGACCGCAGCTGGCGCGCTCGATGCCGCTGGCAGGGCGTGCCATCAGGTCGGCTCAATCGCGTGATAGTTGACGCTTATCAGCCAGGTAGTGCAAAGTGATTTCTACATGCAGTTGAGAATCGTTATTATTGGTTCATCAAGGCAGCACGCAGTTGCCTGACCCCATGACATGCGACGCGCTGAGGCTCAGCGTCTCGCTGAGTAGACCGCCCGGAGGGCAGCCAACATGATCAAGACATTGACCTTTGCCAGCATGCACTTCTCCATCGCCTTCGGTGTCACCTACCTGCTGACCGGCGATATCGTGGTCGGCGGCCTGGTCGCCATCGTCGAGCCGGCGGTCAACACCGTCGCCTTCTTCTTCCACGAGAAGGTCTGGAACCGTGTCACCGCGCGCCGCCAGCAGGCTGCTGAACAGCAGGCGAATTCGCGAAACGCCATGAGCGGGGCGGCACTGGCGGGCTGAGGCTGCTTGCGCGTGGCAGGGATGCGCCGCAGAATCGAGCGACCTTTTCCCGGAGCTCCCCATGCTGAAGCTTGCCCCTCGCGCCGCCCGTTTCTCTATTCTTGCCAAGCCCTCTTGTCCTGCCCAGCCCTCTCATCCTGCCCGCGCCCGCCAACGTCCTCTCGTCCAGGGGGCGTTGGCATTGCTGCTGGGGCTTGCCGGCAGTCTGGCTGGCCTCGAGGCCGTGGCCGCCGACGAGACGCGCGATTATCACTACAGCGACGCCCATCTGCACTTCGTGGACTTCTTCCAGCAGGGTGATGGTCTGGGGGCCTTGCTGGATGCCATGGACGAGGCACAGGTCGATCACGCCCTGGTCACGGGCATTGGCGTCGCCAAGAAATGGCAGCAGGACGCACCCAAGAAGCCACGGTACTACATGGGCGATGATGCGCCGGTCTACTGGTATTCCGGTACCGATTACATCCTGGCCGAGGCGCTGACCCGCGCGCCCGAGCCGGTACAGGCGCGTTTCTCGCCGTTCATCACCGGCTTCAACCCCACCGATCTGAACGCTGCTGACGAGATTCGTCAGCTGATGGCGATCTATCCCGGCTTCTGGAAGGGCATCGGGGAGGTCTTCACGCGCCATGACGACCTGACGCGCCTGACCGAAGGCGAGACGCCGCGCGCCAATCATCCGGCCTTGATGAAGGTCTATGCGCTGGCGGCGGAGAAGGGGCTGCCGGTGATGGTGCATTCCAACATCACCAGCAAGCGGGAAGGGCATGAGGGTCTGTATCTCGAGGAATTCGAGAGTGCGGTGCGCGACAATCCGGAGACGACCTTCATCTGGGCACACGCCGGGACCAGTGCCGAGCTCAATCGTCGTCTGGGGCGCATGACCTGGCTGCACGGCGAGATCGAACGCATGCTGGAAACCTACCCCAACCTGAATATCGACCTGTCCTGGTCGGTGCTGGAACCCTACCTGCTGGATGATGAAGGGCAGCCGCGCTCGCGTTGGGTGGCACTGGTCGAGCGCTTCCCACAGCGCTTCGTGCTCGGCAGTGACGTGGTCGGGCGCTTCGGCTCGGTGGGCGATATCCTCGCCAGCTATACGCCCTTCCTCGATGCGCTGTCGCCACAGGCGGCGCGCAATGTCGCGCGCGACAACTTCCTGCGCTGGGTCGACCTGCCGGTCAAATGACCGCGTTTCTTGTCAGATGCGCATGAAAAAGCCCCCGCCAGCATGTCGCTGGCGGGGGCTTTCTGCGTGGGCGCCAGCTTAGGCGCCCGTGCAGGTCAGCGAGGTCTGATCAGTGACGGAAGTGACGCATGCCGGTGAAGACCATGGCGATGCCGGCTTCGTTGGCCGCATCGATGACTTCCTGATCGCGCATGGAGCCACCCGGCTGGATGACGGCAGTGATGCCAGCTGCCGCAGCGGCGTCGATGCCGTCGCGGAACGGGAAGAAGGCATCGGAGGCCATCACGGAACCCGGCACTTCCAGACCTTCATCGGCGGCCTTGATGCCGGCGATCTTGGCGGAGTACACACGGCTCATCTGGCCGGCGCCCACACCGATGGTCTGGCCATCCTTGATGTAGACGATGGCGTTGGACTTGACGAACTTGGCCACTTTCCAGGCGAAGGTCAGGTCGTTGAGTTCCTGCTCGCTCGGTGCACGCTCGGTGACGACCTTGAGCTCATCACGGCCGACCATGCCCTGGTCGCGGTCCTGGACCAGCAGGCCGCCGGTGACACGCTTGAAGTCGTGACCGCCGGTACGCTCGGCAGCCCAGGCATCCGCGACGTCGAGCAGGCGCACATTGGCCTTGGTGGCGACGATGGCAGCCGCTTCTTCGCTGATGCCCGGGGCGATGATCACCTCGACGAACTGACGCGAGACGATCGCCTGCGCGGTCTCGGCGTCCAGCGGCACGTTGAAGGCGATGATGCCGCCGAAGGCGCTGGTCGGGTCGGTCTGGAAGGCACGCTCGTAGGCGGCCAGGGCAGACTCGCCGATGGCGACGCCACACGGGTTGGCGTGCTTGACGATGACACAGGCGGTCTCGTCGAAGGCCTTGACGCACTCGAAGGCGGCATCGGTGTCGGCGACGTTGTTGTAGGACAACGCCTTGCCCTGCACCTGCACGGCCGTGGCGACGCTGGCCTCGGTGGCACCGTCCTCGACGTAGAAGGCCGCCTTCTGGTGCGGGTTCTCGCCGTAACGCATGTCCTGCTTCTTGCTCAGGCTGACGTTGTACTGACGCGGCAGGCCTTCGCTGCCGCCTTCGACACGCTGGCCCAGCCAGTTGGCGATGGCGCCATCGTAGGCGGCGGTGTGCTCGAAGGCGGCCACGGCCAGATCGAAGCGCGCGCCATCGCTGACGGCGTTGTCGTTGGCATCCATCTCGGCGATCACGCGGTCATAATCCGAGGCGTTGACGACGATGGTGGTGTGGGCGTGGTTCTTGGCGCAGGAACGCACCATGGTCGGGCCGCCGATATCGATGTTCTCGATGGCGTCTTCCAGCGAGCAATCCGGGTTGGCCACGGTAGCGGCGAACGGGTACAGATTGACGATGACCATGTCGATGGGGTCGATGCCGTGCTCGGCCATCACCGCATCATCCTGGCCGCGACGGCCGAGAATGCCACCGTGGATCTTCGGGTGCAGGGTCTTGACCCGGCCATCCATCATTTCCGGGAAACCGGTGTGCTCGGACACTTCCGTGACGGCAAGGCCGTTGTCCTTGAGCAGGCGGAAGGTTCCGCCAGTGGACAGCAGGGCGACGCCGCGGGCGTCCAGGGCACGAGCGAATTCGACGATTCCGGTCTTGTCGGAAACACTCAGGAGGGCGCGACGGATGGCTTGGGGCTTGGCTTGCATGATGCTCCACTCGTGGATCAACAAAAAGACGCCGGGGCACCTGTAAAGGTGCCCCGGCGGGGTCAGATCAGATCAAACTGCTTGAGCTTCTTGCGCAGTGTGCCTCGGTTGAGGCCCAGCATGTCGGCGGCGCGGGTCTGGTTGCCCTGCGCGTGGGCCATCACCGCCTCCAGCAGCGGCGCCTCGACCTCGGCCATCACCATGGCATGCAGGTCGGTGACCTGCTCGCCATCCAGGTGGGCGAAGTAGCGCGCCATGGAGTGCTCGACCGCCTCGCGCAGGGTCTGATGGTGCCGCACGGGCGTCATCAGGGTGGCCTGGCTTGCGTCGTCGGGTGAAAGAGGGTGCCTGCTGGTCATGCTGCGTGACTTCCTTGCGTCTCGGTGCGGGCGATGCCTTCCGGCTCGCCGAACAGGCGGGTCAGGAACTGGCGCTGTTGTTCCGGCTCCTCGAGGGGATTGAAGTGGCGCTTGAGCTCACTGCCATCCTCCCGCGTCGCCAGATACCAGCCCACATGCTTGCGCGCGATGCGCGTTCCCATGTAGTCACCGTAGAATTCGTACAGGGCCTCGAGGTGGGTGCGCATCACGAGGGCGCGCTCCGCATCGCTCGGGCCACAGGCTACCTGGCCGGTGGCCAGGTAGTGATTGATCTCGCGGAAGATCCAGGGATTGCCCTGGGCCGCACGGCCGATCATCACGGCGTCGGCGCCCGTATAGTCAAGCACATGTCGCGCCTTCTCGCCGCTGTCGATATCGCCATTGGCGAAGACCGGAATCGACACCGCGGCCTTCACGGCGGCGATGGTGTCGTATTCGGCCTCACCGGTATATTTCTGCTGGCGAGTGCGACCATGCACGGACAGCGCCTGGATGCCGGCGTTTTCGGCCATGCGCGCGATGGCGATGGCGTTGCGCGTCTCTTCGCACCAGCCGGTGCGCATCTTGAGCGTGACCGGCACGTCCACGGCGCGTACCACGGCATCGAGAATCTCGCCGACGAGCTTCTCGTCGCGCATCAGGGCAGAGCCGGCGGCCTTGTTGCAGACCTTCTTGGCCGGGCAGCCCATGTTGATGTCGATGATCTCGGCACCCATCTCGGCGTTGAGCGCCGCGGCCTCGGCCAGCATGGCTGCATCACCGCCGGCGATCTGCACGGCACGCGGGCCAGGTTCGCCGGCATGGTTCATGCGCGTGCGTGACTTGACGGTATTCCACAGCCGCTTGTCACTGGTCACCATCTCCGATACCACCAGCCCGGCGCCCAGCTCACGACATTGCTGTCGGAACGGGCGATCGGTAACACCGGCCATCGGGGCCAGAATCACGCGATTGGGAAGCTGATGTACGCCGATGCGGGGCAGGTCGGCGGGAAGCGGGGTATCGGTCATGGGTCTCGTGTCATGCGAGTGGTGTCAGGCGCGCGAGTCGCTGTCGTGTCAGGGATTCGCGGGGGCGTCATGATACCTAGAGCGCCGCAGGGTTTGAAGGGCTATTTCATCCACAATGCATCGCGGATGCGTTCTCCCTGCGCGGCTGCGGCGCTCATGGCGTGGCTCAGCCCATCAGTGGACGCTGACCATTGAGGCGTACCCAGCCATCGCGCTCGCTGGGCTCTTCCATGATCAGGCCGGCTTCACGATAGGCGTCGAGCACCTCTCCCGCCTGGGGCGCGAGAATGCCGGAGAGCGCCAACAGGCCACCTGGGGCGACGCTGCCCGCGATCTGCGGAGCCAGTTCGACCAGCGGGCCGGCCAGGATGTTGGCGACCACGATCTGATAGCCCGCGTCCGGCAGGCGGTCCGGGTAGCACAGGGTCAGCTGGTCGCTGACATCATTGCGCTGGGCGTTCTCACGCGAGGCCTGCAGCGCCTGCGGGTCGATATCGGTGCCCAGCGCATCCACCGCGCCGAGCTTGAGCGCGGCGATGGCGAGAATGCCGGAACCGCAGCCGAAGTCGAGCACGCTGTGCTGGGCGAGCTTGCCATCGACGGCCAGCCCATCGAGCCATTCCAGGCACAGGGCGGTGGTCGGGTGGGTGCCGGTGCCGAAGGCCAGGCCGGGGTCGAGCATCAGGTTGACGGCGTCCTGCTCCGGCGCATCGTGCCAGCTGGGCACGATCCACAGGCGCTGGCCCATCTTGAGCGGCTCGAAACCGTCCATCCATTCACGGGCCCAGTCACGGTCCTCGAGGATCTCGACCTCGATCTCCGGGCAGGGCTCATCGGGAATCAGCGCCGCCCAGCCGGCCTTGACCCGCTCGCGCATGGCCTCGATGCCTTCGGTACCATCCCACAGGCCAGTGAGGACAGTCTCGCTCCACAGCGGCGTGCTGCCGAGGTCCGGTTCGAACAGCGGTTGGTCTTCAGCATCCTGCAGCGTGATGGCGCAGGCGCCTTCTTCCATCAGCAGATGCTCGAGAATCTCGGCGTGGTCGGGGGCGATACGCGCCTTGAGTTGCAGCCAGGACATGGTGACTCCTGTCGATGGGCGATAAGAAAGGGGAGGAGGGCACAGACGACAGAAGGGCAGCCGAGGCCACCCTTCTGTCGTGCGTCTATCGGCAACACGCGTCACCGATCTCAAGCGGGGCGTCTTACAGGCCCAGCTTCTTCTCCAGATAATGGATGTTGACGCCACCTTCCTGGAAGCCGGCATCACGCACCAGATCCTTCTGCAGGTCAGTGTTGGTCTTGATACCTTCCACCAGCAGCTCGTCGAGGGCATTGCGCATGCGCGTCAGTGCGATCTCGCGGCTCTCGCCCCAGGTGATCAGCTTGCCGATCAGGGAGTCGTAGTGCGGCGGAACGGTGTAGCCGGAGTACAGGTGCGAGTCCATGCGCACGCCCAGACCGCCCGGCGCATGATAGAGCTCGACCTTGCCCGGAGACGGCATGAAGGTGCGCGAATCCTCGGCATTGATACGGCACTCGAAGGCGTGACCGCGCAGCTCGATATCTTCCTGTTTCACGGACAGCGGCAGGCCGGAGGCGATGCGCAGCTGTTCCTTGACGATATCGATGCCAGTGACCATTTCTGTCACCGGGTGCTCGACCTGAACACGAGTGTTCATCTCGATGAAGTAGAAGCCGCCGTTCTCGTACAGGAACTCGAAGGTGCCGGCGCCACGGTAGCCGATCTCGATGCAGGCATCGGTGCACGACTTGAGTACCTTGGCACGCGCTTCTTCGTCCAGCTGCGGCGCCGGTGCTTCTTCCAGCACCTTCTGGTGACGACGCTGCAGGGAGCAGTCGCGGTCATACAGATGAATGGCGTTGCCCTGGCCATCGGCCAGTACCTGGACTTCGACGTGACGCGGGTTCTGGAGGAATTTCTCCATGTACACCGTGCCGTCGCCGAAGGCCGCGGCCGCTTCACCCTGGGTGATGCTCACCGAGGACAGCAGGCTGGCCTTGGAGTGCACCACGCGCATGCCGCGACCACCACCGCCAGCGGCGGCCTTGATGATCACCGGATAGCCGATGCGCTCGGCGATGGCGTACATCTCGTCTTCGTCTTCCGGCACCGGGCCATCAGAACCCGGCACGGTCGGAACGCCGGCCAGCTTCATCGCCTCGATGGCCGCGACCTTGTCACCCATCATGCGGATGGTGTCAGCGCGCGGGCCGATGAAGGCGAAGCCGGAACGTTCGACCTGTTCGGCGAAGTTGGCATTTTCTGACAGGAAGCCGTAGCCCGGGTGGATGGCGTCGGCGTCCGTCACCTCGGCGGCTGCGATCAGCGCCGGGATGTGGAGATAGGATTTGGCAGAGGAGGCCGGGCCGATGCACACAGCTTCATCCGCCAGGCGGACGTGCATCAGGTCGCGGTCGGCCTTGGAGTGCACCGCTACCGTCTTGATGCCCAGTTCCTTGCAGGCGCGAAGGATGCGAAGGGCGATCTCGCCGCGGTTGGCAATCAGTACCTTGTCGAGCATGGTGACGTGTCCGTTGGGATCAGGAAATGACGATCATGGGCTGGTCGAATTCAACCGGCTCGCCGTCTTCGATCAGAATGGCTTCAACGACGCCATCCTTGTCGGCTTCGATCTGGTTCATCATCTTCATGGCTTCGACGATGCAGACGGTATCACCTTTCTTGACGCTCTGGCCGACTTCGATGAAGGCCTTGGAGCCCGGCGCCGGAGAACGGTAGAAGGAGCCGACCATCGGGGAATTGATGGTGTGACCCTGCGGCGCAGCCGGTGCTGCCGGAGCGGCCGGTGCTTCAGCGGCGCCAGCGGCTGCCGGAGCGGCCTGCTGTATCGGCTGCTGCTGCATCATCATCGGGGCCTGCATCATCGGCTGCTGGGCGAAGCCCTGCGGATGGCGGCTGATGCGAACGGACTCTTCGCCTTCCTGGATCTCGATTTCGCTGATGTTGGACTCTTCGAGCAGCTCGATCAGCTTCTTGACCTTGCGGATATCCATGAAATTAATCCCGATGTAAATGTGGCTGGAAATGGGGGTGTGCAGCCGTGATAGCGGCGGCTGCGGGCGACAGCCCCGACGGCTGTCCCGACCATGGCGATGGCCGGTGAATCCTGGTATCAGGCAGTGATGAGGCCTGATGGCTGTGCGTGAACACCGCTCTGGACGTGCCCTTACTGCGCGAGATCGTCCAGGGCGGCGTCAAGCGCCATGTCATAGCTTCGAGCGCCAAAGCCCATGATCACGCCGCGTGCCACATCGGAAAGATACGAATGGTGGCGGAACGGCTCGCGGGCATGGGTATTGGAAAGGTGCAGCTCGATGAACGGGAGTGCGACGCCGAGTAGCGCATCGCGCAGCGCAACGCTGGTATGGGTAAAGGCCGCCGGATTGATCAGGATGATGGCGGTGCCATCTTCACGGGCAAGGTGGATACGCTCGATCAGCACATGCTCGGCATTGGACTGCAGCCAGTCCAGCTGATGGCCGGCCGCGCTGGCGCGCTGGACCAGACGCTGGTGGATATCCTCCAGCGTGGTGGTGCCATACACCTCGGGTTCACGGGTCCCCAGAAGATTGAGATTGGGGCCGTTGAGTACCAGGATGCGCGCCATGAAAGTCCCTTGTGTCAGCCGTGCTCGAGCACCAGGCTCATTGAGCTGTTAACCCATGAAGAAAATGCAAAGATACCGTCACTATCCACGACGTTTACCTATTGAGCGTAGGCTGTTGCCGTAGTGACGCGGATTCTGCCGAAATTCTCGAACGCTGTCCAGTTTGGCACTGAACCGAGGATTTTGCCGCATTCTTCGTCCTCGCGTGCGTCTCGGCAGCAACTGCCCTGCGCCGGGCCTGTGCAGACACGCCGCTCAGTTCGCGCGCTGCGAGGTGCCGCGCAGCTGATCCAGCACCGCTGTCAGGTGCTGGCCGAGCTGACTGGCGTTGACCTCCCCCTGAATGCGCGCCGCCTTGAGCTCGCGTTCATCGGCGAAGAACAGCAGGCTGGGGGGGCCAAACAGGCCGAATTGCTTGAGCAGCGCCTGGGTCGCGGCCCCGGTACTGGTGACGTCGGCGCGAATCAGGTGGAACTGGCGCAACTGGCTGGCGACTTTGGGGAAGACCTCGCGCTCCATCACCTTGCAGGAGATGCACCAGTCGGCGTAGTAGTCGACGAACACCGGCTGGCCGCGGCTGGCGGCCAGTGCCAGTTCTCGCTCGAGCTCGCTCATGTCGCTGACGGTGGTGAAGTCCAGTGACGTCTCGGTAGCCTGCCCGGATGATGTGCCGCCAGAGAAGGGGGCCAGCGGGCGCAGCGGGTCGCTTGCGCCGCCTGCCACGCCCAGCAGGCTGATCATGCCCCAGCCCAGCGCGACCAGTCCCAGTGCCTGACGGGCACGCGCCCAGCCTCGGGTCTGTGTGCTGAGCGCCCCCAGCGCCACGCCGGTGCCGATGGCCAGAATGGCCCAGCCCAGCACTGCCAGTGAGGCCGGCAGCAAGCGCTCTACCAGCCACAGCGCCACCCCCAGCAGCAGGATGCCGAAGGCCTGCTTGATGCCCTCCATCCAGCCGCCGGCCCTGGGCAGCAGGCTGGCGCCGAAGGTGCCGACCAGAATCAACGGCACGCCCATGCCCAGCCCCAGCGCGAAGAGTGCCAGTCCGCCGGTCATGGCATCGCCACTGGCGGAGAGATAGACCAGCGCACCGGCCAGAGGTGCCGAGACGCAGGGCGATACCACGAGTACCGATAACGCGCCCGCCAGCGCCAGTCCGCCGGGGCCGGCGTTCATCAGGCGCCCTTGCAGCGCGTCGAGCCGTGAGTGCATGCCGCTGGGCAGTCGTAGATTGAAGGCGCCGAACATGGCCAGCGCGAACAGCACGAACAACGCAGCGAAGGGGATCAACACGGCCGGCGCCTGCAGATGCGCCTGCAGGTTGAGCCCCGCGCCGAACAGGCCCATCAAGGTGCCGGCCGCGGCGTAGGTCAGGGCCATGCCCAGGGCGTAGCTCGTGGACAGCAGCAAGGCGCGCGGGCGGCTGGGGCGCTGGCCGACGATGATCGAACTCAGGATCGGAATCATCGGCAGCACGCAGGGCGTGAAGGTCAGCCCGAGGCCGGCGAGGAAGAACAGCCCCAGAGCCGTCAGCAGGCTGGCATCCGCGAACAGTGCGCTGAAGCCGGAATCGGTGCCGCTGATCGGGGCTGTTGTGGTGCGACTGTCCGTCGACGCCGTCGTACCGCTCGCCTGGCCGGCGGTCGGCATCAGCTGCGCGAAGGGGGCAGGGGCACTCTGCTCACCGGCCTGCAGAGTGACGGTCTCCGGCGGATAGCAGAGCCCGGCATCGGCGCAGCCCTGGAAGGTGATGGAGAGCGGGATCGGGCCGCTGGCCGGTGTGTCTTCATGCACTGCCTTGCCAGTGGAGGCGCTCATAAGCGGGATGCGAATGACCAGCGCATCATGGAAGACATGCACCTCGCCCATATAGGGATCGTTCTTCAGCTCTCCCGGCGGCAGGTCGGCGTCGCCCAGAGCGACCTGGTCGCTGGTGGTCGCGAAGCTGAACTGATGACGATAGAGGTAATAGCCTTCGGCGCTGGTGAAGCCGACATACAGGGTGTCGCCCTCGCGCCAGCTGCGCGGCTTGAAGGCTTCACTGACCGGCAGGAAATCGCCCTGATTGCCGCCGCCGAACAGGCTGGACGCCGCACTGCTGGAGCCGCTGTCAACGCCTGAGCTCGAACTTGAGCCTGAACCTGAGTCTGAGCTGAACAGACCGGCATTGGCGGGCAGCGCCGTCATCGCCTGTGCGACCACCAGCGCGATTGCCAGCAGGGTTGCCAGCAACTCAGGGCCCAGCAGGCGCGAGAACGCGGAGGGGCGTGCGCGGCCCGTTGGCAGCGCCATGCGGACTTTCAAGAACGAACGAAGCACGAAAGCATCCTTATACAGTGCCGAAAGAACATCCTGCAGGCCTCAAGGCACCGCAGTCTCGCGCCGCCTTCATCCTGCTCGGGGGCAAGCGCTGGATCGAGAGCAGGCCCATCATCGCCGCGCACGACTTGCACGCGGATGAATGTGCCACCATGTAGCAGACATCCCGTTCGTGTGAGGGCGTGTGAGGACGTATCGGGCTCGAGTGGTGAAGCCGCCTGCGCGGGTGGCAGTCTGGCCCTCGGCTCGTACCGCGACTCAGCCCGCGACTCACTCCGCAACTCGGTCCACGACCAGGCCCGTGGCCCGGCCCGCAATCCGGAGCGCATCGCACCTTGCCACAGAACCGGCACTTCACCGAGTGCGACTGGCACGTGCAGGGGCGCATGATAGGATAGGACGTACGTCATGAGTACCGGCGCTGGATGCATCGGCGCGGCTCACATCCGTTCAGGCAGGTCTGACTCGTCTCTCACACGGCTTTTTCTACAAGGCTTCATACAAGGAAGAACGCATGGCCCTATTCGGTAAAGGCAGCAAGCGCGGCGCCAATCGCGATGTGCTGGAAACGCCTCAGTATGGCTGGATCTGGAAACCACTGATCGGGCTGTTCGTCATTTACCTGCTGGTCTGCGTTGGCCTTGGTATCTACTGGAGCAGTGAACCGGACGAGTTCAACATCGATCAGGCCACGCGCACCGAACTGGCTCGCGTGCACGGGCTGGCCGCACCGGTGGCCAAGGTCGAGGGCGAAGAGCCGGCACCGGCTTTCGAGACCCTGCCGACAGGCACCGCGACCGTCGCCACCCTGATGAAACTCAATGACACCCTGCTGCACAAGCCGGGCGGCTATCTCAAGAATGATGTGGCGCCGCCAGGGCTGATGCTCGACAACATGCCCAACTGGGAATATGGCGTGCTGGTACAGGTGCGTGACATGACGCGTGAGCTGCGCAAGGAATTCAGCCGCTCGCAGTCCCAGTCCAGCGATGACAAGGCACTGGGCAAGGCCGAATCCCTGCTGTTCATCGATGCCAATGCCTGGATGCTGCCGGAAGCCGAGCACGAATATGCCGACGCCAACCGTGAGCTGGGCGACTACCTCAAGCGTCTGAGCGATGACACCCAGAACAACGGCCAGTTCTACGCGCGTGCCGACAACCTGGTGGCCTGGCTGTCGGATGTCGAGAATCGCCTCGGTTCCCTGTCCCAGCGTCTGTCGGCGAGTGTCGGCAAGTCGCAGCTCAACCTGAGCCTGGCCGGCGACAAGAGCGCCACCTCGGCCAAGAGCACCCAGACGGAAGAAGAGATCAAGACGCCGTGGCTCGAGATCGACGATGTCTTCTATCAGGCACGCGGCACCTCCTGGGCGCTGATCCATCTGCTCAAGGCAGTGCGTCATGACTTCCAGGGCGTGCTGGAAGACAAGAACGCGCTGACCTCCATCGACCAGATCATCCGTGAGCTGGAAGCGACCCAGACCGATATCGGCAGCCCGATCATCCTCAATGGCTCCGGCTTCGGCTTCTTCGCCAACCATTCGCTGGTGATGGCCAACTACGTCGCGCGTGCCAACTCCGCGATCAGTGACCTGCGCAGCCTGCTCGAGAAGGGCTGATCCCGTGACGCCCGATGCCGGCTGAGGGCTGTCCTCATCGGTGTCGGGCGTGAGCCGGAAACGAAAAAGCCCCCGTCAATGACGGGGGCTTTTTTGCATCGTGATGCCTGAATCGCGCATCACTTCAGAAGGACTCAGTCCTTCTGGTAGGCAGCGGCTGCCTTCTCGATCGCGGCACGGGCGGCATCAGCACCGTCCCAGGAATCGATCTTGACCCACTTGCCTTTCTCGAGATCCTTGTAGTTCTCGAAGAAGTGCGCGATCTGCTGACGCAGCAGTTCCGGCAGATCAGTGACTTCCTGGACGTCGTCGTACAGGGAGGTCAGCTTCTGGTGCGGGACGCAGACCAGCTTGGCGTCTTCACCGGCTTCGTCGCTCATGTTGAGCACGCCGACCGGACGCGCACGGATGACGCTGCCCGGTGCGACCGGATACGGGGTCACGACCAGCGCGTCGAGGGCATCGCCATCGTCGGCCAGGGTGTTCGGGATGTAGCCGTAGTTGGCCGGGTAGAACATCGGGGTGGCCATGAAACGATCCACCATGAGCGCATCGATGTCCTTGTCGATCTCGTACTTGATCGGCGCGTGATTGGCCGGAATCTCGATCGCTACGTAGACGTCGTTCGGCAATTCCTTGCCAGCGGGGATCTTGTCGAAACTCATTGTCGAGTCCTTGGGTTTGCGGGTTGAAGGCCTGCGGGTCAAAATTCCGCTGAATTATACGAACTGGCAGACCGTTTTGCCATTATGCCACGCTCGATCGCCTTGCGTTGCACCAACGAGTGGTGGCACTGCAGGCTGACTCGGGTAACACTTGGGGCCGTCCAGCGCGGCGCAACGGCGATTGCGCGTTCAGCGTCGGGCTGGCGCAGCGTCACCACCGCATGCATGAAACGTAACGGCAGGATCGAGACGCAAGGAGACCGCCTTGGCGGATGCAGAGCTTTCACTCAGTTACGGTCAGGCCTTCGTGGCTCCCGACCGCAAGCGTCATCGCAGCTCGATGTCGCTGGAGATACCGCTGGAGCGCGGCCCGCTGGCGGCCAAGGGCGGCTGTGCGCTGATCGCCGACACCACCAGCAAGAACGCGATTGCCAAGCAGGCCGGCGACCTTGCCGTGCGTGGCTTTCTGGCCGATTACTTCGCCACGCCCGACAACTGGAGCGTCAAGTATTCCGCGACCCGCGTGCTGCGGGCGCTGAACAGCTGGTGTTACAGCCAGAGCCGCTTCGTGCGGGGCGGCAGTTACGTGACCTCGATTTCCGCCGTCGTCTTCCGGGGCCAGTCGGCGCATCTGTTCCATGCCGGTGACACGGTGGTCTTCCGGCTGCGTGGCGGCGAGTTCGAGCAGATCTCGCGTGACCATGTCACCGATCTCGGCGGCTATCGTTATCCGTCGCGGGCACTGGGCATGGATGTCAGCCTCGACATCGACTATATCGAGCTGCCGCTCAAGCAGGGCGATATCTTCCTGTTCACGACCCAGGCGGTGCGCGGCACCCTGCTGCCTTCCGATTTCGTGTCACTGATTCGCGATGACGTCTCGGATCTCGATGCCGCCAGTGAGCGCCTGGCCCATGCCGCGGCGGACCGCGCCGATGAGCGCGGCTACACGGCCGACCAGTTCTGCTTCCAGCTGGTGCGCATCGATCGCCTGGCGACTGCCTCTGATGATACGCCGGGGCGCGTCTATGGCGACCTGCCGGTGCCGCGTGAGCTGGAGCCTGGCGACCGCATCGATGGCCTGGAAGTGATGGAGGTCATGTCGCGCAGCGCGCGGGTACGCGTCTACAAGGTGCGTGACCTCAAGAGCCGGCGCGTGATGGTGATGAAGGCGCCCAGCCCGGAGCTGTCGCTCAAGAATGCCTATCTCGAGCACTTCCTGCTCCAGCAGTGGGTGGTGGACCGCGTCAGCTCGCCCTTCGTGGTCAAGGTGGTGGAGCCGTCACGCCCGCGTGATCACCTCTACTACCTGCTCGAACATCTGGAGGCGCAGACGCTGACCGAATGGGCGCGCATGCACCCGCAGGCCAATCTCGAGCAGCGTCTCGACATCGCGCGTCAGCTTGGCAAGGCCGTGCATGCACTCAATCGTCGTGAGGTGCTGCACCAGCTGATTCACCCCGACAACGTGATGATCGATCGTCATGGCAAGGTGGTGCTGGTCGATTTCGGTGCCTGCCATCTGCGTGAGGGGGATGGCCATGAGAGCGCCGGTCCGCTGGCGCGTCAGGTCGGCCTGACTGAGCACAGCGCACCGGAATATGCCCTTGGTGCCGATGTCAGTCGGCGCAGCGATCAATACGGCCTGGCCTCGGTGATCTACTGGCTGCTGACCGGCATGCAGCCCTACGCCCAGTCGATGGAGCAGCTTCGCACCCACACCGACCTCGAACTGCTGGAGTATCAGCCAGCCCGGATGCGCAATCCCCAGGTGCCACAGATCCTGGACGATGCCCTCAGGCGCGCCCTGGACCCGCAACGCACCCTGCGCTATCGCCGCCTGTCTGAGCTGCTCTACGCGCTGCGCCTGCCGCAGCAGGACCCCGGCAAGGCGCTGACGCCCTCGGAGGCGATACGTGAACCGGCCAATTTCTGGCAGGGCGTCGCCGGCATTTTGCTGTTGCTGCTGGTGCTGTCCTGGCTGCTCAAGTGAGCGCAGAGCCTGATGGGGCTCAAGGCCATGGTGGGAGGAAGAGCTGTATGGGACAGACCGCGATCGTGATCGGGGCGACCGGCGTGGTCGGGCGCGAGGTGGTGGCTGAGCTCATCACCTGCGAGGCCATCGCCCGAGTCATCACGCTGACTCGCCGGCCGGTGCCTTGCGACTCTGACAAGGTCGAGAACCATGTGGTCGACTTCGCGCGCCTGGAAGACTGGGCCGATTGTTTCCAGGCGGACCTGCTGTTCTCGTGCCTGGGCACCACGCTCAAGCAGGCGGGGTCGCTCGAGGCCCAGCGGCGTGTTGATATCGATCATCAACTGAGTGCCGCCCGGCTGGCGGCCGCCCAGGGAGTGACGCACTACCTGCTGGTTTCCTCCAGCGGCGCCAATCACGCGAGCCGCAATGGCTATCTCAGGACGAAGGGCGAGCTGGAAGTGGCCATCAAGGCGCTGCCTTTTGCGCGTATCAGTGTCTTCCAGCCGTCATTGCTGGTGGGGGAGCGCAGCGAGTTCCGCCTGGGCGAGTCGCTGGCGCGCTATCTGTTGCCAGCGCTCACCCGCTTGCCGGGCCTGCAGCGCTATCGACCGATCCGTGGCGCTCAGGTGGCGGCGCGTATGGTCGAGGTCAGCAAGCGTCAGCAGCAGGCGCATGCGGTGTACCGGCTGGAGGAGGTGTTTCCCCGTCCCCCCGAATGACAACTGACAGCCATCAAAAAGCCCCGCACAGTTGCCTGTGCGGGGCTTTTTTACACTCGCTTCACTGTCAACGACCGGCTCTGTCAGCGACCGGCTCTGTCAACGACCGGGACAGTCAGCTATCGGTACTGTCAGCAACTGGCCGTGTCAGTGCCGGACCAGTCAGGCGCATCAACGCCAGGCGATCAGATCGTGAACGGTGTCAGCTTCTTCTCGACCTTGGCCAGCGTGAGCCTGGCGACCGCCGGCAGACCATTGACGAACGGCGGGAAGTCTTCGCCCTGGATCAGCGGCGACAGATATTCACGGCAGGCGTCGGTGATGTAGAAGCCATCTTCGGTGATGAACTCCAGCGGCATGAACTTCTCGTGGTTGGCGATCTGCTCCAGCGGCGCCTCGATGATGTCCCAGGCGTAGTCAGCGCCATCGCCGAGGCGACGGATCGCCGGCATCACGGCATTCTTGCCGGCCAGCGCCATCTCGACGGCGGCACGGCCAGTGGCGTAGGCCTGCTCGACGTCGGTCCTGGAGGCGATGTGACGCGCTGCGCGCTGCAGGTAATCGGCCACCGCCCAGTGGTACTTGTAGCCCAGGTCCTGCTTGACCATGCCGGCCAGTGTCGGCGCGACGCCGCCCAGCTGACGATGGCCAAAGGCATCGGTGTTGCCGGCATCGGCCAGGAAGGTGCCATCTTCGTAACGCGCACCTTCGGAGACCACCACCACGCAGTAGCCGTGTTTCTTGACGCAGGCATCGACGCGCGCCATGAATTCCTTACGGTGGAAGGCGACTTCCGGGAAGACGACGATGTGCGGCGGCTGGGTGGCATCTTCACCGGCCAGGGCACCGGCAGCGGCGATCCAGCCCGCGTGGCGACCCATGACTTCCAGGATGAACACCTTGGTGGAGGTGGCGCACATGGAGGCGATGTCGAGACCGGCTTCACGGGTGGAGGTGGCGATGTACTTGGCCACGCTGCCGAAGCCCGGCGAGTTGTCGGTGATCGGCAGGTCGTTGTCCACGGTCTTCGGCACGTGGATGGCCTGGATCGGATAGCCCATGGTCTCGGCCAGCTGAGAGACCTTCAGGCAGGTATCGGCGCTGTCGCCGCCACCGTTGTAGAAGAAGTAACGGATGTCGTGGGCCTTGAACACCTCGATCAGACGCTCGTACTGGGTACGGTGGTCCTCGATGCTCTTGAGCTTGTAGCGGCAGGAGCCGAAGGCACCGCCCGGCGTGTGGCGCAGCGCGGCGATGTTCTCGTCGCTTTCCTGGCTGACGTCGATCAGGTCTTCGGTCAGGGCACCGATGATGCCGTTGTGACCGGCATACAGCTTGCCGATCTGGTCGCCGTTTTCACGAGCGGCTTCGATGACGCCACAGGCACTGGCGTTGATGACGGCGGTAACGCCACCGGACTGGGCGTAGAAGGCATTGTGCTGGGGCATGGGCTTCTCGTCTCTGCTTCCTTGTCATGGTCTTGAACGGGCTGGCGCTTACCCGCCGCATCATATCCGAAAGACATGACCCCTGCACGACGCCCGAATGCCACTGGGGGTGTCGTCCATCCCTGACAGGCCGCGCGCTACTCGCCGCCTGGCGGGCATGCTAGGCTGCTCGGGCTTCCGGATTGGAGAAACAGATGCACCTTCACGTCATCGGTATTTGCGGTACCTTTATGGGCTCTCTGGCGCTTCTGGCGCGCGCACGCGGTCATCGCGTCACGGGGAGCGATGCCAACGTCTATCCGCCCATGAGCACACAGCTGGCCGAGGCCGGTATCACCCTGATGGAAGGCTATGCGGCCGACAATCTCGTCCCCGCGCCTGATCTCACGGTGGTCGGCAATGCCGTCTCGCGCGGCAACCCCGAAGTCGAGGCGCTGCTCGAGCGTGGGCTGGCCTATACCTCCGGCCCGCAATGGCTGTGTGACGAGGTGCTGACCGGCCGTCCGGTGATCGCCATCGCCGGCACCCACGGCAAGACCACCACCGCGACCATGACCGCCTGGATTCTCGAATGTGCGGGTCTCGCGCCGGGCTATCTGATCGGTGGCGTGCCGCCGCAGCTGGGCGATTCCGCGCGTATCGGCGACCCCCGGGCGCCCTTCGTGGTCGAGGCCGATGAATACGACACGGCCTTCTTCGACAAGCGTTCCAAGTTCGTGCATTACCGGCCGCGCATCGCCGTGCTCAATAACCTCGAGTTCGATCACGCCGACATCTTCCCGGATCTCGCCGCCATCGAGCGTCAGTTCCACCACCTGGTGCGTACCGTGCCGGCTGGCGGCAAGCTGGTGGTCGCGGCGGACGCCGTCGCCGGTGCCGAGGCGCTGGAGCGCGTGCTGGATCAAGGCTGCTGGACGCCGGTGACGCGCTTCGGCGATGAGAGTGGCATCGAGAATGCCGGTGGCGACTGGCGCTATCGTCTGATCAGTGCCGACGGCAGCCACTTCGCGCTGGCACCGCCGTTTGGTGACTCAGGCGAGGCGGATCGCTTCGTCGAGTGCCAGTGGGCGATGCGCGGGCGCCACAACGTGGCCAATGCCTGCGCCGCCGTGGCCACGGCCGTCGAATGCGGCGTGAGTCTTGCGGTGGCACTGGAGGCGCTTGCACGCTTCGCGCCGCCCCGACGTCGCCAGGAGCTGCGCGGTGAGGTAGCGGGCGTCAAGGTCATCGATGACTTCGCGCACCACCCGACCGCCATCGCCACCACGCTCGAGGGCCTGGCGCCGGGCGTGGCGGCCGAAGGTCAGGGCGGCCGCCTGTGGGCGGTGATCGAACCGCGCTCCAATACCATGAAGCTCGGCACCATGAAGGCGCGTCTGCCGGCTTCAGTGACCGCGGCCGACCGCGTCAGCTGGTTCGCGGGCCCCAGCCTCGGCTGGTCATTGGAGGAGACGGTCAGCGAGTGCCGCGCGCTCGGCGTGGAGGCGGAGGTCGAGCAGGACCTCGACACCCTGATCGCGAAGATCGCCAATCAATCCCGCGCCGGCGACTGGGTGGTGGTGATGTCCAATGGCGGCTTCGGCGGTATCCACGAGCGCCTTCTGGCTGCGCTGGCAGCACGTGAAGGTGAAGCATGAAGACGCAAGCGACAGCCCCAGAGGGCGAGTTCAAGTCGGCGGTCACCGTCGCGCTGACCGGGGCCTCCGGTGCCCAGTACGGCCTGCGCCTGATCGAGTGTCTGGTCGCGGCCGGTCATGAAGTGATGGTGATGGTCTCCAAGGCGGCGCACATGGTGATCGCCACCGAGACCGACGAGGAGCTGCCGGCGCGCCCGGCGCGTCTCACCGAGGTGCTCACGCAGCGCTACGCCGCCAGACCCGGCCAGATTCGCTGCTTCGGGCGCGAGGACTGGATGGCCCCGGTGGCTTCCGGCTCCGGCGCGCCGAGCGCCATGGTGGTGTGCCCGTGTTCCACCGGCTCACTGTCCGCGATCGCGACCGGGGCCAGCAACAACCTGATCGAGCGCGCCGCCGATGTGGCTCTCAAGGAGCGCCGCACGCTGATTCTGGTGCCGCGCGAGACGCCGTTCTCGGCCATCCATCTCGAACACATGCTGAGTCTGGCGCGCATGGGCGCCGTCATCCTGCCCGCCGCGCCCGGCTTCTATCATCGCCCGCAGACCCTTGATGACATGATCGATTTCATCGTCGCGCGCATTCTCAACCAGCTGGGGGTCTCGCATGCGCTGATGCCGCGCTGGGGCGAGGGGCATGTCAGCGGCGATTGAAGGGCGGTCAGTCGATCCGTTCGGGTGAGAGCTTGTCAGAGGCATCCCTCTGGCACTGCATCAGACTGTGCAAGGAGAGCAGGGAATGCTGAATTGGTCATTGTTGTCGGTGTTCGTGCCGACATTCTTTCTGGTCTCGCTGACGCCGGGCATGTGCATGACGCTGGCGATGACTCTGGGCATGACCCAGGGCGTCAAGCGCACGCTGTGGATGATGGTGGGCGAACTGCTGGGCGTCGGGCTGGTGGCGGTGTCGGCGGTGATCGGCGTCGCGACCATCATGCTGCGCTATCCGATGGTGTTCTCGGCCTTCAAGCTGGCGGGGGGCGCCTACCTGGCCTGGCTGGGGATCCAGATGTGGCGCTCACGTGGCCGCCTGGCTCTGGGGGTAGCAGGGGAGGATGCGGCGGCACCGCGCGCCTCGCGCCGTGCACTGGCCGCACAGGGCTTCGTGACGGCGATTGCCAACCCCAAGGGCTGGGCGTTCTTCATCGCCCTGTTGCCGCCATTTCTGGATGCCAGCCTGCCGCTGGCGCCGCAGCTGATCGCGCTGGTCGGCATCATCCTGACGCTGGAATTCACCTGCCTGCTGCTCTATGCCGGCGGTGGCAGCAGCCTGGCGCGCTGGCTGGGGCGTGGCTCGCGTGTGCGCCTGATGAACCGCGTGGCCGGCACGCTGATGATCGGCGTGGGAATCTGGCTCGCGACCGGTTGATGTCGGCATGACTGAGCCAGGCATTGCAGCTTGTAAATACATCAAGGCCCGCCATAGGCGGGCCTTGATGCGTTCAGGGGCGCGGCTTTGTTTTAGCTGCGGCGCTGATTCAGCTGCGACTTCGGTTCAGTTGTGACTTGGATTCAGCTACGGCGCAGGGTCTCAAGTGCTGCCGCCGCCACGATGAAGCTGCCGCCGACCAGCGTCAGCCAGGTGGGCACCTCGCCGAGAATCAACCACGCCAGCAGCACGCCGTAGACGGGTTGCAGGCAGCCGATCATGCCGACGGTCTTGGCCTTGAGGCCGCCGAGGGCGAAGGTCATCAGTGCATGCGGCGCTGCCGTGAAGACGATGGCCAGCACCAGCATGGCGATCCCCGTCGAGGGGCTGGCATCCATGATCTCGCCGGAGACGAATGGCAGCGTCAACACCACGACGCCCAGCGCCTGCAGGCTCATCGACAGTACCGGATTGAGATGGCTGAGACGGTAGCGCACCAGTAGATTGCGCGCCGCGAACAACAGGCCCGAGAACACGCCCCATAACACTCCCGCCAGGCTGTCGCCCTGCGTACTGCTGTCGCCGCCGGGGACGAGCAGCCAGACGCCGATGCAGACCAGTCCCGCTGCCGCCAGGTCCTTCGCTTTCAGGCGCGTGCCTTCCACCCAGGGCTCCAGCAGCACGATGAAGATGGGATAGGTGAACAGCGCCAGCATGCCGGTGGCCACGGAAGACACCTGCATCGAGTGAAAGTAGCTCACCCAGTGCGCGGCCATCAGCGCGGCGGCGATGCCCAGCAAGGCCCAGTCGCGCCCGCTCAGACGCAGCGAGACATGCCACTTCAGGCGCGCCAGCCACAGCAGGAACAGCCCCGCCAGCAGGCTGCGCCAGGTGGTGATATCTAGCGCCGAGAGGGGCACGCCTTTCGAGAACAGCGCCGTACCGCCGAGCAGCGCGATGCCGAGATGAATCGACATCAGTGCCTGGGGCTGGTTGGCGGGAGGGGCAGCAGGGCCGGGCATGAGGTTCCTCGTCATCAGGGGGTAGTGATAAAGCCGCCATCTCAGGCGGCTCATCGGTTTACAGCGCTATCACGGCAACGTTATCGCGACGGCCTGAGCGGCAGCAGTCTGATCGCGACAGCCTAGAGCGGCAGCAGTCTGATCGCGACAGCCTAGAGCGGCAGCCAGGCGAAGCGTGCCGCCAACAGCAGCAGGCTCGCCATGCTCAACCACAGCAGCGGGGCTGGCGATTCCAGGGGGGCAGAGGGCTGGCGCACGAAGGCGGGATAGCTGATGCGCACCAGCGCACAGACCAGCAGACCCACGCAGGCACCGCCCAGCACATCACTGAGGTAATGGACGCCAAGCGTGATGCGTGACAGGCCGACGAGCGTACAGGCGGCGATGGCTGCCCAGTAGATCCAGCGACGTCGCGAGGAGGGCTGGCGCTCGGCGATGAAGGCGGCGGCCAGCCCGAACACTGCCACGCTGCCGGCGGCATGGGCGCTGGGAAACGACATCGATCCTTCCAGGAAGGCGGGGGTATCCGGACGCGGGCGCTGGATCAGGTGCTTGAGCACGGTATTGGCGCTGGCGATGCCCAGCCAGGCGGCCGTCAGATGCAACCACACCGCGTGGCGACCCTTGAGCAGCAGCCATACCAGCCACGGAGCCACGAGCGCCGCCAGGCCGGTGCCATCGGCGAGGCGAGACAGCACGAGGCTTGCCTCGCGCAGCCAGTCCTGGGGCATCAGTGAGGAGAGGCTTGCGGCCAGCGAGGCGGCCACGCGGTCGATCCACCACGGCTCGGGATGGGCCAGCACCGCCAGGCTTATGGCGGGCACGCTGATCACCGCGAAGATCAGCAGCGCCATCGAGGCGAGCGGGAATTCGCCCTCGGGGTCGGGATGGCGCAGCTGCCACCACAGACGCCGCCCGGAAGGGCTGCGACGCATGCGACGAGCCAGCCAATGATAGAGGCGGCCCTCGCGGCCCAGCTGGCGGCGCAGGAAGGAGAAGGCGAAGGCACAGGCGATCAGGCCGCTGGCCAGGCCGACCAGCAGGCCGTCGGCCCCTTCCGGCAGGGTGAACAGTGACTGCCAGGTCTGGCCCAGCAGATAGCCCGGCAGCAGGTAGGCCGGTGCCCAGGCCAGCGCCGAGAGGCCATTGACCAGGAAGAAGCGCGCCGGCGGCATGTCAAGCATGCCGGCGACCAGCGGGATGATCGGGCGCACCGGGCCGACGAAGCGCCCGAAGGCGATCGACCAGCTGCCGTGGCGATGAAAGAACTGCTGACCGTGCTCGATCCACTCGGGATGGCGCGAGAAGGGCCAGCGGCCGGGCAGTTGATCGCGATAGCGGATGCCCAGCCAGAAGCTCACGCCATCGCCGATGATGGCGCCCAGCGCACCGGCGGCCAGCAGTATCGGCAGCGAGAGTTCGAGATGGCCGGCCAGGGAGGCGCCGGCGGTGAGAATGACCACGCCTGGCACCAGCAGGCCGATGATGGCGAGAGATTCAAGCAGTGAGACCAGGCCGATGACGGCGACAAGGGCTGCCGGGTGATCGCTCAGCGTGGTCATCAGGGTATCGATCATCACACTGGGGTTCAGCCAATGCAGCAGTGACGCAAGGGTGTCGCTCATTCATTGAGATCCATCAGGGCAAGCTGGCTGGCCAGCAGGCGTTGCTCGAGTTTCTGGGTGGTGTCATCGGCCTTGTACGTCACCAGGCGCGCGCGGGCAATGATGGAGCCGGTTTCCGGCTGTGTGGCCGCTGCCAGCGCCGCGGTCAGGCGCTCGCGCATGATCAGCGCTCCCGCCTCACCGGTATTGGGCAGCATCAGCCAGAAGGACGACTTGTCGCTGCGACAGAGCAGGTCGCCCTGGCGCGAGACCTCCTGCATCACGTCGCAGGCCATCGCCAGACATTCGACGCGCCTGTCTTCGCCGAACTGCTCGCCGAGCATGTCCAGTTGCGGCAGATAGACGACCAGAATGCTGAACGGTTGGTCCAGCGCCCGCGCACGCGCCGCCTCACTGATCAGTCGTTGCTGACCGGTGCGGGCGTTGAAGGCGTTGCACTCGGTTTCCTCGCTGGCGGTCAGGCTCATGACACCCGCCTGCAGGCTGTTGATGACGAACGGCTGGCTGGCCACCAGCAGCAGACACAGGTAGCGCAGTATCTCGCCGAAGTTGTCTTCCTGGTGGCCCAATAGCCATAGCCACAGCGGTGCCAGCACCAGATTGAGCAGCATCGCCGGTGCCAGGGGCAACAGCAGCAGTGTCAGCACGCTGGGCAGTCCCAGCCACAGCGACATGCCCGGGTAGGTGCCCGGCGCCTCGAGTGCCAGCATCAGGTAGCTGGCGATCAGCGTCAGATAGGAAGGCAGCGGCTGCTCATCATCGAGGTGATTGAGGCCGGCGGCAATCGCCATCAGCAAGGTGGCCAGCACCGGCGTCAGGATATGCTCGAAATCGCCCACCAGGTAGCGCCACAGGGCGTAGGTGGCGATCACCGCGGCGGCCAGCAGCATGATCAGTGTCTTGCGATTGGCGAGCTCCCGGCGCTCGCGATGGGCCAGGCTGTGCAGAGGAGACATCAGTGATCATTCCCCCGCGACGGTGTCAAGGCGACCTTGTCTGCCGCGCTGGCCGGTTTGAGGATGTCTCGCCCATGGTCTGACGGGGCAACGTCTGTCGAGGCGTGGTCTGACGAGGCGTTGTCTGTCGAAGTTTCGCCTGACGAGGCATCGGCATCGGCAGGCTTGCGAGGCAGTGGCGGCAGCAGGGTGATCGGCTGCGGTTCATCGCTCAGGTGGGCGCTGAGGCGCTTGAGGTCCAGCGCACTGGGGTCACTGTCGTTGAGAGGCTGCACGCGAGCGCGAATCGGCATCGCGAGATGCTCGATCAACTGACGACGGCGCAGGCTGGCCATGCGCTCGCCGCGGGTGACCAGCAGGACGGCCAGTGCCCCGTCATCGAGCTGGTAGCGGGTCTCATGTGGTAGCGCGGCACTGTCGAGGGTATTCATCAGGCGACGATTGGCCAGACGACCGGTCTTGACCGGTGCGAGCAGGATCAATTCGATATGGATGTCCTCGCGATCGGCGCGGGCAATTTCCCGCGGCAGGTCGCGCATCAGCTGGTATTGTGACCAGATCGCGCGGCTGGAATCACGCCGACCACGCCGCTCCAGCTGCATCCAGACCTGCTGCTGGTGTCGCCCACCGATGGCACCGAGCGCCATCAGGGTCGCGGTGATGCCGATGCCCAGGCTCAGCCAGTCGCTGCCCAGCTGAGCGAGCGCCAGCCAGGTGGTGACCAGCCCGATCAGTGCGCAGGCCGGTGCCAGCCAGCGCGGGCGCGGATAGAGCAGCAGGACGGCAAAGCCCCACAGCCACATCAGGTGTTGCTGCGGGGCCAGCAGTACCAGCGCACTCATGATCAGCGCGACGCTGAGCATCACCAGCGTGCGGAACCAGCGCAGGGTGAACAGCTCGTGGGCGAGAGAGACCACCAGCAACATCGTGCCACCCACCGCCAGCAACAGGGCAGTGAGCGTCAGGCCGATACTGATCTGTCGTGCCGCTTCCAGCAGCAGCAATACAGAGCCGAGCAGACAGACGAACTGACTGAGACGGACTTTGAACTTGATCTCCATGGTGACTTATATTGGCACCTTTGCCGTGGATGGCGCGAAATCGGCCGAATTCCCTGGCCGAACGGTCTGTGACGTGGGCATTGGTGGGCATTGCCTGCACGTTTGCAAGATGCGACGGTGCTCCGATCATGCAACGTCGTCTGCAATAATGGCAGCATACCCCAAACGGCGAGTGACAAAAGTGTCTACGCCTCTGAGGCTTTCACATACGACCACCACGTCTGGCCTTCACCTCAGGCCTTCACGTCAGGGCTTTACGTCAGGGCTTCTCTGGGGAATGCCCTCGCGGGGTCCGGCCGATGATGAAATGAGCACGTGGACACTGACAACCAGCGAGATTAGGCACATGAGTGAGCAGGGCAAGCACGACACCACGGACGTCGTGGCGTACATGAATCGTCTGGGGCACGCAGCGCGCGCGGCAAGCGTCGTGATGCGTCGCGTCGACAGCGGCATCAAGAATCGTGCTCTGCAGACCATGGCGCGTCTGATCGATGAGCGTCGCGAGGCACTGGCAGAGGCCAACGCCGAGGACCTGACGCGTGCACGCGCCAATGGGCTCTCGGAGGCGATGGTCGATCGTCTCGCGCTGACGCCGGCGCGTATCGACGGCATGATCGAAGGGCTCGAGCAGGTCGCGGCGCTGCCGGACCCGGTCGGCGAGGTCGATGGTCTGCGCTCGCGTCCGAGCGGCATTCAGGTCGGCCACATGCGCGTGCCGCTGGGCGTGATCGGCATCATCTTCGAGTCACGCCCCAACGTGACCATCGAGGCGGCCAGCCTGTGTCTGAAGTCCGGCAATGCCTGCATCCTGCGCGGTGGCTCCGAGGCCGCGTCCAGCAACCGTGCGCTGAGCGAGATCATCAGCGAGGCATTGGTGCTCTCCGAGCTGCCGGCCACGGCAGTGCAGGTCGTCGCCACCACGGACCGCGCCGCGGTCGGTGAGCTGATCGCGATGCCCGAGTTCGTCGACGTCATCATTCCGCGCGGTGGCAAGAGCCTCATCTCGCGTATCTCGCGTGATGCGCGCGTGCCGGTCATCAAGCACCTCGATGGCATCTGCCACGTCTATATCGATGCCACGGCTGACCTGGCGATGGCGGTCCGGATCGCCGAGAACGCCAAGACCCACCGCTACGGCACCTGCAACACCATGGAGACCCTGCTGGTCGATGCGCCGGTTGCCGCCGAGGTCCTGCCGCGTATCGCCGAGCGTCTGGCGGCACATGAAGTCGAAATTCGCGGTTGCGAGCGCACCTGCGAAGTGCTGCCGCAGGCCGTGGCCGCCATTGCGGAAGACTGGGACACCGAATACCTGGCGCCGATTCTGGCGATTCGCGTCGTGGATGGCGTCGATGAGGCGATGGCGCATATCGAACGTCACAGCTCCGGGCACACCGAGGCCATCATCACCGAGAACTATGCGCTGGCGCGCCGCTTCATGGCGGAAGTCGATTCCAGCTCGGTGATGGTCAACGTCTCCACCCGCTTCGCCGATGGCTTCGAATATGGCCTGGGCGCCGAGATCGGCATCTCCACCGACAAGCTGCATGCGCGTGGCCCGGTCGGGCTTGAGGGCCTGACGACCCGCAAGTACATCGTGTTCGGTGATGGGCAGATTCGCCAGTGAAGGACCAGGTCTCACCCGCCGAGGATCAGGTCGCGCCCGAGCAGACTTTGACGAACGAGAGGACCTTGACGAACGAGAGGACCTTGACGAACGAGCAGGCCCTGTCGCCCGAGGCGCTGGAGGATACCCAGCGTCCCTTGAATGCCGATGGTCTCGCGCAGGAGCGTGAGGCCGTGCATCACGGCACCGAGTCGGCACATGACTCGCGTTCAAGGACTGACACGGCAGCGGAGCCGGGCTTCGAGGGCTGTCTCGGCCCGGTGCCGCGTGTCGCCATGCTCGGCGGTACCTTCGATCCCATCCATCACGGCCATCTGCGCAGTGCCATCGAGCTGCGCGAAGCGCTGGGGCTGGACCATGTGCTGCTGGTGCCTGCGCATCAGCCGCCGCATCGCGCCGCGCCCGGCGTCAGCAGTGACCAGCGTCTGGCGATGCTGGAAGCCGCGATAGACGCAGAGCCGGGCCTCAAGGCCGATGGGCGTGAGCTGCTGCGCGATGGCCCTTCCTACAGTGCCGACACCCTGGCCAGTCTGCGCGCCGAATATGGTCCGCAGGCGCGGCTGGTGATGGCCATCGGCCATGACGCCTTCCTCAAGCTCGGGGAGTGGCATGCCGCCGATCGTCTGTTCGATGATGCCCATGTGGTGGTGATCGAGCGGCCGGACCATGATGCACCGCTGCCCCGGGCGCTCGAAGCGTTGATCCAGGGGCGCGAGGTCGACTCGGTGGCGGCCTTGATGGCGCGCCCGGGTGGCCACCTGTTGCGCCTGTCGCTGCCGACGCGCATGGCCATCAGTGCCACCTTCGTGCGCGAGCGTCTCGCGCTGGGTGACAGCGTGCGCTATCTGCTGCCGGAAGCGGTGATCCGTCATATCGAGGCGCATGGCCTCTATTGTCCGTCATCGAGCTGAGCGTTGTGGCTCTGAACGTCTTGTCGCGTGCGAGCGTGGCATCATGAGAGGGGCGTCACTGCCGCGATCCCGCATCGTCGTGCGTGGCGCCCCTTTGGCGAGTAAATGACGATGCCCATAGGCGCGCGCATCGCCAACGGGTAGAATGCGCCCCCTGCCGAACAAACTCCCGAGGAATCATGCAGACCGAAGCTCTTAAAAACCTGGTTGTCGACGCCCTTGAAGAACTCAAGGCCCAGGAAATCAGCGAGATCAATGTCTCCAAGCTGACCAGCGTCACCGATGTGATGGTGATCGCGACCGGTACGTCCAGCCGCCATATCTCCGCGCTGGCCAACAACGTGCAGGTCACCGTGAAAGAAGCCGGCGTCAAGCCGCTGGGCTGTGAAGGCGACAACGGCTCCGACTGGGTGCTGCTGGATCTGGGCGATGTCGTCGTCCACGTCATGCTGGCCGAAACCCGTGCCCTGTACGACCTCGAGCGCCTGTGGAGCGATCTGCCCCGCGAAACGCGTGAAGAGTACGAGCAGAGCCACTGATCCTGCCAGCCTGACCCGACGGGTTGCTCGTCGGGGCATGCCAACCGCGCGTTACGTCCTTGCCGGTCGCGATGTCGCGGGCAGGGAGTATCCGATGGAAGGACTGCGGGCTTGCCCGTCGTTCTGACACAGCACGGGACAGGACATGAAGATCCGAGTTTTGGCGGTCGGGCAGAAGATGCCGGACTGGGTGGAGAAGGGTAGCCGGGAATATCTCAAGCGCATGCCGCGGGATTTTTCGCTTGAGTTCATCGAGCTGGCGCCCGGCAATCGCGGCAAGAATGCGGACATCGCCCGTGCCATGGCCAGTGAAGGCGATCGGATGCTTGAAAAACTCAAGGGAAATGAACATGTTGTCGCCCTTGATGTCCTAGGTAAGGCTTGGAGTACCGAGCTGCTTGCCCAGCATGCCGATGATTGGCGGCTGGGAGGGCGAGACGTGGCCATCCTCATCGGTGGTCCGGATGGGCTCGACCCACGCCTGCTGGCACGTGCCGATCAGCGCTGGTCGCTCTCGGCACTGACGCTGCCGCACCCCCTGGTGCGCATCGTGCTGGCAGAACAGCTTTACCGCGCCTGGACATTGCTGGTCGGGCACCCCTATCACCGGTAAGCGCCTGCCGCTTGCGACACGACACTGGTTGCGAGACCCGCCATGCGCCAACGCCGGGCGACGATAAAGAATCCTCAACAGGAAGTGCGGATCTTTCGCCTTCGCAGCATCGTGGCTGCCGGCCTTGTGCTGGTGCTGGCCGGGTGTCTGCTGGCGCGGCTGCTCTTCCTGCAGGTCGTGGAACACGACATCTATACGACGCGCTCGGACAAGAACCGGGTGCGTGTCGAGCCCTTGCCGCCCACGCGCGGCTTGATCTATGACCGCAATGGTCAGCTGCTCGCCGAAAACCGCCCCAACTACAATCTCACCATCGTGCGCGAACGCGCCGGTGATCTCGAGACGACGCTTGAGCGCCTGGTCGAGATTCTCGATCTGCCGCCCGATGAAGTCGAAGACTTCAAGGAACGCTCGCGTCAGCGTCAACGCCCCTACCAGCCCGCCCTGTTGATGAGTGAATTGAGTCAGGAGCAGATCGCGCGTCTGGCCGTCAATCGCTATCGCCTGCCCGGCGTCGAGGTCGAGGCGCAGCTGCTGCGCTACTACCCGGAAGCCAAGCCGCTGTCGCATACCCTGGGGTATGTGGGGCGCATCAATCAGGCCGAGCTCAAGACCCTCGACAAGGGCAACTATTCGGGCACCCACTTCATCGGCAAGACCGGTATCGAGCGCTTCTATGAAGAGGAGCTGCACGGTCAGGCGGGCCTGCGCAAGGTGGAAACCAATGCGCGGGGCCGCGTGCTGCGTGAGCTGTCGCGGATCGATCCGGTGCCGGGCAAGGACCTGACGCTGACCATCGACCGCGGCCTGCAGGATCTCGCCTATCGGCTGCTCAAGGGGCGACGTGGTGCCATCGTGGCCATCGAGCCCGAGACGGGCGACATCCTGGCGATGGCCTCCGTGCCGGGCTTCAACTCCAATGAGTTCGTCACCGGCATCAGCGTCAAGAGCTATCGCGCGCTGCAGAATGATATCGACCTGCCGCTGTTCAATCGTGCCATTCGCGGCCAGTACCCGCCGGCCTCGACCGTGAAGCCCTTCATGTCGCTGGCGGGGCTGGAGAACGGTGCCATCACCACCAGCACCACCTTCTACGATCCCGGCTATTTCCAGCTGCCCAATGACAGCCACAAGTATCGCAACTGGCTGCGCTGGGGGCATGGGCGCGTCAACATGCGGCGCGGCATCGCGGTGTCCAATGACACCTTCTTCTACAACGTCGCCTACCGCCTGGGGATCGACCGCATCAGCGAGTACATGCACAAGTTCGGCTTCGGTGAGCAGACGGCGCTGGACGTGCAGGGCGCGCTGCCCGGCCTGATGCCGTCCAAGGAATGGAAGCGCAATCGCTACGATAAGCCCTGGTACCCCGGTGAGACCATCTCCATCGGTATCGGTCAGGGTTACTGGCTTGCCACGCCGTTGCAGCTCGCCTCGGCGGAGGCCGTGCTGGCCAATCGCGGCAGGCACGTGACGCCTCACCTGGCCAAGCGCATCGGCGACGAGACGGTATTGTTGCCCAGAAGCGAGGAAAAGCCGGATGTGGTGCTGGACAATCCGGCGTGGTGGGACGATGTCATCGCCGCGCTCGAGGATGTGGTCAGCGGGCGAGAAGGCACGGCGCGCAAGTATGTCGGGCCCGGCCTCAAGTACCGCATGGCCGGCAAGTCCGGTACCGCCCAGGTCTTCACCCTCGGGCAGGACCAGAAATACAACGGCAAGGAGCTCGCGGAGCGTCTGCGTGACCACGCCCTGTTCGCCGCCTTTGCGCCGGTCGAGCACCCGGAGATTGCCGTTTCCGTGGTGATCGAGAATGGCCAGGGCGGCAGCTCCGTGGCGGGCCCGATGGCGCGCGCTGTCACCGATTACTGGCTGTTGCCGCGCATTGACCCCGAGGCGCGTGAGGCGGCGCTCACGCTGGCTGCCGCTCTGGCACCCCCGGAGGCACCGGTGGGCGAGGGTGAGCAAGGAGAGAACGATGCCGACTGATTATCAGCGCTCGATGCGTGGTGTAGGCGGGGACCTCAGTCATCGCCGCCGCACCAGCCTGTGGGAGCGTATCCACCTCGATCCCTGGCTGTTGCTGTTGCTGCTGGCCGTGCTCGGCTGCGGGCTGATCGTGCTCTACAGCGCCAGCGGCCAGGATATCGACTTCACGCTGCGCCAGGCCTCACGTCAGGCGCTGGCACTGGTGATCATGATCGGGCTCGCCCAGCTGTCACCCGCGACCCTTTACCGCTGGGCGCCGGTCGCCTATGGCGCCGGCTTCCTGATGCTGGTGGCGGTGGAGGTGCTCGGGGATGTCGGCATGGGCGCCCAGCGCTGGCTGGTCATCCCCGGGGTGGTGCGCTTCCAGCCCTCTGAGCTGATGAAGTTGGCGATGCCGATGATGGTCGCCTGCTGGCTTGGTCAGCGCCCGCTGCCCCCTCGCTGGCGAGATCTGGCCATCTGCGCCGTGATCATCGTCGCGCCGGTGCTGCTGATCGCGCGCCAGCCGGACCTCGGCACCTCGTTGCTGGTCGCCGCGGCGGGCGTGTTCGTGATCCTGCTGGCGGGGCTTTCCTGGAAGCTGATCGCCTTCTTCGGCGCCTTGATCGCCTCGGCATTGCCGCTTCTGTGGATGGTGATGCACGACTATCAACGCCGCCGTGTGCTGACATTCCTCAATCCGGAGTCTGACCCGCTCGGCGCGGGCTGGAACATCATCCAGTCCAAGACCGCCATCGGCTCGGGCGGCATCTTCGGCAAGGGCTATACCCTGGGGACCCAGTCCCAGCTCGAGTTTCTGCCGGAGCGCCATACCGACTTCATCGTCGCGGTCATCGGGGAGGAATTTGGCCTGATCGGCATGAGCTTCTTCCTGGGGCTCTACGTGCTGATCGTGCTGCGCGGGCTGGTGATGTCCAACAATGGCCAGGACAGTTTTGCACGGCTGACGGGGGGCGCGATCATCCTGACGTTCTTCGTCTACGTCTTCGTCAACATCGGCATGGTATCGGGTATCTTGCCGGTCGTTGGCGTCCCGTTGCCGCTGGTCAGTTATGGTGGGACCTCCAGCGTGACCTTGCTGGCAGGCTTCGGTATTCTCATGAGCATTCATACCCACCGGCGCCTATTGTCGCGATGACGTGGCGGCCAGTTGCCGAGTGGCAAGGACATTCGCGAGCCCAAGCTCGCAGACAGGCAAGGAGAGAGTCGATGACGGTGATCAATGCGCGTGGGCGACGTCTGAAGCACTGGGGCGCAGCCCTGGTGATGGTGGCACCGCTGCTGGGAATGTCAGGCGTGGCCAAGGCGGCGCCTGATGGCTTCGCCCCGGCGACTCACCCGGAAACGGCCAAGCTGGTCGACGAGCTGGTGGCCAAGGGGCTGGATCGCGATCGCGTGACCGAGCTGATGAACCAGGCCGATTACAGCCAGAAGGTGCTGGATGCCATGTCGCGTCCGGCGGAAGGTCATCTGCGCTGGGACCAGTACCGCGCCATCTTCATGAAGCAATCACGCATCGAAGCCGGTGTGAAGTTCATCGCCGAGCATCGTGAGACCTTCGATCGCGCCCAGGCCGAGTATGGCGTGCCGCCGGAAGTCATCGCCGCCATCATTGGTGTCGAGACCTTCTTCGGCAAGCACACCGGCACTCACCGCGTGATCGATTCACTGTCCACGCTGGCCTTCGATCACCCGCGTCGCGGCAAGTTCTTCCGTGGCGAGCTGGCGGCCTTCCTGCAGCTGACGATTGAGCAGGGTATTGACCCGCTCTCCATCAAGGGCTCCTACGCCGGCGCGATGGGCTATCCGCAGTTCATCCCGACCAGCTATCAGGCCTATGCGGTCGATTTCGATGGCGATGGCGTGCGTGATCTGTGGCACAACCCGGTCGATGCCATCGGCAGCGTCGGCAACTACTTCGCGCGTCATGGCTGGAAGGCCGGTGCGCCGGTGGTCAGCGCCGCGGATGGCCCCGGGACGCCGCCGTCCTCCGTCACCTTCAACAAGACCCAAAAGCCGTATATGAGCGTTTCCGCGCTCGAGGCGGCCGGTGTCCAGGTGGCAGACGACGTGGCCGGCAATACCCAGGTGATTCCGTTGGCGCTGGACCTGAAACAAGGCTATCGCTACGCCGTCGGCTTCGACAACTTCTACGTCATCACGCGCTACAACCACAGTCACATGTATGCGATGGCCGTGGATGAGCTCTCCCGGGCGATCAAGCGTCGTCTCGAGGACGGAGGTGCGGGATGAGCTGGTCACGTGCGCTACCGCTGACCCTCGCGCTTGCCCTGCTGGCCGGCTGTGCCAGCAGTGGGGGTGGCACCCAGGTCAGTGATGGTGCCTCGGCGAGCACCGGCAAGAAGGCGGGCAAGAACAGCCGCTACGAGATGGACAGCGATGCCTATCCCGATGATGCGCCGGATGTCTCGGCGGTGCCCGATGAGGTGCCACGTGTCGAACCCTATACCCGCAGCGGCAATCGCAGCGAGTACGAGGTATGGGGCAAGACCTATCACGTGATGGATGATCCGCGCGGTTACGTGGCCGAGGGCACGGCATCCTGGTACGGCAAGAAGTTTCATGGCTACGCCACCGCCAGTGGCGAGATCTATGACATGTACACCATGACGGCGGCCCACAAGTCGCTGCCATTGCCGACCTATGCGCGTGTCACCAATCTGGACAACGGCAAGCAGGTCATCGTCAAGGTCAACGACCGCGGCCCCTTCCATGAAGACCGCCTGATCGACCTGTCCTACAGCGCGGCGTGGCGACTGGACATGCTGGGCCATGGCACCGGGCATGTGCGTGTCGAGACTCTCGACGCCACGACCTGGAAGCCGGGCCCGAGCCCGACCCAGGGCACGGCAGAGTCCGAGCGTCTGCTGGCGCGCAGCCAGGCGGTACGCCGCGAGCAGGGCATTGCCGGGCTTGACGCGATGGAGGCAACCGGTGGTTCCGTGGCCTCGAGCGCTTCCGGCGCGAGCGTTGCCGCCAAGCCCGTGGTAGCCTCTGCTGCGCCGAGCAGCACGTCCTCCGTGGCGAACGGGGAAGCTGCCTTCCTGCAGGTCGCGGCGGTCAGTGATCTGAGCAAGGCCGACAGCATTCGTGCCAGTGTCAGCTCCCGTCTGGGACGACCGACTCGCGTGCTGGGCAGCGGCGACCTCTACAAGGTTCAGGTCGGCCCGCTGGAAGACAATGTCCGTATTGAATCGCTCAAGTCGGCGCTGGCCGATGCTGGCTATGCCGGGGCCTTCAGCGTCACGGCAGAGCGATAAGGGCCGCAGGCCCGTTTTCATCCATCATGCGCTTCGTGAAGAGGCGCAACCTGGCCGAGGCGCAAGCCTCGGCTTATGCATGAGTGTCAAAGAGATTCCAACATGTCCCTGAAAGCCCGACTTCTTCCTCTTCGGCGTCGATTCTCCGCGCTGATGGCGGCCAGCGGCATTGCGCTGTTCGCAGGCGTTGCCGCCACCCCGGCCCATGCCATCGAGACGGATACCCTGATTCCGGCGGCGCCGCAGCTGGCGGCATCTTCCTGGATCCTGATGGACGCCAATTCCGGGCGCATCCTGGTCGAGCACAATGCCGACAAGCGCCTGCCGCCGGCCAGCCTGACCAAGATGATGACGGCCTACCTGGTCGAGAGCGAGATGGACGACGGCAAGCTGAGCCCGGACGAGAAGGTCCGCATCAGCGTCAATGCCTGGAAGACAGGTGGCTCGCGCATGTTCATCCGCGAAGGCACCAGCGTCACCGTCGATGACCTGCTGCACGGTGTCATCATCCAGTCCGGCAACGACGCCAGCGTCGCGCTGGCCGAGCGTATCGGCGGCAGCGAAGGTTCGTTCGCCGACCTGATGAACCAGCACGCCAAGCGTCTGGGCATGAAGAACACCCACTACATGAACGCCACTGGCCTGCCGCACGCGGAGCATTACTCCACGGCGCACGACCTGGCGATTCTGGCGCGTCGCATCATCAAGGACTACCCGGATCACTACGAGATCTACTCCCAGAAGTACTTCACCTGGAATGGCATCAAGCAGCCGAACCGCAACAAGCTGCTGTGGCGTGACAAGGATGTCGATGGCCTGAAGACCGGCCACACCGAAGAAGCCGGCTACTGCCTGGTGGCATCCGCCAAGAAGGAAGATACCCGCCTGATCAGTGTCGTGATGGGCACCAAGTCCGAAGAGGCGCGTGCGCAGGAATCCCAGAAGCTGTTGACCTACGGCTTCCGCTACTTCGAGAGCAAGAAGCTCTATGACAAGGGCGCAGTGCTCAACCAGGCGCGTGTCTGGGGTGGCGAGAAGGACCAGGTGCGTCTGGGCATGGCCCAGGACGTCTTCCTGACCGTGCCGAGTGGTCAGGCTGACAAGCTGACCGCGCGTCTTGATCTCAAGGACACCATCAAGGCCCCGGTTCAGGCCGGCGAGCAGTACGGTACCCTGCAGATCAAGCTGGACGACAAGGTGCTGGCCGAAGAACCTCTGGTCGCACTGGAGCCGGTGGAGCAGGGCGGCCTGTTCAAGCGTCTGTGGGATGCCCTGATGCTGTTCTTCCACGGCCTGTTCAACTGAGTCAGTCGCCTGGCTGTGCGAAGTGACGCGGCCGATGACATGATTCAGTGATGGCAGTGGGGCGCGCGTGCTGGCGGTGCCAGGCGCGCGCCCCTGAATATCGCGGTCGTGTACTCAACAAAGGGCGATCCGGCTGACGGATCGCCCTTTGTTGAGTAGAATGGTCGGAAATAGAGTTACCTGAAGGGCTATCCCCATGGCCAAGACGCCAGCAGCTGGTGGGCAGACGCCCCCGAAGATTGAATTCCCGTGTGATTTCTCCCTCAAGATCGTCGGCACCGCCGCAGAAGATCTCGTCGAAGTGGTCTGCAATATCCTGGAAGTGCATGCGCCGGGCTTCGATGCGACGGCCATCACCTGGCAGGACAGCAAGAACGGCAACTACCGCAGCATCCGTGTGGTGATCCGTGCCACCGGTACCGATCAGCTGGATGCGCTGCACCGTGACCTCAAGGCCACCGGTCGCATCCACATGGTGCTGTGATCCAGGCATGAAACGCTGGATTTCCTTGTCTTGCGCCTTGATGACAGGAGCGCATGCATGAACACGATTCACGTCTACCACCTCGGCCTCAAGGCCTATGATGAGGTGTGGTCGGCCATGCGCCACTTCACCGATACGCGTGCGGCCGATGCGCCGGACGAGCTGTGGGTGGTAGAGCACCCGCCGGTCTTTACCCAGGGCCAGGCGGGCAAGCCGGAGCATCTGTTGATGCCGGGCGACATTCCGGTGGTGCAGACCGACCGTGGCGGCCAGGTGACCTATCATGGGCCCGGCCAGCTGGTGCTCTACCCGCTGCTCAACGTCAAGCGGGGCGGCATCGGCGTTCGCCAGCTGGTGACGGCGCTGGAAGAGACGGTGGTGGCGGCGATGGCTGAGCATGGCATCGAGGCCTATCCGCGTCCGGACGCGCCTGGCGTCTATGTGAAGAAGTCGGCGCAGCGTGGCGATGACCCGCGTCGTTCGATGGAAGAGGCCAAGATCGCTTCGCTGGGACTGCGCATCCGGCGTGGTTGCAGTTTCCATGGCGTGGCGATCAATCTGGACATGGACCTCGCGCCCTTCGGGCGCATCAATCCCTGCGGCTATGCCGGCATGGCGATGACCCAGCTGCGCGATCTCGTTCGCGCACCGGTGGATCTTGCCAGCGAGCGTGACCGCCTGGTGCGTTGTCTGGGCGCAAGCCTGGGCGATGTGACCCTGACTCCGGTGAGCGGCCTGCCCGCGGCACTGGCTGACATTTCTCGAACAGCAGGACAGAACTGATGACCGAGACCATCGCTACCACGAAGCCCGCTCCCTCCGCTGCTCCTGCCCGCAAGGAGCGTGGCGTGAAGCTGCGCGGCGCCGAGAAGGTTGCCCGCATTCCGGTCAAGGTGATTCCCACCGAGACCTTGCCCAAGAAGCCGGACTGGCTGCGTGTGCGCATGCCGGCCTCGCCGGAAGTCACGCGCATCAAGCAGACGCTGCGCAAGCACGGCCTGCACACGGTCTGTGAAGAAGCCTCCTGCCCGAACCTGGGCGAGTGCTTCAGCGGCGGCACCGCGACCTTCATGATCATGGGTGACATCTGCACCCGTCGTTGCCCGTTCTGCGATGTGGCGCACGGTCGCCCCAACGCGCTGAACGCTGACGAGCCGCGCGAGCTGGCCGAGGCCATCGCCGAGATGCGCCTGAATTACGTCGTCGTGACCTCCGTCGACCGTGATGACCTGCGCGACGGTGGCTCCAACCACATTGCCGAGTGCATCCGCGAGATTCGCGAGAAGTGCGATGGCACCGAGATCGAAGTGCTGGTACCGGACTTCCGTGGCCGCATGCAGGTCGCGCTGGACGTGCTCGAGCAGACGCCGCCGGACGTCTTCAACCACAACCTGGAAACCGTGCCGAGCCTTTATCGTCGCGTGCGTCCGGGCGCCGACTACCAGTGGTCACTTGATCTGCTCAAGGGCTACAAGGAGCGTCGTCCGGAAGTGAAGACCAAGTCCGGCCTGATGCTGGGTGTCGGCGAGACTGACGAGCAGGTGCTCGAAGTCATGCAGGACCTGCGCAACCACGGTGTCGACATGCTGACCCTGGGGCAGTACATGCAGCCGTCGCGCAACCACCTGCCCATCGACCGCTGGGTGCACCCGGACACCTTCGATTGGCTCGGTCAGAAGGCGCGCGAGATGGGCTTCTCGCATGTCGCTTCCGGCCCGCTGGTGCGCTCTTCCTACCACGCCGACAAGCAGGCGCACGGTGTGGAAGTGAAGTAAGCCGCACTGCTGACATGACGTCAGTTGCCTGAACGAAAAAACCGCCATGGAGCTTGTCTCCATGGCGGTTTTTTCATGTGGCTTGCGCCATCAGGTCGCTATGTTCATTGCTCGGTCGCCAGCGGCAGGCAGGCCACGCTGTGCCCGGGGATGGGCTCCATCGGCGCGCTGAAGTGAGCATTGAGCTCCGGCAGCAGCTCGCGCACGAAGCGCAGGAACAGCTCGGTGACCGGCGTGGGGTAGCGGTCCTTGGGGTAGACGGTGCACCAGCTGCGTCTGAGCGGGAAGCCCGGCAGTGAGGGCGAGGCCAGCAGGCCTGAGGCCAGCTCGAGCTGAACCGACAGTCGCGGCAGGATCGCCACCCCCAGGTGCGCCATCACGCCTTGCTTGATGGCCTCATTGGAGCCCAACTCCAGCGTATGGCGCAGCGAGACACGCTCGCGTGCGGCAAACTCCTCGAAGGCGGTACGTGTGCCGGAGCCGGGTTCACGCATCAGCATGTAGTACTGCGCGAGGTCTTCCAGGGTGATGCCCTTGACCTCCAGCAGCGGATGGCCGGGCCAGACGACGGGGATCAGCTCGTTGTCGAGAATCGGCATGAAGGCCAGATTGGCGTCATCCGGCACCATGCCCATGATCACCAGGTCATCGCGCCGCTCGGCGAGACGCTCGAGCGCCTGACCGCGATTGCAGACGCGCAGGCGCACCGACACTTCCGGATACCGCGCCCGAAAGCGCGCCAGAATATGCGGCACCACGTACTGAGCGGTGGACACGGCCGCCAGATTGAGCTCGCCGCGGATGGTACCGGCGATCTCCGACAGCTCCATCTGCAGGCTCGAGACCTCGCCGAAGATCGACTGCACCGAGTTCGCCAGGGCATCAGCCGCCGGCAGGATATGCAGCGTCTTACCGGCATATTTGAACAGCGATTGCTCGAGTGCCTGCTCCAATTGACGAATCTGGGCACTGACGGCGGGTTGCGTCAGGCCAAGTTGCTCGGCCGCACGGGAGTAGGACTGTTGGCGATGAACCGCTTGGAACACCTGTAACTGTCTGAAAGTTAAGCGATTCAACAAGTTTGGACGCGACATGACACACCCAGTCATAAGGTTTTACTTATAGATTGGCAAAAAAATATCAACTTTTCTATTGGTCTCTCGCTGGGTAGCGTGGAACGCATGCTACCTCGTGTCTGTCAGCGCCGTTGTCGCGTCTGGCGGTCAATGACAAGCGCACGACCAGAGCACCACAACAAGATCACGCGTCACGTCCGGGAGAGTCACCATGTTTCGCAAGTTGCTGATTGCCAACCGAGGGGAAATCGCAGTGCGCATTGTACGCGCCTGTGCCGAGATGGACATCCGCTCAGTCGCTGTCTACACCGAACCTGATCGTTTCTCCTTGCACGTCAAACGCGCCGATGAAGCGCATTTCATCGGCGAAGACCCGCTGGCCGGCTATCTGGATGCCCGCCGCCTGGTCGATCTCGCGCGCGAGACCGGCTGTGACGCCATCCATCCGGGCTACGGATTCCTGTCGGAGAACGCCGAATTCGCGGCCATCTGCGAAGCGGCGGGTATCGCCTTCGTGGGGCCGGCCAGCAGTGTCATCGCCCGCATGGGTGACAAGACCCAGGCCCGCGATGCCATGAAGGCGGCCGGCGTGCCGGTGACGCCGGGCTCGGCCGGCAATCTGGCCGATGTCGAGGAAGCGCTGAGTGTCGCCGAGCAGGTCGGGTACCCCGTCATGCTCAAGGCTACCTCAGGCGGTGGGGGGCGCGGTATCCGGCGTTGTGATGATGCTCATCAGCTCGAGCAGGCCTGGGGGCGCGTGATCTCGGAAGCCACCAAGGCCTTCGGCAGTGCCGATGTGTTCCTCGAGCGTTGCGTGGTCGACCCGCTGCATATCGAGGTGCAGATCCTGGCCGACAATCACGACAACGTGATTCATCTGTTCGAGCGTGACTGCTCCATCCAGCGTCGCAACCAGAAGCTGATCGAGATCGCCCCCAGTCCACAGCTGACACCGGAGCAGCGCTCCTACGTCGGTGAGATGGCGGTACGTGCCGCCCGCGCCGTCGGCTATCGCAACGCCGGTACCGTGGAGTTTCTGGTCAAGGGCAACGAGATCTACTTCATGGAGATGAACACTCGCGTGCAGGTGGAGCACACCATCAGCGAGGCCATCACCGGCGTGGACATCGTGCGCGAGCAGATCCGCATCGCCTGGGGCCACAAGCTGGCCTTCCGTCAGGAAGACATTCGCCATCACGGCTATGCGATCCAGTTCCGCATCAACGCCGAGGACCCCAAGAACGACTTCCTGCCAAGCTTCGGACGCATCACGCGCTACTACGCGCCGGGCGGGCCTGGCGTGCGTACCGATACCGCGATCTATACCGGCTACACCATCCCGCCGTATTTCGATTCCATGTGTCTGAAGCTCATCGTGTGGGGGCTGACCTGGGAAGAGGTCATCAATCGTGGTTCACGTGCCCTCAATGACATGCGTCTGCAGGGCGTCAAGACCACGGCGCCTTACTATCAGGAAATCCTCAAGCACCCTGATTTCCGCAACGCACACTTCGATACCGGCTTCGTCGCAGCCCACCCGGAATTGACCCAGTACTCGGTCAAGCGCCTGCCGGAACAGACGGCGCTGGCGATCGCGGCGGCCATCGCGGCCCACGCCGGTCTCTGATGCGCACCTGATGCCCCTGATGTCGTGAATCTTCTCTGAGCTTCCCCCGGTTCACGTAGCCAACAATTAGAAGGACCCCAGACATGACAGCTGCAACCCCCAACACCCCCGCCGTTGATCACGCCGAGCGCGTCAAGGTCACCGAAGTCGTGCTGCGCGATGGCCACCAGTCATTGATCGCGACCCGCATGCGCACCGAGGACATGCTGCCGATTGCCGCGCGCCTCGATCAGGCCGGTTTCTACAGTCTCGAAGTGTGGGGCGGCGCGACCTTCGATGCCTGCGTGCGTTTTTTGAAGGAAGACCCCTGGACGCGTCTGAAGGCGCTCAAGGAAGCCATGCCCAACACCCCGCTGCAGATGCTGCTGCGCGGCCAGAACCTGCTCGGCTATCGTCACTACGCCGATGATGTGGTGGAGGCCTTCGTCGAGCGCGCCGCGGCAGGTGGCATCGATATCTTCCGTGTCTTCGATGCCTTGAATGATCTGCGCAACATGGAAACCGCCATGCGCGCGGTCAAGAAGGCCGGCAAGCACGCCCAGGGCACCATCTGCTACACCGTGAGCCCGGTGCATACGCTGGAGATGTACGTCGAGCAGGCGCGCAAGCTGGTCGAGATGGGGGCCGATTCCATCGCCATCAAGGACATGGCCGGCCTGCTGACGCCGTACGCCACCTATGATCTGGTCAGCGCGCTGGTCGAGGCGGTCGAGGTGCCGGTCCACCTGCACAGCCACGCCACGGCGGGCCTGGCGCCGCAGTGCCAGATCAAGGCCGTCGAGGCGGGCTGTCGCCACATCGATACCTGTATCTCGGCCTTCGCCGGCGGCACCAGCCATCCGGCCACCGAATCCTTCGTGGCCTCGCTGCGCGGCACCCAGTGGGATACCGGCCTTGAGCTGGAGTCGCTGCGCGAGATCGGCGATTACTTCCACGAGGTGCGCAGCAAGTACTCAGCCTTCGAGAGCGAATTCACCCGCGAGGATGTCTCGGTCCAGATCAGTCAGATCCCCGGCGGCATGATGTCCAACCTGGCCAGCCAGCTGAAGGAGCAGAACGCCCTGGAGCGCATCCGCGAGGTGTTCGATGAGATTCCGCGTGTGCGTGCCGATCTCGGCTACCCGCCGCTGGTCACCCCGACCTCGCAGATCGTCGGCACCCAGGCGGTTCTCAACGTGCTGACCGGCGAGCGCTACAAGAGCATCACCAACGAGGTGAAGCGCTATCTGCAGGGCGGCTATGGTCAGGCGCCGGCACCGGTCAACGAAGAGGTCCGCTCGCGTGCCATCGGCAACGCGCCGGTGGAAGTCGGGCGCCCGGCCGACCTGCTCGCGCCGGAGATGACGCGCCTCACCGAGGAGCTGGGCGAGCTGGCCGAATCCCCCGAGGACGTGCTGACCTTCGCCATGTTCCCGGAGCTGGGACGTGACTTCCTCAACGAGCGTCGTGCCGGCACGCTCACACCGGAAATCATCCCCCAGGGCGAGGCGGAGCGCCCGGTGACCTCTGGCGTGCCGACCGAGTTCGTCATCGACGTGCACGGCGAGTCCTACGCGGTGCAGATCACCGGCGTCGGCGGTGCCAAGGGCAGCAAGCGTCACGTCTACCTGACCCTGGACGGCATGCCGGAAGAGGTAGTGTTCGAGGCCAAGGACGATTACGTGGCGGGCGGCCAGAGCGGCGGACGTGCCAGCGCCTCGGCGCCGGGCCATGTCACCACCGCGATGCCGGGCAACATCGTCGAGGTACTGGTCGCGGTCGGTGACAGCGTCACCGCGGGCCAGTCGGTGCTGATCAGTGAGGCGATGAAGATGGAGACCGAGATCGCCGCGCGTGTCGACGGTACCGTCAAGGCCATTCATGTCGCGCGTGGCGATCGTGTCACGCCGGGGGAAGTACTGATCGAGATCGCGTGATGCCAGCGGCGGCGAGGTTGCAAAATCTGGCCGCCGTCACCATCTGACAGCTATACGATCACCAGGGGCGGCCGGGCATCTTCGAGGCTCTGCCGTCCTTTCCTGTGGAAGGACCAACATGGCAACACATTTCGAGCAGGCTCCCGGCCTGAGTGAGCAGATCGACCCGGCCACCCGTGGCTACGTCTTCAACCAGACCATGCTGCGCATCAAGGACCCCGAGCGCAGCCTGGATTTCTACACTCGCGTGCTGGGCATGCGTCTGGTGCGCAAGCTCGACTTCCCGGAAATGCAGTTCAGCCTCTATTTCCTCGCCTATCTGGATGACGACCAGGCCAGTGAAGTGCCCGGTGATGACCTCAAGCGCACCACCTACACCTTCGGGCGTGAGGCGATGCTGGAGCTGACCCATAACTGGGGCACCGAGAATGACCCGGACTTCGCCTACCATGACGGCAACGCCCAGCCGCAGGGCTTCGGCCATATCGGGGTCAGCGTGCCGGATGTCTACGCGGCTGCCGAGCGTTTCGAGTCGCTGGGCGTCGAGTTCGTCAAGCGTCCCGACGATGGCAAGATGAAGGGTCTGGCCTTCGTGAAGGACCCCGATGGCTACTGGATCGAGATCCTGCGCGCCGATACCTTCGAGCGTCAGGCCAACGGCGAAGTCTGAGGCAGGCCGCCGCTGTAAAAGAACCGCCACTACCGGCATGCCCGGGGTGGCGGTTTTTCGTTTATGCGAAACCCCGCGTTGCAGGGGTGTCAGCGGCATTCGCTTGCTGCAATGATGATGTCTGACTGACACTCGCAAGGCGCTCATTATTGATGGCCCTTGAGGTCGATCGCCCATGACGAAAGAGGAGACAGCTATGTCGGAGAATGCACAGCGGTTGAGCGGCAAGGTGGCGGTAGTCAGTGGGGCTTCACGCGGGATCGGCGCCGGGATCGCGCAGCGCCTGGCGGCGGACGGCGCTCACGTCATCGTCAACTATCGCAGCGACAGTGATGGTGCCTTGCAGGTCGTGACGGATATCGAGTCGCGGGGCGGCAAGGCGATCGCCGTTCAGGCCGATGTCGGTGTCAGCAGCGACGCGGCACAATTGTTCACCGAAGCCCGGCGCGTATACGGCGGGGTGGATATCCTGGTCAACAATGCCGGCATGAGCATCTACAAGCCCATCGCCGATTTCACGGATGACGACTTCGCCAACCTGATGCAGGCCAATCTGACCGGCTCCTTCAATCTGATGCGTGAGGCGGCGCGGCATCTGCGCGATGACGGACGTGTGATCAACATGTCCACCTCGGTGACGCGGCAGATGTTCGCGACCTACGGGCCCTATGCGGCTTCCAAGGCCGCGGTGGACCAGTTGACGCGGGTGCTGGCCAAGGAAGTCGGCGAGCGAGGCATCACGGTCAATGCCGTGGCGCCGGGCCCGACGGACACCGGCCTGTTTCGTCACGGCAAGAGTGAAGAGACCATCGAGCGCCTCAAGGGCATGGCGGCGCTGGGGCGCATTGCGGACCCGCAGGATGTCGCAGCCGTGGTGGCCTGGCTTGCCAGCGAAGATGCCGGCTGGGTGAGTGGCCAGGTCATCGGTGCCAATGGCGGCTTTGCCTGAGGTCACCGAGGTGGGTTTTGCCTAACAACGCCCATGTTTGCGGCTATGCTGTTGTCAGGATGAGGTTTGTTCAGACATTGGCATGAGGGGCTGGTATGAAGGTGACAGCTAGCGAAGTCCACGGCGATATCTCGCCGCAGGGCGTGATCCCGGCTCCCGATGGTTTGCGCGTGGGCTATCCCGGGCACCTTGGGGGGTACTCGCGCGAGTGCGCGCTCAAGCTCTATGCCAACGACGCCCAGCTCAAGGCTTACGCAGGCATCGACGAGGTCATCAGGGCGCTGGCGGAAGGCGAGATCGATACCGCCGTGGTGCCCTGGTCGCGTGGGCATCAGCGTCCGGTGCGCACCACGCATCAGGCGCTGGCCTTCTGGACGGGCATCTGCGTCGAGCGGCGCGTCTTCCGTGCCATCAGTCTCAGTCTGCTCGGGCCGCCCGGGGCTTCGCCGTCGGCGGTGAGGCGTATCGTGGCACGCGAGGCCCTGTTCGAAGAGTGCGATGCCTGGCTGCAGCAGAACCTGCCGGAGGTCGAGCGGGTGGAGTGTCTGCACATGGCGGATGCGCTGGACATGGCAGAGAGTCGCAGCGATACGCTGGCCATCGCGCCGCCATCACTGGCGCGCCGCCCGGGGCTCGTGTGCCTCGCCCAGCGCATCGAGGATGACCCCGGCCGTGTGGCGCAATTCGCGGTGCTGAGGCGTGACCACGCGCGGGTGCGCGGCCAGTGCTTTTCCTGTGATGCCACGGTGGATGAAGGGCAGGGCAACGCCGTGCTGTCCGGTACCAGCGAGCCCGCCGGGTGAGGGTCGCCGCTCGGCCCTGAGTTCCGTTATGCTGAAGGCCATTCGTCATCAGAGGCCTTTTGCATGGTGTCTTCCGACCAGCGCTCGTCCGCTCCCTCCGTATCCTCTACACCAGAGACGCAGGACGCCGCGACTTCATCCGATGT